>Ga0194125_10008913_pt1 | contig 14039 bp, 9 predicted proteins | sample TA2KigC250mmetaG_FD_148626 | JGI IMG/M metagenome (GOLD analysis project Ga0194125, IMG submission 148626) | Freshwater microbial communities from Lake Tanganyika, Tanzania - TA2015034 Kigoma Deep Cast 250m | ecosystem: Environmental > Aquatic > Freshwater > Lake | place: Tanzania: Lake... | reverse complement strand
GAAAAACCAGATGAACCGACGTAAATTCTCCTTTCTGTGTCCTTCTGTGTAATTCTGTGGCTACTGGCTTATCTGTTCACAGACGCGCGGCCAGCGCCCGCAGTTGCTCCCCTGCCCCGCTGACGATGGGCGGGCCGTGGCTGAAGCAGAGCACGTCCACGTCCAGGGCGGCCAGCTTGCGCACGGCGGCGCGGGCCTGGGCCATGTCCAGGCTGAACTGCGGGTTGGCCCCAGCTAATTGTTGGCTGTGGATAAGCGCATCGCCGGTGAACAGCAGCCGTCGCTCCGGCAGGTAGTAGCACAGGTGGCCGGCCGTGTGCCCCGACGAAGCCACCGCCCGCAGCTCGCCCAGGCCGGGGAGGGGCACAACGTCGCCGTCGTTGAGCAGCCTGTCCACGGGGCAGGGTCGCGTGGGCATGAGCCGATCCTCGATCCACACCACCCAGCGTCGCCAGTCGCGTGGCAGGGGCTGCGGGGTCTGGCCGCTGATCACGGCGGCGTCGGCGGGCGAGGCGTAGACAGTGGCGCCGGTGGCGGCTTGGAGCGCCGCCAGGCTGCCCGCGTGGTCGAGGTGGTAGTGAGTGACAAAAATCTGCGTCAGGTCCGGCGGCTGTCGGCCCAGGCGGGCGACGTAGCCCAGCACCTTGCCCGCCTGCCCGGCCATGCCCGTGTCCACCAGCGCCAGCTTATCGCTTACCAGCAGGTAAGCATTGACGAAGCCGAGGCTGGAGAGCAGGTGGATCTGCGGGAGGAGTTCCAAGTTGCGCCTCCGGGGTAATCATTAGACTCGTTGCAAAATAGCGCTGGCGGGGGGCAGCCACAGAAAGACACAGAAATTCACAGAAAAATCAAGTGAACCGGCACGTAAATCCCCATTCTGTGTCCTTCTGTGTTGACTGGTTCTCACACGCCACCAATCCGAATCCAGAGCGTGTGAGAACCAGTCAGTGGTTCTGTGGCTACTGGCGTATTCTGCACAACTCCATTGAGTCCTGTGACGAATCCGCGTCTCAGCGGAAGGAGATACCGTTGATCAGCTTCTCAAAGACGGGCCAGCTTTGCTTCCACGACCAGGGTTCTTCGCCGGTGCCCAGTGGGGCGGCGAAGCGGATGGCGTACACCCGGCCAGCATATTTCACCACGGCCTGGTACCACTTGACCTCCTGCTCAGTCTGGCGATCTATGCCCTGGATGTGGACAACTGCGGCCGTGTTGTTGTTTATGGCGGTAATTTGCGGTATACCCACCTGCGTGCAATCAAGGTAAATGTCTTGGCTTGCTTCGTCGATGAAAGGCATCAGGTACTGGTCCAGGGGCAAGTAGGTAGGCATGGGCAGGTGATACCAGACGTAGAGCCATGGCCTCCGGGCAGCATCTAGGGCAAATCCGCCCTCGTTTGGGTACTGGGTGATTACTACTCCCGCACATGTCTCTTGATGTTCTAGCTTGGGTTTCGGTTCTCGCGGGTAGGCGGCGTTGATGGAGAAGAGGTAGAGGTCGCTGGAGTAGGTGAAGGTGTAGGCAGACGTAGGCGCGGAGGCAGGGAGCCTTCGTAATAGTGAGGGCCCTTGCGTCACGGCAAGGACGATCAACACTAATAAAGCAACAAGTGCAAGCGCCAACCACAGCAAGCCAGAGGTAGAAGGCCCAGTGGCTGGCGTGCTTTCTTGTGACTGCTGCGAAGAATCAGACATCGCTGGCCCTCCTCGCCAACTGAAACTGAAATCTGGACGTTATTCTCCACCACGCTCCGTCTAGTCTGGCGCAGTGGCACCCCACAGATTCTAATTTTTTCTCCAGGGGGCTTGACAAATCAGAACAAGTGTTCTATAATGAGGTTGTTGAGAACCACCGCCTGGAAGTACTCAGCTACCAATACGTACGCTGCTTGGATTTTCCTTGATCGGGTAGGTTGACTTTTTTGGACAGGCATGGTATGATTAGCGTCAATTTTACGCTTACCTAAAGCGGGCGTACGGCGCAAGACTCTCTTGATTCTCAGCGCTGAGCCGACCACATCTTTAGCGGAGGTTATTGCCTGTCATGCGTACAGCTCAAGCCAAGAGCCACGGCCTGGGTGTATGGTTCAAAGACGAGATCAAAAACACCCTGTTGGCCCTCGATGCGGCCAACCTTGATATCGCGCAGCATGTTGACACACCTGAAATGCGCTTGTATCGCAAAGGGTACGAAGCAGCGATTCAGGCAATGGCTGTTGCTTTTGGAATCTCATATGCCACAGCTACTATCCCAGACCCTCCCCAGTCGCTTCCCCGAAGGCAGCTACTATCCCCCTGAGATCAACGTGCCTGAGTCCTCTGTGCCCCATTAGGCGCTTTTGCTTTGTAGCTATTCGGTTATGGTCAAGGCCTGGCCTGGGGGCACGATTACTACGCGAGCATTGGGATTCTGGCTTAGCTGCTCCAGCGCCTCCATGAAGCGCAGAGCTGTGGTGCTGTCTCTAGCCATTTGGGTTGTCAGCTTTTCCAGCAACTCCAAGTAGCGTTCAAGCTGGGCTGGTTGCAAAATCTTAGCCCCTCGAACGATAGCGTCTTCGATTCGTGACAGGGCCTGGTCGCGAGCACCAAGCTTAACGGTTTCTATAGCGTCCAGCACACGTGCCTCTGCTTCACCTTTGGCTGCGATCAACCCGCGCTGTGCTTCGGCCTCCCATTGTTTCAGGATCCGCTCACGCACCTCTGCCGGAGCTTCAAGCGCAGTGATGTCTACTGTAGTGATGGTCACGCCCCATGCCAGTGCCCAGGCGCTGACGCCTGTCAAAGCCTCCCGCTCTAGTTGAGGGATAATGGTTGGCCCCAAAGCCCCATCAGCGGCTTGGCCATAGATCTCAGCCAGAGTCCGCTGACCGATAGCGTCGCGTAGCGCCAGCTCCACCGCTCCACAACTTGTCCTTTGCCAATCACTTGTTCCGGCCAGGTATACTGCACAGAACACGCTATCCTTATGCACAGGGTGGACCCCCATGATCGTAGCATTGAAGGGACCAACTGGCCCTACTGCCCCAAGGCGCCCTACCGCATTTGCCAGGGGCTCGATTTTATAACCCGCCCCGGCTTTTAAATGTAGCGGAATACCATCACGGGTTTGGACATCATTAGCCTCTATCGTCTCCCATTGAGGTCGAAGGTCAACGACTTTTTTGATCATCTCAAACATACGAGTTTTGACTACCCCTGGCCCCTCGATCTTGGTAACTGTTCCACCAAGCTCGAACACTACTGCATTGCCAGGTTTGATGACCACAATACCAGGCCCACCGATGACATCCAAAATGCCTGCAGGTTTAGTGCGAGTCACCTTACCATCCTCGACGATCTGGTAAGGGTAATTGATACCGGTGATGAGTGTCCATAATTGCCGTCCGGCATCTCCAACTCTCACACCGGGGTATAACGCCAACACAAAATGTGAACTAACCAAGATGAATGCCCAGAGTAATGCTCCAACAATGACTATTCCCAGGGCAAGGCCGATCACCATGGACGTCATAATATCTAGGCTTGTAAGCAGACGTAATATGACCGTGCATACCACAGCCACAAACCAAACAGAAAAAGCCAGGCTAAGGATTCGCTGAATCTTCGGGGGCCCAGTCACAACGATGAGGAATGGGGCGAGGACGAGCGCCAAGTAACCCAAAGCGGGGCGTATCCAGAACGTCGCGAACACAAGAAGGAGACTCCCCAATACGATGAAAACCCACCGCCCCAAGTGGAATCCACGGTCAAGCGCCTCACGCAGACCAAGCGGTAGTTCAGCCTCCGCATTCATTGGATCACCTCCTGGCAATCTCTACTTCCGAAGATGTAGCAGTTCCGAAGTCTGGCAACCTTCCCAACCTCTTCTGGGACCTCGCTTGATGTGGGTTACCCTGACCCACTAGATATATAATACCACAAATTGATCAAAAAAGAAATACCCTTGAGTGCTTTTTTGAGACAGTACGCCCCCAACTAGCGGTCAGTTGAGGGCGTAAAGGGCAGAAATCAAATATCTGTATGCTCATGTCTCAGCAGTCGCAACCCTTCTAGCCGGATAACGTCAGGTAATAGAGTACGATATACCTCACACAGGGGGGAGCGCACGTTGTAGCGGCCTGTAGCCCGGTAAGTTTGCAGAGGACAGCCGCCGGCACACCAATATCGCCACTGGCAACTCTGACAACCTTCTTTCTTATCTACAGAGATGGCACGAATACCCCACAGTGTCGCCTGCACCAACACCAGCGGGTCATCGGCCCACACGTCGGTTATAGGCTGGTGCATAGTCATTTGGCACTGGGAGATGCGGCCGCTGGGATCAATCACCAAATAATTGCGGCCAGCGGTGCACGGGTAGTGATGAGAGGCGACAAATTGGACACGATCAAGCAGCGAGCTAAAAAGACTGCGTTGGGGCAGATACTCTTCGATAGCAACAAAGGCCTTGCGTAGGGCGGCGATGAGCCTTTCCGCCTGCAGTCTGAGGTCGGTGTGGGAAGCTGAGTTGTCGTTCTCGCGGTAGAAATTGAGGTTAAAAGGGAGATCGTGTTCCACCAGCCAGGCTACTACGTTAGGCAGGGTATCTAGGTTGCGGTCGGTGACAGTGACAGTAACATCGGGACACAGACCCAGCAGCAGAGCCTGCTCGATGGTATCACGCACTGCGCTGGCAGATCCAGAGCCGTCGGCGCGAGGACACTGGGCATCATGGTCGCCGTCCAGCCCATCCAGGGAGATAGAGAGGTGAATCTCCTGAGCCAGCATAGTCTTCAACATTTGCTCGCTCAGAGCAACGCCGTTGCTAAGAACGACAGCCACCAATTCCAGGCCTAGTTCGTCAGCTTGGGCTCGAGCGTAAGCCTGGAATTGTGTTACAAGATCGAAATACAGTGTAGGTTCACCGCCGGCATACTTGAGCTTAACAGCCCGAAACCTGTGGCGGACGGCCGACCGGAAGACCGCGTCGATGACTGCCCGGCCGGTGGGTTCATCCATAGCCTCATCCGTCTTGACCAGATAACAGTATGCGCAGCGCAGGTTACAAGCGTTGGTCACGTGCAACCAGACAGCTAGGGTATGGGGCTGAGAGTGAATCAGTGCAGGAGTGATGCCCTGTGGTTGAAGCAACCCCAGGACAGCCAGTTGGCGCGACGTAGCACCATCCAGTGGACGAGGACGGACGAAGGTGTCCAGGATGGCACGCGCTTGCTCGTTCAGCACAATCACGCCAACAGAGCCGAGCGGGTTGAAGGCCAACTCGTGGGCATCAGGCAGTGGCGCGCGATATAGGCCGACAGCAATCTGCCAGACAGCGACTCCCTCCGTAGGTTGTTCAGTATAGGGTGCAAAGCCGGTGTCTGCGCAGGCACAGTCTTGCTCGGCCTGTTGCACTGTTGGCTCGTAGAGAATAATAGCATTCCGTTCAGTAAAACTAGTTCTCACGGTGGCTTTCTCCTTGCATGCCTAAGGCGCCTGACAGGAGGCCGCAAGCCATTTCTAGCAATTGCCTCTCAGTGCGCTGGGTGAAGGCAAAACCACAACTACTGAATACATGGATGGCCCGGGCGTTGTTAGGATAGGTGGTTAGGCTGACACGCCAATAGCCAGCATCCCTGGCCCAGCTCAGCGACTGGCGAATCAGTGCTGTGCCAATGCCTCGATTTCTATATGCAGGTAACAATCCAAGCCCCAGCGTGGCTTCTTGGGTTTCACTCCAACCGTCCTTGGGAAACGTACGACACCAGCCTACTACACACCCCGCATCCTCCACCACCAGGAGCAAATGGCAGGGGCAGTGAGGCTCCTCCAGGGCATGTGTCCAGCTTGGGGTAGGCTCAAAGCGGGTCGTACTCATCCAGCGACCTTCGCCACACACGAAATCAATAGTTGGAATGAGCCCAAGGCGGTCATTTGATGTGAAAATTCGGATTTGCGGCGTCATAAGATTTCCTACTAGCTTGGTAGTGGCCCAAAGGACTTAGCCAGAAACCTGTGCATACGCGTAGGCTTTGGCAGGTTATACTCTTCCGCCGCCTTGTCCACACCGCGGTAGACCACCGGAAACTCTTCCTTCACGTTGAGGGCTTTCAGGTCGTCATACATGTGCGCCATAGCGCGACGCATGTCGGGGAAATCAGGGGCAAAGAGTTCGTTGTAGGCCAGCGATAGAGTGTAATGGCCGGCCGCCGTCTCTAGATATTCCAGGCGCTCCTTAGCCTTGCTTTGCTGGAACTTGCGCATGGCAATCTCACCGTACAGTAGCTGCGCCTTCCCTAACTGCACCCAGAGGAAGGTCTGTGGAAGCTCACGATCGGGCAAGCCACGCCCTAGGACTATGTAGTGCTCTGGCGGTACACGTTTGATCACAGCTTCGAGTTCTCGCTCCGCCTTGTCATCCTCTCCCATGTAGTAGTACAGCCAAGCCAGGTTCACTTGCGCATCCACGACCATGTGCAGGAGTCCCGGTTCTGCTTCCCCCTCGCGGATGGCGCGGCGCAAGGCAGCCTCACCGTGGTGGGCTAGAGTTCGGCGACCGGAGTCAGCATCCCCGTATTGATAGAGTATCCAGGCCCAGTCACGGTAGGTGCAGCCCAACTCGATGAGTGCTTGGATTAATTGAGGACGTTCCAGTACCTGGCTGGTAAAAATGTCCACTGCTTCTTTGGCATGTTCTTCCGCAAGGCGAAGGTGCTCCACATCCTCTTCTGGGGTGTAGAGCTCTGGGGTACTGCTGCTCATCCGGCGAAAAGCTTCAGCCAGGGCAATCCGGGCCAAGCCCACGCCTCGGGGCTGTTGCAGGTCGCGGAAGATGCCCAGGGCACGTTCACAGCTCACGCAGGCTCGATCTGGGTGATCATTCATGATCTGGATCAGGCCCATGGTGGTCATTGTGAAAGCCACCGGGGCGCGCGGTCCAAGGCGCTCGCGCATCTCCAGGGCATCGCGGCAGGTATTTAGTGCCTCCTGCAATTCTCCTACCCAGGTCAAGGCCCAACTCAGGTTGCTAAGGGTATTGGCGTGCTGAGCTTCTATAGCCATGCGCATTGTTTCGGCTTTTTCCTGCTCTGCCAGGGAGCGCAACAGGGGTAACGCTCGCTGATACTCATAGATAGCCCTGTGGTAGCGCCCCATAGTGCGATACAGGTAACCCAGAGTGTTCAGGGTGTCGGCTAGTAAGATGTTACGACGCCAGGCTTGGAAATCATCCTCCGTCTCAAAAGCCCGGAGCGTATCGACAGACGAGAGTAGGAGCTTCTCAGCATGATCCAAGTCTTGGCCCAAGTAAGCGAGGGCTCTACCTTCCGATGCTGCTAACTGGGCCTTGACCAGTGGTCCGCCTTCTTCTACTAGGTCAGGGCACTTCTCCCGCAGCCCGCGAGCGATGTCTAGTACTCTGCTATAGCTGCCCCGCCTTAGATTGCGATCACTCCAGCTCAAGCCGGCGTCGATTTCCACGTCGCTGCGGGTCAGGCCGTCGAACCGTTCCACACCCTCCCGCTCGGCCAGATACTCCAGCATCTCGTTGCGCAACTGCATGTCTGGGCTTTCTTCGTTGGTCCAGAATGCCTCTTGCCTGTACGTATAGTATGCCTTAAATCCATCGACCGGGTCGTGCCGCAAACGGTAGTAGACCTCTTCCACCATCAGGCTGTACAGATGGGCAATAGCCCTGGCCAAGGCTTCGGTGTCGGCTGGCGGCCTGGGTGGGCCTTTGGGCACTGGCCCCCGTTCCCACTCTGGCTTCCCGTATTCTGATCGCTGTGAGTGGGCCACTGCGGCGCGGGCTTGCTCTATTTTATCCTCATAGTACCTAAGAATGGCCTCGTACACCTTCTCTCGCCTTGCCTTTGGCAGCTTAGCCAGTACATGGCGATAGAGCATCTCATACATCTCATCGTGCAGAAAAACGCGATTGTCTGCCGGGCGCACTTTTACGAAGGATAGCTCGCGCAACTCTGTAAGTGTCCGTTCGGCCTCCTTCAAGCTCATGTCGGCCACGCAAGCCAGCATCTCGGCGTCCATCCCTTTGCGCGCCCAGGCCAGGGCGCGGATGGCTTCGTCGGCCGGCCGGCCGGTGTTCTGGAAGAGGCGAGCCAACTCAGCTTCGATGTTTTTCTCGATCTCTTTCAACTCATAATTCGATTTTCTCCTCGCCTCTTCCACCGGGACCTTCACCGCAGGTAGCAGTTCGTTGGCCACTACCAAATAATCTATCATCAAGGAGAGCAGGACGGGGCGGCCACCGATGTAGCGCCAGATCACCTCGCGGGTATCTTCTGGGATGGCGGCGATGCGCTCCGCAATCTCATTCTTGCCCTGCTGGCGGACAACTTCAACTACGGCATTGAAGTAGTTAATGGCGTCTTGTTTCTGTTCAAAGCCTGGCAATTCGTATTCGATCAAGCGATCAGGCAAAGCGGTTCTCAAGTCTTCCCGAAGGCGCTCTGGCTTAGGCCTGCCAGCGATGAGGATAACCGCATTCTCCAACTTTGGCAGGAATTCTTTCAGCAGCCAGGGTAGTACGGCAATACCTTCCTCACCCAGGCGCAGCACCCCCTGAACCCGGTCCGTCTCGTAGAGTAGCTTCTCCGCCGTGTCCAATGCCAGCACAAGGCGATAGTTCCTCGTCAGCCGGTTGAGGTCATCCAGAAAGGCCACGGCCACCTCACCTCGCAGCTTGTACAACTCCGCGAGCATGCCATGTGGCCCTGCCAACTCATACTTCTCTCGCTCGAATCGAGCCACCTGACGTTCATACCTCACCAAATCGGCCCGCATTGGGCCCAGAACCTCCCAGGTGGTGTGCGTCAATCCCTCCATGCTGTGGGTATGGGCGTGGTATAAGTCCACCACGTCCTCGGCAGCGATGATCCTCGCCTCGGGCGCAAACCACTCTCCTCCTCTGCGACATCGGCGCAACACGTCACGTAGGAGAAAGGTCTTCCCGAGCCCACCCGGACCGGTGATGTAGATGACATGAGAGCTAGGGCGGTCATCAATAGCTTGTTTGATCTTGTTCAGGATGGGTATGCGGTTGACCAAACCTGGAGTGGCGCGGGCGCCCAGGTATTCGGTCTCAAAACGGTTGACCATCTTGATCTCCTCCTCCAGACCTACGGGCACTGGTCAGGATCGTGCCCGGCGTTGCGCAGGCATCCGGCGTGGTGTCTGGCTTCGTCTTGCCAACGCTGCTTTTCATCTGGGTACTGCTGTTCCCAACCCTTGTACAGCCGGTAAGCAGCACAATGCAACTGCTGCCAGGCCTCCGGTTTCGTCTGCTGCAAATACTTCTCCAGCAAAGGCCGGATGGCTTCGTCTACTTCCCACCCGCCAGCTTCCTCCTTCCATCGCACTAAGCGCGTCTGGAGCAGACGATCACGTTTCTGGCGAACTTCCTTATAGGGCCACTTGAGGATCGATGAGTCATTCAAATAGACGGCCAGAAGGACCGGGATGCGTTCCTCGTCAAAGCTCCGCAGGACACAGAGGGCTTCGAGCCAGGAACGCTCCTCAGCCGGGACCTTGTCCAGCAGACCACCCACCGTTTCCTGCATCGCCTCGGCCAATGTTGGCCGGGCAGCGAGTAGATAGTTCCCCAAGGGATATCCCTGGCTCAGCTCGTGTATCTCTGTTGCCCGAGGAACCGCACTTGGATGTTGTCTCTCCAGTTGCTGCTTCGTGAGGTTCTGGTCGAAAGGTACCAGATGGCGGTGTTCGGCATACAATCGCAACTCAGGTGTCTTCCACGGGTACGCCTGCCCACCCCCGGCCATGACTAGGAGCGCCCGTGGTTGAACCACTACCGGGGCCAATATCTGATCCTCGAGACGTTCAAGTAAATCCCAAGGCAATTCGTACACGTGGTCCAGGAGTAACACCAGTACTTGCTGCTGCAATAAGGTTTGAATGTCCCTGGCCAGCCAGGCCGTACTAATGGGAAGCGGCACGTCAACTGCACGTCTGTACAGAGAAGCCTGGGCAGACTCTGATCCCCAAATATCACTGGCTGTCTGGGCAAGTAGCGCTTTCATCGCTTTATCAGTTGGCTGGCACTGATACGCCGCGAGATCAACATATACCGGCTTCACACCAGGCATACTCTCCAGTATACTGGCTATGTACCGCAACAGCCATGTTTTCCCTGTCCCCCGGTACCCCCAAAATATGACCGTACGCTCGCGTACGATTTCTCCTAGAACCAGCGCTTGTGCTTTCTTGGTGACAAGTTCAATCTCTTTCTCGCGATTGACGAACAAGGTGCTGTCATACTGGGGGATGGCCGGGAGAGCACCTTCAGAAATGTTGTTGGCGTGTTTCATAGCCCACTTCCTTGCGCTGATTTCTCCAAAACGGCTTCCAGCTCCTCCCAACGCAGTTGGGGCTCTATGGGTGCGTTCTTTTCTTGTGCAAGCCGGATATGTTCAGCCAGCAATTCCTGACCCAACTTGATTAACCGGCGTGGCGGACCTTCTGACTTCAGAGCTGCCTGGACAATGAAAGCCGCGGGGTCAACGCCTTCTGGCAAATGTCGAAACAAGGCCTTGAAACTCGCTGCGCCAGCCTGCTGCACACGCCACTCCAGCATCTCTAGTAACGCTTGAGGCTCCCACAATAGTCTAACCTCGCTAGCCTGAGATGGCAAAGGCCCAAGGGGACCTCTTGCGTTCTCTGGAGTGAACAACTTAAGGTATATCTTCCGTGCTGCCAGCGGCCCCATTATCTGCATTAGAGATTTCAGGTGAGGGACAATCTCTTCAGGTTGGAATCGGGTTGATGCTTCGTCTGGAACCTCGACCAGAAAATAATACTGCTGGAAGGAAGACAGTCGGGCTTCAGCCATGGTAGCCAGCAGTTCAGCCTCATCGGTAAGAGATGGCGGCCGTGTTCCTTGTGCCCCTTGCTGGATATTCTCGGCTAGATGCATGGCAACTGGCCTGTCCAGGCCGACACCACTTAGATATGCGGCTAAGTCTCCCAGACGATGCTTGTGCATCGCAAACAGCCTGGTCAAGGCCCGTCTTTGTCGGTAGGGCGTTTCTGCAAAGGTTTGAGGATTTCGGGCCAGAAAGTCCAGGACAGCCTGAACCAGCGCACTGGTCAGCATCCGCCAGCAAGTAACTGCCGCTTCGTCGGGCTTCCCTTCGGGGAATAGGGCTAGGCGCACCGGGAAAGTGTCAACCTGTCCGCCGATATGGTCCAGACCAAGAGCAGTTGTCATACACGTGTGGGCCAATAGAAGGAGCGCGGCTGTCCGCCCGCTGCCGCTAGCACCGAAAATCACCGTTGGCTCCAGTGCTTTCATTGCATCCCAACCCGGCGGCTTTACGAACAATTGTGGCAACAAAGGGTCTTCTTCAGCCCGTTCCGGCCCAAAGGGGTTGAAGCGTAGATCCTTGCCACTTTCTATCCAGGCAGTGATTGCCGGGCTATCGCGCCGTTGTGCCTTGTCAGGCCACAGTTCTGGCGGGCTAAGAGGTTTGTGTTGGATTGCCGCCTCGACCCCTTCCAGGGAGGCGATGAGCTCAGGGTCTGTCCAGTTTTCGTCTTCCCTGAGTTTTTTCAGGTCTTGGCACTGACAGTAGGCTTCATACGGCTCTGTGGCGGCCAAGACCTCGCGGATTAGGTTTATCTGGGCAAGACGCACATGTTTTCGCGTTTTGTCCAGCTCACTGCGCAGCCCAGACTCTCTGCTGTACTTGCTGGTGACCTCTTGCAGTTTCAGCTTGGCTTCTTCAAGCTTTCCTTGGCTCGGCAGTGTCCTAATATGTTCAATCTCGTCCAGTTGTGCTTGTTTGCGCTTTGTTCCCTCCTGCCACCACTGCCATCCAAAGCCCACCAGCGCCGCCGCCAACGCTAGCATTGGTGTTGTAGGGCCAAACACTAGGTCCCAGAAATGGCGCCACCAGGCATTGTAGTCCTCTTCTAAGCGGACTTCTAGTATCGAGGGCAGTTTTTGTGGCCTTCCATCCGGCCCATAGATCTCCACCGTGACGGATACTGAGATAGGCAAGGTAGCCGTCGGTGCCCGGCGTATATAGAGCACGGCTGGTTTATCTGGAGGCTGCCCAGATTCTACCATCACCTGGGGCGCTACTGGCACGCCTTCCTCATCTGTGAAGAGCAAGCCATAGGCGCAAGGCTCAAAAGCCACGATATAGGATATTCGTTGCGTAAATGTTGGCGCTGAGGTGGTAGTAATAGTTGTTGACGCACTGGCTGGGGCCGTCTCGGTGACTGTGGGTGTGGTGGTCTGTTCTGGATGGGCAGAGAGAGTGGGTGCAGGTGTGGTAGAAGGTGGCGTCTCCGTGACAGTAGGCGTCATAGATAACACGGGGGGCCATAGGTACACAGAAATTGGCCAGCCAGGCTTGTCTGGCGCTTCCAAGGGAATGATACTAGGATATACAATGGTCAGTGTAATAGTTTCCGAGATGTTCGGCAACTGGGGCTTAACCCAGGCCTGATAGTGCGGTATCCGGGCTGGGGCTCCAGCCTGATAAGAGAGAGAGCCAGCGTAGACAAGGATCGCAACGACTAGCAGCCCTACAAAAGACCATGGTGAGGACACAACACGGCCAAGCAGAAACAGGAGCAGCGCAAGCCAAAGTGTGCTAGCCAGCACAGTTAGCCAGGGGAACCAACGAAAGTAGAAAAGGACTCCTATGACGAGCGCGAGAACAAGGAGGAGAACAAGGAGCAGGAACTCTGCCCATCTTTGCTTCAAGCATCGCTTGCATTCACCAATGATGTCCCTCTTCTCGGCCATTCTTTACTCCCTTATACCTCAGGCGTGTGATTGGATCAAGGGACTCTCTTGCGCCCAGTCGTCAGGGCCGCGGACTTATAGCTTTCCCGGTACGCACCCAAAATCTCCTCCACCTGCCCCAGGTGCTCGCGTTCGTGCTCCAGGAAGCGGCGGAAGACCTTGCGCGCCGTCCAGGGCTCGCCCTCGTGCACGGCGGTGCGGGTTAGCTCCTCCGGGGTCAGGGCGGAGAGGCGCGTTAAAGCTTCTTGCTGGGCCGCGGCCAGGCGAAGCAGGGGGTCGCGGCTCTGCGGGATGGTGACGCGGGCGAGCCACCACTCGCTGTAGGCCACGTGGCTGAGGATGCGGCGCACACTCCACGTTTTCTCGTCCGGTTGCCAGTTCAGAGCGGGGAGCTGGGCCAGGGCGTCCAGAAGCTCCTGGCGGCGCCGGGCAGCCCAGCGCAGCCAGACGTCGCGGTCGGCGGGCGAGAAAGGGCGCAGGTCGTAGTCGGGCGTGGCCCAGGAGCCCAACTCCGTCACCTGGCGACCCTGGGGCGATGCCGGCGGGATGGCCTCGCCGTGGCGACGCAGGAAGTCCAGGCACTCGGTGGCCGAACGGTCCAGCACGGCTAGGGTCTCCTCCCGCGAGTCGCCGCGACCCACACAGCCGGGCAGGGCGGGGATGAAGGCGATGAAGCCGCCGTCGCCGTGCGGCTGGAGGTAGACCGCGTAGGCGGCGGGGCTAGGCTGAGCGGGCAGCTCCGGCCAGGGGGCGGGGGCACAGGTGGCGGCGCGGTAGGCGGCCAGCAGCTTGGCGATGTGCAGCTTATGCTCGGCCTCGTGCTCCAGGAGACTGTGCAGAGCGCCCAGCGGCGTCCACTCTATGCCGTACACCAGGTTGGCGTGGCTGAGGTCGGCGGCGCTAAAGCCGGCAAAGACCTGCACCACCCACTGGCGCACGGCGGCCAGGCGGGCGAACTCGTCCTCTGGCCAGGCCACCAGGCGGCAGAGGTAAAAGCCGCTGGCGTGGGCCAGGTGGTGCAGGACGTCGTTCAAGCACCACGATTTTTCGTCTGGCTTCCAGGCCAGAGCCTCGGGCGATAAGCCCTGCACCCTGGCCAGGGTCTCCTGGCGAGCCGCTGCCAGCAGGCGCAGGTGGGCGGCGAGCTCGGCCGGGGCGAGCGGCTCCTGGTCTACGGGGAGGGTCACCTGGGTGAAGGTCTCCTGCACCGGGGCAGCAGCGAAGTCGGGCAGGGGGAAGGCGGCACGCCGCATGAGGTCGGCGTAGGCGGG
>Ga0194125_10008908_pt1 | contig 14044 bp, 10 predicted proteins | sample TA2KigC250mmetaG_FD_148626 | JGI IMG/M metagenome (GOLD analysis project Ga0194125, IMG submission 148626) | Freshwater microbial communities from Lake Tanganyika, Tanzania - TA2015034 Kigoma Deep Cast 250m | ecosystem: Environmental > Aquatic > Freshwater > Lake | place: Tanzania: Lake... | reverse complement strand
CGGCCTGCGCCTGACGCTGACCAAGAGAAACGTCCAGGACATCGAAGGACTCTTCGGCTTCTTCGAGGCCGAGGGGATCGAGCGGGTGTGCTTCTACCATCTGGTCCCCAGCGGCCGGGGTGCGGCGATCGCCGATGAAGACCTGACGCATGCCCAGACGCGCGATGCCCTGGATCGCATCCTCGCCAAGGCCCGACTGCTCAAGCAGGCCGGCCGCCAGACGGATATCCTGACCGTCGATAACCACGTGGACGGCGTCTACCTCTACCGGAAGCTGCTCGCCGAGGGGTCGGAGCGGACCCCGGAGGTCTGGAAGCTTCTCACCTGGAACGGCGGCGGCCTGTACAGCAGCGGCGTCGGTATCGGCTGCATCGACTACAACGGCAACGTCCACCCCGACCAGTTCTGGTGGCATTACGATCTGGGCAGCATCCACCAGAGGCCCTTCAGCGAGATCTGGACCGATCCCGACGAGCCCCTGCTCCAGGGTCTGCGGGACCGACGCTCCCGCATCAAAGGGCGCTGCCGGCTGTGCCGCTATTTCGACGCCTGTGGCGGCAGCCTGCGGGTCCGCGCCGACGCCCATTTCGGCGATCCCTGGGCCCCCGACCCCGCCTGCTACCTGACCGACGAGGAGATCGGCTTGGACGAGGCGAAGCGACAGGAACTCCTCCAAGCTGGCGAGCATTTCGACTTGGCCTCATAGCAACTCCTCGGAGGGTACGTACCACGCACTGCCCCGGCTTTGTTTCGCATGATCGGCCCCCCAGCCTCGGCCGGTCCGCTCTCTGAGTCGAGTAGGCACGGGAGTTACCTCACCCGCCCCTCACAGGCTCGGACGCGCGCCACCACAACTCCACCGGAACGGAACCAGGCCCCAAGACCGCGTTTTTACGCGATAAATTCAGACCGCCAAATGCCCCCACGGGGCGGGCGTTTTTCACGCGAAAAAATCAGACCGCCAAATCATATACATGGCGCTCTGATGCCGGCATCCGGTCTGGCGCCCCTGAAAACGCGGTTTTGGGTCCTCAAGAGCCCATCTTCGGCGGTCTGATTGGCGGTCTGAACTGGCGCCCCTACGAGTTAAGAGTTTTTGTGTCGCGGAGCCGACACAAAAGCTCGGTTGGACGGCGGCAGAGGGCCGGTTTGGGGTTTTAGAAAAGAGAGATCTCAGCGGGACGGAACCATCGGCGTGTTCGATTAGGGCTGGGCGAGCGACCATCCTGTGCCGAGTTCGAGCCGGCCGGGGCAAAGGCGTGATGGTCGAGAGTCCCAAACCGTTGCGGTGGGGCCATTGGGACAGACCGCCTGCGGCTCGGGCCACGACGCCGTATCGGCCGAGTCCGCCAGGATACGCCAGAGGAGCCAGCAGAGCAGCAGTATCATGGCGGCGGCCTCCCTTGCGGCGGCAGCCGCCGGACGTGCACGAGGGTGCCGCGCCGGCAATAGGGACAGGGGCGAGCGGCCGGAGAGCACGGGCTCGGTTCGACAGCCGCCCGGGGCGGCCGCACCGGCTGCGGGACCGGCCCGGGAGCCGAGGCGGGGACCGGCTCGGGGGCCAGCCGCTGTTGCCAGGCATGCAACTGGTCCCGGTGGGAAGGGCTCCACAGGCCGTAGTAGCGCACCTTGTGAACCCCACGCGGCAGCACATGCTGCAGGAATCGCCGCAGGAACTCCTGGGCCGCCAGGGTCATGGTCTTGGTTTGGCCGGTGGCGGAATCCCGGTAGCGGAAGGTCACTTTGCCGTCTTCGATCGCAACCAGGCGGCTGTTGGTCAGGGCGACCCGATGGATGTAGCGGCCCAGATACTCCAGGCCCTTCTCCGTGCCCTGGACGGCCGGTTTGCCGTGGACCACCCAATCCTTCTGCCGCACCGACGCCGGCAGTTCGAGCGCGGGCAACTGCCGGCGGATCCGGTCCAGGACCACGCCGCGAAACAGCTTCGACAACGCCCGGACCGGCACCAGGTAGTCCGGCCGGGCCGGCAACCACTGCTGTCCATCGGCCGAGACACCGCCGCCGGTCACCAGACAGTGCACGTGCGGATGATAGATCAGGGTCGAGCCCCAGGTATGCAGGACCGTCATCACGCCGACCAAGCCCCCCACGTAATGCGGATCGGCCGTCAGCTTCAAGAGCGCCTCGGCCGCCGCCTGCATCACCAGGCCATACATCTGCTTCTGATGGGCGCGCCCCATGGGTCGGAGCTCCTCGGGGAGCGTGAAGATCACGTGGTACTACGGCACCGGCAACAGTTCCGTCCGCCGTTGCCGGAGCCAGGCCGCGGTGTCGTCGGCATGGCACTTGGGGCAACTGCGGTTGCGGCAGGAATGATAGGCGTAGTGTTCCCGACCGCAGGTGTCGCACTCGTACAGATGCCCGCCCAGGGCCGCCGTACGGCACTGCTGCAGGTCCTCACAGGCCCGCCCCTGGCTCGGGAGCATCTGCTCGGCGAACTGTTCGAGATAGGCCGGGCCGTATTGCCGCAGGACATCGGCCACTTCGAGCATGGCGTCGTCGTCCGGCTCTCAGCGGTTCATCAGTTGACTGTCGCGATCCTCGACCCGCAGCCGCCGGGCCTCCGAAACCCGCAGCCCGCAGGTGTCCCTCAGGGTCAGGCTCATGCGGGCCGTGGGCCGCCGCACCCGATCCAATAGGGCCCACACTTCCTCGCCGCTGCGCACCACCGGCAGCATCCTCTCCCGCGTGCCGCGCGGCAACACCAGCACCGGCCCGGCGCGTCCCAGGGTCCGCTCATACAGGCACCGCAGAGCGGCCACGTGCCCCCGCCACGTGCTCTGGGCCACCTGGCGGGTCTCGATCCGGTAGAGCAGCCACGCGCGTATCTCTTGCACGCCCCGTTGGTCGGGCGGGCTCTGCCAGTACGCCGCCAACGCCCGCCCCTGGTTCCCGCACGCGTGCCGGGTCCCCGCCTTCAAGCCTCGCATCGTCATGTCCTGCACCATTCGTTCGCGCAGTTCGCTCATGGGTACACTCCTGTTGCTCAAATACCCGTCGCTAACGCCCCACAGTGGGCCGCCAGACACGGAGCATACCTAAAGCATAACCAAGATTCCCCCGGACCGAAGTCCGGCCCAACCCTCCGCAATCGAGTCCGCCCCATGAGCCCTCTCCTACCGCGAAGCGGTTTAGTCCCACGCCATGTATATCAGTTTGGCGGTCTGAATTTTTGGCGTGAAAAACGCCTACCCCATGGGGGCAGTTGGCGGTCTGATCGTTCAACGGAACTCGACCAGGGCGGCGAAGGCGGTGAAGCCGGCGCCGAAGGATAGGAGCAGACCGGTCTGGTGGAGGCGGGGGCGGGCCTCGCGCAGGATGCGGTCGAGGACGAACAGGACCGAGGGGGAGGACATGTTGCCGTAGTTGCGGAAGACCTCGTAGGAGAAGCGGAGGCGCTCGGGGGTCAGGCCGAGCTGCCGCTGGACGGCGTTGAGGATCTGGGTGCCGCCGGGGTGGACGACCCACCAGTCGATCGCGCCCGGGGCCAGGCGGCGGCGGTCCAGGAGGCGGTGGACGGCCTGGGCGACGGCCCGGGCGCCGATGACCGGGACATTGCGGGTCAGGACGTTGCGCAGGCGGCCCTGCCGCGTGACATAGCGGAGCTGGTCGCGGTAACGCGGCAGGGTGACGGATTCGAAGTCGAGAAACCGCAGGGCGCCTTGGGAGGGCAGCCGAAGGGGCGGGGTCGTGGCAGGGACTTGGAGTCCCCCGGGACCGCCAATCTCCCGATTGGCCTCCGGAAAAGAGCCGCTCAGGAGAGCGGCGTTCCCAGGGTCCGCTTCCAGCCCAGGCGCCATCGGCGGGATGCCGAGGCCACGTTGGCCCTGATCCCGCGCCGTGCCGATCTCGCCCCGCGGCGAATATGCGCCCATGGGTACGCGACAAGCGGGGCAACGAGAGGGACCGGCCGGATCGTCGGCATCCCGGTCCGCAGTGAGGACCGCGGCGGCGGCGCCGTCGGCGAAGATGCTGTTGCTGACGATCAGGTCGGGGTCGGGACCGAGAAAGAAGGTGGCCGAGCAGACCTCGACGGACAGGCACAGGACCGTGCGTCTGGCGCCGGACTGGATCATGCGGCAGGCGGCTTCAAGGTTCGGGAGGGCCCCGCCGCAACCCATGCCCATGAGGTCAAGGACCGAGGTGAAGGCGGGCAATCCGAGGTCCTCCACCCGGTAGGAGGACAGGCCGGGACACAGGTAGCCGGTGCAGGTGTTGACGATGAGGCCTTCGATATCGGCGGGCTTCAGGCCGGCGCGGGCCAGGGCGGTCCGGGCGGCCTCGGCCCCGAGGCGGCGGCCGTGCGTTTCGAAACGCCGGATCAGGCGGTCCGGGTCCTGCGAGCAGATCTCTTCATCCACATCGACCGCGAAGTACCGGCCCCGGATCGGGCCTTCCATCAGGAGCTGGCGGTACAATTCCTTCTCCTGGGGTTGCAGCGCGAAGTGCGCCGCCATGAAGGCGTAGGTCTCCTCCTGCGTCGCGTACCGCTTCGGATTCGCTGTGGCCAGGGCGGACAGGACAACGTTCATACTTGCCCCCTCCGATCGAAGCGCACGACCCCGGCGACGCGACAGAACCACATCCGGCGGGCGGTCGCATCGGGGTCGTGCTTTGCCAGTTGCCCGGCCAGCTCGTGCGGCTTGAAGCCCCGACGGATCGAGAGCAGGGCGTCGTGGCGGATCTCCGAGTTCAGCGGCAGGGCCAGGACCCAGCATACGAGGTAGTTGAGCAGGCAGCGATGCAGATCGTTGATGAGCACGGCCCGGCGGACGAAGCCGCGCAGGTGGGTGATGAGCGTGTCGATTTGGTCGTCGGTGAAATGGTGGAAGGTCATCGAGCCGACGGCATAGTCGAACGGCTCGGCGGGCCGGTAGGTGAAGATGTCCGCTTGGACCACTTTGACCGCCGGTGGGGCGGGGCTCGCCCCGCCGAAACCCTGGTGGGGCAAGCCCCACCCTACCTGACGAGCCACCGCACGCTCCGCCAGCTCGACGGCCTTGGGGTCGTGGTCGAGACAGGTGAACTCGATCCGATGTCCCCGGCGGGCGGCCCACCGGGCGATGGCCAGCGGCAGGTCGCAGTCCGCGGCGCCGATGTCCAGGACCGTCACCGGATCGCCCGTCGGGGATTGGGACAATTCCCGGCCGAGGAAGGAGCGCACGACTCGAATCCCGCCGCCGATGCGATTGACGATCCGCATGAACCGGTAGCTCTGCTCCACCAGCGGGGGTCGGCGTCCGGCCGGTCGAGGAATTCGGAGCCACGCGCCCGCTGCTCAAACACTCCACAACCTCCCGTCGACAAGCTGCTGTCGGGCCTCCCGGAGCTGGGCGGATTGCTCAAGCTGGAACCGGGTATCGATCGTCACGGCCTCCCGGGCGATCTCCTCGCAGTAGCGGCACTCCCGGCACGACAGGCGCGAGCAGCAGCGGTCCTGGAATCCCTGGAGGAAGTCGGCGGGGATCTTGGTCGCGTCAATCCGAACGGGGTTCCGGTTCAGGGCAAAGAGCAGGCCCTGGCCTTTCATCAGGGTATAGAAGGGCCTGAGCTTGAGCGGGTTGACCTGACCGGGTCGGACGAAGTGACGCAGCAGCCAGAGTTTCACTTTCTCGGGGGGCTCCTTGAACCCGTAGGGCGGAATCAACTCGGCCAAATTGCCGGTGAAACGCCGTCCCGCGTAGGCCCGGACTCGTTTGAGCAGCTCCGCGGAGGGGATGCCCCTCTCCAGGAGCTTGAAGTGCTCGTAGCCCAGTGCCTCGTAGCAATCGAGGTCTTCCGGGCGAATCCAGCCGGCCTTGACGAGCAGCGAGGGGTCTTCCAGCCGCTGGAGCGTGCAGGACAGGAAACAGTAATCGAGGAAGAGCCGGCGCGATCCATCCGAGCTGTGGGCGAAGCCGTTCTGATGGTAGGGCTGCATTTGGCAGTTCGGCAGGCACGGGTGGTTGGCGATCAGTTGCAGCTCGTCGTCGACCGCCTCGCGGATGGCCTGGAGCGTGGCGAAGTCCCGGTTGATCGAGAAGCTCTCGACGGTCAAGGCATCGGCGCCGAGGTCCTTCCAGGAGCGGGCCCGGCGAGGCGTGTCGATCTGGGCATAGACCCCCGCCTTGACGTAAAACTCGGGAAACGCTGCCTTTATGCGCTCCAGCAGGTACGGCGTGGAGACCGTCAGGCGTTGGATGCCCATGGAGCCAAGGCTCTCCAAGAGCCGCATCAGCTTCCTTTGCCAGCGGCGGCTCCACTCGCGGTTGCCCAGGCAGGAGCTGTTCAGGAGGTAGTTGAAGGCGATGTTCTGGCGGCTCAGGAGCGAGACGTAGACAGCCAGATCGCTCCTGGTCAGGGGTGTGCCCATGTAGCTCGGCCGGCCCCCGCCCACGAAAGCGGCGGGGAATTTGCCGTAGACCTCCACCACCGGATACCGGGCAAGCTGCGACACCAGATCGAACTCGTAATTGGCCGCGACCGAGAGCTTCATGCCGTCTATGCAACGGACCGGCCGCCCGCCTGCCAATCAGGAATTCCCTGTGGGTCAGATAAACGCGGCCAAAGAATACAGAAAAGCCGGAGGGAGTGCCGATATACACCTGAGTCGGACTCGGCTGGGGAGCGTACCGACATTTGCAGCGTGGTTTTTATAGGACATACCACAGGAGTAGGTACTGTGAGACGGAATAAGGGATCGCGCCGGAACAAGGCCAGGCAGGTGCTGTTCAGTGCGGGCTTCAAGATGGCTCTGCTGTGTCTGGGCACCGCCTTTTGTTTCGTGCTGCTCTTCAGTTGCCTGAGTTTCAACATCGGCGACTGGCCCAGCCAGTACGTGTACCCGAACAACAAGCCGCTGTTGAACTGGTGCGGCTCCGATGGGGCGTTTCTATCGTTCTACCTGCTGTATTACATCGGCCCGGGCGTCTTCATCGTCCTGGTCTCCGGGATCTGCTATTTCATCGCCAGGCTGGCCCGCCGGCCGGTCGGCCAGCCGATCTTCCGCACGATCGGCCTGGTGCTGCTGACGACGGCGGCGTCCGCCACGTTCTACAGCTTCTGGCCGCACCGGGTCTTTACCTTCCCGATGGGTTCCGGCGGGGTGCTCGGCATCTCCGCAGCGGTCTTTCTCATCGGCAATTTCGGCCGGCTCGGCGCGTTCATCCTTATTTGTGCCATGTGGTTCGTCGGCCTGTCGCTGCTGGCGGACAGCCTGATCATGGGCCTGTTCGCCGCCTGCGGCGTGGCCGCGCGGCGGATCGTGGGCGTCGTGGTGCCGGCCTGGGCGGTCGCCCGCGAGCACTCGGAGGCCCTGACGGACATCTGGCAGCGGCTCAGTGCCCGGCAGAAAGCGGCCGCCGCGGAGCGCCGCCTCCAGCAGCAAGCCGCCGCCCAGTTGCGGATCGGGGGCTTGACTCGCGGCGCGTTGCCGGCCGCCGTGGCACCCGTGGAAGCTGCGGAGCCAACCGTAGCCGAGGTCTCGCCGTCAGTTGGCGAAAACGCTGTTGCGCCTCCAACGGACGCTCCCCCGCAGAGCAGCCCCGCCACGCCGCAATGCATCGACGCGGTCTCGGAAGGCAAACGGCCCGCTCCCGTGCGCCAGCCGCAACCGGCGCCCGCGGCGTCCATTCCGTCTTCCTATGACGACTACAAGCTGCCGCCGCTGGATCTGCTGGCCGAGGGCGAGTATGGGTATGCCGCGGTGCAGGAGAAAGTGGTCAAGACGAAGGCCGCCGAGCTGGAGAAGCTGTTGAGCGAGTTCAACGTCAACGCGCGGGTCGTCGCCGCCGAGACCGGACCGGTCGTGACGATGTTCGAGCTGGAGCTGGCCGCCGGCGTCAAAGTCAGTCATATTTCCAGCCTGGCCAACGACATCGCCCGGGCCCTGGGGGCGGGGGCGGTCCGCGTCGTGGCCCCGATCCCCGGCAAGCACACCATCGGCATCGAAGTCCCCAACAACGAGAAGGAAAAGGTGCGGATGAAGAGCATGATGGAGCTGGCGGGCGGGAAGCCGGCCCGGATGGAGATCCCGCTGTTCCTGGGCAAGGACTCCTCCGGCGAGGCGCTGGTCTCCGACCTGTCGAAGATGCCGCACCTGCTGATCGCGGGCACGACCGGCTCCGGCAAGAGCGTCTGCATCAACACAGTCATCGTGGGTGTCTTGCTGACGAAGCGGCCGGACGAGGTCAAGATGATCATGATCGACCCGAAAATGGTCGAAATGACCGCGTTCAACACCGTGCCGCACCTGATGTGCCCGATCGTGACCGAGACGCAGATGGCGGTCCAGATTCTCGAATGGGCGACCGTCAAGATGGACGAGCGCTACGCCCTGCTGGCCGAGGCGCGGGTCAAGAACATTGCCGAGTACAACAAGCTGGGCGCCGAGGAGATCATCGCCCGGTTCAATCCGAGCACGCCCGACGAAGAGGCGAAGATCCCCAAGAAGCTGCCGTACATCGTCGTGATCATCGACGAGCTGGCCGACCTGATGATGACTGCGCCGAAGGAGATCGAAGCGTACATCGTCCGCCTGGCCCAGAAGAGCCGGGCCATCGGCATCCACATCATCCTGGCGACGCAGCGGCCGCAGGCGACGGTCGTCACGGGCCTGATCAAATCGAACATGCCCTGCCGGATCGCGTTCCGCGTGGCCGCCCGCATGGACAGCCGCATCATCCTCGACCAGAACGGCGCCGAGACCCTGCTGGGCGAAGGCGACATGCTGTTCCTCAAGCCCGGCACCAGCGATCTGATTCGCGCCCAGGGCACATTCCTCGATGACGCGGAGATCCGCCGGGTGGTCAAGCACCTCAAGGAAGTGGCCGAGCCGCAGTTCCACCCCGAGCTGACCCAGTTGCGCAAGGTGGACGCCGCCGACCTGCCCAAGGACGACCTGTTCGACGACGCGGTGCGGGTGGTGCTGGAGACCAAGCGCGGCAGCGTCTCGCTCCTGCAGCGACGGCTCGGCGTCGGCTATGCCCGCGCCTCGCGGATCATCGAGATGATGGCCGGCTCGGGCATCCTCGGCGAGTACAAGGGCAGCCAGGCCCGCGAGGTCCTGCTGACCCTGGAAGAATGGGAGCAGATCCGCGCCCAACAGACGAGCGCCGAATCCGAGCCTACTCTCATCGACGTGGGCGAGGAGCCGGAGGCGAAGGTTCCCGAAACCGCCTACGCCACCGAGGGCCAGCAAGTCTACATGTCGACCGACCCAGACGAAGAGGACCTCTAGTGCTTCATGACAATTGACTTTCCGAGTGGGTGGCAGCGGCAAGCGCAGCTTGCCGATGGTTTGCCTATCCGCCCTCGGCAAGCTCCGAAGACTCCGCTTGCCGCTGCCACCCGTCGCCCCTACTCGAAGGTTCGATTGTCATGAAGCACTAGCCTGGATTCCCACGTTAACTTCTTGCGTTAACACCACGGACCGAAAAGGCGATGCGGGCGGGCGGCTTTGAGAGCTGGTGCTGGCGCTCGGCGGGGTTAGCCGAAGGCCAGTTTCAGACGGCGATCGCCCAGCCAGGGGACGGCCACCTCGGTCTGGTCCAACCCGGCCGCCAGTAGCAGCGGGTTGTGGGCCCGCTTGGCGAAGGTGACCTGAATCTCTCGGTCCGTCAATCGGATGGTGGCGGTGGCGTTGATGAAGTCGCGAAACAGGTGCCGGGATTCGGCGGTCTCGTACCCGTGGCCGATCCGCAGGCCCAGGAGCCGGTACAGGCTGCTGGCCATCAGCGTCAGTTGCAGGTCACAGTTGACCTTCATCGCCACCGCCAACGAGAGGGCATCCATGTGGAAAAAGTCGATCCCATCGGCAATCTGGTTCTCGATCAACATCCGCCGGGCATACCGCTCGATCAGGGGCGCGGGGGAACGAGTCAGTTGATTGGTCAGCAACAGGGTCGGCTCTTCATGGCCCAGATCCAGGATGGTCATCTGCCGGAGCAGACCTTCGTAGCCCGACAAGGTGATCTGGCGGTCCAGGATCCGGGGGGTCTTGTAGAGACGACTGATACCCTCCAACTCGATCCGTCGCCAGGCCGAGGCGGGGGTGGTGGCAATCTCCCGCAGGAGCTTGGGACTGCGGCGGCGGAGCGTGATGAATCGGATGCCCAGGGCGCTCAGCCGGCTGAGATTCGCGTAGGTCGTCAGCTTCGAGTCAAAGATCAGTTCCTCGGGGTACCGTCCGGTCCGTTGCTTCCAGAAAGCCACGAACCACAGGATCTCATCGTTTTGCTGGTCCTTGCGCAATTGGCCGTTGGCGTAGCAGAACACGCGGGTCTGGTCATCGCGGGCCAAAAAGGCCAAAATCCCCTTCTGGCGCCGGCTCCGTTTGGTGACGTAGTGTTTCTCCAGCAGGGCGTCCTCGCCCTGGAAGGGGATCGTATGGAAGTCCAGATCGAACGATTCGCCCCGCGGCAGACCCAACGTACTGACGGCCTCAAACCAGCGGTGCATCCAGCGCCCATAGCAGGCCGGATCGATCCGACAACTGTATTCGGTCAGGAACGACCGCTTGGGAATCACGTTCAGTCCGGCAAATAGGGCCAAGCCCTCGTCCAGGACCGCACTCTTGACATGGCCATGCCGGGCGGTGCCGAAGAGCTTCAGTCCCAACAGGGAACGCAGGGCGCAACTGGCCGGGATCATCTTCGAGCCGGGCAGTCGGGCTTGGGAACAGATGCGTTCCAACGGGATCGGGGCCAGCAGAGGCACAAACAGAAACAGCCCGCCAAGCTGGGTTCGGATCGTCCGCGGCTGCAGATCGAGCTGTCGGACATCGGCCACGGCGGCGACCGTGGGCCGTACGACGGAGGGCCGCTCCTCCTCCGATCGACGGGGCAAGCGGGCAAAGCCCTCCTGCCGGAGCACCTGACTGACGGCCACGGCACTGAGCGGATGGCCCTCGTGGGCCAGGGCCCGGCTGATATCGTAGATGGACAGGTTCTGCTGGCGCAGGGCGACGATGCGGTCCCGCAGCGGGTCGGACTTCGGGGCGGCCTGGGGTCCTTTGGCAGGCGGCAGGAAGAACGGACGCTGGGGCGTCTGGCGGAACTTGTGGACCATCACCCGTACGGTGCCCGGGGAATAACCGAAGCGTTCGGCGACTTGGGGCGCCGAGAGCCCCTCCACGAAGAAGGCCCGGAGGGCTTCGTACTGACGGTGGGTGGCATTGGCCGGTTCCAGGAAGTAGCGGGCTTCCTTGCGCGTTATCTGTGATCCTTCACTGATAAACATATTTCCACTGTATGACATTACCGCCGGCAAGTCAACCGAAAAAAGCACGGAAATCGGAGTATTTTACAAAGATATTTGCAGCAGGCTCTTGCATGGGTTCACGGGCTGCGGTGCGGCAGACGTCGGCACATCGGGACATGAGTGTGACATATTGGATATATGTTTATAGGTGCATCGTGTACCATAACGCCTTCACGGCAGAACGTCGGCAGAACAAGGCATCCGCAATGAGTTGCCCCCTGTCGAGATTAACTCACATGAGGTGCGTGGGAATCCAGGCTAGCGCCGAAAGCAAAATACCCACCGAGTACCACCTTTGGCAAGAGAATCCTCGATATGGCAGATGACAAGATCAAGGCTGCTCAACGGGTCGCGAGTACCTTCGTAGGTTCGGGCTGTTCCGTCTTCCTTGGTGATGGAAGCAGCACGTCCTACGTCGGCCTCGCGCTCTTTGAAAGAGGCACGCAAGCGACTATTTGGACAAACCACCTCGCAGTTGCACACGAATTTCCACTCTGGGTTTCGGACAATCCGAATCTGGCTAAGACGAAGGTCTCTATTGCCGGGGGAGAAGCGGTCGATGCAACGAAGCAGACCCGCGCGCGTGCGCAGACTTTGCACGCGAGTGGAAGATCTATTTCCTACGTGCTCCTGTCGGTTTCTCAATTGGTTTTTCACGAGAGAGGGGAGTCGCAGTCACGTCTGGACTGTTGACTGTTCTTCTTGATAGGGGTGCGGACGTAAACGCAGCCAAACCGGACGGCAGAACGGCTTTGCATGCCGCTGCTGCCCGAGGTCACAAGGAAGTCGTTGCTCTGCTGATTTCGCACCATGCCGACGTGAACGCCAGGACCAGGGACGGCCTGTCCCCTGCGGACTGTGCCCGCAAAGCCGGCCATCAGGACATCTGGCGGGGATTTTCTTGCCCGGGGCGGGTTTCGCGGTTATAGTGTCGCGTCGAGCCGGTCGGAGCCGGCTGGTCGGACAAAACAGAACAGAGCGCAAAGCGACACCAGGAAGGAGTGACTGATATGGCGAAGTCTCTGCACAGCATATGCCGATGGACGTTCAATGCGGGTAAGGGCGGGTTTGTGCCGGCGGATATCCGGCCGGACTGGGCCGGGGGGCGGTTTGGCACGCCGGAGATGATTCAACTGGTCGCGGATCGAATCCGGCCCCGGCTGCCGCGGAACGTCGTGCTGGGCGTCGAGCTGCACTACGATGCCGAGGTTGATGACAACAATGCCGCCGAGGTGGCGGATGCCTTGGTGAGCAACAAGCTCTACCTGGCGATGATCACGCCCGGCGCGCACACGCACTTCGCCTACGGCGGGATCTGCTCGCTCGACAAGAACGAGCGCAAGGCCGCCGAGGAGCTCGGGACCCGCACGGTCGATCTGGCCTACGGCAAGCTCCGCAAGGCCTGGCACCCGGAGAAGGCCCCGGCCTTCGTCATCTGGAACGGCTCCTTCGGCTACGATGTCGCCAGCGTCGCCGTCCGGCAGATGTACCAGAACCTCAAGGAGAGCGTCGCGGGCCTGTGCAAGTACGAGGCCAGGAAGGGCGGCAAGCTCTTCATCGCCTTCGAGCCCAAGCCCAACGAGGGACACCCCGCGATGCTGATCCCGACCGTCGCCAGCGCCATCGTGTTCTGGCACAAGATCGAGGAGGAGTTCGGCGTCTCCCGCAAGAACAAGGGCGTCAACAAGGAGTTCGGCCACTCCGAGATGATCGGCCTCGACCACGTCTACGACACGGTCGAGGAGCTCGACAACGAGATGACCGTCCACATGCACCTCAACAGCCAGGGCTACAACGACGGTATCATCTTGGGCGGCCCCGGCAAGTACGATATCGACCACGGCGCCCGGATTAACGGGATGAACATCGCCATCGCGGGTCTGATCCAGAAGGCCGGCTACGACCGCTGGAAGGGCCACGACATGCAGCCCCGCGCCTACGACAACACGGAGCAGGCGATCGACCGGGTGGTCCGCAGCGTCCTGAGCTGGGAGGCCTGCGAGAAGGCCGCCAAGGAATTGAAGACCCGCGAGGTGCTCAAGGTCCTCGCCCAGCGGGACACCGCCGCGGCCGAAGACATGATGCGCCACGCAGTCATCAACGCCCAGATGTACTTCGCCCAGATGTACGCGGGCTGAGAAGGTCCGCACCTGTTTTGACAACGTGAACCGGAGTAGAAACTCCAAGCGCTAATGACCAAGACAGTGGCGGTGGCTGGGTAACCCGGGCAAGTGCCGAAACAAGTCCCGTCAGGAACGAAAGAACACCCTCGGGTGGGCAGTGGCTTTCTTTCGCCCCTACGGGGCTTGGTGCCGTTTTGGACCTTGGTACCCACCGTTGAAACGGTGGGCTATTGTCGGTCGTCCCTGCGGGACTGTTGGGAGTCCCCGGCGCAGCCGGGATAAGTTCCTTGAGCGTGTTCTCCCGCAGCGAGGGAGACCACGCGCAAGCCCTGTCCTTCCGCTTCGCTCCGGACAGAGCTTGGACGTGCCACCCGACGGCTGCAGATTATGATCGTCAGGGCTCATTCGTGGCTGTAGGGTGGGGCTTGCCCCACCAGGAACCTCCACCCCAGGAAAGCGGTGGGGCAAGCCCCACCCTACATATCACCGGGCGTGCTCGTCAGAACTCATTGGATCCCATATAGGTTGGGTGTCGCCATGAATGCACAGTTGTCACGCAGAGAGTTTTTGAAAGCCATCGGCGCCGGGGCGCTTCTGCATGGCTGCCTCGGCACGACCCGGGCCGCTCGGTCCTCAGGCAAGCGGCCGAACATCGTTCTGAT
>Ga0194125_10008905_pt1 | contig 14049 bp, 9 predicted proteins | sample TA2KigC250mmetaG_FD_148626 | JGI IMG/M metagenome (GOLD analysis project Ga0194125, IMG submission 148626) | Freshwater microbial communities from Lake Tanganyika, Tanzania - TA2015034 Kigoma Deep Cast 250m | ecosystem: Environmental > Aquatic > Freshwater > Lake | place: Tanzania: Lake... | reverse complement strand
AGACGCGCTCAACACCGAGAAGTACCCGCTGACGGTGCTGGACCGGCCGATCGAGTCCGAGACCGCCAAGATCGTCGAGAACAGCTTCCGGGCCACGATGCTGGCCTTTCTGGACGAGTGGTCGCTCTTCGCGGAGCGCAACGGCGTGGACCTGAAGAAGGTCATCGAGGCGGTGAAGGTGCGTCCCACGCACTCCAACATGATCTTCCCGGGCCCCGGCATCGGCGGGTACTGCCTGCCCAAGGACGGCGGGCTGGGGGTATGGGCCTACAAGCACATCATGGGCTTCGAGGACGACATCTTCCGCATCACGCCGCTGGCGATCGACGTCAACGACACGCGCGGGCTGCACGTGGCGCAGCTTACGCGCGACGCGCTGCGCAACATGGGCCGTCCCGTCGCGGCGGCGGACGTGCTGGTGCTGGGCGCGGCGTACCGCGAGGACGTGGGCGACACGCGCTACAGCGGGTCGGAGCTGGTCGTGCGCAAGCTCACCGAGATGGGCGCGGACATGCGCGTGCACGACCCCTACGTGGAGCACTGGTGGGAGCTGGAGAGCCAGGACACGTATCCGGCGCCGGGCTACAGCTGGGCGCGGTTCTTCGAGCGGCAGGACAAGCTCACGGACCTGCGCGTCGAGCCGGACATGTGGAAGGCCATGCGCGGCGCCGACGCGCTGATCCTGGCGGTGCGGCACGCCCCGTATCTGGAGCTCGACCCGGAGCGCGTGGTCAAGGCCGTGGGCAAGCCCTGCGCCGTCATAGACTGTTTCTGCATCCTGGACGACGCGCGCATCCGCCGCTACTTCGAGCTGGGCTGCGAGGTCAAGGGCATGGGCCGCGGCCACATCCAGCGCATCAAGGAAAGCGTGCGGAAGAAGCGCTGATCCCGGACGGCAGACCATCGCGCGAGTGACACGTTCCGCACAAACGAGGCAAAACGATGAGCACAAACCCCCGAGCCGTTGACGTTCTGAACAAAGACAGCCTGATTGTGATCGCCGGCGCCGGCGGCTTCATCGCCGGGGCGCTGACGCGGCGCTTTCGCGCGCAGGGCTTCGCGCGCATCCGCGCCATCGACAAGAAGCCGCTGGCCGAGTGGTACCAGCGCGTGCCGGGCGTGGAGAGCCTGTGCATGGACCTCAGCGAGCGGGCGAACTGCGTGCGCGCCTGCGAAGGCGCCGCGGAGGTCTACAACCTGGCCGCGGACATGGGCGGCATGGGCTTCATCGAGCGCTTTCGGGTGGAATGCCTGCGCAGCGTGCTGATCAACACGCACATGATCGAGGCGGCCTGGCGGGCGGGGGCGGAGCGTTACTTCTTCGCGTCGTCGGCCTGCGCCTACAACACGGATCTGCAGCAGGACCCGAAAGTGCGCGCGCTGAAGGAATCCGACGCCTACCCGGCCATGGCCGAGCGCGGCTACGGGTGGGAGAAGCTGATTTCCGAAATGTTCTGCCAGGAGTACTGGCACGAGCGCGGCCTGAAGACCTTCATCCCGCGTTTCCACAACGTGTACGGCCCGCACGGCACCTGGGACGGCGGCCGGGAGAAGGCGCCGGCGGCGATCTGCCGCAAGGTCATCATGGCCAAGCGGGACGGGGACGATACGATCGAGATCTGGGGCGACGGCCATCAGACGCGCAGTTTCATGTACATTGACGACTGCGTGGACGGCGTTGACCAGATCATGCATTGCGAGGACCTCGTCGCCACGCCGATCAACCTGGGCACCAGCGAGCTGGTGTCGATCAACGATCTTGTCAGCTACGTTGAGGAGATCGGCGGCGTGAAGCTGCGGCGCGAGTATGACCTTGACGCGCCGCGCGGCGTGGCCGGCCGCAACAGCGACAACACCATGATCAAGCGCATCCTGGGCTGGGAGCCGGGCACGCCGCTGAAGGAAGGCCTCAAGCCCACCTATGCCTGGATCGAGCAGCAGATCCGCGACCGCGCCGCCGGCAAGCGCACGGTGAGCTGAACTGGGTTGCGAAGTCAAAGGCATGGGCCGTGGCCAGGTCAAACGCATCAGAGGCTGTGTTCACAAGTCCCGCTGAATACCTTGCCGTTGCCGATGGCTTGAGCACGGCTGTCGTCTGTTGGCCGACGATCGGTCCCATGGGGCCGAATTCCATCGGGACATCCGTCTGACGATGAAGCATAGGGTTTCTGTCATCTTTGGCACCAGGCCAGAAGCGATCAAGCTGGCCCCCGTCATCTTGGCCTTCCGGCGGGAAACGGCCGTGGAGTGCCGCGTGTGCGTGACGGCACAACATCGCCAGTTGCTGGACTCCGTTCTCGATGTCTTCGGTCTGATCCCGCACGCGGACCTCAACGTCATGCTGCCCGACCAGCGGCCGTCGGAAGTCACGTCCCGGATGATCGACCTTCTGGATGCGTATCTCGTTCGGGACAGACCGGACCTCGTTCTGGTTCAGGGCGACACCACAAGCGCCTTTTGCGCCGCCCTAGCGGCCTTCTACAACCGTGTTCCGGTAGGACACGTGGAAGCCGGGATGCGCACGCACAACCTGTCGGCGCCGTGGCCGGAGGAGGCCAATCGCGTGTTGATTTCCCATCTGGCGACGCTGCACTTTGCGGCGACGGAGCGGAGCCGGCAGAATTTGCTGCGGGAGGGCGTCGATCCTTGCTGCATCCTCGTCACGGGAAACACGGTGATCGATGCGCTCCTCATCGCAAGGGCCAACGCGGGCGGCGTCAGCGTACCGGGCGTCTCTTGGCCGGCAACGACGCGAACCGTTGTAATTACGGCGCATCGCCGCGAGAGCTTCGGGGAGGAATTCAGGTCACTCTGCCGGGCCATAGTGGACTTGGCGCGCCTTTTCCCCAACGTTCAGTTCGTCTATCCGGTCCATCTGAACCCCTCGGTCCGCCGGCCCGTTTTCGACATTCTCTCGGGACACGTCAACATCCATCTAATCGATCCGCTTCCCTATCTCGGTTTCGTGGCGCTCATGGAGCGGGCCTACCTGATTCTGACGGATTCCGGTGGGATTCAGGAAGAAGCCCCCAGTCTTGGCAAACCTGTACTGGTCCTGCGGCGCCTGACGGAACGGCCGGAAGCCCTGGAAGCCGGGACTGCCCGGCTTGTGGGCACGGACTGCGAAACCATCGTGCGGGAGACCGCCGCGCTCCTCAACGATCCCAGGCTCTATGCGCGCATGGCCCGGGCTCATAACCCGTACGGCGACGGTCATGCCGCCGGGCGGATTGTGAAGGCATGCCTCCGTCACCTTGTGCAGAGCCCCCCACCCTCATGAACGGATGCTGTTCGTTCGTTTCGCGGTTGAACGCCCTTTGCGCTCAAGTCCGCCGTTCCTCGCTGGCTCAGCGGCTCGTGCGAGGCGCTCTCTGGGCAGCGGCGGGGTCTGTGGCGTCCCGTGTCCTCGCGCTGGCGGGATCGATGCTCGTGGCCCGCCTGCTTGGCAGGGAGATGTTCGGCCGCCTCGGCATCATCCAGAACACGGTTGGCATGCTCCAGGTGTTCGCGGGGTTCGGGGTCGGCCTGACGGCGACCAAGTATGTTGCCGAGTTCCGCGGCAGGGATCCCGTGCGCGTCGGCCGGATCATCGCCTTCTCTCATGTCGTGGCCGGTGCCGGCGGGGTTCTGTTCGCGGCGGCGCTCTTCGTGCTGGCGGCGCCCTTGGCTTCCCGGACGCTGGCCGAACCTCTTCTCGCCGGACTGCTTCGCGTGGGAGCCGTCCTGCTTTTCACGGGGGCCGTCAACGGGGCGCAGATGGGCGTACTGGCGGGTTTCGAGGCATTCCGAGCCATTGCGGTCGCGAATCTTGTTTCTGGCCTGATTGCCTTGCCTCTGCTGGTGGGAGGCGCGCATGCCGGCGGTCTGTGTGGCGGCGTAGTCGCACTCGCCGTCGGCGGCATCGCCAGTTGCCTCGTGAATCACGCCGCTCTACGATCCGTCACGCGGAAGGCCGGGGTTCCGATCCGCCTATGGCCCAGCCAGGCGGAGTGGTCCATGCTCTGGAATTTTGGCCTTCCCGCCGCTCTCTCCTCCGCCCTAGTGACTCCCGTCCACTGGGTGTGCTCGGCGATGCTGGTCAACCGGCCGGGAGGCTATCACGAGATGGGCGCTTTCAACGCGGCCAATCAATGGTTCGGCGCCTTGCTGTTCCTGCCCGGCGTGCTGAGCAACACGATGTTGCCCCTGCTTTGCGAACGGATGGCCGCCAGCGATCGGGCGCGCGCTGGTCGTGTCCTGGGCGCCTCGCTTGTCGTCAACGCGGTGTTGATTCTGCCGTTGGTCGCCGTCGGCTGCGCCTTCAGCCCGTGGATCATGCGGTTGTATGGCCCGGACTTCGGCGGCACATGGCCCACGTTGGTCGTCTCGCTGATCACGGCGGGACTGCTCGCCGTGCAGACGCCCGTGGGACAGGTCATTGCCGCGACCGGACGGATGTGGCTGGGATTCGCCATGAATTTCGGATGGGCCGTCGGGTGTATCCTCCTGACCGGCCATCTCCTGTACTTGGGCTCGATGGGCTTGGCGCTGGCGCGGCTCGGCGCGTACGGGCTGCATGCGATCTGGACGTTTGGTTTTGCCGCGCTCGTCTGTCGCCGGAAACCTCCGACGCCGGCGGTCATCCCTTGCGGAGTCTGATCATGCCGCCCTCCCCGTTCGCCCCGGCTGCAGATGCGATGCCCTATCCCTCCGGCGTTCCCCGCGTCGCGGGCCACCGGCGTGCCATGGAGGATGAGTACTTCAAGAGGATGGAGGGGTTCTCCAATCGTTTCGTTCGCGCCACGCACGGCCTTGCGTCGGGCCGCGCGTACGCGCGGCAGTGGGTGACCGACCCGTTTCACGCCGCCTTTCGCTTCTGGGAGTATCCCTTCTGCGCGTTTCATCTCGAACGCTGGCGCCGCGCCGCGCCGCGGCTGGGCTGCGCGCCGCGCGTGCTGGACGCGGGTTGCGGTTTCACATTCTTTCCGCCTTTCCTGATGGCGTCCGGATGGGATGTCTCTTGCTGTGACATCGACGCCCAGTGGGGTCGCGCCTATGCGGAGGCAGGATGCGCCGGCGTGCGGTTCGGCGCCATGGACATCCAGGCTCTCAGCTGGGAGGCAGACGCGTTCGACGCGGTGGTGTGCGTGTCTGTGGCGGAGCACCTGCCCCGGCCGGATAGGGCCGTCGCGGAGATTTTCCGTGTGTTGCGGCCCGGAGGCATCATGTGTCTGACATTCGATTTTGGAGTGGACGGTTTGTGCGGCCTGAGTCCTGCCGCGGCCGTAGCGTTGGTCGATGACGCGGCGGCGCTGTTTGGCGCGGCGCTGCCGGATGCGGTCGAAGACTTGCGCCGGATCCATGTGGCAAGGGAGGACTTTCTGACCACCGACTGGCTTCGACTCCACTGCCCCAAGGCCCTTCCCTGGCGGCTGTCGCCGCGTCAGTGGATCGGGGCCCTGCTGCGGGGGCGCTGGCCCCGCGCACCGTTTCACTCTCTATCCGTGTGCTGTGTGAGTCTGGAGAAGCCTCCGTGCGCGTCGTGATTCTGACCACGGATTTCCTTCCGAATATCGGTGGAATCGCCGCCCACGTGGACGGATTGAGCCGCGGCCTTGTTGAATGGGGCTGCGCGGTGACGGTCGTTGTTCCGCGGCGGCGTCGGCTGCTGCCCCGGCTGGGCGTGCATCGTGAGCCGGGCGACCCCTATCCCGTCGTCCGGCTCGACGTGCCGCAGTATGTGAAGTTTGGCCGCTTCGTGCATCCGCGCCTGACGGCCGCTTGGCTCCGGCGCGAGATCCGGGCCACGGGCGCTGCCGTCCTCCACTGGCACACTTTCGACTATCTCACCGTGCGCCTGGTGCGCGGTGTCGCCAGGGTATTTACCAACCACACCTCCCAGTTTCTGGAGTACGCCGCCGATCCGCGCCGGCGAGCGCTCGCACGCGCGCTGGTCGGTCCTGCCCATCGGGTCATTGCCCCCAGTCGCGAGCTCGCCGCTGCCACGGCGTCTACGGGTTTCCCTGAAGAGCGGTTGACCGCCATTCCCAACGGTGTGGACATCCGGCGGTTCTCGCCTGCCGTGGACGGCCGGCAGTTACGCGCACGTCTGGAGTTTTCGGCCTCGGACTGCGTCGTGCTGTGCCCCCGGCGGCTCGAGAAGAAGAACGGCGTTATCTACTGGGTCCGGGCCATCCCCCTGCTGCTGGCCCGGTGCCGGAAGCCGTTGCGGTTTCTCTTCGTTGGGGACTACACCGCAGGCGACGTCTACTCCGCTCGCAAGGAAGTGCTGGACGCTATCGCCGGCCTGGGTCTGGGTGACCGCATCGTCTTTGCCGGCAGCGTTCCGAATCGGGAAATGCCCGCCTATGTTGCTGCGGCCGACATCGTCGTGCTGCCTTCCCTGATAGAGGCGACCAGCATCGCCGGCCTGGAAGCCATGGCCACCGGCAAACCACTGGCGGCCACCGCCGTTGGCGGCCTGCCCGAGATTGTCGAGGACGGGCGAACCGGGCTGCTCGTTCCGCCCGCCGATCCAGGTGCGTTGGCGGAGGCCGTGCTCCGTCTCGCCACGGACAGCGGCGAGCGGAGTCGCATGGGACAGGCGGCACGCGCGCGGGCGGAAAGGGACTTCGGTTGGTCAACCGTAGCGCAACGGACGATTGCGGTGTACGAGGCGGCGCGAGGCGACGCGGGCGTCAACGCCTGAGCAGGAATACATCGTATGTGCGGCATTGCGGGAGTCTTCGGCAAGAGCGATGAGCAGGCCATTCGCGCCGCGGTGCAGGCCCAGGCCAAGCGCGGACCCGACGACGCCGGGCTCTGGTCCGATCCTTCCGTTCCGGCGACGCTGGGGCATTGCCGACTGGCCGTGCTGGACCTCTCGCCGGCCGGCCATCAGCCCATGTCCTGCGCCGACGGCCGCTACCGGATCGTTCACAACGGAGAAGTCTACAATTTCCGGGAACTCCGGCGCGAATTGGAACCTCTGGGGTTTGCCTTTCGGACCGAATGCGACACGGAGGTCATACTGGCCGCCTTTGCCGCCTGGGGGCCTGCATGCGTCCGTCGTTTCCGGGGGATGTTCGCCTTTGCCCTTCTGGACTGCCGTCCGCCGCAGGGCGGTCCCTTGCTCTATCTCGTTCGCGACCGCCTGGGCATCAAGCCGCTGGTCTACAGCCGCAAGGGTGCCGCCGTATGGTTTGCCTCCGAGCTCCGCGGGTTGATTGCCGCCGACGCCGCAGGGCGATCCGTTGACGGCGGCGCGGTGCTCGACTACCTGTCCGCGGGTTCCGTCGTCCAGCCTCGGACTATTCTACAAGACGCGCGGATGCTTCCCCCGGGTCACTGGATGGAGATTCGCCGGGACCACGATCGGCTGGTCCGCTACTGGGATCTTCATGAGGCCACGGCATCTCTCCGGCCTGAGTTGCGGGACATCACGGACTCCGAAGCGGAGGAGCGCCTGCGCTCGTTGCTCGAGGAAGCGACCCGCTATCACCTCATCACGGACGTACCGCTGGGGGCCTTTCTCAGCGGGGGCGTGGATTCGACCGCCGTCGTCGGCCTCATGGGCCAGGTCGCGGGGCAGCCGGTCAGCACGTTCTCACTCGGATTCGAGTCTCGCCATGGCGACCGGGACGAACGGCTCTACGCCCGCCTGGCGGCCGGGCAGCTAGGTGCCCGGTATCGGGAGGTTGTCGTCCCGGACGGCGACGCGGCGGCGATCTTTGATCAGGTCCTGAGCGCGATGGATCAGCCGAGTTCGGACGGATTCAACACCTGGATCATATCGCGGGCGGCCAGGAGGGAAGTGACCGTTGCGTTCTCAGGACTTGGCGGGGATGAGTTGTTCGCCGGGTACTACCATTTCGGCGTCTTTGGACTGCCACGCTCAAACAACGGGTCGGTCAAGACGGCCGCCCTGCGCCTCCTGCGGAAAGCGGCCCTACTCAACGGCTTCACCCACCGTCAGGCGTTCCTGGGCAAGGAGCCGGCTGATCGCTGCGCCTTCTTCCGACAAATCCTGCGCGACGAGGAAATGCGCGTCGCCTTCCGGCCCGAGTTCGCAGCGGCTCTGGGCGAGCACATGCAGGCCACTCACCGTCCTTGGCTTCTCGACGACGCGGATCCCGTTCAGCAGGTCAGCTATGTAGAACTCCACAACTACCTCGTCAGCACTCTGCTGCGGGACGGCGACGGGATGAGCATGGCGCACGGCCTGGAGTTGCGGCCCGTGCTGCTCGATCATCCGCTTGTGGAATTCGCCTACGCCCTGCCAGCGCGTGTCAAGTTGGATGGCCGGCAGTCGAAAAAGGTCTTCAAAGCGGCCGTGAAGGAATTCCTGCCGGAGCCGATTCGAACCCGACGCAAGATGGGATTCGCTTTGCCCTATGCTGAATGGATCAGCGCGACCCTCCGTTCGGAAGTCACGTTTGCGCTGGAGACGCGCAACGCGAGAGAGCTGTTCACGCCGAGATATCTGCGCCGTCTCAAGGTTCGGCTTCGGCAGGGACAAGCGGACGACGCCCTCTGGACGTGGTCCGTTCTCCTGCTTTGGCTGGAGCGGAACGGATATTCGATAGGATGAGAACATGAATCCTCGGAGCCCTATCGCATTGCCGCAGCGAGCCGTGGAAGTGGGGTTGACAGCGGTTCTTGTGCTCGTGTTGCCAATCCTCATGCTGTCATTCGGCATCCCGACGGGAGGCGCGATCCCTCTTATTGTGTTCGCGAGCGTGCTCTTTGTGGCGAGGCCTCGCGTGCTCATCGCCGTATACTGGATTTGGGCGTGCATCGCTTATCTGGCGGAGTTGACGCTTCGCAGCGTCTTCACACGATACACGGACGAGGCGTTGACCCTGTTCCTCTGGATCGTACTGATCGGCTACTTGGTCATGGGACGGCCCGACACCCGAAAGATTCGGGGATTTACCTGGCCCTTCCTTTCGCTGCTTGGGCTCGCGGGTGTCTCGATGTTCGTCAACCGCCCCGCATCCGCGGCGGGCGCTCAGTTCCTGCTCGCCTACCTGCGATTCTTCCCCGCGTTCTGTCTCGGGTACCTCTTTCTCAAGCCATCGTGTCACCGGAACGTCTATGTGACGCTCTCCGCCATCCTGTTGCTCCAGGCGGTGCTTAACGCAGGATGGTTTTTGAGGATCAGTCCGTTGCCGAATGCACATCTCGGAACACAGGACGTCGCGAAGGGCAGCTTCGAGTTGTGCTCGTTTCTGGCGTACCTGGCGGTGTTTGCTTCTCTGGTATACGGAGGGCTGCTGTCCTGGCCGACGGGCCTTCTCCACAGAACCGCTCTGGTCATGATGCTGTCTCTGTCTCTTGCCCATCTCTACTTCGCCGGCACGGCACATGCCAGTCTTCTGGTCATCCCCTCCTTCGCGATCTTCGTGGCAACGCTGTGGCCCAGCTTGGTGCGTTTGCGCCGGATACTGTCGCTGGTCATGGCTGTCGGGATCGTGCTGTTGCTTTTCCTGTGCGTTGGTATGGATATCGGCGGGTCGCGCTCCTCATATTTCCCTTCCCGTTTCTCCATGACCGCTCGCGGGGAGAAGGGGATCGCGTACGCCAACGTCTTCCGACGCCTTCCGTATGACTGTCCTCTCTTCTGGGCAGTTGGGGCAGGGCCCGGCAACTGTGGCAGCGTCTACGGGCTAACATATCGCAGGCCGCTTGCCATAAAGTATTTCGGCTACATTCAAGACCTGTATTCGGCGGAGCGCATCCAGCGAACGCAGGGGTACAGCGTTCTCGGATATCCGGCCTGCGGTTTTCTCACCATCCTGAGCGAGTTGGGGCCGCTCGGCGTGCTTCTGTTCTACGGGTTGCACGTACGCCTCGCGCTGAAGATACGCCGACGACTCCGCACAGGGGGGCTACGCGATCGTCCCCTGACTCAGGTGCTGGGAGCTGCTGTCGTCGCCTTCATGCCGACCTGGCTGATTCTGAGCTTGATCACCGACATGTTCTGGATGCCCCATCTCCAAGTGGGCCTGTGGATCGTAGGCGGTGCCGTTCTGTCCGACAGCCCGCCGGCTCCCGCCGCGGACGCGAGACAACCGGATCGCGCATCGGTCGGATCATGAGCCGGAGAGTACTCCTCTTTGATGTCAGCGGGCGAGGCGGCGGATCCAACGTCAGCCTGCGCATTTACATCGACGCGCTGGACCGGCGGCGTTATGAGCCGAGGCTGGCCTTCGGCACACCAGCCGACCCGCGGCACTGGGCCGGGGTGCCGGCGGATATTCTTCCTCTTGCGAGACTCGACAACTACGATTTTTTCCCCGCCGGGTTGCGCCTGCCATGGCTCTACCATTTCGGGCGATGGATGCTTCGCTTTCCCGGTGACTTCGTTCGCGCCGTGCGCTTCGTGCGGCAGGCATGTCCGGCCCTCGTCCACATCAATGCCGGCCAGGCTCTGACGCTTGGCCTGGCTGCGCGCGCGCTGAGGCTCCCCGTGGTTTGGCACATTCGCGAGATGCTCTGCCGAAACGGACTGGGCCGTTTCCAGCAATGCATCTACTCCCGCTGCTCCGGCCATGTGATCGCCGTATCGAACGCCGTCGCCGCACGTTTGCCGGCCTGCCGGGACAAGATGACGGTGATTCACAATCCCGTCTCCCTCGCTCAAGTTAGGCCGGAGGAAGTCACCGAGTTCAAGCGCCGGCTCGGCATCGCGGAACCGGTCTTCATCGTCCTGCTGATGGGATCGCTTTCCACGGCCAAGGGCGGTCTCTTTCTGGCCGAAGTGGCGGACCGTCTCGACAGCAGCGCGGACATCCTCTTCCTTCTGGCCGGCGAACGGGACGAAGTTCCGGCGGACCGTGGCCACCGCGCACTCCGGTTTGCCTATCGCCGCCTGCTCCGCACGGCCGGCGAGAGAGCCTGCGTCCAGCAACGGTGGCATCGGCACGTGGAAGCTCGCCGGGCTCTATTCTGCGGGTACGTGGACGGCCGTGTAGCCACGGCGGCATCTGATCTCGTCGTCTGTCCGAATACGATCCCCGAATCGTTCGGCCGCACGGTGATCGAAGCCGCCGTCCAGGCCAGACCCGTGATCGCCACTGCCATCGAGCCGTTCGACGAGACGATCGAGCCGGGCGTGACCGGCTGGCTGCTGCCCTTGTCCGCACCGCTGTGGTCGGAGAAGATCGCGAATCTGTATCGCGACCGGCAGACGCTGCAGCGCGCCGGCGAAGCGGCGGCGCAGCGGGCGGAACGGTTCAACCCCGCTCTCCATGCGCAGCAGATAGTGGCTATCTACGATCGTCTTTTGAACGCCGTATCTTAAGGAGGCTATCCACGCCGTTGTGTCAGAGCGGGACTGCTGCGCGGTTTTTGGCGGCAACACGCATGGCCGCGCAGTACCGTGACACGTGGCTGGCGCTGATGGGGCAGGGATCCCCGGCCGGGAAGGGGAGGAGCGCGTGAAAGCGGCGTCGGACGCCGGCGACAGCCGCGCTGCGCCGACGCCAGGCGCGTTGCGAAGGCGGTGACGGTGCCGAGAGCGAATAGCCTCCGGGAAGTCCTGGGCCTGACCGGACGCTCGGCAGCGGCCTGCTCCTCTTTGCCGTGGTCCGGCGGGAGACGCGCTGCCCCTTCCTCGCGTTTGGCGCCGGCCTTCTGTGGGTGTGCAATTTCTGGTTCTGGAACAAGGGAGCGCTGTCCGTCGTCTACATCGCGCTCTGTCTGCTCGCCAACCAGGCATACGTCGTGCCTCACGCGAAGGACTACGACGCCAGACGCTGCCGCCGCTTTTTCTTGTACGCGTGAAACCGCCTGCTGCCGCGCTCGCGCGGCAGCACCGGCAAGCCGACAGCGCTGGCGGCGATCTGCCTTGACCCGGGAAGCGCGGCCATCGAGAGAGGAGGAACTTCGGATGAAGGTGGCCTTGGACACCAATGGGCTGTACACGACCCGCGCCGGTGTCGCGCGCTACCTCCTGGGGCTGATGCAAGGCTTCAGAGAGATGGGTCCGTCCGCGCCGGAGATCGTTCCGTTCGCATGGCCGGTCTTCAACCTGGAATACCGCCAACCGGCGCGCGCGCTGAAGACCGCGTGGCGTGAGCTGGTGTGGGCGAACACGGCGGCGCCGTTCCGGATGCTGCGCCTGCGGCCGGATGTCCTGCACTTCGCATGCTCAGGCGTGTTCCGGCATCACGCGCTGCCGACCGTCGCAACGATACACGACGTCACGGCCCTGCGTTTTCCAGCCAAGTTCAGACCTTGGCAGCGGCTTTCCGCACCGCACCGCCTGCGTCGTCTTGCCGCCGCCGACCGCATCGTATGCGTGAGCCGTTTCACGGCCGATGAGTCCGTGCGCCTTCTCGGAGCGGACCCGGCGCGAATACACGTCGTGTATGAGGGCAGCGTGTTTGCCGATCCCCGCGAAGTCTCCGAGCGCCCTCCCGAGTTCAATCTGCCGCCGTCGTTCTTCCTCTTCGTCGGCTCGCTGGAGCCGGGCAAGAATCTGGCGCTGCTGCGCGAGACCTACGTCCTAGCCGCGGCACGCGGGGTTGCGCTGCCCCCGCTGGTGATCATTGGCGCGCGCTGGGAAGGCGTGGCCATGGAAGGCGCTCCGCCGCGAGGATGGATCTACGCGGGTCGCTTGGATGACGACGTGCTCGCGTACTGCTACCGGCGCGCCGAAGCACTCCTCTTTCCAAGCCTCTACGAGGGCTTCGGGCTGCCGGTTCTGGAAGCAATGAGCCTGGGTTGTCCCGTGATCTGCGCCCCGGTGGCAAGCCTGCCGGAGGTCGGCGGAAATGCGCCCCGCTACGCCGATCTTACGCCGGAGGCCTGGCTTGAGGCCGCGCAGGAGTTGATGCGCGATGCTGCGGGACGCAGGCAGCGGATCGAGGAAGGCCGCCGCCAGGCGGCCCGTTTCTCATGGAAGCGCTGCGCCGAGGAAACGGCCGAGGCCTATGCGGCCGCCGTCCGGGCAAAACGCTGAAGCCCAGCCGGAGCCGGATATCCATGTGCGGAATTGCCGGAATCCTGACGGCGCGCGGAACGATCGAGCCGCGCGAAATCGAAGCCGTGACGGCCGCGCTCGCGCACCGCGGCCCGGACGATACCGGCCTCTTTCACGGCGAGGGCATAGCCCTCGGTCACCGGCGGCTGTCCGTCGTCGATCTCTCTCCGCGGGGGCATCAACCGATGTTGGCGCCCGACGGCCGGACGGCCATCGTCTTCAATGGCGAGATTTACAACTGCCAGGAAATGCGAAAGGAATTGGGAAGGAACGGCGTGACGTTCCGGAGCACGAGCGATACCGAGGTCATTCTCCACGCCTACCGCGAAACCGGCGCATCCTGCCCCTCGCGCCTGCACGGAATGTTTGCTTTCGCCGTGTGGGATGCCGCAAATTCGACGCTGTTCATGGCACGCGACCGGGCGGGAAAGAAACCGCTGTACTACTACTGCGACGGAACGCGCATGGCGTTTGCCTCGGAATTGACCGCGCTGCGGCAAGTCCCCTGGGTTCCCGCGGGAATCGACCGGGAACAACTGCTCGACTACCTGTACCTGCAGTATGTTCCGGGGCCTGGCACGGTGATCAAAGGCATACGGCGCCTGCCTCCCGGCCACTGGCTCGCGGCGACACGCGCCGACGGGAAGATCTCGCTGGAAATCCGCCCGTTCTGGCGTCCGCCGGCCCGGAGCGCGGAAGAGGACCTCGGCGGGCCCGCCCTTGAGGAACATGTCGAGCGCCTTCTGAGGGATTCGATTCGACGTCGGCTCATAGCCGACGTCGACGTGGGGATCCTGCTGAGCGGCGGCCTGGATTCCTCGCTGCTGGCCGCCATGGCGGCGCGCGAATGCGGCGGAGGCATCCAGTCCTTCTCGGTCAGCTTCGCGGACGCCGCATTCGACGAGTCGCGGCACGCGACCGCCGTAGCACGCCTGTCTTCCGCGCGGCATCACCACCTGTGCGCCGACGAAATCACCCCGGACACGTTCCGCCACATCATTCGCCACATGGACGAACCGCTGGCCGATCCGGCCTGCTTGCCCACCTTCATGATCGCGAGACTGGCTTCGCGGCATATCAAG
>Ga0194125_10008901_pt1 | contig 14051 bp, 9 predicted proteins | sample TA2KigC250mmetaG_FD_148626 | JGI IMG/M metagenome (GOLD analysis project Ga0194125, IMG submission 148626) | Freshwater microbial communities from Lake Tanganyika, Tanzania - TA2015034 Kigoma Deep Cast 250m | ecosystem: Environmental > Aquatic > Freshwater > Lake | place: Tanzania: Lake... | reverse complement strand
TCCCCGCGTGGTCGTAGCTGTAGATGGTCTGCTTGCTGGTGGTCGGGTTCGACCAGAACTTGCGCCAGGCGAGCCGGCCGTCGGCGTCGTAGGCGTACTCGAGGTTGGCGAAGCTCTGGCCGTGGTAGGTCTTGGTCTTGAGGCGGCCCTCGACGTCGTAGGCCCAAGTCGTGGTGTTGGAGCGCCCGTCCGTCAGGGTTAACAAGTTCCCGGCGGCGTCGTAACCGAAGGCGAGCGCCTCGTTCTTGGGTGTGGTTTCGCTGGTCTTGCGGTTGGCTTCGTCATAGCCGTAGTGACTGGTCTGGCCGTCCGGCCCGGTGTAATCGGTCAGCCCGCGGGCCGAGTAGACGAAGACCTCGGTTCCCTGGCCGGGCACGGCCCGGGTGAGGGGCCGCCCCAGGCGGTCAAAGCTCCGCGTGACGCTCACGCCGTTGGCATCGGTGACGGTCACGGGTTGATCGTGGACATTGCCCAACCGGCGGGACATCGTGGGCTTGGCATAAAGGAAGGAGGAGGTTACAAAGAAGGTGTGTCGAGAACGCCTAAAGACTGGTTTGGATTCTGGATTCGATTCGCCATCGGCAGCTTGCTGGGAGCGGGTCTGGGACTGGTAATCTGGGGGCGACCAGGTTTTCGGTTGTATAATTCATCGCTGGCAGGGATTCTCCTGATCGGAGGTGGGGCGATCATAGGTGGACTTGCGGCTGGTTTTTCTCGTGATGCTTGGTAAACGCCGATAGGTGGTGAATCAGTCGAAGGATTCGCCAGCGCGTAGCTTCTGTGCCACCTGCTGTGCCGATTGGCGCAGAGGAGTCCCTTCTTCTTTGGCCAAGCGCAGGGCTCTCATCGCGTAGCTTCGATAGAATTCTCCCGCAAAGTCCCGCCCCGGAAAAGGAATGCGGCTCTCTATTGCTACTACGCTCAAAGTCGCACGCTGCGACTCTTCACCAGCTGCGGCTACCAGCGACTTGAGGTAGTCGAGGGAACCGCTCCGGTGCTTCCAGCCGAGCAGGCCGATCACAAATGCCCTCGCTTCCGTGTCCGTGGATTTCGAGAGGAAGGCCTCGAACGAGCGGTCGTCAATTGCATCCACGAAATAGAGACAACCGGCCTTGGGGGACATGACCTTGCCCAACCTTCCCTGCGTCCGAAGCTCTCCATCGAACAACGCAACCCGGGTCCGCGCGAGAAAGAAAAAGCGGAGCGTCGCGACGACCAACCAGAGGATTGCAAGGATGATCGCAGTAAACCACAGTCCCCGCCTCACCAAAAGCCGGTTCATGGCTTGCGTGCGAAGCGTTAGCGGCCCCGTGGATAAAGATCGTTGTCAGGGGGCGGCATCGACGACCCTGGGTATCTCCGGTAATATGGCGAGACGTATGTTCCGTCCTGCCTGTAGTAGCCGGCAACGCGCACATAGCCAGGCCTACCTGTCAGATGGGCCGCAGCATCAGCATGCAGATGCGATGCCTTAACAGTGAACGGAGGAAGCACCGGAGTGGGCTGCCCATTGTGGAATGTCCCTGGTGTATTCGAGAGATTCCTCACTGATCGCGCTCCAAGGCAGGCCAGATTCCGTCTGCTTCGCTGCATCGCATCCGGGTCGATGTCGTTCGGATCAGCGTCCATCAGGCGATCCAGGTTGCTGTTCTCCAACTCCGCTAGCTGCTGGTTCAGGTAGTTGTCGTAAAGACCAATTGCCCAATCAGCCACCAAGTAGACGCCTCCACCGGCTGCTATTGCGCCGATGATGAACGGCACTATCCGCCCGTCCGGATCGTAGAGGTTCACCGGGTCATTAAAAACGAAGCCGTAGAGATTGAGCCCGCCGTGTTCTCCAATCGGGTCTCTGTTTAGCCATTTGGCCCGACCCGATGCGGTTTTGTAGCCACAGGCCCGCGAACCGGGCGTGAACATTGAGCGAACTCGCGCTCGCCGTGAGAGGCGACCCGATGCCCGGCGGCAAAAATTCCGGGCGCGTGTTTTCGTGGGGGAGGTCGGCGTTGCGGAGGCGAGCGCGACGCGCTCGCGGGCCGCTGACCCGCCTTCGCCAAGGCTATGGCGGACAGGCGGCGGCTCGGTGGCTAAAAGAGGAAAGCAACTTTGAGCGCCTGCAATCACGCCGAAAGATTACTCGTTCGGCGTGCCGGGCGGAAGCGGTTTCTCTGCTGGAGCGGAAGCGCCGGGCGAGTCGCCCGACGCGGCAGGCGGGTCGCCTGCGCCACCCCTGGCGGACGGATGGCAGCGGGCGTGGACTTCCTGCAACTGGCGGATGGTGACTTCGGTGTAGATGGCCGTCGTCTCCAGCTTCTCGTGCCCGAGCAACTGCTGGATGTAGCGGATGTCCGCGCCGCCTTCGAGCATGTGCGTGGCGCACGTGTGGCGGAGCAAGTGGCAACTGCCTTTCAGGCCCGCCGCCTTCATCCAGTCGGCGGTCATGCGCGAGAGCACGTCGGGGTTGAAGGCGTCGCCGTAGCCGGTGAGGAACAACGCCGGCGTGCGCGTGTCGAGAGACAGACGCGGGCGCACTTCCTTCAAGTAACGCTCCAGCCAGGCGACGGCGCGCGCGCCGACGGGCACGACGCGGTCTTTCTTGCCCTTGCCCCGTCGGATGGTGAGCGTGCGCCGCTCGGTGTTCAGGTCGGTGAGTTCGAGGCGGCAGAGTTCGGCGCGGCGCAGGCCGCAACTGTAAAAGAGTTCGAGCATGGCGCGATCGCGCACGCCGAGCGGATCGGCGACGTTGGGCACAGCGAGCAACGCCGCGACCTGGGTGAGCGTGAGCGCCGCCGTGGGCAAACGCTTTTCCATGCGCGGCAGTTCCAACTCGGAAGCCGGATTGTGCAGGATGACGTTCTGTTTGGTGAGCCAGCGGAAGAAGTCTTTGAGCACGCCCAGGCGCGTGCGTTGCGTGCTCCAGCCCAGGCGCTGGCCGTTGGCCTTGGTGCTGCGCCAGAGGGCGCGCTGGTAGGACTCCAGGATGGGTCTGGTGATTTGGGAAGCCTGACTCAGGTCGCGCTCGCTGGCCCACGCGAGGAAGACTTTCAACGCATCGCGCCGGCCTTCGAGCGTGCCTTCGGCGTAGTTGCGGGCGCGCAAGCTGTCGAGATAGGCGTCGCGCCAGAGGGCCAGAGAGTCCGGGGCGCTGCGGTCATATTGGGCAGCGGACACTGTCCGCCCGCCGCGTTGCGCTTTGGCGCGTTTGCTCAACCATTCGATTGCTTTGATTCCTTTGGGTGCTGCCATAACTACGATGCAAAAACTACGTTACAACGACGGTCGCGGCGGGGGCGTCCAGATGTGCGAACCCGTCAGGCCGTCAGGTGTTCACCAAAGCCCTGTCAGCATTGGCCGGAACAGGTGGCGGGGGTGTTTCGCCACCCCCCGCCAGGTGGCCGTTTCGCCCCGCCACCCCCGCCCCAAAACCCGCCAGGTTTGCGGTGTAGCCATGCGAGAGCTTCCCCACGTCGAGCAAGCCGACGTGCGCGACAGCTTCCGGCGCGTCGAGATCGAACAGCACTTCATAAACGAACTGGCTGCCAAGTCGCCCGTGCCGGACGGCCAGGTATTCGAGTTCAACGAGCCGTTCCAGGTGAACGCGCACTTGCGTCAAGCTCCAGCCGCAACGCTCGCGGAGTTCTTTGCGCGTGAAGATGCGCGCGTTCTTCGCTCCGCGCTGGTGGCCGTGCGCAAGCACCTCGCGGATGAAGGCGAGCAGGCGGCGCGTCTGCGGCGGCAACTCATCGAGCGAACGGCCCAGCACTTCGGGCGCGAGCTGGTTCGCCAGCGCGATGTCATCGAGCGTGACTTCCACGAACTCCACGACGCGGCCGTTGACGAGATGCTGGCCGCGTTGCCGTTGGTGCTGGTGCAGCAAAGCAATCGAGTCAATGAGCGTGAGATATTTCTCGTGGTCGCGGCGGTTGCGCGTGCGCGCGGTGGCGAACGTCAGCGCGGGCGCGAAGGGATTCACGACGGCCAGCGGCGACAAGAGCCGCTGCGCGTTGCGCAGTTGCGTGAGCAGGTCTTTGCGCTGCTCGTGCGCGAGCAGGCCCGCCAGCGTGCGGCGCTCGCGCTGCACGCGATGAATGCGCCCGGTCTGCGCCGCGCTCTCGTCCACCGCCAGCGTCAGGCAGCGGTTCTGCAACTCCTCGTCCAGGTCAATGGCCGTGGTGGTGAGGAAGATCATCACCGGGCCTTCGACGTGATATTCCTGCGTGACCATTTTGCCGGTCGTGGGGTCTTTGCCGGTGCTGGCAATGGTGAGTTCGCCTTCGCTTTGCAGGAGCTTGAGCGCGTAGCTGGCGCGCTCCGCGCCCGCTTCCTCGACGACGGCGAGGATTTTGTGTTTCAGATTCGTCTCGCCCAGGTAGTAGAGGCTCTGGCCCGTCATGGCCGAGTATTTGACGCGCTCCTCCTCCGGGAAGAACGAGAGCACCGCGTCCATGAGCGTCGTTTTGCCCGCCGCGCTCGCGCTCTGGATGATGATGGCCAGCGGCTTTTCCAGTTTGCGCGACACGCCCGCCAGATACGCCACGAGCGTGTTGGTTTCCTCGCCGATGATGCCCGCCTGGTGGAACGCCTCGCGCAAACGCGCGATGAGGTTCGGCTCGCACAACCAGGCCAAAGCTTGCTCCCGCTCTTCCGGCGACAAGGTGACCGGTGGCGTTGCCACCTCCGCTGGCTTCGCCAGTTCCGCCTGCGCCTGCTCGACCGCGAGCAGCAAGCGCGCAACGTCGCGCGTGAGCAAGTCCGGCAACAGGCCCGTTTCCTCAGCGGCGCGTTCGATGAAGCGCCGCCGCTCCGCGTCGCGGCAGAGGTCAATCGAATCGAGGTGGAAGCGGTCGCCCTGGCGCAGTCGCAACGCGACTTTCAGCGCGTCCGTGCCAAGGGTTTTCTCCAGGCCCGCGACGCGATACTCGCGGCCTTCCAGTTCCAAGAACCACGCATCGCCCCTTTGTTCCAAAGCCGGATTCAACCGCGGAGACGCGGAGGCGCGGAGCGGAGAAGTTTCAACCACGGATGAACTCGGATGCACACGGACACCTTGCGGTGGGCCACCAGCGGCGTCCGCCGCGACGGGCTGCGGCTTTTCCTCTTTAGCTGCGGTCTCGTGTGAGCCGCTAACAGAAGCAGCTAAAGAAAGAGAGGGCGCGGGCGCGTTCGTCTCCGCTGCTGGCTGCGCCGCCGGCGCTGGTCGCGGTGCGCCAGCACCGAGCCAAGCGGCCGAGTTGAGCAAGAGCGCCAGCGATTTGTCAGCGGGCTTCACCTTGCACGCATACTCGTTCGCGTCCAGGCCGTGTGGGAACTTCACCCGAAAGACTTCGATGCCGTGCGCCCTGAACCGCTCCGCGTCCCGTTGCGCCGCCCGCTCGCCGGCGTCGTCCGCGTCGTAAGCCAGCTTCACGCGCTGAACTTTCTTCAACGCCTCCCACAGTTCATCGGTGAAGCCCTCCGTTCCAAACAGGCAGGTCGCGTTCGTGAAGCCGTGGGCGCAGAACGTCAGCGCGTCGAACACCGCTTCGCACAGGATGATTTCATCCGACTGCAACGCCTCGCGATTGAACAAGCCGCGATGCGGCCCGGGCGGATACAGATGCCTGGCCGGTGCGGCTCGCACCTCGCCCCGCGTCGCCGCCGGACGCGACACGCGCCGACCGTAGAAGCTCAGGACGTTTCCCGCCGCGTCGTGGAGCGGCACGGTGATGCAGCCGTTGAAGTGTTCGTGGCCGCTCTCGCGCCACAAGCCCAGCGCCGCCAGGCGCGTCCGCAACGTCTCGCCCTCGTTGCGGTTCTTCATCGGCAGGCGCAAGCCCAGCGTCCGGTCGGCGAAGCCGAGTTGAAAGCGGTCAATGAGTTCGTCGCTGTCGAGTCCGCGCGAAGCCAGGTAAGCGCGTGCTGACGCGGACTGCTTCAACCGCTCGTGATAGTAGCCCGCCACCTGGCGCAACAACGTCGCGTCATCCGCCGCCGCATCGAGCGGACACGGAAGTCTCGGAACGGTGGATTGCTTCAACGGCCCTTGGTGGGAAGTGCGACTCGCACCGGCGAAAGCCGCAGTGCCGCCCTGGTTGAGAAGTTCAAAGGCGTGACGGAACGAAACGCCGTCGTGCCGCTCGACGAACTGGATGGCGTTGCCCGCCAGCCCGCAGGCCATGCAGTGAAAGAGTCCCTTGTCCGGCGTGACGATGAAGTTGGGCGTCTCGTTGTCCTGGTGGAACGGGCAGCGCCCGATCCAGTCCTTGCTGCCGTGCTTCTTCAACTCGATGCCCCGGCTCTGCACCAGCGCCCGCAGGTCGGTGCTGCGCTTCACGCGCTCGATGTCCGCCTCTGGTATTCGCCAGGCCATCGGGTCAGTTGAGGGTTGAGGGTTCAGAGTTGAGAGTCGCGTTGTGGAGCGTTGAAAGCACGCGGCGCACGTCCAGGCGCAAGTAACCCCAAGTCCATTCCTTCGTCCGGGGATGGATGTCCCCGCGCAAGCCGTCGGTGTCCATCAAGCGCGAGAAGCACCAGCGCGCCTTCGCCGGCGAACACAGCGCGAAGGCCAGCAACGCCTGGCCGCCTGCCTGTCCGGCAGACAGGTCGTCGCTCCAGCCGCAGAGCGATTGCAGCCAGCCTTCCCAGCCGTGGTTGTAAGCCTCGCGGATGAGCAAGCGGCCGAGTCCGGCCGTCTCGGCATCAAGGCCGCGCGCCCGCGCGAAGCGTTCCCAATCGTCCCAGGGATAATGGCCGAACGTGGAAGCGCACACGTCGAAGTGAAGGTTGAGTTTGGGCGGCGGAGGCGAAGCCTCGGTTTTCCGGGAAGGCGTCAAGCGCGAAGATGAAGGTTTTGACATGCCGGAGAGTTTCACAATAGACTGTTACTCGTGCAAGCCTATTCCGTAAGTCTCTTTTCGCCGGGTTACAGTGACGACATGGCAATGGGTCGTCCTGCAAAATCCAAACGCACCGAGTTCGGCGAGCGCCTCGTCACCGCCCGGCAGCAAGCCGGGCTGTCACAAGCGCAAGTCGCCGACAAGCTCGGCATCACGCAACAGAGCTACGGCGGTTGGGAGCGCCGTGAGACGGCGCTCAAGCCCGAACACCTGGTGCAACTCGCCGCGATTCTCAACGTCACCGTGGATTACCTCCTGGGCAAAGAGAACGGCCGTCCGCGCAGCGGCGGCCCTGCGGGCAAAGCCCGCCAGATTTTCGAGCAGGTCAGCCAGTTGCCGCGTCACCAGCAGCAGCGCGTCCTGCAAGTCGTCGCCGACATGCTCACCGCCTACCGCGTCGGCCAGCAGAACGCCTGAGCTTTTCCTTTTAGCTGTGAGCCGTTGCCAGGCGAAACGCAGTTTCGCCACGCGGCCCGTCGCGGCAGCCAGAGCGACTAAAAGCAAGACCAGCAGCGCCCGATTGCAACGAGGGCGTTCAAGTTCACCGCGAGCGTGGCCGTTTCAAGCTCGCCACTCTAAAAGCAATCCGGGAACTTCCGACCACCCACACGGCCACGCATCGGCGACGACGTGGCGAAAGAAAATGCCGTCGGCGGGTCGCCGACGGCGGCAGGCGAGTCGCCTGCGCTACCCTTTCCGAACAGCACGCGAGACAGACGAAGCGCGCCGGGCCGGAGAGAGCGTTTGAGCGTGACGCACTGACATTTCCAGATTGCGCGAGAGCGCATTCGATTCCCTTGCGAGCGCTCACTCGCGAACGCAGGGCCGGAACGCGCAGAACATCCAGGACGCCACGATTGCAACCGCGACGCCCGAACGTGCGAAGCTCTGGCGCGAGTCGGCGAGCGCCACTAATTCCCGGTTGGCCCGCCGTTGGTGCAGCCACCTGCTCCCCGCCGTTGAGGGCTGGCGCACCGGCTGCCCGGCGCAAGCCGGAGCTTTAGCAGCCGGTGTGACAGGCCGACCGGCGGGGAGCTGCCCGCCGACCCACGGCGGGCAGTGCCTAGCAGCCCTGGCCGACCGACGTAGCGGAGGGGTAGCCGGGACACACGCTGCGGGGGTGAAGGGGCGCAGGGTGTGGCCCGGATGACCCGCAGCGGCAGGAGGGAGCGCGAGGGCTGTGGCACAAGGCGCGGGTGGCCGACTGACTCCGGCGCGGCCTGAGCGCCGCTAGATTCCTTCTCACCGTTTGTGCGGGACAGCCGGTGACACAGTTGAGAGGTCAAATTGCTTTCCAGCGGCCCACGAACTTGGGCCAGCGCAATTCAAGGCGACTGATAGTTTCGCCCTTGTCGTCTAGGACAAATACGGATTCCGATTTCAGCACGATGAGCTGTCCACAGTGCTTGCATCGCCAGCGCACACCGAGCGGCTCTCGCGAGACAAAAACGTATTCACATTCGTTGCACCGTGAACATGGAGGAGGTTGAGGCAGCCAACCGAAACGTTTGTAAACAGGCCAAGCGAGAAGCAGAACCGATGCTGTGCCACACACAACTTCGACTAGTGCGCTCGGCAAAAATGGGAGAAGTGCGGCCAGGGGCAGGCCAACCAGCATTCCGGCGAAGAATAGCGCGATCAAAGCGAGCAACTGGCGCAAGTTCATAGACTCAACGTTGAATTTGCTCTGAGACCCCGCTTCCAGCAACACCGAACGGCCAAACAAAGCGGAGTGCCGGTGAAGCGCCAGAACCCCAAGTCGTGCCGTATTGCGTCGGATCAATGTCGAATGGAGTCAGTCCACGTTGGCCTGGTGGAATGCCTCCAACATTATCCCATGTTCCGGGTGAAACCGTGAGCTTATCAGCATCGGTCTTCCATCGTTGACGTGGCGGCAACTTCAACCAATCTGCATCGTCCTTAGCACCACGATTGAACCACTTGCACTTCCCAACGCCAAGTGAAGCTGCATCAACAATCGCATGTCCGCCGCGTGTCTCCCATTCATCCTGTGTGAGTGGTCGGCCCGTGTATGCTTCCTCGCCAGAGACAAACTCGTAAGCGTTATTGCCGATCATGTATCCACCAACTGCTGCTGCACCTATCGCAATACCGGCAGCCACAGATGCGGGGAGAGTTGCGACCACGACAGCCCCAACCACAACTCCAACTCCGACTCCAATCAGTCCATCTCTGATCCCATCCCACCAAGTGAGACCGAACGGATCAACGAACATGATCGGGTTGTTTCCAACGTAGCCGTAGAGGTTGATTCCACCGAGTTCCCCAATCGGGTCTCTGTTTAGCCATTTAGCCCGACCCGATGCGGTTCTGTAGCCACAGGCCCGCGAACCGGGCGTGAACATTGAGCGAACTCGCGCTCGCCGTGAGAGGCGACCCGATGGGGTCAGGCAAAAATTCCGGGCGCGGGTTTTCGAGGGGGAGGTCGGTGTCGCGGAGGCGAGCGCGACGCGCTCGCGGGCCGCTGGCAGCGGCTCGGCAGCTAAAAGAGGAAAGCAACTTTGAGCGCCTGCAATCACGCCGAAAGATTACTCAATCGGCGTGCCTGGCGGAAGCGGTTTTTCGGGTTCGGTTGGTCGCGCTCCTGGGTGGCAACGGGCGTGGACTTCCTGCAACTGGCGGATGGTGACTTCGGTGTAGATGGCGGTCGTCTCCAGCTTCTCGTGTCCGAGCAACTGCTGGATGTAACGGATGTCCGCGCCGCCTTCGAGCATGTGCGTGGCGCAGGTGTGCCGCAGCAGGTGGCAACTGCCTTTCAGGCCCGCCGCGCGCATCCAGTCGGCGGTCATGCGTGAAAGCACGTCGGGGTTGAAGGCGTCGCCGTAGCCGGTGAGGAACAACGCCGGCGTGCGTGTGTCCAGGCACAAGCGCGGGCGCACTTCCTTCAAGTAGCGTTCGAGCCAGGCGACGGCGCGCGCGCCAACGGGCACGACGCGGTCTTTCTTCCCTTTGCCCCGCCGGATGGTGAGCGTGCGCCGTTCGGGGTTCAGGTCGGTGAGCTCAAGCCGGCAGAGTTCGGCGCGGCGCAAGCCGCAACTGTAAAAGAGTTCGAGCATGGCGCGATCGCGCACGCCGAGCGGATCGGCGACGTTGGGCACGGCGAGCAACGCTTCGACTTGCGTGAGCGTGAGCGCCGCCGTGGGCAGCCGCTTCTCCATGCGCGGCAGTTCCAACTCGCTGGCCGGGTTGTGGAGGATGACGTTTTGTTTGGTGAGCCAGCGGAAGAAGTCTTTGAGCACGCCCAGGCGCGTGCGTTGCGTGCTCCAGCCCAGGCGCTGGCCGTTGGCCTTGGTGCTGCGCCAGAGGGCGCGCTGATACGCTTCGAGGATGGGGCGCGTGATGTGCGCGGCGTGTTTCAAGTCCCGTTCGCCCGCCCACGCAAGGAACACTTTCAACGCATCGCGCCGGCCTTCGAGCGTGCCTTCGGCGTAGTTGCGGGCGCGCAACTGGTCGAGGTAGGCGTCGCGCCAGAGCGCGAGCGCGTCGGGCGCGGAGCGGTCGAAGCCGTCGGGCTTCGCGTCGTTGCCGCCGCGTTGCGCCTTCGCGCGGCGGCTCAACCACTCGACGGCTTTGATTCCTTTGGGTGCGGCCATTTCGATTTACGATTTCGGATTTACGATTGACGATTACAACGACGGTCGCGGCGCTCGCACTCCAGATGTGCGAACCCGCCAACCCGCCAACCGGTTCAAAAACCCGCGCTGGCATTGGCTAAAACCGGTGGCGGGGGGCTTGCGCCAACCGCCGCCAACCGACCGTTTTGCCCCGCCAACCGGGTGTCCAAACCCGTCAACCGCGTGGTGTAGGTGGCAGCGCCACCGGCCTTCTTCAGTTCCTCGACGGCGATGAGGCCGACGTGGGCGACCGCCTCGGGCGTGTCCACGTCGAACAACAGTTCATAGAGGAACTGGTTGTTGAGGCGCGCGTGGCGCGTCGCCAGGTATTCGAGTTCAACCAGCCGCTCCAGATGAACGCGCACTTGCGTCAAGCTCCAGCCGCAGAGGTCGCGCAGTTCCTTTCGAGAGAACGTCGTGGCCGACTTCGCGCCGCGTTCCTGGCGTTTCGATTTCATCAGCTCGCGGATGAAGCCGAGTAGTCGCCGCGTCTGCGGCGGCAACTCATCGAGCGAGCGGCCCAGGACTTCCGGCGCGAGCTCGTTCGCCAGCGCGATGTCATCGAGCGTGACTTCGATGAACTCCACCGTGCGGCCGTTGACCAGGTGTTGGCCGTGTGTGCGCTGGTGCTGGTGAAGCAACGCGATGGCGTCGATGAGCGTGAGATACTTTTCGTGGTCGCGGCGGTTGCGCGTGCGCGCCGTGGCGAACGTCAACGCCGGCGCGAAGGGATTGACCACGGCCAGCGGCGACAAGAGCCGCTGCGCGTTGCGGAGTTTCGTCAGCAGGTCTTTGCGCTGCTCGTGCGCCAGCAGGCCCGCGAGCGTGCGGCGCTCGCGTTGCACGCGATGAATGCGCTCGGTCTGCGCCGCGCTCTCGTCCACCGCCAGCGTGAGGCAGCGGTTTTGAAGCTCCTCGTCGAGATCAATCGCGGTCGTCGTCAGGAAGATCATCACCGGGCCTTCGACGTGATATTCCTGCGTGACCATCTTGCCGGTCGTGGGGTCTTTGCCGGTGCTGGCGATGGTGAGTTCGCCTTCCGACTGCAGCAGCTTCAGCGCGTAGCTGGCTTTCTCCGCGCCGGCTTCCTCGACGACGGCAAGGATTTTGTGTTTCAGGTTCGTCTCGCCCAGGTAGTAGAGGCTCTGCCCCGTCATGGCGGAGTATTTGACGCGCTCCTCCTCCGGGAAGAACGACAGCACCGCGTCCATCAACGTCGTCTTGCCCGCCGCGCTCGCGCTTTGGATGATGATGGCCAGCGGCCTTTCGAGTTTGCGCGACACGCCCGCCAGATACGCCACGAGCGTGTTGGTTTCCTCGCCGATGATGCCCGCCTGGTGGAACGCCTCGCGCAAACGCGCGATGAGGTTCGGCTCGCGCAACCATTTCAACGCCGCGTCACGTTCTTCCGGCGAAAGCGTCACCGCTGCCGCGACGTTCTCCGCTGGCTTCGCCAGTTCCGCCTGCGCCTGCTCGACGGCGAGCAACAGGCGCGCAACGTCGCGCTTCAACAAGTCGGTGGTGAGTCCGGTTTCCTCGGCGGCGCGTTCGATGAAGCGGCGGCGCTCCGCATCGCGGCACAGATCCACCGAGTCGAGATGAAACCGCTCGCCCGTTCGCAAGCGCAACGCGACTTTGAGCGCGTCCGTGCCAAGTGTCTTTTCCAAACCGGCCACGCGATACTCGCGGCCTTCGATTTCCATGAACCACGCATCGCCGCGTTGCTCCAACGTCGGCGCTGGCGGCTTTTCCTCTTTAGCCGCGTCCGGTTTTAAGCTGCTAACAGAAGCAGCTAAAGAAGAAGCCTGCGCGACGACTTCCGCATACGGAGCGGGAACGAACGGCGACGGACACCAGCCGACGCCCGTTTCCAGCGACTCCTTGTCCACGATTGGCAATGGGTCGCCGGTGAGTTCATCAACGACCATCGCGACGTGCTTCCGTGGCTCTGGCGGCGAAGCCGCATTGGGTGCAGGCTTCGCCTGCCCAGCGCCGAGCCACTGCGCCGAGTTCAGAAGCAACGCCAGCGATTTGTCGGCAGGCTGCACCTTCTGCGCGTATTCGTTGGCGTCCATGCCGTGCGGGAACTTCACACGAAAGACTTCGACGCCGTGCGCCCTGAACCGCTCCGCGTCCCGTTGCGCCGCGCGCTCGCCGGCGTCGTCGGCGTCGTAAGCCAGCTTCACGCGCCGCACTTTCTTCAACGCCTCCCACAGTTCGTCCGTGAAGCCTTCCGTTCCAAACAGGCAGGTCGCGCTCAGGAAGCCGTGCGCGCAAAACGTCAGCGCGTCGAACACCGCTTCGCACAAGATGATTTCGTCCGACTGCAACGCCTCGCGGTTGAACAAGCCGCGATGCGGCCCGGGCGGATAGAGATGCTTCATCTCGCCCTTTTGCGCCCGACGGCCGTAAAAGCTGACGACGTTCCCCGCCGCGTCGAACAACGGCACAGTGATGCAGCCGTTAAAATGTTCGTGCCCGCTCTCGCGCCACAGCCCCAGCGCCGCCAGGCGCGTCCGCAACGTGTCGCCCTCGTTGCGATTCTTCATCGGCAACCGCAAGCCGAGCGTGCGGTCGGCGAAGCCGATTTGAAAGCGGTCAATGAGTTCGTCGCGGTCGAGTCCTCGCGAAGCGAGGTAGGCCCGCGCCGATGCCGACTGCTTCAACCGCTCGTGATAGTAAGCCGCCACCTGGCGCAACAGCGTGGCGTCATCCGCCGCCGCATCGAGCGGACACGGCAAGCGCGGCACGGTCGCCTGCTTCTGCAACGGCGCAGCCGCGAAAGCGACGTTGCCGCCCTGGTTGAGAAGTTCGAAAGCGTGACGGAACGAAACGCCGTCGTGCTGCTCGACGAACTGGATGGCGTTGCCCGCCTTGCCGCACGCCATGCAGTGAAAGAGTCCCTTGTCCGGCGTGACGATGAAGTTGGGCGAGTCCTTGTCCTGATGGAACGGGCAGCGCCCGATCCAGTCCTTGCTGCCGTGCTTCTTCAACTCGATGCCCCGGCTCTGGACCAGCGCCCGCAGATCGGTGCTGCGCTTCACCCGCTCGATGTCTTCCTCTGGTATTCGCCAGGCCATCGCGTCAGTTGAGAGTTGAGGGTTGAGAGGCGTTGTGAAGTGTCGAGAGAACGCGGCGCACGTCCAAGCGCAGATAACCCCACGTCCATTCCTTCGTCTTGGGATGGTAATCGCCGCGCAAGCCGTCGGTGTCCATCAGCCGCGAGAAGCACCAGCGCGCCTTCGCGGGCGACCGCAACGCAAACGCCAGCAACGCCTGGCCGCCTGCCTGTCCGGCAGACAGGTCATCGTTCCAGCCGCAGAGCGACTGCAGCCAGTCTTCCCAGCCGTGATTGAACGCCTCGCGGATGAGCAGGCGGCCGAGTCCGGCCGTCTCGGCATCGAGGCCACGCGCCAGCGCGAAGCGTTCCCAGTCGTCCCACGGATAGCCGCCGAAGGAACAGGCGCACACGTCGAAGTGAAGGTTGAGTTTGGGCGGCGGAGGCGAAGCCTCGGTTTTCCGGGAAGGCGTCAAGCGCGAAGAT
>Ga0194125_10008895_pt1 | contig 14059 bp, 13 predicted proteins | sample TA2KigC250mmetaG_FD_148626 | JGI IMG/M metagenome (GOLD analysis project Ga0194125, IMG submission 148626) | Freshwater microbial communities from Lake Tanganyika, Tanzania - TA2015034 Kigoma Deep Cast 250m | ecosystem: Environmental > Aquatic > Freshwater > Lake | place: Tanzania: Lake... | reverse complement strand
CGCGAACTGGGCTTTGGGGCAGGTATGGGTCTCAACAACATCAAAGCCTGCTCCGACGTGATGAACCTGGACTCCAAGCCTGGTATTGGCACACGTTTAGAGATGATCATCCATATGTGAGTCACTGCAGACGAATGTGCGATTGCGGAGAGAGGTGGCCATGAAGCTGAGCAGAATCGCAGAGGAACTGGCCCTGTCGGTACAGGCGGCTGGTCACAGACTGGACGTAGAAGTGACGGGCGGCTATGCTTCGGATCTACTCAGTTGCGTGATGGCCAAAGCACGGGCGGGAAACGTGTGGGTCACTTTGCAGGCTCATCTCAATATTGTTGCCGTGGGCGCCCTCCTGCAGTTGGCTGGGATTATCGTTACCGAGGGCATGTCGCTTGATGCGCCCACACTGCAAAAAGCCAACGAGGAGGGTATTCCCATATTGACTACGCCACACACGACCTTTACCATCGTGGGACAGCTAACCCGGCTAGGTGTCCTGGGAGCGGAAGTCGTGGAAGAAGAATAGGGCACGGGGCGCAGCGGTTGAGACCATATCTGGCCGATCTGCACGTGCACACGGTACTCTCGCCTTGCGCTGAAGTGGAGATGATCCCACCGCTGATCGTCAAGCGCGCCAGGGAGCTGGCCCTGGGCATCATTGCCATCACCGATCACAACTCGGCAGAGAACGCCGGAGCGGTGATGGAGGCAGCACGTGGGTATGATCTGGCTGTGCTGCCTGGGATGGAGGTGCAGACCAGGGAGGAAGTGCACCTGCTCTGCCTGTTCGATACCCTGGAGCAGGCGGTGGATTGGCAAGCCGTGGTGTACGCTCATCTGCCGCCTATGCAGAACCAGCCAGAGGTTTTTGGCGCGCAGTTTGTTGTGGATGCCACAGGCGTTTTTGTGTGTTATAATGAACGATTGTTGCTGGCGGCAACATCTCTGTCCGTTGAGGAAGTGGCCGCTGGGGTGGCAGAAAGAGGCGGTCTGTGTGTCGCTGCTCATGTAGACCGGCCCTCTTTCAGTTTGTTGGCCAACCTGGGCTTTGTGCCAGCGGGCGTTGGCTTTGCGGCAATGGAGATATCCTGCAGAGCTGACGTGGACGAGCTGCGGCGGCAACACCCTTCGTTGGCAGAGTTCTCTTTGATCTGTTCCGGCGATGCTCACCGCCTGGATGAAATGAGCGACAAAACGATATTGACACTTGGTGAGCCGACCATCGCTGAGATCTCGCGGGCTTTCCGTGTCCAGGACGGTCGGCGGGTCAAGGTGCTGGCAGACTAACATCAACGTTGGCGGAGGAGGACATTACATCGTGACTGAAGAAACTTTGGATCTGAGTTCACTGGAGCAGGTCTTTGAGGAGTTCCAGGCCCAGAAGGGCGCTCTTATCCCTGTGCTGCAGCGTGCGCAGGAAATCTATGGGTACTTGCCCAGGGAAGTTCTGGAGACGATTTCACAGCGTACAGGGGTGCCGCTGAGCCAGGTTTATGGCGTAGCCACTTTCTATGCCCAGTTCTATCTGACAAGACGGGGCCGCCACATCGTCCGCCAGTGCGATGGTACGGCCTGTCACGTACGCGGGGCGGCCAAGATCATTACAGCCATGGAGAAGGAGCTAGGCATCAAGGCTGGGGAGACCACGCCGGACTACCGGGTTACCTTCGAGGTCGTGTACTGTCTGGGTTCCTGTGGCCTCGCGCCCGTGGCGATGGTGGATGGCGAAGTTGTCGGGCAGTTGATTCCTGAGAAGATGCTTGAGATCGTCAGAGCATTGGACTAGTGCGCGAGCTGTCTCTGCACATCCTGGACGTACTGGAGAACTCGGTCGAGGCTGGGGCAACCCGCGTCGAGTTACTCGTTGAGGAGGATTTGCGGGGAGATATTCTTAGGATTACAGTTAGCGACAATGGACGTGGCATGAGTGAGGACCTGGTCAAGCGAGTGTTGGACCCGTTTGTCACCAGTCGCAAGACCCGGCACGTTGGTTTGGGGTTGCCTTTGTTTGCCGCAGCAGCCCGGCGGTGCAATGGGGATCTGCACATTCAGTCCAACTTGGGCGTCGGTACGACTGTCATAGCGACATTTCAGCACAGCCACATTGACCGTGCACCGCTGGGGGATGTGGCTGGGACGTTACTGGCCGTCATCTTGTCTGAACGTCCGGTAGACGTCTGCTACAAGCATACACTGGATGGGCGCACCTTTGAACTGGATACTGCCGAGGTGCGCCAGGAATTGGGAGAGGTTCCTCTCTCCCATCCTTTGGTGAGAGAGTGGTTGGAGACGACACTCAGGCAGGGGTTGGCAGGTCTGAAGGACGCCGATGCAGCCTAGCCGAGCATTGCCCGCAGGGAGCGGTCTTGCCTTGACTGCACAATGTTCCTGAAGGGCCAAAATGACTGACTTGAAGGAGGGTTTGCAATGCCCAGACTAAAGACACTGGACGATCTGAAGAAGCTGCGTGAAGATGCACAGTCGGATCTTAAGGTACGTCTGAAGACGGGTACCAAGATTATCGTGGGCATGGGCACCTGCGGCATTGCCGCGGGTGCGAGGGAGACCATGCATGCTATTCTGGACGAACTCAAGAAGCGAGAGATTGATGCTTACGTGGCTACCGTAGGCTGCATCGGCATGTGTGTCAAGGAGCCGCTGGTGGATATCGAACAGGCTGGTAGGCCCCGCATCACTTACGGCAACGTCAAGCCGAACATGGTGTCCAGGCTTATCGAAGAGCACCTGATCAAAGGCAACGTGGTGGAAGAGTGGGTCGTGGGTCGGTTGCCCACGGATGAGTAACAACTCTGGCCTGGGCAGTGCCTAGTCCCGCCATTGCTCCGTGGGAAGCGGCCTGCCAACGCGGGGGTACGAAAGGAAAGCCCCCTATGGGCTCAGATGGACGATAATGACATCATTGAGGAGGATTGGCAATGGCGGAACCTTTCTATCGAGCCAATGTGCTAGTTTGTGAGGGCACTGGCTGCCACGCGTCAAAATCTGCAGCGGTCTCTGCTGCTTTTGCTGACGAAATTCAGCGCAGAGGTCTGCAGGATGAAGTCCGGTTGGTGCAAACCGGTTGTCGTGGGTTCTGCGCCATGGGACCCATCGTAATCGTATATCCAGAGGGCATCTTTTATTGCAAAGTACAGGCTGCCGATGTGCCGCATCTGGTGGAGGAGACGCTGGTCAAGGGCCGCGTGGTGCCGCGACTTACGTACCAGGAACCGGTTTCGCACCAGGCAGTACCCTACTACACCGACGTGCCTTTCTATGGCAAACAGATGCGCATCACCCTGCGCAACTGCGGCCTGATCGACCCGGAGAGCATTGATGAGTACATTGCCCGGGAAGGGTATGCAGGGTTGAGCAAAGCGCTGTCGGAGATGACGCCAGACCAGGTCATTGAAGAGGTCAAGCGCTCCGGCCTGCGTGGGCGAGGTGGGGCTGGCTTCCTCACCGGCCTCAAGTGGGAGTTCTGTCGCAAAGCGCGTGGTGAACCCAAGTACGTGATCTGCAACGCAGACGAGGGCGACCCAGGCGCTTTTATGGATCGTAGTATCCTGGAAGGCGACCCGCATAGCGTGATCGAGGGCATGACTATCGCCAGCTACGCCATGAGTTCAAACCATGGCTACATCTACTGCCGGGCCGAGTACCCGCTGGCCATCAAACGCATCAAGATCGCCATTGAGCAGTGTCTGGATTACGGACTGTTGGGTGACGATATCCTGGGCAGCGGCCACAGTTTTGATCTGCAGGTCAAAGAAGGCGCCGGGGCTTTTGTCTGTGGTGAGGAGACAGCTCTCATGGCCTCCATCGAGGGTCGACGTGGTGAGCCTCGCCCCAGGCCGCCCTTCCCGGCAGTCTCTGGCCTGTGGGGCAAGCCCAGCAACATCAACAATGTCAAGAGCTATGCCAACGTACCGCAGATCATCGTCAAGGGCGCCGATTGGTTCGCCGGCATTGGCACCCAGCGCAGCAAGGGCACTGCCATCTTTGCCCTGACCGGCAAGGTGAACAATACCGGCCTGGTGGAAGTGCCGATGGGTATCACCTTGGGTGAGATCATCTTCGACATCGGCGGTGGCGTGCTCGATGACAAGAAATTCAAGGCGGTGCAGACCGGCGGCCCCCTGGGAGGCTGTCTGGGTGTCGAATCGCTCAATACCCCAGTGGACTTTGATTCACTCAAAGAGATCGGCGCGGTGATGGGCTCGGGCGGCATGATCGTGGTGGATGAGGACACCTGTATGGTAGAGTTCGCCAAGTTCTTCCTCGAGTTTGCCACAGCCGAATCATGTGGCAAGTGCGTTCCCTGCCGCGTGGGTGGCAAGCGCCTACTGGAAGTGCTGACCCGTGTGTGTGAAGGCAAAGGCACCATGGAGGACATCGAGACCATCAAGGAGATCTCTGATGGCATGGAATCCAATTCACTGTGTGCCCTCGGGCAGCTCACGCCCGGCCCGGTGAAGGCCGCCCTCCGCTATTTTTATGGCGAGTTCGAAGCCCACATACTGGACAAGCACTGTCCGGCCGGGGCTTGCCACGATATAGTCAGGGCACCCTGCACCAACGCCTGCCCGGCCGGTGTGGATGTGCCCAGCTACGTGACCCTGATCAGCCAGGGCGATTATGCCCAAGCCCTGGAGGTCCACCGCGAACGCAACCCCTTTGCGCTGGTATGCGGCCGCGTTTGCCCTGCCTTCTGCGAAGACCGTTGCCGTCGGGGTGAGCTGGACGAAGCCATTGCCATTCGCCAGCTCAAACGCTTTATGGCGGATCAAGAGCTGAAGAATCCCTGGACGCCCAAGCAGACCGAGCCAGCCAAGAACAAGAAGGTGGCCATCGTGGGTGCGGGCCCTGCTGGCCTGACCGCCGCGCTGCGGTTGGCCCAATGGGGCTATAAGGCGACCGTCTACGAGGCCGCTCCTGTGGCTGGCGGCTGGATGGCTATGGGCATTCCAGAGTACCGCCTGCCCCGCGATGTGCTGCAGGCCGAGATTGACCACATCAAGCGCGCCGGTGTAGACATCGTACTGAACACGGCGCTAGGCAAGGACTTTACACTGGACGAACTGCTCGACAAGATGGGATATCAGGCCGTGGTGCTGGCCATCGGAGCCCACAGCAGCCGCCGCTTGGGATGTCCAGGCGAGGACCTGCCGGGAGTGGTGCATGCCACGTCTTTCCTGAAAGACACTTCTCTAGGCAAGGCGCCTGAGATGGCAGGCAAACGGGTAACCGTGGTCGGTGGTGGCAACTCGGCCATTGATGCGGCGCGAACTGCCCTGCGCCTGGGCGCAGCGGAGGTGCACGTGGTCTATCGCCGCACCAAGGCGGAGATGCCAGCCCAGGCGATCGAGGTTAAAGAAGCGGAGGAGGAAGGCGTCAGGTTCCACTTCCTCACCAATCCTGTTCGGATTCTGGGCGAGACAAAGGTTACTGGCGTCGAACTCCAGCCGCAGGAACTGGGTGAGTTTGACAAGAGTGGTCGTCGTCGGCCGATGCCCATCGAGGGCGCCGGGTATGTGATGGAGACGGATGTGATCATTCCCGCTATCGGGCAATCGCCTGACCTCTCGTCCCTGAACGGCGACAGCCCGGCGGTCAACCGGGATCAGACTTTCAAAGTGAGCAGGAATCTGGCAACCTCGCGGTCTGGCGTCTTTGCTGCTGGCGACGCGGTGCTGGGGCCGGCTACCGTAGTTGAGGCCGTAGCCCAGGGCAACAAGGTAGCTATGGCCGTGGACGAGTATCTACATGGCATCAGCGACGGCCAGCCGTTGTCCAAAGAGGGTTGGTTGGCCTACCGCATGGTGGAGGAAGCCTGGAATCCCGAGGACTATGCGACGGCCAGGCGGCCTGAAATGCCGACTCGCGAGCCAGATGAGCGCGTACGTACCTTCGCAGAGATCGAGCTGGGCCTCACAGAGGAAGCGGCGCGCGAAGAGTGCAAACGCTGTCTGCGCTGTGATGTGGAACTGGCAGCAGAGAGGGCAGCCAAACATGAACAAGCGGCAGAGGAAGAAGCAGTTCCCGCACCTGTGGGCTAAAGATTTCTCGTGAGGCGATTGCCAGACGCGGGAGATGGGCAAGATTGGTTCCATGGGCGTGTTAACAGACAAAACTGAGGACAAAGGAGGAGGCTAGGTAGATGACGGCGATGATCACCATAACGATTAACGGCCAGAAAGTCAGCGCACCGCCCGGTAGCACTGTTCTGCAAGCGGCACGGCTCGCCAGCATTGATATCCCAACACTCTGCGACCATCCCGCGCTAGCATCCATTGGGGCCTGCCGGATGTGCCTTGTGGAGGTCAAAGGACAGCGCACTCTGCAACCGGCATGTACATTTCCTGTCACCGAGGGGATGGAGGTGCAGACCGAATCGCCGCTGGTAGTGGAAGCGCGCAGGTTCATTCTGGATTTGCTTTTCTCGGAGCGGAACCACTACTGCATGTACTGTGAGATGAGCGGAGACTGCGAACTGCAGAAGCTTGGGTATCGCTATGGTCTTGACCACTGGGTATATCCCACCTATACGCAGCGCTTCCCAGTGGATGCGACCCGCACGCACTTCCTCATGGACCATAATCGCTGTATTCTGTGCCGGCGATGCGCCCGTGCCTGCAGCGGACTCGTGGCCAATCATACCCTGGGTGTGAGGCACCGCGGCGCCCGATCCATGATCAACGCGGATATGGACGTTCCATTCGGCCAGTCATCATGTGTGTCCTGTGGTACTTGTCTGCAGGTGTGCCCCACTGGTGCGCTTGTGGATAAGCGCAGCGCGTTCATGGGCCGCGACGTGCAGACTGAGCATACCAAGAGCACGTGTAGTTGGTGCAGTTTGGGATGTGGCATGGACATTGTGACCCGAGGTGGCTATGTGTTGCGTGTAGACGGTGACTGGGATGCGCCGGTGAATGCCGGACTACTTTGCCAGGCGGGGCGCTTTGATCCGCTATATGACGAACGCGAACGCGTCACCAAACCGCTGGTGCGGGAAGGGGGCAAGCTCACAGAGGTAGATTGGGACAAAGCAGTGCAGGCAGCCGTCAATGGCATCAAAGGGGTGAGCGTGGAGGGGCTGGGTGTGCTGACCTCCACGAATGCTACGAATGAGGCCTTGTACTTGCTGGATCAGGTATTCCACAAGGGGCTAGGAGTGACCAACACCGGCCTACTCAACGAGGTAGCTGCAAGAGTGCCTGCGAGGGCGCCCGGCTCGCTAGAGGACATTGCGAAGGCTGACCTCATCGTCGTGGCCGGCGCAGATCCAACCGAGGAATTGCCAGTTGCCTCGTTCCTGATCAAGCGTGCTGTGGACAAGGGAGCTCGGCTGGTTGTCGTGGGTGACAAGGACAACGGGTTGGCGCCGTTTGCGTACCTGAGCTTGGACGCGGCGGATGTGGGAAGGGCGGTGGACCTGGCGGAGCGGGCGAGCCATCCGGTCATCGTCTATGGTGCCGATGTATCGAGCAAAACAGCCAAGGCGCTCAAGAAGCTGGACGAAAAGGCCACCTTTGTGGAGCTCCAGCTTGGCTTCAACACCCGTGCTGCGGTCGCCTTTGGACTGAACAATGGCTTCGACCCGTCTGTTGCCAAGACGCTGTACGTTTTGGTCGGGGAGCAGAACTGGGACGGGGCAGCCGTGATGGGGAAGTTGAACAAAGAAGCATTCGTTGTGGTGCAGGCCAGCTACGAATCGCCGCTGACCGAGCGCGCTGACGTGGTGCTGCCCATGGCCATCTGGTCGGAGCGCGCTGGCAGCCTTACCAACACGGAGGGTCGCATACAGCGCGTTCAGAAGGCGGCAGAGCCGAAGGGAGAATCGAAGCCAGATTGGGAAATCCTTTCCCTGTTGGCTGGCAAGATGGGCCAGAAGCCTGCCACCTCATTCGACGAAATCTCGGCTCGCGCCGCTCAGGCCATTCGTCCTAGCTAACCTGGAGAATCTTTGAAAGGAGAATGCACGATGCCAAAAGTGAAGATCGCTACTGACTGGCTCGCTGCTTGTGCAGGTTGTCATATGTCCTTGCTGGACATTGATGAACGTATTGTCGAGCTGCTGGAGTTGGTGGAAATCACGTCCAGCCCCATCACCGACCTGAAGCATCCGCCCAAGGATGGGGTCACCGTGGGCTTTCTTACCGGTGCCATCAGCAATACGCACAATGTGGAGGTTGCCAAGACGATGCGGGAGCGCTGCAAGATCCTGATTGCCGTTGGCGACTGTGCTACATTCGGTGGGATCGTCGCCATGCGCAATCTCGTTGGCACGGAAGCTGCTCTGAAGCGCGCCTACATAGAAACGGAAACCACGGTTGACGGCCTCATCCCAGACTCGGAAGAGCTTGGACGGCCGCTGGATCAGGTCACGGGCGTGGACAAGGTGGTAAAGGTTGACCTCTTCATCCCGGGCTGCCCGCCGAGTGCAGATGCGCTATGGTATGCACTGACTGAGCTCCTTGCCGGCCGGACCCCGGTGTTGCCGCCCGAGTACTTCAAGTATGACTAGAGGAGATGAGCGATGAGTGCACAGAAACTGACTATCGAACCCGTTACACGCATCGAAGGCCACGCGCGGGTCACGATTCACCTGAATGATCAGGGCAAGGTGGAGCAGACGTTTTTCCATGTGGACGAATTCCGCGGCCTGGAAAAGTTCAGCGAGGGCCGGCCCTACTTTGAAATGCCGCAGATCACACAGCGCATCTGCGGCATCTGCCCGGTCAGCCACCACCTAGCCGCGGCCAAAGCTTGCGACCGCGTCGCGGGTGTCGAGCCACCGCGGCCTGCGAAGCTGCTACGCGAGCTACTGCACATGGGGCAAATCGTGCAGTCCCATGGTATGCACTTTTTCCACCTCGCCGCGCCTGACTTGCTGTTTGGTTTTGATGCGGATCCGGCGATACGCAACGTGGTTGGCATTATCCAGGCCAATCCCACGCTGGCCCTGCAGGCAGTGAACCTGCGGCGTTATGGGCAGCAAGTCATTGAGAGGCTGGGAGGCGGAAAGCGTGTTCATCCCAACCTTACCGTGCCCGGTGGGGTGAACGCGCCCCTCAGTCCAAAGGACCGCGAGGAAATGCTGGCCGAGTTGCCTACCATGATTGATATCGTGAAGGGAGCGATCGGTATCAGCAAGGATTACCTGAGTAAGAACAAGGATCTGGCCGCTTCTTTCGCCTCCTTCCCATCCAACTACATGGGGCTGGTGGACAATGAAGGCGGCTTGCAGTTGTACGACGGCGAGATCCGGGTGAGAGATGCGACGGGTAAGCTGCTGGCGCAGTTCAAGCCAATAGACTATCGCGAGTATGTAGCCGAGCATGTCGAGCCGTGGTCCTTCCTCAAGTTCCCGTACTACCGCAAAATCGGTTGGCCGCAGGGAGCGTACCGTGTTGGCCCTCTAGGACGGCTGAACGTTGTGGATAAGATCGGTACCCCTCTCGCCAATGAAGAGTTCAAGGTCTTCAGGACCATCAATGGTGGCAAGCCGGTCGAGGGATCTCTGTACTACCATTATGCCCGGCTGATCGAAACCCTGTATGGTTTGGAGCGCATCGACCAACTGCTGAGTGATCCCGACATTCTGTCAGAGGATGTCCGTACCTTCCCGCCGGCCAAGCTTGCGGCACACGGTGTGGGCATAATCGAGGCCCCCCGCGGAACTCTGTTCCACGAATACACCACTGATGAAAACGGCCTCCTGACCAAGGTGAACCTGATCGTCGCTACTGGTAACAACAACTGGGCGATGCACAAGTCGGCAGGAATGGTGGCCAAGGAGTTCGTGGACGGCAAGAAGCTTACCGAAGGCATGCTGAACCGGGTGGAAGTGGCGATCCGCTGCTATGATCCATGCCTGTCGTGTTCAACGCATGCCCTGGGACAGATGCCGCTGGAGGTCACCCTCGTGGCCGCGGACGGTACTGTACTGGATTGCCTCTCCCGGTAGAGGTCCTTTCCTGCTCGAAAAGCGGGCAAACGGCATTCGTCCGCCCGCTTTTCGAGCCTGCTGCACCGGGGGGAGAATGCCTCGTACACTGATCATTGGCTATGGCAACTTGGATCGTGCTGATGATGGAGTCGCATACTGGGTCATCAATGCCATGCGCGAAGGCCTCGGACAAGAGAAGCTGGGCGAAGACAGCACAGGCTTGGAGGAACTTGGCGCTCGAACAGACTCCATCTTCCTGACGCAGATTGTGCCCGAATTGGTCGATACGCTGGTTGACTACGACCAGGTTGTCTTTGTCGATGCACACGTGATCGAAGGGGTGGATGGCCTCTACTGCACGACGGTAGAGGCAGAGTACGTGCCTTCGACATTCACCCACCATGTCACTCCATCTACCCTGCTGGCACTGCTAAAGATGCTTTACCACAAAGAAGCAAGGGGCTATATTGTGTCCCTCCGAGGGTACCATTTCGATTTTCATCGCGACCTCTCCATGGCGACCGATGCGCTCATTGCACCTGCGGTCGAGGAGATATCACGATGGATCGAATCCCACACGGACGTCCCCACCGCACAAGAAGCTGGCTAAGCTTGGTGCAAGCCGGCTGGCACGGGGAGGCCATCTGCGCTGACCGAAACAGCGTCATCGTTGGCGACCGTGTGGCGCAGTGGCCGCACGATGACTTCTTTTCGGCTCGCCGAATTCTGCTAGAACGTGAGTCATTTAGCAAAAGGTGCGCTCCCGCACTATACTCAAGAACCGGATTGGTCCGTGATCAGGGCGATGCACGAACTGTCCGCACTAAAGCTGGGAAGAAGGCCAGTCAGCCGTAATGGGCGTGTCTAGGGTATAAGACAGTGGAGAAAGTTGCGTCGGCAGCCAAGCACATGGAGATTACGGGCATCGTGCAGGGCGTGGGTTTCCGGCCGTTTGTGTACAATCTGGCGGTCGCCCACGGACTGTGCGGGTGGGTCCGCAACACGTCGGCGGGAGTTGAGATTGAAGTGGAAGGCGCAGCCGATGCGTTGGATCTTTTCACTCGTCAGCTTGTCTCGAAAGCGCCACCATTGGCTCGTATCGAAAGCATAACGGTGACCGATGTGGCGCCCAACAGCTATACGAGTTTTGTCATCTTGCAGAGTGAGCCGCGGGCAGATGCCTATCAACTCATATCACCCGACATTGCCACCTGTGCAGATTGTCTGCGCGAGTTGTTCGATCCGCAGGATAGGCGCCACGCATATCCATTCACGAACTGCACCAATTGTGGACCACGTTTCACCATCATTGAAGACATTCCGTATGATCGCCCCAAGACAACCATGCGCAGCTTTCGCATGTGCCCCGATTGCCAGGCAGAGTACGACAACCCAGCAGACCGGCGTTTTCACGCGCAGCCCAATGCCTGCCCGGCCTGCGGCCCGCATCTGCGGCTGGTGCAGGGGCCTGTGGCAGCTGATGCCCTATCCCAGGACGACCTCATCGGGGCAGAGCGAAGCCGCGGGGCTCCATTCTCGTTTTCTCCGGCGGCCGAAACGACAGGAGAAGGCTTCCGACATAGTCGGACGGACGCTACTGCGGACCTTGGTCCAGTGGATGCGAATGAGAGAGTGATCCAGGAAACCAGCCATCTGCTGAAGGCTGGAGCAATCCTGGCGCTCAAAGGCCTCGGCGGTTTCCATGTGGCTTGTGACGCCACGAATGACGCGGCAGTGAGTCGCCTGCGACAACTGAAGCAGCGTCCCTCCAAACCCTTCGCGGTGATGATGGCTACCCTAGACGATGTACGTCGCCATTGCCTACCGAGCTCAGCCGAGACCGAGCTGCTCGTTTCGCCAGCCAGCCCTATCGTCCTGTTGCCCTGGCGGGATGATTCCACACTGGCGCGCGCTGTGGCTCCGAACAACCGCTACCTGGGCGTCATGCTGCCCTATACGCCGTTGCACCATCTCCTGCTGCGAGAAGTCGGACGGCCGTTGGTCATGACCAGTGGGAACTTTTCGGAGGAGCCTATAGCCAAGGACAACGATGAGGCCCTGCAGCGACTGGGGAAGCTAGCTGATGCCTTTCTGATGCACAATCGGGGCATCTATGCCCGTTATGACGATAGTGTATGGTTTGTGCCTTTGGCAGACCGGCCCCAGCCCGTACGACGCGCGCGTGGATATGCCCCGTCCCCGGTGCGAACGACTTTTCCACTGGGAAGCATCCTGGCCTGCGGAGCTGAACTGAAGAATACGTTCTGCCTCACCCGAGACCGCTATGCTTTTGTCAGTCAGCATGTCGGTGACATGGAAAACCTGGAGGCTCTGGCGCATTTTGAAGCAACTGTGGCCCTGTATGAGCGCCTGTTCCGCATCAAACCGGTGGCTTTGGCCTGCGACATGCATCCTGACTATCTGGCGACACGCTATGCACAGGAACGAGCCACAAGCGGAGGCTTGCCCTTGGTCCCTGTGCAGCATCACCACGCACACATCGCCAGTTGCCTGGCTGACAACGATTGGCCTCCCGACGCGGGGCCGGTCATCGGCGTGGCCATGGATGGGACGGGATATGGCAGTGATGGCCACATCTGGGGTGGCGAGGTCCTGATTGCAGACTATGACTCGTTCAAGCGCTTTGGACATCTACAGTACTTGCCTATGCCAGGGGGAGAGGCCGCCATACGCAGACCATATCGCCTGGCACTGGCCTACCTGCAAAGCTGCCTGGGAGCACTGCCAGGTCTGCCGTTTGTTGCTTCTGTGTCCCCGACCGAAGTCGACATTGCTCAGCGGATGGTCGAGCAAAGCATCAACACGCCTCTGACATCATCCTGCGGACGGCTATTCGATGCCGTCAGCGCACTACTTGGCGTGTGTGGAGAGGCGAGCTACGAGGGCCAGCCAGCCATCGAACTGGAGATGCTAGCTGGAGACGTGCAGCCCACTCCTGATTCACCGTATCCCTTTTCGGTCGACTCAGGTGAGGTGCGCATCATACGTCTCGAGGCGCTGCTCGAGGCCATCGTCCGGGCGGTGCAGGCGGGCAGGCCCACTCCTGAGATCAGTGCGGCTTTTCACAACACCGTGGCACAGATGATCGCTCGCCTGTGTGAGCTGGCACGAGAAGAGAAGGGCCTGAACACAGTGGCGCTCTCCGGTGGTTGTTTTCAGAACCGACAACTGCTTCGTCTGACCGTGAATGCATTGCAGGCCAGGGGTTTCTGCACACTGCTGCACCGCCAAGTGTCCTGCAATGACGGCGGCCTGTCCCTTGGTCAGGCTATGGTTGCTCATTTCACAAGCAGAGGGAATGAATAGGATGTGCTTGGCTGTCCCAGCAAGGATAGTGACTTTGGCAGGACAAGATGCTGAGGTCGAACTGAGCGGCGTTCGTCGTCGTATCAGCATCGCTCTAACCCCGGAAGTTCAGGTCGGTGATTATGTGCTAATCCACACGGGATTCGCCATCAGCGTTCTGGATGAGGAGGAGGCGCTGCGAACGCTGAAGCTGTTCGAAGAGCTGGACCAATTGACAACTGGCAAATGAAGTACATTGACGAGTTCCGTAATCCAGAAGGTGTGAAGCGGCTTCTGCGTCTCATCCACGGCCGCTCTCAACGGCCCGTGCGTCTGATGGAATTCTGTGGGGGGCATACGCATGCCATTCTGAGATTTGGCCTGCGCCAGTTGCTGCCGCCAACCGTGCAGTTGCTTTCGGGACCGGGATGCCCGGTATGTGTTACTGCCAGCAGCGACCTGGACAGAGCGATTGCCATGGCACACTTGCCGGGGGTCATCCTGACTACGTTCGGTGATCTGGTGCGCGTACCCGGGAGCGCGGGCAGCTTGCAGACGGCGAAAGCGCAGGGCGCGGATGTGCGCATCGTCTATTCCTGTCTGGATGCGCTGGCCATTGCGCGCGCCCACCCGAATCGACAGGTGGTCTTTCTGGGCATTGGGTTTGAGACAACTGCTCCCACGGTGGCTGCAACCATCTTGCAGGCCAAAGCAGATGGCGTGGCCAACTTCTCGGTCTTGTCGCTGCACAAGCTCACGCCTGCAGCGGCCAAAGCTATCCTCGACGCGGGCGAAGTCCATCTTTCT
>Ga0194125_10008892_pt1 | contig 14061 bp, 10 predicted proteins | sample TA2KigC250mmetaG_FD_148626 | JGI IMG/M metagenome (GOLD analysis project Ga0194125, IMG submission 148626) | Freshwater microbial communities from Lake Tanganyika, Tanzania - TA2015034 Kigoma Deep Cast 250m | ecosystem: Environmental > Aquatic > Freshwater > Lake | place: Tanzania: Lake... | reverse complement strand
TGGCTTTCACCATATCCGAGCATCTTGGAGGTCCTCGAAATGCTTATTTATCCTCCTTATATCATATAGTTAGCTTGATTTACACCAATTCTTGCCGCATAATCCAGGTATATACCAATATTTCGGTTATCTCCCCTAAATCCACCTCCAGGGAATTACATTATGGTTGCCTTGAAGGGGTATTTTGATGATAGCGGAGATGAAGAAGATCGTCAACATAAGGCATGTTCGTTATCTGGATATATTGGAACCTTTGATGATTGGGACAAGTTTGAGAATGGTTGGATAAAGGTTCTTGATGAGAATAACATTCCCTATCTTCACATGAAAGAATTTGCCCATTTTCGGGGACCATTTGAGAAATATAAAGGGAAGGAAACAGAAAGGAAAGAATTGCTCATATCATTAATATCGGTTATAAGGGAATCAAACTTATTTGGTATATCTTCATCAATACGTCTTAAAGGATTGCATAAGTTTAATAATGAAAGAAATGTTTTCATAGAGGCATATCCTTTCAATTTATACTGGAATATGATGCAAATTTCCCATAAATGGAACAAGACACCAATTCAACTGACTGTTGATAAATCTAATAATGTTGAATATAAGATTTCAAAGGGAAAAAGCTATGCTAAAACAGATTTGTATTATCCTAACTGTCATAAACGTTTAATTATTTTGCCACTCAACGATGAAGGTTTTACATTCAGAGAAATACTTCCAATGCAAGCCGCCGATTTATTGGCGTGGGAATGTAGAAAAGATGCTACCATGAAGCATAATTGGATTGAAGAAAAAACCTTAACAGATGACGATTTAATTCGTTTTCGTTATCATAGGATATACGAGAAAAAAGATGGTAAATTGCCATATTCAAGAATGTCTTTGATTGACCTACTTAGAACAATTCCAACCAATGCAAATATCATTGATTATCGTGATTTACATTGGATTGATGTTGCAAGAAAGCATATTTGGCCCTAGTAATTTTAGCAACTCGTTTCTAAAACCCTGTATAGGAGGCAGACTTGTTCACGATGGTTGAACCGATAAGAAAACTCATTAAGGTACAAAGGCAAATATTTATCGGAAACCTTGTGGAAAACGCCGGTAATAGCCCGCTTAAACAAAGACCAAACGTTTTCAATCCCGTTAGTATGGATTTTCCCGGCCTTCACATAGGTTTCCTTATGGTTGACGGTATTATGGACGAACTCAGAGCTATCAAGCCACTTATAGGAGGTAAATTCATCGGTATGGATTTCGGCCCCAGGTTCGGCGTGGGTGCGGATGAAGCTCGCCAGAGTGCTTTTTTTGACATTGTTCAAAGCCTTCATACGGATTTTGCCTGATGTCCGCTCTTTTATGGCGACTACGGGAATTTTATTGGCGGCTCCGCGCCCGCGTGGACCTTTACCTTTGCCACCAATATAAGTCTCGTCAACTTCGCAGACACCAGCAAACTTCTGACAAAAATCATCATCATCCTGCATAGCAAGGCGGATGCGATGGGCCATATACCAGGCAGTCTTATAGGAAACGGAAAGCTGGCGTTGAAGCTGTTTGGCCGACACCCCCTTTTTGGCGGAGCAGATCAGGTATATCCCCAGGAACCACTTTGTCAAGGGCAAATGAGAATCGTGAAAAACGGTTCCCACGGTGACAGAGAATTGATACCGGCAATCCACGCATTCATAAAGATAACGAATCTTTTTGGTTTTCCCCAGAGTCTTGAACTTCATTATCCGGGTACTCCCGCACTTGATACAGGTGGGGCCATGGGGCCAGCGAATGCGCTCAAAGTGCTGGACACACTTTTCTTCGGTGTCGAAGCGCTTGAGAATTTCAAAGATAGAAGGGTGCTTATCCACGGCCTGACTCCTTTTCCCGATGTTTGAATATACTATAACACATCAGCAATACTTTGTCAAGGGGATAATCGCCATTTTGCCAGGGAAGAGGCAACGGCTGGGGAGAGATGGGAAAAGCGCTTCCTAGATGTTCAAATCGATGCCCAAACTCAAGAGGCGCAAGCCTGGTTTATTCCAGGGAAACCCCAGCAAGGGCATAATCCAATATTGTTAAATTCAGGCAACTTAAATAATTCTAATTATGCGGCAGGCTGGTCCCATTTACTTCTCATCCATCTTGGTCACCGCTTCCCATTCGGGGCCGGGGGGGGTTTCCAAGTATTGCCGGGCCAGTTTCAGGTAAAGGCTGGTGGGGCCGTCCTGGGGCCGGACAGCCAGGGCCGACTGGAAGACCCCGGCGGCCTCGCTCCAGTCCCGTTGCCGGTACTGAGCCAGCCCCTGGTGATAGAGTTCCAGGAAGCGGGCTAATTCCGGGGACGGCTCCCCCTCTCCCATTATCTCAAAGATCCCCGAAGCCTGAGCCTTGCCCTTAACCTTAACCCGGTCCACATCCCGGACGATCAGGCCGCCGTCCAGGGCCTCCGCGGTGGATTGGCTGATCAGAACACTGGTCTTGTAATATTTGTTCAGGCCCTCCAGGCGGGAGGCCAGATTGACGTTATCTCCCACCGCAGTGTAGTCGAAGAGCCGGTCCGAGCCCATGTTGCCCACGGCCGCCACCCCGGTGTTGACGCCCACCCCCACGGCCAGGGGCGGCCGGCCCAGGGCTTCCCATGCCTGATTAAGGCGCTCCAGGGTAGACACCATCTCCAGGGCCGCCCGGCAGGCGTGGAGAGCGTGGCCCGGCTGCTCCAGGGGCGCGCCGAACAGGGCCATGATGGCATCCCCCATGTACTTGTCGATGGTCCCCCCCTGGTTGATGATAATGTTGCTCATGGGATTCAGGAAGTCGTGAAGCAGTCTTACCAGAGCTTCCGGGGCCAGTTCTTCGGACATGGTGGTAAAGCCCCGGATGTCGCTGAACAGGATGGTGATCTCCCGGCGTTCACCCCCCAGGCGCAGGCGATCCGGGTGTTTCAGGATGTCGTGCACCACTGCCGGGGCCACGTAGGACTCGAAGGCCCGGCGGATTCGCGCCCGTTCTTTTTCTTCCGACAGGAAGCGGTGCACGGTGATGCCCAGATAAACCAGGACCACTTCCGCCATGGGATAAAATAGCTCCGTTTGCCAGCCGGAGCGGAATAGCAGGTAGTTGGACGCGATGTAACCCTCCAGCAGAAACAGGGTGAACAGGAACCCCCAGGCGGCCGACAACCGGGGCAGAATCAGGCTCATAAAGACGCCCAGGACCAAGATGATGACCAGGCCCAAGGGCAGGGCAAAGGGAAGAGGACGCAGGAACTTGCCCCGGAGCAGGTTGTCCATCACCGTGGCGTGGATTTCCACCCCCGGGCAGACACTGGAGAAAGGGGTGACCCGGAGGTCATAAATTCCCACCGCGGTGGCCCCCACCAGAACAATCTTATCCTTGAGCACGTGGGCCGGTAGGCGGCCATCCATGACCGCCGCGGCAGAGAAGGTGGGGAACACTCCCGTAGGCCCCAGGTAATTGACGAGCAGGCGCCCATAGTGGTCGGCGGGGATGACCTGCTTGCCCAGGCGAATTTCTTCCACTCCCAGCCGGGACAAGGTGATGGCCAAAGGCGGGCGTCCCAGGAATTGTGAAGCCGTCACCAGGGACATGGGCGCAAAAAGGTCGGGGCCATATAAAATCGCCAGGGGCAGCCAGCGGATGGTGCCATCCCGGTCAGGAATCATGTTGAAGTAGCCGTCCGCGGCCGCGGCCTCGCTGATTTCCGGCAGGTTGCGCTCCACCTCCGCGGCCCCCAGAAGGGGCAGGCGGGAGGGTTCGGTGTCCACATATCGCACCAGGTTGTAAGTGGAGGCGCTTACAAACGATTCCCCCTGTAATCGGCTTGAATCCATGCCGCCTTTGACACCGCCTACCCCCCGAAAATAAAATCCCAGAACGGTGGGCGGCTCTTGGGCCAGAACGCGGGCCAATTGCCGGTCCACGTCCGCCCGTTGCTTTTCTTGTTCCAACAGGGCCAGAATTTCCGGTGAAGCCATGCTGCGGCGGGTCAGAACCTGTCCCAGGTGGGTGAGGGTGCGCAGGGCCGCGGTTTCCTGCTTCTCTGCAAAAATGATGTCCAGGGCGACGACCCGGGGGCCGGCTTCCTTGATTCGGGCCAGGAACCGGGCAAAATCCTCCCGGGACCAGGGCCAGCGGCCCGTAGCCTTGAGGCTGTCGTCATCGATGCCGACGATGACCACTTCCGGACCCGGCGGCTGAGGTCCCCGGAAGCGGAATTTCAGGTCGTAAAGCTTTAATTCGAAAAACTCGGTAAAGGTTGGCCGCCAGACCATGAGAATCATCATGAGCAGAGTAATGCTGACCACCCAGCGGACGATGGTGGAATGGAAGAAGAATTTCAGCATACCAATCATGGCAAGGGTTCCTGATTCCCGGGCCAGCTAGCTCAATCTACAAAGACGGCGCGTCTTGCAGGCTCAATTATGACATTCACAAAATCACTTTTCCACACCTAATTTTAAAAACTTTCCGCCTCGGAGCGGGTTATTTTTAATGTTATTGTTACACTTAGCCTCTTGCAAAAGTGTTTTTGAGAGGGGGGCCGGGGGAATTTTTTGTAAAAGGTCCCCCTGCCCCTTCCCCCAAAAAGCATTTTGCAAGAGGCTCATAAGACAATTTTTTTAGACCCTCTCTTGACAATTAGTAACGGCTGTAACATAATAAACATATGTTACATTATACCTTCAAATGGCTCCTGTTCTTCTACACGGTTCCCGCCCAGCCGGGAAACCTGCGGATGAAGGTGTGGAGACGGCTCCTCAAAATGGGGGCGGTCTCACTCAAGGGTTCGGTTTACATCTTGCCCTTCTCCGAAGATCACCTGGAAGCCCTGCACTGGCTCACGGGAGAGGTGGCAAGTCTCAAGGGCGAAGCCGCCTTCACCAAGGTGGAACGCATTGAGACCATGGGCAATGAGGAGATCGTGGCTCTGTTCCAGGCTCAGCGGGAGAATGACTACGTCCCCGTCGCCACAGCCCTGGAAGCTCTGGAGGTCCAGCTGATCTCCCTGGAGCAACAGCAAGACCCCAAGGGACTGGAACGGGTCAAGGGAATTCTCCAGAAGCTGCTCAAAGACCACCGGGCTATTCAGGCCATTGACTTCTTCCATTCTCCCAAGGGGTCTGACCTTCAGGAGCGGCTGGAACACTTTGAAGAGAGGTTCACGAAGCTCACCGCGCACCCCCAAGCTGAAAGGCCGAAACTGGCAGGTCCCCGGAACAAGGAAGACTACCAGGGCAAGGTCTGGGTAACCCGCCGGAACCCCTTTGTGGACCGCATGGCCTCGGCCTGGCTCATCCGCCGGTTCATCGACCCCCAGGCCCGGTTTGAGTTCCTGGAGGAAGAACAGGCCGCGGGAGCGGCGCCAAACGCGGTTTCCTTTGATGTCTCGGGGGGTGATTTTTCCCATGAACAGGATCGCTGCACCTTCGAGATGCTGCTGGAAGCTTTTGCCCTGAGGGGCAAAGCCATCCGGAAAATTGGCGAAGTGGTCCATGAACTGGACCTCAAGGACGGAAAATTCCCCCATCCCCAGGCCAGCGGCGTGGAGAGCATCTTGCTGGGCATCCGCAAGACAGCCGCAGATGACCGGGAAGCGTTGGAGGAAGGTATCAAGGTGTTTGAACGGCTCTACGCCGCATTATCGAGATGATTGATTTGTCCGGAGGAAACAACCGATGAAAGAAGTCTCTATCATGGTGGCGCAGCTCATGGCCGCTTCCGCTCGCACGGCCCCCAAGGCGGGTGGTAAGGATTTCCTGGAGATCGTGGTGATCGAGGCCGTCGAAGACCTCAAGAAGATCGCCGCGGCCATGAAAGACTATGCTCCCCGGAGCACCAACGAAGCGTACTGGCTGCGGGACGCGGCCAACATCGAAAACTCCCAGGCCCTGATCCTCATCGGCTTGGCCAAATCGGCTCCGGCGGGCTATGACTGCGGCGGCTGCGGTTACCCCACCTGCCAGGATTTTGCCAAAAACCGGGAAGAGCAGGAAAAGGAGATGGGCTATACCGGCCCCCACTGCATCATGCGCATGATGGACATCGGGGTGGCCCTGTCCTCGGCGGCCAAGACCGCGTCTCTGCACAACGTGGACAACCGGGTGCAGCAGCGGGTGGGGGCCGCGGCCCGGGCCTTGGGCCACATCCAGGCGGAAGTAGCCATGGGCATCCCAGTGAACATCAGCGGTAAAAGCATCTATTTTGACCGGCCCACGGCGGCCAAACATTAGGAGAGTTTGTAGCGACCATGGCCCTGCTGAATCAATATACGTCGCTGTGCGGGGTGGGCTTTCTGGCCCGGTTTTCCTATGCCCTGGCCCGGACCCCGGTTTTGCCCCTCTTCGCCCTTTACCTGGGAGCCGGACCCGAGGCCATCGGCTTGGTCGTGGGCATCTCCACCGTCACCGGCATCTTCTTCAAGTTACCCTCGGGGGCGCTGTCCGACCTCGTCGGGCGCAAAAAGACTCTGCTGGCGGGCCTGGTGGTCTTCGCGGTCATGCCCTTCACCTACCTTCTGGTGAGCAGCTATCAGCTTCTCATCCTGATCCGGTTCCTGCACGGCTTCGCCACCGCCATCTATGGGCCGGTGGCCATGGCGGTGGTGATGGACGCCGCGGGTGTACGAAAAGGGGAGATGCTCTCCTGGTTTTCCTCGGTCACCATCATCGGCAATTTAGCTGGGGCTCCGGTGGGCGGCTTCATTCTCTACCGTCTGGCCACCAGTAGCCCGGCGCTCTGGGATTTCCAGGTGGTTTACCTGGTCAGCGGGGTGGCCGGTTTTCTCTCCCTGGCCCTGGCCCTGGTGGTCTTGCGGGGTAAAGAGACCGTGGAACGGAGCAAGGGTTTGAAAGAGTCCCTGGGTCGTTTCGCCTCGGGCATTAAAGAAGTGCTCAGCGACCGGCGGGTGGTGGCCACCTCCTCCATGGAGGGCCTCCAGAACCTGGCGGTGGGGGCCCTGGAGGCCTTTCTACCCATCTATGCCGTGAAGGTGGCAGGGTTGAACGAATTTCAGGCGGGTCTCCTCTGGGGTATCCAGGTCCTGGTGACCATCCTGGCCAAGCCCTTCATGGGCCGGTCTTCCGACCGCTATGGGCGCCGGCCCCTGATCGTTGGGGGCATGGTGCTGTGCGCCGTATCCTTCGGGGCCATCCCTTTTCTCAAGAACTTCTACCTACTGCTTATCACCGCCACCTTCTTCGGCCTGGGTGAAGCCCTGGTGACCTCGTCGTCCGCGGCGCTGGTGGCGGATATCTGCCAGGAGCGGCACTTCGGCACCGCCATGGGCACCTTCGGCACCATCTTTGACGTGGGCCACGCCGCGGGGCCCATCATGGCCGGGCTGCTCCTGGCGCGAATGGATTACCTCCAGACTTTCTGGATCATGGGGGTTCTCCTGCTGGCGTCCATCCCGGTATTCCTGCTGACGGTGACCCATGAGGGCCGCGTTGAGCCGGCAGAAGTGCCCAAGATTGTTTGATACCAAGTCGCAATCGAAAGGCAACAATTGTAGAGGCGTGATTTATCACGCCCGTTTTGGGGCGCAATATAGCGATTGCCAAAAGTTTTTTCCGACAAAAGGCATTAAAAAGATTACAAAAAACTAGATTTTTTGTGAAAAATATGTTTTCCTTCATTCGTGCCCAGACGACTGGCGCCAAACCTGGAGAATTGTTCTCTGGCGGAACTGGAAGTTGCTGCTAATGCTGCTCCTTCCAAGCGCAGTCATAATCGTCTGATGGCTATAAGGGCCTTGGCCTTGAATATTGCTCCCGGGCAAGTGACTGCCTTATACAGCGTCTCGCGGCGCACTCTGAATAACTGGACCAGATGGTTCAATCAACAAGGCATAGATGGTCTAATTGAAGGAGCGCGTACCGGGCGGCCGCCCAAGATCACCCCGGAGCAAAGCGCCCATTACCGCCAACTCATCGAACAGCCGGAATTAGCTGAACAACTCCACTGGACGGCAAAGAAATTTCATGGTTATCTCCGACAAGAATTCCAGCATGAAATCGGTTATCGCACGGTAGTGCGTTGGCTGCATGACAATAATTTTCGCCTTATACTAAGTTGCAGTCTAATGGACATTTATGATATGCTTTTCTCTGGAGGAGAAAGGCATGCGAACCCCCAGGCCAATGCCGGAAGGCGCTTATGAGAATTTGGCCATGGAGTTGAAGCGGACTAAAACCAAAGGCGAGTTTCAAAGGGTGCAATGCCTCTGGTTGCGCGCTTCGCTGGGTCTTTCGGCCGATGAGGTGGCCACTGCCATAGCTTGGCATCCCGCATCGGTGCGCAAGTTCCAAGCCAGATATTTACGGGACGGAGAAGCGGTACTTAAAGGCGGAGGGCGGGGAGGACGGTATTATCAGAACCTGACTCTGGAAGAAGAACGACAATTACTGCAAGAGTTTCTGGCCCGGTCGGAAAAGGGTGGAATCCTGGAAGTGAGCCGGGTCAAGGCCGCCTATGAACAGGTTCTGGGCCGCAAGGTTCCCAAGTCCACCATTTATCGGCTGTTGGCCCGTCATGGCTGGCGCAAGGTCGTCCCCCGACCCCGCCATCCCAAGTCGGATGCCGCCACCCAGGCGGAGTTTAAAAAAACTGCCGCAGATCGTTGAACAAGAGGTGACCCGGCAGGCCCTTGCAGGGCGGCTAGTGCGTGTGATGTTTCAGGATGAGGCGCGCTTTGGCAGGATCAATGACCCGCGGCGTTGCTGGGCTCCCAGAGTTTTCCGCCCCGAAGTGGGAATGCAGATCGTGCGGGAATATACGTATGCTTTTGGAGCCGTAAGCCCGCCTGACGGCGCTTTGGACACGCTGGTGCTGCCGGTGGTAAACGCGGAGGCGATGTCCATTTTTTGGGCGGAAGTAGCCCGGCGCCATCCGGAAGAATTTATTCTGATGTTCCTGGACGGCGCCGGGTGGCATCGGGCCAACAGCCTGGTAATACCGGAGAATATGAGGCTCGAAGCCCTTCCGCCTTATAGTCCCCAACTCAACCCCATGGAACACATCTGGGATGAGGTCCGGGAAAAGTGGTTCGCCAATGAAGTATTTGACAGTCTGGATGACGTGGAAGACCGTTTGGTGGAGGCGTTAGTAGCCCTAGAAGGCAATGAGGATTTGGCCGCCTCAACCACAGGGTTTGATTGGATTATTATACCAAGATGCAATCAAAAAGATATTATTGGGCGCAATTTATTGCGCCCGAAAGGCGGGCGTGATAAATCACGCCCCTACAACTGTTGCCTTTCGACTGCGACTTGATATTAATTGTCAATTGAATGCAACTTAGCATAATATGGTTTTCGGTCTTCGGTGGTCAGTTTTCGGTTAAAAAAAAAGATATAGGGGTTGCCCAAAGTAATTTCCCCTACGTCAAAAAACCATCGGAAAAAACTTTTGGCAATCGCTATAGCATGAGAACGGTGCGATTAAAGGGGGAAAGGGGTGGTCAGCCACGGGTGGGGCAAAAACTTGGGCGCTACCAGTTAGCCCGGAGATTGTATTTCTTGATTTTCTGGCCCAGGGTCTTGCGGTTGATGCCCAGGATGCGGGCTGCTTCCTGGCGCCGGCCCCGGGTGGTGCGCAGGATAAACTGAATGTAGCGGCTTTCCATCTCTTCCAGGGTCAGCCCGTGGTCGGAAAAGACCTGGAACTCCCCCTGCCGCTGGGAGATGAAGCTGGGAAGGTTCTCCGGCTGCACCACATCTCCGTCTTCCAGAATGAAGATTCTTTCGATGGTGTGCTCCAGTTCCCGCACGTTCCCCGGCCAGGAGTAAGCCGACAGCATCTTCATGGCCTCCGGGGACACGCCTTTGACCTGGCGGTCGCTCTTCTGGTTGTACCTCCCGATGAAATGCTCCACCAGCAGGGGAAGGTCGCCGTTGCGCTCCCGGAGAGGGGGGAGGTGGATGGGGATGACGCTCAGGCGGTAAAACAGGTCCTCCCGAAAAGCCCCGGCCTTGATGGCTTCCCTCAGCTCCCGGTTGCTGGAGGCGATAATGCGGATGTCCAGCTTGATGCGTTTCTGGCTGCCCACCTGCATGAATTCCCGCTCCTGGATGACCCGGAGGAGCTTGGCCTGAATATTCAAACTGAGATTGCTGATTTCGTCGAAAAAGAAAGTCCCGAGGTTGGCCAGTTCAAATAGCCCGTGTTTGGTCTGGTAAGCGCCGGTGAAGGAGCCTTTGACGTGGCCGAAGAGCTCGCTTTCCAACAGGGACTCCACCAGGGCGGAGCAGTCCACCGGCACGAATTCCTGGTCCGCCCGGGGGCTGAGCTGGTGGATGGCCCGGGCCACCAATTCTTTCCCGGTGCCGCTTTCTCCGGTGATGAGCACGGTGGAGTCGCTGGGCGCGGCCCGGCGGATCTTGGCGAACACCGCCTGCATAGCCGGGCTTTTGCCGATGATGGTGTCAATCCCCAAACCTTTGGCGGATTTAATTTCCCCGGCCTGGCGTTGTCCCGCCCGGGAGGCGTCCCGGGCCTTTTGAGCCAGGGACTCCAACTCGTCGATGCGGAAGGGCTTCACCAGGTAATCCAGGGCGCCCAGCTTCATGCTTTCCACCGCGTTTTCGATGGTGGGGTAGGCGGTGATCATGATGACCACGATCTCCGGGTATTCCAGGCGGAGGCGCCGTAAGACCTCCATGCCATCGAGACCGGGCATGCGGATGTCCAGAAGGACGATGCCAAAAAGCCGGCGGGCCAGAAGCTCCAGGGCCTGTTGGCCGTCCGGCGCGGTTTCCACCACAAAACCCCGGCGGGTGAGAACCTGGGCGATGCCGTCGCGCACCGCCGCCTCATCGTCCACCACCAGGACTCTTTGGGTTATATCCGTCTTGGCCATACTCCCAACATTAAAGGGGAGCAAGGGGCAGGAAAACCTTGAAGGTGCTGCCTTCGCCCACCTGACTTTCCACCTCCACCGCGCCCCGGTGCAGATCCACGATGCCTCTAACCAAGGCCAACCCCAGGCCCGTGCCAATGACCTGGCGGGATTTGGGGTGTTTCACTCGATAAAATTTATCAAAAATTTTGGGAATTTCATCCGGTTCAATGCCGATGCCCTGGTCCTTGACCCGCACTTCCAGGCGGTCAGGGTGAGAATGGGCCGAAACGACGACCTCGCCCCCGTCGGGGGAGTAGTTGATGGCGTTGCTGATGAGGTTGGTGAAGACCTCCTCCACGCCCCGCCGGTCCGCCAGGATGGGGGGAAGGTCGGCGGGAACCGCCAGCGTTAGTAAAATATTCTGTTCTTGAGCCTTGGTCTGGAAAAGGTCCACGATTTCCTGGAGCACTGACCCCAGCTCCAGGGGCGCCGGCTCCAGTTGCCGGTGACCGGCTTCGATGCGGGCCACGTCCAGGAGTTCATTGATCAAGTCCAGCAAGCCTTGAATTTTGTCGTGGGCCCGGGTGAGGAGCTCCCGCTGCTTGAGGGTGAGGTCTCCGGCGAGGCCGTCCAGGATCACCGAGTGCTGCATCTTGATGGCCGAAAGGGGGGAGCGCAGCTCATGGGAGACCATGTTGACGAAAAAGGTCTTCACTTCGTCCAGCTCTTTGAAATAGGTGACGTCGTGAAAGACGGTGACCGTGCCCAGGACCTGGTGGTCCGGCCCGAAAAAGGGGGCGGACATGGCCCGGAAGTGGGCCCGGCCTTGGCGGATCTCCTGGTAGACGCAGCGGTCCGGCTCTTGCGCGGTGAGGAGATCTTCCAGGGCTTCCTGCAAGCCGGGGTCATGAATGTACGTTGCCAGGGGGGCGGGAAGAGGGGGCGGGGGATTGGTCCCCGCGAGCCGCAAGAAAGACGGGTTGCACAGCACCACCTCCAGGTTGCGGTTGGTCACCAGCAGGCCGTCGGCCATGCAGTTGACGATGGTGTGCATCCGGCTCTGCTCCATGGCCAGGGTATAGAGGTTACGGGCCTGCTCCTCTTGCAGACGGCGGGTTTGGCGTTCCAACAACTGTTTTTCCAGGGCCCGCTTGATGCACAGGATTAGGGGGTCAATGCGGAAGGGCTTGGTGACAAAGTCATAGGCCCCTCTTTTCATGCACTCCACCGCGTCGTCCACGGTGCCGTGGCCGGTAATGATGATCACCGGGATATCGGGGAACCGCGCAGTGGCATGTTCCAGGACTTCCAGGGCGCCCATGACCGGCATCTTCAGGTCGCAGAGGACCACATTCACCGGCTCCCGCTCCAGTAGTTCCAGGGCTTCCCGGCCGTTTTCGGCGGTGGCCACCCGGTATCCTTCGCTCTTGAGGATCAGGGTGCAGCCGTCCCGAATCACCTTTTCATCGTCCACCACGAGAACCGTGTATCCCTCGGCCATGGTGTCACCTCAGTTGCCCGCGATCAGTTGCCAATGGCGGTTTTTAACTGCAAGTTGAAAGCTGACTGCTAGCCTAAAATTCCTGGAGAAAGGCCTCTTCACTCCGGGGGGCCTCCAGGGGCAGGCGGATGGTAAAGGTGGCGCCGCCCCCGGGGGGGCTGTCCACGTCGATGACGCCGCCGTGGCGCTGGATTACCCCGTAGACGATACTCAGCCCTAGCCCGGTGCCTTTGCCCGGGGCTTTAGTGGTGAAAAAGGGTTCAAAGATTTTTTCCCGCAAATCGGGGGGAATACCGGGCCCGGTGTCGGAAAAAGCAAGGACTACGCCATCTCCCCCGGAGGCCGGGCGGCTGGTGATGGTGATTCTCCCCTGGTGGTCCATGGCGTCGCCGGAGTTCAGCAGTAAATTGGTAAAGACCTGCTGCATCTGGCCGGGGTCGCCGATGATCTGGGGGAGTTCCGGGTCCAGGTCCAGGCAGATATCAATGTTGTGAAAGGAGGCCTGGCGGCCGATGAGCTCCACACAGCTGGTGATGACCTGGTTGACCTGGCACAGGGTTTTTTCCCCCAGGGACTGGCGGCTGAATTCCAGCAGCCGGGTGACGATCTGCTGGCAGCGCAGGGTCTGGGTGATGATTTCCTCCACTTTTTGACGGCCCGGGGCCTGGGAGTCCAGGTCCCGGAGCAGGAGTTCGGCGAAGATGAGGACGCCGGCCAGGGGGTTGTTGATTTCGTGGGCCACTCCGGCGGCCAGCCGGCCCAGGGAGGCGATCTTGGCCGCTTGCAGGAGCTGCTCCTGGCTGACTTCCAGTTCCTTCCGCAGACGCAAATCTTCCCGGAGGTCGGAGAAAATGCCGACGCTGCCGATCTCCCGCTTGCCTTCCCGGATAATGGACGCGGATAGCCGCACCGGCACTTCCTCGCCGTTCTTATTGACAAAACTGACTTGGGTGGCCGTTAACTTGTCTTTAGGCCCGAACTTGTTGCTGCGCATCCGGTGCATGATTTCCCGGGCCAGAAGCGGAGGATAGAACTTGAAAAATATTTCCCGGTTGCCTATGACTTCCGAGGCTTTATAACCCAAAATGCGTTCGGCGCCCTCGTTAAAGATCATGGGCTTCCCGCGGTTGTCCACCACCACAATGCCGTCCACGGAGCAGCGGATGATGTCGTGGAGAAAATAATTGGCCCTCTGCAACTCCCGGCCGATGCGGATGCGGTTGGTAAGGTCCCGCAAATAGATGCAGGTGAACACATGTTTGCCGATGGGGGCGGCGGCGATGGAGGTTTCAAAAACCCGGCGCTCAAAACGCGAAGACCCGGGCAAAGGATCAAGGGTGCTGCAGAATTGCACTTCCAGTTTCATCCCCAGTTCCCGGGCCCGTTGGGATAGGTCCGCGGCGGACCGTTGATGCTGGGGCGAGAGGAATTGGTCCACATCCTGGCCGAGGAGTTCATTATAAGTCACTCCGGCGATGGCCGGAACCTTGGAGTTGGTGAAAATAATTTGTTGGTCCTCATCCAGCAGCAAGATGCCTTCCCGGGTGAGCTCGATGACCATTTCCAGCTTGCGCTCCGCTTCCACCCGAGGTGTTATGTCCCGGATGGCCTCAAAGCCTCCGATGACCCGGCCGGCATGGTCAGTGATGGTGGAGGCATAGACCACCACGGGAATTTCTTGGCCCTGGCGGTC
>Ga0194125_10008890_pt1 | contig 14065 bp, 10 predicted proteins | sample TA2KigC250mmetaG_FD_148626 | JGI IMG/M metagenome (GOLD analysis project Ga0194125, IMG submission 148626) | Freshwater microbial communities from Lake Tanganyika, Tanzania - TA2015034 Kigoma Deep Cast 250m | ecosystem: Environmental > Aquatic > Freshwater > Lake | place: Tanzania: Lake... | reverse complement strand
GTGTGGGACCCGGCGGTGGACTCGCTCGTCCCGGCGAAGTTCAGCAAGGAGAACCTGCGCGGGAAGCAGGTGTGCAAGAAGTTCCTTCAGAAGAAGAGCGGCCTGCCGCGAACGTCCGTGCCGCTCATCGGCATCATCTCGCGTCTGGCGGACCAGAAGGGCTTCGACCTCATCGCGCAGATCGTGAACGAGCTGATGGAAGAGGACGTCCAGATCGTGGTCCTCGGCACGGGCGATCCGCGCTACGAGACGCTGTTCAGCGACATCGGCAAGCGATTCCCCGACAAGGTGGCCGTGAACATGACGTTCGACAACCAGCTCGCGCACGAGATTGAGGCCGGCTCGGACCTGTTCCTGATGCCGTCGAAGTATGAGCCGTGCGGCCTGAACCAGCTCTACAGCCTGCGCTACGGCACGGTGCCGGTGGTGCGCGAGACGGGCGGGCTGGCGGACACGGTGGTGGACGCGACGCCGGCGGCCATCGCGGACGGCACGGCCACGGGCTTCTCGTTCAGCGAGTACTCGGCCACCGCGCTTCTGGCGACGATTCGGCGTGCGCTCAAGCTGTATGAGAACCGCCGCGTCTGGCTCAAGATCGTCCGCAACGGTATGGCGCAGGACTGGTCCTGGGGCCGAAGCGCACGGGAGTACGTGGAGCTCTACGAATCGCTGCTCACGAAGAGATCATGAGGTCATCGGCCGCTTCCTGGTCTGCATCTTAGTCTTCAATCCTAGTCTTGATCTTAGTCTCGGCCTCTCCCTCAGGTCCGGAGACTAGGATTGAGGACTAGGAAATAGACTGAGACGAAGACCAGATGAGTTCTCACGATCCGCTCTCAAGGTGACGCGATGGCTTCAGACAGACTCAGATTGCCCGATGTGACCGCTTCTTCTCGCCCCCCCGACGGCTGGCTGGCCGAGCAGGAGCAGTCTCTCCTGGAGAGCTGGGCCGAACAGCTCGCGGTCATCAACAAGGTCACCCGGGCGGTCAACTCCTCGCTGAATATCGAGGAGATTTACCGCACGGTGGGCTCCGAGGTCCGCCGTTTGGTGGCGTTTGACCGCCTGTCGCTCGCGCTGGTGGAGGAAGGCGACCGGTTCGTGCAGATTTTCGGGATCGGCGAAGGCGAGGATGCCCGGGAGAGCCAGGTGATGCGGGTGCCCGTGTCGGGACGGGCCGTCGAGTGGGTCATCAAGACGCGCCAACCCTTGCTCAGCGACGACCTCACCCAGGACCCGCGGTTCGAGCGCAAGGAGTTCCTGCTGGGCGAGGGGATTCGGGCCTACTTGAGCCTGCCGCTCATCGCGAAGGGCCGCGTCATCGGCGCGTTCAACATCGGTAGCAAGAAGGCAGGCTTCTTTTCCGAGCGGTACGTGGCCGCGCTGGTCCAGATCGCCGGCCAGGTGGCCGTGGCGATTGAGAACGCGCGCCTGTTCGAGACGGAACGCAAGCGCGCGCGCCATCTCGCCATCCTGAACGAGACCGCCAAGCAGGCCATGTCGAGCCTGCACCTGGACGAGCTGCTGAAGAACGTGGCGCGGGCGATCCAGCGCGACCTCACGTACTTCGACGTGAGCCTCTTTCTGACGGACCCGAAGGCGGGCGAAGTGGCGCTGGTGGCCCAGGCGGGCGCGTACGCCGAGCCGCCGCCGCTCGGGTACCGCCAGAAGATCGGCGTCGGCATGGTCGGCTGGGTCGCGCGATACGGCGAGACGCTCCTGGCCAATGACGTGAGCAAGGAGCCGCGCCGCATCGTGGCGTTCACCGGCGAGGCCGGGTCCAAGTCCGAGCTCTGCGTGCCCATCCGAATCGGCAAGGACACGGTCGGCGTCATCAACGTCGAGAGCCAGCAGCTCAACGCGTTCGACTCGATGGACGTGACCGCGCTCGAAACGCTCTCCGAGCTGCTGGCCCGGGCCATCGAGAACTCCCGGCTGTATGGCGACATGCGGCTGCTCAAGGAGCTGAACGAGGGCATGGTGGCGGCCATCCCGTCGGTGCTGCTGATGGTGGACGCGGACATGAACATCATTTCGGCCAACCGGACCAGCGGCGCGCTGATGGGCAGGACGGCCTCCGAGCTGGCCGGGGCGAACTTGCGCAGCGTCTTCTCTGACCGGCTCCTCTCGTCCAGCGGGCTGGCCCAGGCGGTCAAGACCGCGACCGCCACCGGCCAACAGGTCTCGCTGCCGGACGTGCGGGACATCCTGCCTTCGGGCGCGGAGCGGATTTTCGACATCCGCGTCGCGCGCGCCAGCGCCCCGGAAGGCCCGCGCGCGCTCGTCATCCTGGACGACATCACGGCCCAGCGCCGCGCCCAGGAAGAAATCGCCAAGGAACGCCAGAAGCTCAATGACGTCGTCAGCGCCATGGGCGCCGGACTCGCCCTCATCAGCCCCGACCTGCGGCTCTTGTGGGCCAACAAGACGCTCGTGGATTGGTTTGGTCAGCCCCAGTCCAGCCACATGTCCTGCTACGCCTACTACCGCGAACGGGCGCAGCCGTGCGAGAATTGCCCTTCGATGCGCGCGCTCAAGAGCGGCAGGAACGAGACCGAGGAGAACGTCCTCCCGACCAAGGACGGCGGCCAGCGTCACTTCTTCCACGTTGTCGCGCCCATCCGCGACGACCGCGGGAACATCGTCCAGCTCCTCAAGCTGACCCAGGACGTGACGGAGCAGGCCCGGCAGGTCTCGCGGCTGTCCACGCTCTATCAGTTGAGCCATGACATGGAGCACACGCTGGACCTGGACCGCCTGCTGCACGCGATCCTCACGGGCGCGACGGCCGGTCCCGGCCTCGGATTCAACCGGGCCGTGCTGCTGCGGGTGAACGAGGCGGACGGGATGCTGGAAGGCCGCATGGCCGTGGGTCCCACCAGCCTGGAAGACGCCCGCCGGATCTGGGGTGAGATGTCCAAGGCGCCCAAGTCCTTCACCGACCTGCTGGCCGAGTGCGATAAGATACCCGACAAGACCGCCCTGCCGCTCTACCCGCTGGCCCGCCAGATGCGTGTCTCGATGAAGGATGAGAAGCACATCGTGGTCGCCTGCCTGCTGCAGCAGCAAGCGACGGTGGTGATGGATGCGGCCAACGACCCCCGCGTGCCCGAGGAGTTCCGGCGGGTCTACGGCGCCAGAGAGTTTATCGTGGTGCCGCTCATCGCGCGCGACAAGGCCATCGGCGTGCTCATCGCCGACAAGGTGTACAGCGGCCAGCCCATCACCCAGGGGGACGTCCATATGCTTTCGCTGCTCGCGGGCCGGGCCGGGCTGGCGATCGAGAACGCGGAGGCCTACGAACGGTTGGGCGAGCAGAACGTGCAGTTGCGCGAGGCCATGGGCCGCGAGCAGGAGACGCGTGAGCGGCTGCTGCGGTCCGAACGCCTGGCCGTGATCGGCAACATGGCGGCCCACGTGGCCCACGAGATCCGCAACCCGCTGGCGACCATCGGCGGCTTTGCCCGGTCCGTGCTGAAGGACCCCGAAAACGCGCCGCGCACCGCCCGTAACGCGCGTATCATCCTCGAAGAGGTCGAGCGCCTGGAGCATATTCTCCGCAACGTGATGGACTTCGCCCGGCCCAGCCGCCCCGTGTTCAAAGAGGTGGACCTCAACGAAGTCCTGCGCGGACTCTGCGCGTTCATGGAAGCTGAGTTCGCCAAGCGAACGATCCGCTTGGTTCTCGATCTGGGCAACGGCCTTCCGAGCGTGTGGCTGGACCCCGCGCAGATGCGCCAGGTGTTTATCAACCTCATCCAGAACGGGCTGGAGTCCATGGGCAGCGGCGGCACGCTGACGGTCATGACCTCGCAGAGCAACGGCAGCGTGACCGTCGAGGTCGCGGACACCGGACGGGGCATAGCGCCTGAGGAGATGGAGCGGCTTTTCCAGCCGTTCTTCACCACCAAGCCCGGCGGCACGGGCCTGGGGCTGGCCGTGAGCCAGAAGATCGTCAACGACCACGGCGGCGATCTGACCGTGGAAAGCCAGAAGGGCCGCGGGGCACGGTTCAGAGTCCTGTTGCCCGTCAAGAGGCCCGAGGCGACCGGCGAAGGACCCAAGGATGCAGGCGACGGGACTTGACAAGCCGCCGATTCGTTGCTATTGACAGCATGAGAACACACTGAGAGGGAGTAAGATCATGGCTCGCCTATTGGTCGTAGACGACAACGAGAACCAACGCCTGCTCTACCAGGAAGAGTTGACCGAAGAGGGACATAAGGTCACGTTGGCCAAGGACGGCTGGGAGGCCGTCAAGCTGGCCAAGGACGACGCTCCCGACCTGGTCATCCTCGACATCAGCATGCCGGGCATGGACGGCATTGAGGCGCTCGGCCGGATGCTGGCGGACAACAACAAGCTGCCCGTCATCATCCACACGGCCTACGCCACGTACAAGGACAACTTCATGACCTGGTCCGCGGACGCCTACGTGGTCAAGTCCTCCGACCTGGCGGAGCTCAAGGCGAAGGTGCGTGAGTTGCTGGAAGGCGTTGCGAAGGTGAGTTGAGGGTCTGCCGCTTGGCGCGCTGCCGCCGAAGGCAGACGACTTGACACGAAGGCCACGAAGACCACGAAGAAAGGCAGGAAGAACACGAAGGGGAGACATCCTTCTTCGTGCCCTTCGCCGTTCTTCGTGGGCTTCGTGTCTGGTTTGAGATTAGGTGTGGCGAGCCGAGAGATTCTTCTCAGAGAAGCAAGACATTCGGGTGTAGCCGTAGGACGCAGCAGGAGATTCTGAGGTGGAGAGGAGCCGATGCCCGTAGAACAGATTTCCCGAACTCGACTGCGAAACAGCACCTTGGGGCTGCTCCTGGCGGGCGGGCAGGGCGAGCGGCTGTACCCGCTGACGCGCGACCGCGCCAAGCCGGCCGTCCCTTTCGGCGGCATCTACCGCATTATTGACTTCACGCTGTCCAATTGCGTCAACTCGGGCATCCGCAAAGTCCACATCCTGACCCAGTATAAGTCCATCTCGCTCGACCGCCATCTCGCGCTCGGCTGGCGCATCTTCAACTACGAACTCGGCGAGTTCATTGACACGATTCCCCCCCAGCAGCGCACATCCGGCGGCTGGTATCGCGGCACGGCCGACGCCATCTTCCAGAACATCTATACCCTCGAACGCGAACGCCCCAGGTATGTCCTCATCCTCTCCGGCGACCACGTGTACAAGATGGACTACAGCGAGATGCTCGTGGCTCATGTCGAGAAGGGAGCCGACTTGACCATCGCGTGCATCGAGGCCAGCATCGAGGATGCGCGACGGTTCGGCGTCGCCCAAGTGGACGCCGACAACCGCATCATCGGGTTCGAGGAGAAGCCCGCCGCGCCCAAGCCGCTGCCCGACGACCCCACCAAGGCCCTCGCCTCCATGGGCATCTATGTCTTCAACACCGACAGCCTCGTCCGCAGCGTTGTGGCCGACGCCAAGCGCGATTCCACCCACGACTTCGGCAAGGACATCATCCCCGCCATGGTCAAGGCCGACAAGGTCTATGCCTACAACTTCAAGGACGAGAACAAGAAGGAAGTTAAATACTGGCGCGACATCGGCACCATTGACGCCTACTGGGAAGCCAACATGGACCTGGTGCAGGTCAGCCCGCTCTTCAACCTCTACGACAAGGACTGGCCCATCCGCACCCACCAAGATCAGTACCCGCCGGCCAAGACCGTGTTCGCGGACGTCGGGCCGGGCGGACGCGCGGGCATGGTGCTCCAGTCCCTCGTCTCCAGCGGCTGCATCATCAGCGGCGCGAGCGTGGAGCGCTCGATCCTCTCGCCTGATGTCCGCGTCGAGAACTACTCCCAGGTCACCGAGTCTATCATCATGGAAGGCGTCCGAATCGGCTCCTGGTGCCGCCTGCGTCGGTGCATCGTGGACAAGGGCGTCGTCATCCCCGACGGCGCGCAGATTGGCTTCAACCGCGACGAAGACGCCAAGCGCTTCCTCGTCACCGAAAAGGGCATCGCCGTGGTGCCCAAAGAGGCCGCGATCGGAGCGACCGAGTAAGCGCCCGCCGTGGCACAAGGCGGCACTACACGAATACAACGTTCAACGTTCAACACTCAACTTTCAACGTTCAACAGGCGGGGTCCGTAGTGCGTAGCCGAATTCGCCAGAATTCGGGCGTTGACGGCTGACGGGAGACGGGATGCCGAAGTCGTGGCGACTTCGGCTACGACGGCGCGTAGCCGAATTCGCCAGACACGGGTATCCAGAATTCGCATGTGACCGCTGAAGCCGCCGTCCTCGGCGGCTTGTTTGGCAGGCAGCAGACGGCCAGAAACCCGTTTTCTCGAAGAAAACGGGTTTCTTCGTGCGTCCGGCAGCGGCCAATAGAGGGACATGAGAATTCACGATACCCGTGTCGCCAGAATTCGGGCGCGGTTGAAAGTTGAACGTTGAGCGTTGAACGTTGAAAGTTGAATCCGTTCCCGGATACTGATCCCTTGCTTCTCATGGACAAGCCCGACCACAAGTACCTTCCCAAGCTCACCGTCCTTCTGCTCTTCTGCGTTGCCGTCCTGGTGGTCAAGGACGTCCTCACGGCCCTTTTCGACCAGGACGCGGCCTCGATCCGCGTGTATGAGGACGCCTTTCGCGCCATCCGCCATCGCCACGTGAAGGCCGTGGAGGCCACGGACCTGCTCTACACCTCGGTCCGAGCCATGGTCCAGAGCCTCAAGGACCCCCACAGCGAATTCCTTCCCCCGCCGGCGCAAAAGCAACTCGAAGAGGCCCAGAGCGGCAAGAGCGCCGAATTCGTCGGCGTGGGCGTCGAGCTCGAGGTCAAGGACAAGCAGATCATCGTCGTCGCGCCCATCGAGGGCACGCCCGCCCACAAGGCCGGCATCCAGCCCAGGGACATCATCGTCGAGGTGGATGGCCAGAAGATCGAAGGCCTGTCGTCCAAGGAACTCGTCGTCAAGATCCGCGGCCCCAAGGGCACCCAGGTCACCCTCGGCATCCAGCGCCCCGGCCACGACGGCCTGCTCTCGTTCACCCTCACCCGCGAGAAGATCGAGGTGCCCCACGTCCGTTCCGACATGCTGGAGGGCAAGATCGGCCGCCTCCGCATCAGCAGCTTCCCATCCACGACGTCGGATAAGGTGGCGCAGGAGATCAAGAAGCTCCGCGCCAAACAACTCGCCGCGCTCGTGATTGACCTGCGCTTCAACCCCGGCGGCTACCTCGACGAGGCTGTCAAAGTCGCCGACCAGTTCCTCAGCGAGGGCGTCATCGTCAGCGTCAAAGGCCGCCAGAAGCGCGAGGACAAGGTGTACAAGGCCAAGAAGGACGGCACGCTGCCCGACTTCCCCGTGGTGGTGCTCGTGGATCGAGGCACGGCCAGCGCGTCCGAAGTCCTGACCGCCGCGCTCCAGGAGAACGGCCGCGCCAAGGTCGTCGGCACGGAGACCTTCGGCAAGGGCGTCGTCGGCCGCGATTTCCCCCTCGCCGACGGCTCCGGCCTCATGCTCACCGTGGCCGAATACCACACGCCCAAGGGCCACATGATCGAGAAGAAGGGCATCCAGCCCGACGTGAATAGCGACGGCCCACCCGACGTCCAACTCGAAGAAGCCGTCAAACTTCTGCGTGAGGCCCTGACCGCGCGCTAGACGAGACAAGGTGTTCGGTGTTGGGTGTTCGGTGTTCGGAGCGTGTGGCCCAGATCGTCTGGAGCGCAAGTGCAGCGACGACAGTCCTCGTAGTGGGCCAGTAATGGCCTCGTTCCCTCGTAGTGCGGCAGTGATGCCGTCCCCAGGCCGCCGATGACTCGGCCACTACGAAGGATGGGCGCATGGACTCGCTGGTAGTGCGCCAGTGATGGCGTCGTTCCTTCGTAGTGCGGCAGTAAGGCCGTCCCCATAGCGACCGCCGCTTCTGCGGGCGTCGTGAGCCATCCAGCTTGTTGAAGTGACGCCGATGGACAAACCGGTGACACCGCCGCCCAAGCTCCTGCCCGTGGTTGGGCGGGACTTCAAGCTCCCGGATCCACCGGAAGGCGTCCTGCCCGAGGTGCGAGAGCGGTTCGCCTGGTATAATCTGTCCCCCGAAGAGCGATACCGGCTTGCCAACGAGACCTGGCACCGGTGGAACAAGCTGCGAGGCCACAGTGTCCAACTCGCCCTCCAATCCCTTCATCGCCGTTTTGGCCGCGCTGAGTAGGCGGGCCGTGCGGTATGTCGTCATCTCCGGCCAAGCCTGCCTTCACTACGGGGCCATCGAGGCCACGCGCGACGTGGACCTGTGGGTTGAACCCGCGGACGAGAACCTGGCAAGGCTGCGAGCCGCACTGAACGACCTGGGCGCAGAGCAGCGATTCCTGCCGCCCCTGGAGAAGCGCTTCCTCAATCAAGGCCATGCCGTTCACTTCATGATTCCTGCCGACGCCGGCGAGTACCGGCTCGACCTCATGGGACGGCCGCCTCGCGTCGGCGACTTCGCACAAGCATGGGACGACGCCGTGGTCGTGACCGTCGAGGGCATCCAGTTCCGCGTACTCGACATCCCCCGCCTCGTGGACATCAAGAAGACACAGCGGCCCCGGGACTACGACGTCATCTGCCGTCTCCTTGAGCCGCTCTTCGAACACGCTTGCGCTCACCCCGAGGAGCAGGCTCGGATCGGCCCCTGGCTGGCCAAGGAGCTGCGGACACCCGAGAGCCTCTTGGCGATGGCCGCCACATGGCCCCAAGGCCCCGCCCTGTTGAGAGCATCTGGGCGACCGGCCTGTGTTCTCGCAGCGGAGCACCCCGAAGCGCATCAGAGCCAGGATGAACGAGTCTTGGATGCCATCGTCCAGGAGCTCCGACGTGAGCAGCAGGCCCTGGAGGATGAGGATCGCGCCTACTGGCGACGCCGCCTGGCCGAACTGCGCCGCCTACCCCGAACGTAGCCCTATGTCCCTGTGCCCGAACACCGACCACGCGCCACCGCCGTAGCTTTGGCGCGCAGGCGGCCCAACACCGAACACCGTCAACAGGACAGTTGACTCCCACAGCCCTTTCTGCTATAAACATAGCCCAGATGGCGCTACACCGATGAGATGCACATGGTGAGCATGAAGAAAGCCAGTTGACTCCCACAGCCCTTTCTGCTATGAACATAGCCCAGATGGCGCTACACCGATGAGATGCACATGGTGAGCATGAAGAAAGCCAGCCGTAGCCTTCTCACCCCTCCTCTCCTCTCCCTCATCCTTCTCCTCGCCGGCTGCGCCCAGCGCCAAGCCCTCCTTCTCGACTCCCTCGGCGGCCTCCCGCGCGCGGGCAAGCTCGAGACCTACGACACCGTCCGCATCTTCGACTACATGGACGGCGCGGCCGAGAAGTATATTGACTATAACCTCCGCCAGATGACGCTGGCCAAGTACGGCCCCAAGGGGGAGATTCTCATCGAGCTGTACGACATGGGACGGGCCTGCGAGGCCAAAGAGCTGCTCACGCACGAGTTCCCCGGCCCCGACGCGGGCGTGGGCCAAGCCTCGCGCCTCTACGAAGACAAGACCCTCGTCCTCCAGCAAGGCCCGTTCATCGCCAACATCACCATCCCCGAAGCGGACGGCGACAAGGCCAAGCTGCTCGCCGTCGGCAAGGAACTGGTCGCCCTCATCCCCCCGGCCGACGCCACGCCCCCCATCTTCGCCGCCCTGCCCCGCCAGGACCTGGACCCCAAGACCATCCGCTACTTCCACACCGACGTCAGCCTCAACCGCATTCACTACGTGGCCGACGAGAACGTCCTCTGCCTCAGCCCGAAGACCGAATGCGCCTTTGCCGAGTACGCGCTCGCCGGCGACCGGGTGAAGCTCTTCCTCATCGAGTATCCGAACGCCTCCACCCGCGCGAAAGCCTGGCAGAAGTTCTGCCAGGACGCTTTCAAGACGATTCCGCCCAGCCCAACGTTCATCGGCAAAGACTACGGCAAGAAGCTCGTGGCCGTGAGTATGATTGAGAAGGACACTCGGCCGTTGCTGGCCGTGTGCTTTGGCGCTCAACGTGAGGAAACCTGCCGCATGCTCTTGTCACGGATGGGAGGACGCCCATGAGACGAACAGCGCTTTCTCTGGCGGCCCTGTGGCTCTTGGCCAACACCGGAGTCGTCTTCGGCCACTGGTGCAACAACGTCTATCGCATCCCCGGCTGCTTCCTCGTCAAGGCCGAGTCCTCGGTCAAGACCATCGGCAAGGACGGCGGCACGCTCCACGTCTATCTGAAGAACAACCTGCCCTTCACGTATCGGGATGTCAGGCTCCGCGCGGTCAATGACAACCTCGATGTCACGGTCGAGCCGAGCGTCCTGCCCAGCGTTGCCCCCGGCGAGAAGAAGCAGGTCACCGTGACCATCAAGCCCAAGCCGGGCACACGCGTCCAGGACTACGAGCTCAAGATCATGATGGGCACGGCCGCGTGGAAGAACTTCGAGATGATGGCCGCCGAGGCGTCCGCGTCGCAGCTCAAGGAATTCGCAGCGCGCGAGAAGAACGAGTGGACCAGGCTCATCGCTCACGAGCTGCTGGCCGTCAAGGGCGATGCGGATGCCGTCACGGCCCTCCACGCCACGCTCGGCCAGAACAAGCCGCCCGCCAGTTCCTTCGCCGCGTACGCCCTCGGCAGCACACGGTCTCCGCAGGCCGTGGAACTGCTCGCCAAGGCCGCAAGCCAGGCGGACATGAACGAACAGGTTCTGGCTTCCATCGCCTGGAGTCTCGGGTACACGAAGGCGAAGAACGCGGCCGCGCCGCTGGAACGCCTCGCCAAGTCGCCCGCCGACCCGGTCCGCGTCTCCGCGCTCGCGGGCCTGAGTCTGTTGGGCCACAAGGTGAACGAGCAGGCCCTCGTCGAGGGCCTCGGGCACCGCGACTTCATGGCCCGTCTCCACGCCGCCGGCGCACTGCTCGTCAGGGGACACGCCGACGCCGAGCCGGAACTCACCAAGTGCCTCGGCAACCGGGACTGGGGCTTCGCCAGCATCGCCGGCCACGTCATGCTCCACGTCTCCGACGCCAAAGACAAGGGCCAGAGCAGCACAGGCGCTCTGCCCACGATTGAGGAGTTCCGCAAGCTCGCGCTCGGCAAGCAGGTGGACCTCATCAGGTCTTGGGGCACCACCCAGGCCACGGAAGCCGCGCCTCTCCTCGCCGCCCTGCTCCAAAGCAGGAGCGCCGACCTGCGCGCCCAGGCCGCCACGGCCCTTGGCCGCATGAAGCATGAGGACTCCCTCGAAGCGATCGAGAAGCTCGCGGCCGACGACCCCAGCCCGCTCGTCAAGCGCGCGGCCAGCGCGGCCGCCAAAATGATCAAAGGAGACCAGTAGCCCCCCAAACTCGAAATCCGAAGCACGAAGCAAATCCCAAGAACCCAAAACCCGAAATCCCAAACGAGTTCCCTGCTGGTCTCCCGACCAGCAGTCCGCCGCGGCGGATCAGGAGACCGATGCGGATCCCGTTTGGCTCATTTGGATTTGTGAGTCTGGAATTTGCTTCGGATTTCGTGCTTCGTCCGCCGCAGGCGGATTCGGATTTGGCTGCCGATAGGGACTGCTCTGTCATAGAAACCGTTATGGAGGTAATCTGATGCGGAAAACTGGACTGCTCTTGGCTGGCGCTTTCGTCGTCGTGAACACGGGCCTCGTCTTCGGACACTTCTGCAACAACGTATACCGCATCCCCGGCCGCTTCCTCATCAAGGCCGAGTCGCCCCTCAAGACCATCGGCAAGGAGGGCGGCACGCTCAAGGTCTACCTGAAGAACAACTTCCCGTATGCCTTCCGTGACGTGCGGCTGCGCGCGGCGCACGACGCCCTCGACGTCACGGTCGAGCCCGCGGTGCTTCAGCGCGTCGAACCGGGCGAGAAGAAGCAGCTTACGCTCACCCTCAAGCCCAAGGAAGGAACGGCCGCCAAGGACTACGACGTGAAGATCATGCTAAGTTCGGCCGCGTGGCGGAACACGGAGATGGCCGCCGCAGACGTGTCCGTGGACGCGCTCAAGCAGTACCTGCGCGGCGAAGGCAACACCTGGGCCAAGATCGTCGCCTGGGAGCTGCTCGCCATGAAGGGCGACGCCGAGGGGTTCTCCTCGCTCGTCTCGACCCTCAGCCAGAGGCCTCCGGGAAGCTCGTTCGCCGCCTATGCCCTCGGCAACACCCGCACGCCCCGCGCGGTCGAAGTCCTCATCGGGGCCATCCAGCAGAACCCGTCCGAGCAGACCCTTTGCGCCATCGCCTGGGCCTTGGGCCACAGCAAGGCCGCCAACGCCCGACAGCCCCTCGAAGCCCTCGCCAAGTCCGAGGCCGAGCCGGTCAAGATCAGCGCGCTCGCCGGCCTCAGCCTCCTCGGCCAGAAGGTGGACGAGGCCGTGTTCAAGCAGGCCCTGGAGCACCGGGACTTCATGGCGCGCGTGCACGCCGCCGGCGCGCTGGCCATGAAGGGCCAGGCCGAGGGCGATGCCCTGCTCTCCCAATCCCTCGCCAACAAGGACTGGGGACTCTCCACGATCGCCGGCCGCGTGATGCTTAACGTCACCGAAGCCAGGGACGCCGCGGTCGCCAAGGAAGTCGCATCCGCCGGCGGCAAGGACGCCCCCGTGGCCGGCGTCCCCTCGCTCGATGAGTTCAGCAAGATGCCCTTCCCGCGCCAGGAGCAGTTGGTCCTGTCCTGGGGCACGAGCCAGAACAAAGAGGCCGTGCCAGTGCTCGTCGGCCTTCTTGAGAGCAAAAGCCCCACGCTGCGCGGCCACGCCGCCACCGCGCTCGGACGCATGAAGGAGGCCTCGGCCGTCGCTGCGATTGAGAAGCTGGCGAACGACGACAGCCGCCCCACCGTCAAGCGCTCCGCCAGCGCCGCGCTCAAGATGATTAGGGGCGACCAATGAAACATGCCGCCAAATTCGAATCCGCCTGCGGCGGACGAAGCACGAAATCCGAAACAGATTCCAAATCCAAAACCCCAATGAACCAAACTCGCTGCGCCTGGCTTGTCGAGTGGGCTGTTGGGTTTCGGGCTTTGAGACTTCTGTCATTTGGATTTGTTTCGGGTTTCGGATTTCGGATTTCGGATTTCCGCCCCCCGCTATGGGGGGCCGCGCTCCTCAGTTGCCTGCTGGGGCTGGCCCTCGGCGTTCAGGCCCAGACTGGCGGCAGCCGGCTCAAGATCGAGATTCCGAAGGACCTCGTTCGCGTGGCGGACACGCCCGTCGAGGTTCAGGTGGTCGTCCAGAACGCCAGCGAGACTGCCGCCACCGCCGTAGCCCTGTCAGCGCAGTGTGAGGGCTGCGACGTGGCCATCGAGCCGAAGGCCCTTCCGAGCCTCGCGGCCGGCGGCCGAGCCACGTTCGCGCTCCGCCTCAGGCCCAAGACGAACGCCCAGTTGACCTCCTACGGCCTGTTCCTCGACATCGCCTCGGACGGCCAGCCCGCCGAGCGCGCGGGCGAGATGGCCGTGCAACTCGTCACCGAGACCGGCCTCGGCCCCGAATACGCCGAAGTCGGCAATGTCACCGTCCGCGTCAGCCGCCTTGGCGAAGGCCCGGCCATCCTCATCTTCATCGTCCTCATCATCCTCATCGTCGTCGTCCTCATCTGGCGCAAAGCCCGCCAGAGCGCCAAGACGCCGCCCCTGCCCCCCGCGCCGCCCCAGGGGCAGTGAGCGCGCAAGCATGAAGAATCCTCCGTGCTAGCAGGGTACGGCGAAGAGGTCCCAACGAATTCCCGCCGGTAGGCGAGGCTCGCCTTTCGGCGGCAGGGCGGCAACGAATTCGTTCTTGTTGCGGAAACCACGAAACCGCTGCTGTCATTCTGAGCGAAGCGAAGAATCTCGCCGTTCGAGACCCTTCGCTTCGCTCAGGGTGACAGACTGAAGCTTTCCGCAACAGGAACGAATTAGACGGCCTTGATCCGCCGTACTGTCGCACCACCGTCGTTCGGCCCGTTATTCGTGGTCGCTTCAATTCGTGGGGGGAACACGGTCGCTCCCCGCGAATTGAACCGTGAACCCTGAACCGTGAACCGTTCCGTGGTGTCCGTCTCCGTCTCACACGTCACCAAACGCTTC
>Ga0194125_10008886_pt1 | contig 14071 bp, 17 predicted proteins | sample TA2KigC250mmetaG_FD_148626 | JGI IMG/M metagenome (GOLD analysis project Ga0194125, IMG submission 148626) | Freshwater microbial communities from Lake Tanganyika, Tanzania - TA2015034 Kigoma Deep Cast 250m | ecosystem: Environmental > Aquatic > Freshwater > Lake | place: Tanzania: Lake... | reverse complement strand
AGAAGAAAGGGGGGTGGCTGTAGGCGTTGGCGTGGGACTTAAAAACTCGTTTTTCTGCGGCTCATTTAGACTTTTACTAAAAACGAAAAATAAAACTAAAAGCAAAAACGAAACTGCCAGCAGCCGACGAATCCATCTCATAGGATCAATTTTAACAGATCGGCGATATGCTATCATGAGATAATGGATCCCTACATCCGACTTGCTAAAGAGGTAATTGAAACCTATATTAAGACAGGAAAAGCCGCGAGCCTTCCTAAAAACCTGCCCAAAGAAATGTTTGAGAAAAGAGCTGGAGTATTTGTCTCTTTGCATTTAAATGATGGTTCTTTAAGAGGTTGTATCGGCACCTTTCTGCCAATAAGATCGAATATAGCTGAAGAAATAATGCAAAATGCCATTTCTTCAGCCACCAGCGATCCTCGCTTCCCGCCGGTTTCTAAAGAAGAACTTGATAGCCTCGTCTATTCTGTTGATATTCTCTCCCCTTCGACTCCGCTTGAGGCAAGCGAACTCTCGTCTCTGGATCCCAAAAAATATGGCTTAATCGTCTCTACTGATGACGGCCGAAAAGGCTTACTTTTGCCCGATATTCCCGGGGTGGAAAGCGCCGAGGAGCAATTCCAAATCTGCTGCCGCAAGGGCGGTATCTCCCCTGGTGAAAAAGTAAGTTTGGAAGTCTTCACCGTCGAACGGCACGAGGAAAAGGCAAAATAAGCTTCTCTGTATAAATGTGATATACTTTCGGCGGTATATGTGCGAGAGAGAACCGGAACGAAACCGCTCAATACGACAACTACTAGGCGCAGTGGGGCGTGCCGCGGCCAGAGCTCGCGAGTGTTTGGACGCTCTCTCCCGGGTACCGCCTAAAGAGATAGACGCTTCTATGGTCGCTGGCGTAATCCGCGAGGAAGCAGCGCGCCGGAAAGGACAAGAAGATTGGAGAATTACTGCCGGGCTTCTTATGCAGAGGTTCGGCTACCACAGCGGCTCTCTTTCTAAAACATATCCAGAAGAATACGAAAACGTCTCGAGCGCACTCCATCAACTTATGATTCATGGCGCCTTAGAGGAAGTTACTGACGATAGCGGGGGGTATACAGTCGTCAACCACGACTTACTGGATCTTAGTAAAAAATCGGGTGAAGATCTGGCCCCCAGGACGCAAACAGCAACCGTATACTCTCCATCAGGCGGGGTTTAGCCTCAAAGGGGGTCTCCTTTTGAACCTACTTTCAAACTTTTGAACTCGCGCTTGTCAAGATATCTTGGTCCCCGTATAATAAGCTCGTGATGTTTAGGATTTTAGCTTTGCCTGAACCAATCTTGCGCCAGAAGGCCAAGCCGGTCGCGGAAATTGATGGGGAAACGAAAAAATTCGCCGACGAATTGGTTCTCTTCCTGCAGAAAGGGAACAAAGGGCGGCCCTGGGGCGTCGGCCTGTCTGCCCCCCAAGTCGGCCAGTCATTAAGGGTAATTGCCATTTACTCGCCCAAGAGCCGCCGCTATCTGGCCCTTGTCAATCCGGAAATTATCTGGCGGTCGAAAAGAACGACCTTGGGGCTGGGCGGCGACAAACATTTTCTTGAGGGCTGTCTTTCCGTTCCCGGCTTCTGGGGCAAAGTCAGGCGGTCTTCGATTATTAAAGTCGGTTACCAAACCCCGGCCGGAGTCAAAATGGTAAGAAGATTTCGGGGGTTTACGGCCCCGGTCATCCAGCACGAAATTGACCATCTGGACGGCATTCTGTTTATCGACCGGCTGCAAGAGCAAAACGGCAGATTGTTCAGATTGGTAAAAGAGGCAGACGGCCGCGAAAAAATGGTTCCGGTATGACTAAAATCGTTTTCTTTGGCGCCTCGTCCTACTGCTTAACCATCCCGGGGTCTCTTTTTGAAACTGGCCAATTGGCGGGAATCGTTTCCCAACCAGATCGACCAGTCGGCAGAAAAAATATCCTCACTCCTAATCCTGTTTCCCTTTTCGCCTTAAGCAAAAATATTCCCCTACTTCGGCCAGAGAAGTTAGGCCCAAGCGAAAAAGAATGGCTTCAAAAATTAGGGGCCGATCTTTTCTTAGTTGCCGACTATGGCTTAAAGATCCCAAAAAATATCTTTACCTTGCCCAAATATCAAGCCTTAAATATTCACTTCTCCAAACTGCCAAAATACCGCGGCCCTTCGCCCGTTCAGCAAACGCTTCTGAATGGCGACCTGGAGGCTGGCATTTCCTTTGTTGTCATTAGCGAAGGCTTTGACACCGGCGATATTGTCTATCAGGAAAGCATTCCTCTTGCCGGTCACGAAACGACCGGCTTGCTCTATCGGTCTCTCTTTGAAAAAACAGCCGCTATTTTGCCTCTGGTCTTGGAAAAATATCTTAGCGGCGAACTCAAGCCTCGACCGCAGGAGAAAACCGGTATCTCTTACTGCCAAAAGATCAAGAAAGAAGACGCGTTCGTTTCTAACCAAGATCTGGAAGAAGCCATCAACAAGGGCAGCGTGAAGGCGCTAGAAATCGAAAGAAAAATCCGGGCTTTTTCTCCCTGGCCGGGAGCCTATACCAATGTAGAATTAAAAATTAAAAATGAAAAATTAAATAGGAGGTTGAAACTTCTTAAAGCCCACCTTGAGACGACATCAGCCAACATGGAACATGGAACAGCGAAACATTTAAAACTCACATTAGATGAGGTTCAATTAGAGAACAAAAACCCGGTCTCCTGGAAGCAATTTAAAGAGGCGTATCTTTCTTAGTTTCGCGCCTTGCGCTTTGCGTTTTAATTTTCTTCAGGCACTTAGCACAGAGCTTCATCCTTTTACCACCAATCGTCGCCCACTGCAAATTGGGTTTGAAAACCTTCACGGTTTTTGGCGCTCTTTTTTTCCACTGGCCGCCCGCCACTCCCGGCTTGTGCCGACCGGTGCGTCCGACCACCTTTCCTTTGCCGCATATTTGACAGCGAAAAGACATGTAGTATACTTTATCATAAATCTGTCAAGATGTTAAGTGATCTATTTTTAAGTCCACTCCGGTTAGTCATTTACCTGGCGGCCCTGGTCGTGGCCATCACCATTCACGAATACGCGCACGCCGCCGCTGCCGACCGCCTCGGCGATCCAACGGCCAGGCTTAAGGGAAGAAAAACCCTTAATCCCCTCGCCCACCTCGATCCCTTGGGGACACTGATGCTGCTTCTCTTCCGCTTTGGCTGGGGCAAACCGGTGCCGATTGATTCTTTCAACCTCCGCAATCCCCGCCGCGATGCCGCTCTGATTTCCCTTGCCGGGCCGGGGACAAATCTCATCTTTGCCCTCATTCTCTCTTTAATTTTAAGAATCGGCCTCTTTTTCGGTCCCCTCCCGCTTAAGGCCTTCTTGGCGGTAATCTTTGAGCCAATTATTGTGCTCAATGTTGCCCTCGGCATTTTTAACCTTCTTCCCTTTCACCCCCTTGATGGCGGCAAGATCCTTGTCGGCATCTTGCCTTCCGAACTGGCCGAAGAATGGGACCGGATCCTTTCCCAATACGGCTTAATTATCCTCATTTTCTTGCTTCTGCCGGTGATGGGAACTTCGCCTGTCTATGCCCTTGTTTTCCCCGTCATCAACCTCATTCTCCGCCTCTTCCTCCCCGGGGGTTCGGGCTTGATTTGATTTATAGCGCGAGCAAAACCCCGACCAATAGCGAAGATAACCAATTTTTAGGGAAATTGAAGATCGGCTATTCCTAGAGGTATGTATTCCTTATCAGGATTTGGAAGCCGATCTTCATTTAGTGAGGCCAGAATAAGCGCTTTTCTCTCACCTTAGCGGCCGAACGGCCATAAAAATTGCGTTATCGAAGCGTTATTTAGATATGTTTTGATATATTGACAGAGGCTGTAGAATTTGCTAACTTTAGAATTGGTCCTGTCGGAATTGAACTTGGATTAGAAGGATTTCCTCGACAGTTCATTCCCAAAGGGGCTCCCTAGGGTGAGCGAAAGTTTTACTTTAGGTCAAGGTGAGTCCCCAAACCCTTTGAGGTTTGGGGCAGCCTTTCCCAATTTTGGCTCTTTGGGGAAAACTTCTAACGCCAAGCCGCCCGGCGGGGCCTTTTTCCAACAATTTTCCCTACTGAATGCTATAATTGAGGTGCTATTTGCCGGAGTAACTCAGTGGTAGAGTAGCTGTTTTGTAAACAGCAAGCCGTGGGTTCGAATCCCTCCTCCGGCTCACGCTTTTAATTTATCCTTAACGATGGCGGCGACGGCATCTCCCGAGGCCCGACCTCTGACTTTGTCCATCACTTGCCCCATTACTTTGCCAAAATCAGCGGGGCCGGTGAAGCCGCCTTCTTTAATCACCTGGTCAATGATTTCCCCAAGCTCATCCGCAGAAAGCTGGGCGGGCAGATACGAGCGCAAAATCGCTAATTCTTTTTCTTCTTTATCAACCAAATCCTGGCGGTTGCCCTGTTTAAAAGCGGCAATCGATTCTTCGTGATCTTTCGCCTGCTTTTGAATCGCGGCAATGACTTCTTCTTCCTCTAACTCTTTTTGCCTGGCAATTTCCAAGTTGTGCAAAGAAGCAAAGAGAAAGCGCAATGTCGAGACGCGAATCCCCTCATGCGCTTTGAGCGCCGCATTTAAATCAGCTTTAAGCTGGTCTTTTAGAGTCGCCATTCCTTGTATCTTAGGTCTTTTCTATGCTAAAATCAACTAAGAATTGCTGGGGTGGCAGAGCAGTCAATTGCACCGGTCTGTAAAACCGGCGGCCGAAAGGCCTACGTAGGCGCGAATCCTACCTCCAGCACCACTTTTCCAATCTGCTATACTCTAACCTAGTGGCAGCGCATCGTTTGTTTTTCTATCTTTTCCTGCTCGCTCTTCCTACACAACTGGGCAAACACTTCTGGCCCGCCTGGAGTTACATCTGGGGCTTAAAGATCGATTATCTCTCCCCCACTCTTTATCTTTCGGACATTCTGCTTGGGCTGACTCTCGTGTCTTGGATCGCGGGAAATTGGTCTCATTTGTCTAAGTGGACTAATTGGAAAAACACGCTCAAAAAACCTCTCTTCGTTATTTTCTATATTGCTACATTGCTATATGGCTACGTTGCTTACCGCCAGGTAGCTTTTCCCCAGCTCTGGCTTTATAAACTGGTCAAATTGGTCGAACTAATCTTATTGGCATTCTACGTGGCTAAAACAACCAGAAGCAGGGCCGACCTAGGAAAAATTTTTTTCCTTCTTGCCGTCGGCGCCGTCTTCGAATCATTCCTGGCAGTTGCCCAATTCGCCAGGCAAGTTTCCCTGGGAGGCATTTTCTGGTGGCTGGGAGAACGGACTTTTAACCAAAACACGCCAGGAATCGCCCAGGCCATTCTTAACGGACAGCTTTTCCTCCGTCCTTATGCCACTTTCCCCCACCCCAATGCCCTTGCCGGATATCTTCTGGTCATCCTCATCCTTGCCAAAATTTCAAATTTTCCCGCGGAGCGGGATCCTGCTCTGCAGGAAAAATTTCAAATTTTCCCCTATCTGTTCAGATCCGTTTTTTATCCGCTTATATCAGTCGCTTTTCTTTTAACTTTTTCCCGCTCCGCTTGGGCCACGGGGATAATCATTCTCTTTGTCTTCTTACTCAAAAAACGGCCAAAGTTTAGGCCATTCTTTTATTTGCTTATTTGTTTATTGATTTTTCTATTTGTAATATTTGCTTATTTATTTATTGGCAGCGATCCTTATAGTTTTGCCAAACGCTGGCAATTATCCGAGGCCGCTCTTTTTATGATCAGGTCCTCTCCCCTTGTGGGCGTTGGCCTCGGCCACTTCATTTTGACGCTTATCAATTTTCCCCAGGAAGGCCAGGTGTTTTGGCTTCAGCCAGTGCACAATATATTCCTGCTCGTAACAGCCGAAACTGGTCTGGTGGGGCTAGGAATTTTCTTGGCGATCTTGGTGATAATTTACAAGCGTTCTGTATTTAGTATGTGGTATTTAGTATTTAGGGGGGGGAGGAGAGGGGCCCCAAAAGCTCCCTCTATGCTATATACTAAATACTATATACTTCTAAGCGTAACTGCTATTCTACTTACCGGCCTTTTTGACCATTACTGGCTGACTTTGCAGCAAAACCAGCTCTTATTTGCTCTTATTCTGGGGCTTTCGCTAAACCCGAAGAATTACTCTACCGCTTCCTCTTCCACTACGTCCCCGCCGCCCGCGGGAGCTCCTCCACCCGATTCGGAAGGAAGCTCTTCAAAGGCAAAAGTGGCTAAGATCTTTTCGTAGGCTTTAGACAGGACTGCCGATTCGCCTCTTAAGGCCAAAACAAAAAGGGCTCCTTGGTCGACAACAGCAGTTATCAATTTTGGTTCTGTACCACTAATAAGCACTTTTTTCGCTTCTGTGCCGCCAAGGGTGGTATCCAAAACCTGGCCTGTCTTTGCCTCCTTATCTTGCTTTTGCCACTGCGCCGCGGTTTTAAGGCTAGTTTCGCTCACTAGAATAAAAATCTCGCCTGGTTGATTCTTCGCCGTGAAAGTTAAGTGGCTATAATTCTGGTTATCTTCCGGATGAACATCAAGACTCAAGCCCTCGGGATAGGAGAAAGAAAAGCCGGCCGGGTCCTGCCAGGAAGTTAAACTTCCTTCCGGTGGGGTTGGGCTTTGTTTTGGGGAAGTCTGACTTCCCTGGCTAACCGGACTGACGATTCTCTCTTCACTTTTTTCCCTTGACATGATAAACAGGCCGGCCGCGAAAACTATTACTGCCACCGAGACTGTAACTAAAATGACCCATTTCTTTTCCATGGGCTTTAGTATACCATATATCAAAGGAAGCAATAATGAAAAAGATCCTCTTGTGTTTAGCAGTTCTTTTTATCTTTTTGGGAGCCGCCTCTTCACCGGCAGAAGCGGCACGGAAAAGAGTCATTAAGGGCAGTACCGGCTACGTGGCGGTAAGCTTGCGCCGTGACCGCCTGGCGGTTTTATTCTCCCTTTTCAATCTTAGTCGCGTCACCGAAGCCAGCTACTCTTTAAGCTATCTGGCTAACGGCATTCCTCAGGGTGTCAGCGGCACCATCACTCCCTCCGGCCAAAACTCGACCAACCGCCAGCTTCTCTTTGGCACCTGCTCTAAAAATGTCTGTACCTACCACCGCAATATTACTGACGCGCGCCTTTCCCTCACTTTTCGGCTCAAATCGGGCGGCACTCTGAAAAAATCCTACCGGCTAAAAGTCTAGCCGTTGCCAAAAGGATTTCCGTTTGGTAAAATCAAATCGCGCTCAAAATTCTGCCAAGGTAGCTCAGCCATGTAGCAGAAACAAGTTCGCTACATGGCCATGAAGTGATCTTTGATCTACTTCATGGCTGGTAGAGCAGGCCGCCTAAATTTGCCGGGATAGCTCAGTTGGTAGAGCGCAAACTTGGTAAGTTTGAGGTCTCGGGTTCGATCCCCGATCCCGGCTCCCGTTCGGCCCGCTTCTAGCGGGCCTCAGGGTAAACAACTTGCCCTGACGACTGAAAGGAGGAAGGGTGGCTACTAAAGGTCAAAGAATCAAAATCGGTTTAGTTTGTTCAATCTGCAAGTCGCAGAATTATATCAGTGAGAAGAATAAAACCAACTCGCCGGACAAGCTCGTGCTTAAAAAATTCTGTCGAAGGTGCAGAAAAGTAACCGAGCACAAAGAAACCCAGAAGCTGAAATAGAGAGCTTATTGCGTCCTTATTTTGCCCCTCGGCACTGAAAAGGTCTCCGTGGGTTCCACTAATCCACAATGGGGGCAATACGTTTCCTCTAATATTCTAACTCCTCTCGGGCCCTCTCCAAGGACTATCCTATTATAGAACGTTGGGGAATCGCCGCGCTTACCGCAAACCTGACCTGTCGGTATTCCGTATCCAATTTTAACTTCGTCGGGTCTCGCTTCTGCCTGTGACGGAACAGGCGGGAAACCAGAGCAATCCTCTCCTGGGCAATTAATATCCCGCGTTAATGTGCCATTGCCAGAAACCACCCATTCACAACCGCACGGAGCAGTAAGTCTAACCCCCAACCCGTCTATAAGTTTCCTATAGTCGCCCGGCGGGAAACGACTGTGAGCGCACCTATCATCAATCTCGGTAGCATCGACAGATCTCCAGCCAACCCGAAGGTAACCATCAACCATGAGCTTTTTGGCCCGTCCATACCACGGTTTAGCCGTTAAATCCACCCCAGAAGATTCCCTTTTTTTCTCTCTTCGGCCATACCACAGAAAAAAATCCCCTCCTTTGGTTGAAACAACCTTACACTCGACAAAACCGCGACTTTGCAAGAACTCGACCCTTGCCTCAGGTTCTTCTTCGTTCAGGCCACCGGGCTGTCTTTCCAAGACCCATATTTTCCCTTTTTCGGGCAAGCCTTCGCTTAGGGCGTTAGCTATTCCGGTTATTATCTCTTCCCCGCGGATGTCATCGACAAAAATTACGGCCCCGCCCAGCCCTGCCAAATTCACTTTCTCCTTTAGCTGTTCTGTCTCTTCCCTGGTTAAAGTAAAAGCCGTTTTCGACCACGTAACCGTTCCTTTTAAAACCAGCCCGCTAGTTTCTCCTCTGCCAGCCAAGACGCTCAAAACCAAAACTTGACCTGCTTCAAGGGGTCGGGGCCTTAACTCAGTAAGCAACTGACGAAGCTGCGTCGGATCGATACCTGATAAACCTAGATGCTCGGCGATGGAATAAGGGGGCAATAAGCGAGTTCTGTTTAAATCATCTGCCCTAAATAGAGGAGTTTCATCGGCGAGACGGTCAGGACTCATTGGCTAGGAATTCTATCACGAACAAGCTCATTCCGCAATTTATTCTACGCGCTTTCATCTAACGCCCTCGAACTCCTAATATTAAAGGGGGACATTTGCTGTAGCAGCATTTCTTGCGTTCCTCGCCTTAACTGCCCGAAAGCAGTCCAGGCATAGCCAACCAAAATGTCTATCATTTCTTCGTCTGGGCGTTTTCCCTCGCAGAAATTATCCCACATTTCCTTAAAGGCCGCTACCCCAAGCAGACTCTCCGGCATTCTCGCTCCCTCACTTCCCAAGCGTGCCAAAAAAACTTCGGAAGGTTCAGCCGGTTGCTCGTCAAGGAAATGAACTAAAAGCCAAGCTGTCATATAAGCAGCTTTAATCTCTCCGTGGGCCGATCTCCCCTCACCCAAGCTATTTAGAAGTTGGTTCCACAGATTTGCTGTTGGGTCCTTCGGGACCGAACGAATCAATCCTACGCGAACAACACCTTCAAGGGCAGGCTGAACCACAAGGGTAGCCTGGCGGTCCCTAAGAGATAGAAACACTTCTTCACTCGTGCCAAAAGCTTGAGCTGCTTCCGCAAAACTGAAATCCACAAATGTGCCTACTCCCCCACGAACAACTTCTGCCTTGAGGCGATGCGGCCACAGCGCTCTTTCGCGCCGATCGCTACCCGCCCCTGGCGCGCGCTCTTCCGAAATCATCTCGCCCTTATTATACAACCTCTCCGCAAGTTCCCCTTGCAAACCACCCAAATTTTGCTATTATATGGCAGTAGCAAAACAAAATGACAGGCTTTCTTAGAACTTTAAGAATGAACAATATCCATTTTGTTTGCTACACCATTCTCGAGCTAAGCTCGATATAATCGCGCTTAGCGCGATAATAGCGAACTATAATAAAGGAATTTGACAACCGTGTATAATAAATCTGAAGCCTTGTTTTTAGTTCGCTATAAGATAAGAAAACTTTAAAAAGGAGGGAGGTGAAGAAAAATGACAGGAGCGCAACCCAGCAACGAGGTCATGAGGTCAAGTAAAGAAACCGATGAGGCGGCGCTTGCTCAAGCATACCACGCCCTATTGGAAAGATGTCTCGATGTTCAAGCCCCCCCCGGACAACATAGAGATATTAATGCAGAACCTTTCACGTCCGCGGCCTGGAGAGTAACCCTAGGGGAGCACGAAGTACGGGTCTATGAGGGCATAGCCAGGGAGCCTACCCAAAGGCCATATATGTGGGAAACAGCACCTAGGCAGTCCCAAGAACAAGTGGTTGGCGTCAAATGGTCAACAGCGCCCGCCGAAACGCCACCGTTCAGACGAATGGTTTCGATATTCCACGGCGGGGATTCGGACCGCCCAATTGATTACGCGTGGGATGAAAGGGAAAGAGTTTACATGAGGTATAGTTTCCCAGAGGGAAACTCGGCCAGCGCCTGGCAACAAGAATGGCAACCGGCACTGGAATCCAGAGAACCAAGAGGAGAAATGCTTACTCGGAATCAAGTTTCGGAACCATCTCATTATGATTTAGCCAGGGCTACGGCTTTATTGACCGAAATGGTACGGGGAACTGTTAACCGTTTGGTTAGCTGACAGTAAGGGAAATAGCCAAGAATTCTGGGTTGACAAAAGCTATAGGCTCGAGGAGTTGAGGGGCCAGAGTTTTCCTTGGCCAAAGAGGAATTCAAAGAAAAGAAACCAGTCTTTCTTTTAAAACCGGAGTAATTTTCCTTTGCGATTGAGGAAGAAACCGATCCAAGTCAAGCGCCAATCTTCTCTCGGGAAAACTCGTAATCCTTCTAATTAATCCATCTTTTGTAAATTTTCTGCCTCTTTCCAGTTTGGCTTCAATCAAGACACTCTCAATTTTTATCCCCTTCTCCAATAAAAACCAAAGGTCAAAAAGATCCCGACCCTTTCGTCGATTAATTACGGCGGCTATCTTTTCTGCCAGAATTTCTTCTGCCGATAGATGGGAAACGATAGGAAAAAAAACCAACGGAAACTTCGTCAAAAGAGGAGATACCAAAATCCTTGGCGGTTTCTTCTCGATGGTAAAATCAAGCCGGATGACAAAAGGATATTTAAAATCAACTGCTTGGTATTTTAGCCTCAACCTGGTAGTTTTCTGGCTCTGATAAAGGAAAGAGACGGCAAGGCCAGGCAGTTCCCTTCCCATTTCTTTGGCAACTTCCTCGATAATCTTTTTTATTTCTTCTTTGTCACAATTGGTGGAGAAATCCAAATCTTCCGAAAATCGCGGCGAGGAAAAGAAAAAGTGAATCGCCGTGCCGCCCTTGAAATAAATCCTTCCCCCCTTTTCATTCTGGTAAAGATAATTAAGAAACAACAATTGCAGGTACTCTCGGAAAATCGTAAAACTGTCGGTTTGGTAATATTTTTTTAGTTCGCCAATCTGACTTTGAGTAATCATTTTTTAAATTTGGTCGTAAATTTTAGGAAGGACGGGTCTTTGGCCAATTTAAAATAGTTTTCGAGCTTCCGCCAGTTGATCTCCGAAAGATCAAGTTCTTTTAGGTCTAGGTCTCTTAAGCCCTTAAAGGCAAGGTAAAGAAAATCAAGTAAGCTCTTCTCCTTGTCTGCCAACAAAAAATTTTCCTTTTTTTCAAAGCCCCAGAAGAGACTCTGTTTAACCTGGGCGTACCGGTATTCTTTTTCTTCGAAAACAAAGGACCTTGTTTTCCGGGTTGTCATTGAGGTAACCTGGTAAGGAAAACCGGAAATTATGCCATAAAAGGAGAGCGCCGATTCTAGGGAAATGTATGACGGCCGATAGAGAAAATTGGCAATAGCAAACTCATTTGGTCTCGCGAAACAAAAGATGTACTTTCCTTTTATAATTTTCTTGATAACTCCCTTCTGCTCCAATCGCTGAATCATCTTATAAAGAGAATTTCTTGAGTCGATAGCAAACAGGCGGGAGAGATCGGTTAAAGTAAAAAGAGAAAGCTCTTTTTCTTGAATCTTTTTAACAATTTCTATTGTGCTGTACATTCTCATAATTAAGACAATTTTATACCGATTGTGGCAACCCGTCAAGATGAGAATTAGCGGGAGATAAAACGGGGGCGTTCATCCCTTAGCCCGCGAGGAATGCTTCGTTGGTTGAGGGATACTCAAGAATCTCTTAAAGATATTTTTCCAGAATCTCGGGGTAGTTTTGGCAGAAGTCGGCCACAAATCCCTGGTCGGGAATAAAATTTTTTAAATCGTAAGCCAACTTTTGTGGCGTAACAACCTCCTTTATCCTCTCTTTTAAAACCGCCTTTAGCTGCTTTTCGTTTTGGACCTGGGTAATCTTTTTCAACATTTTCCAGTTGGGTTTAACCTCATTTTTAAAAAACCAGAAAAGATCATAGAAATCCCGACCCTTGATATTGATTTCTTGCTTTTTCCCCTTAAACCAAAGGCGGTGCAAAAGAGCATGAATTTTGCCGGCCATTAGCGCCGGTAAATCGTAGTGGTAAGCGACAAAATTAAACCCAAATTGCGAAATCGGCGTAAGGGCAAATTTTGCCTCGGTAGCCGCCCCCTCATCCGCCTCAATTTTTACATAAAGCTTCTCGCTTTCCGGTGGTTTGGCCATTTTGAGGGAGCGCAGGAGAGGAAATTTCAAATAAAGGCGCCTGTCCGCCTGCACTTTCGTTTCCAGGGGGGGAAAATATTTACCTTTAATTTCTTCACCCAAATATTCAGTTAATTCTCCCAGCCAGGATTCTCCCATAACTTTTTTGGTAAAATCAAAATCCAAATCTTCAGACAGCCGCGGCAAGCCGAAACAGATGCGTAAACAGGAACCTCCCTTAAAAACCAATTTTTTATAGGCAGAGTGGTTATAAATAAGACTCAAGACTAAAAACTGCAAGTATTCCTTCAGAAAATTCAAAATCACCGGTCTGGCGATCCCCTGCCGCTCTTTTTCGACAATGATGGTTTTCAGTATTTCCTCAAGCATAATACATCCTTTTTATTAAACCGATGGTTTCTTTAACCCTTTTACTTTGAGTTAGGCGAGCATAGGCTTGAATTTCGCGGAATTCCTTCTCGTTTATATTTTCCCAGTTGACTCGCAATTCCGCAATTTCCTTTTCGTTAACGGGGGTGCTTTTTAAAAAACGTAAATAAAGAAAATCAAAGACTGCCTTTGGTTTCTTGGCGATTAAGATGGGGGCGGAAGAAAATTTTTTGATTTCAAACCCCTCAAAAAGACGGGACGAAATGGAATAGTAATTAAAAAAACCTAACCTATTTTTAAAACTCCTGGTGGTTTTCGGGGTGACGCTCGTTAAGGTGTAGACCGCTTCCGTTAAAAGGGAATATTTGCCCATCACATATTCCGAAGAGAGATAAGAGGGTTCGTACAATTTATTGGCTAAATACTCAAGATAAAGGTCCCGGGCAAGTTCTTTTTCCCATCTTTCTTTGAGAACATAAAAGCCTTTTTTAAGAGAGAGAATCACTCCTTTCTTTAACCAATATTTAAGATTGGAGTTGAGAGAGTCCTCGTTTTTTTCCAAAGATCTCAATGATTCTTTAGTAAAAAAAAGAAGGGGGGTAAACCGAGCCAACTCTTTTGCTTTCATAAGCTGTTTTTGAATTAGTATAAAAATACTACCATTGCCGAAACAGCTTGTCAATAGGTAAAAGGAAAGTAAGGAGTTCGAATGGGGCGCCAAGGTATCCCTTAGCCAAAGAGGAAGGCTTCGTTGGTTGAGGGATACGGTTATGTCCCTGGCTCTAGTCGGAGGCAAAAAGGCCTTTTTTAATGTGGGCGGCGATTTCGTCAAGGAAAAACTGGCTCTTAAAGGCTAATTCTGACTTTTTCTCCCCTTTTCACTTCCCCGCTCAAAAGCTTTTGGGCAATCGGGGCTTCGATTTTTTCCAAGATCACTCTTTTCATGGGCCTCGCGCCAAAAACGGGGTGAAAGCCCATTTCCGCTATTTTTTGGCAAAGCTCTTGGTCGATTGCTAGGCTGATGCCCTTTTCAGCCAGCCGCCGGTTCAGGGCTAAGAGCAGATTTTCCGCGATCTTTAAGAGGTGCTCGTGGGTCAGTGGCTTATAAACTATCACTCCGTCGAACCGATTGATAAATTCGGGCGAAAAGATCCGCTCGCGCAGAACATATTCCAAAAGCTCTTCGTTTAAGGCATCGCCAGCGACCCCCTCATTCACTTTCTCGCGAATGAACTCGGCCCCGGCATTGGAGGTAGCGATTAAAATAACATTTTCAAAAGAAACCCGTCGGCCTTGGGCATCGGTCAGATA
>Ga0194125_10008884_pt1 | contig 14075 bp, 4 predicted proteins | sample TA2KigC250mmetaG_FD_148626 | JGI IMG/M metagenome (GOLD analysis project Ga0194125, IMG submission 148626) | Freshwater microbial communities from Lake Tanganyika, Tanzania - TA2015034 Kigoma Deep Cast 250m | ecosystem: Environmental > Aquatic > Freshwater > Lake | place: Tanzania: Lake... | reverse complement strand
CAGGCCGGTGACGCGGTCGTCAACCAGGCCGCCGCCGGTGCTGGCGTAGGTGTACTGCGCCATCTGCGCCCCGGCGCTGGAAAACCGGTACACCCCGTTGCCGAACGTGCCCACCCAGATGGAGCCCCCGCCGTCGCGCTTCAGGCTGGTGATCTTCACGCCGGGCAATAGCGTCGGCAGAAAGGCGCCGGACGCCGGGTTGTAACGCGAAATGCCATTGTCGGTGCCGAACCAAAGCAGGTTGGTGGAAGGGTCGTAGAGGCTGGCTTGGACGGTGTTGCTGGCCAGGCCGTGGGCGGTGGTGAGACTGGTGAACTGCCGATGATCCCAGCGGCTCACGCCGCCGCCCGGGACCGAGAAGCTGGCCAGATAGGAGTAGCCGGTGGTGAAATACAGGGCGCCGGTGGAGTCGGAGACTATCGAGCTGACCTGGTCGTTGACCAGGCCGTGGGACGAGTTCAGGTAGGCGAACTGGGCGCCGGTGAAGCCGATAATGCCAGCCGACTGTATCACGGCGACGGACTTGGCGGCTACGTACAGCGTGCCACTGCGCGGAGTGGCGCCGGTGTAAGGGTCCACCTGGTAGTCCACCGTGGCGCTCCCGTACCTGACGCCCGCGCCGGCAAGCGAGATCCAGGCGGAGTCGCTGGCGGCGGTCCACTGGCAATCCGGTTCGGCGGAGACCGCGATGCCCCCCGAGACGCCAGCCGAGGAGACCCTGAGCGGGCCGGAGGGGTTGAGCTGGAAGGCACACGGCTGGGTCCGAATCTTGGCTACGAATCCGCCGTAGAGTCCGCCGTTCTGTGCCTGTATCGCGCGGACCACCGGGAAATCGGACGACAGCGTCTGCCCGGCCACGTAAATATTGCCGGCCGGGTCCAAGGCCACGGCCAGGGCGCTGTCCGAGCCCTGTCCGCCGAGGTATGTGCTGAAGGTCAGGGTGTTGCCCGCGGGCGCCAGCGTGGTGACGAAGGCGTCGTAGTTGCCGGCATGCGTGGCCTGCAAGGGGTTGGAGGTCGGGAAGGCCGTCGAGCCGGTGTGCCCCGCCACGTGGGCGCTGCCGCCCGAGTCCACCGCTATGCTCACGCCGTAATCCGGACCTCCGCCACCCAGGCAGGTGCTGTACACCAGTCCGCTGCCCCAGGGGTTCAGCTTGGCGACGAAGGCGTCGGTCGCGGAGCCGGCCACGCACACGCGCAGCGGATTCTGGACTGGGAAATCATTCGAGGCGGCGACGCCGCTGACATAGGCGTTGCCTCCCGCATCCACGGCGATCCCCTGCCCGCTCTCGGCGAACAGCACCGAGCCTCCACTGCCTCCCAGGTAGGTGCTGTAGATCAATGCGTTCCCGGAGGAGTTCAGCTTGGCTACGAAGGCGTCCTGCAAGCCGCCGGAACCCGGCTGAAACGCGCTCACGGTGGGGAAGTTCGAAGACTCCGTGGCGCCGGTCACATAGGCCTGCCCAAGACTGTCCACCGCGATGGCGGTGGCGCGGTCCCGGCCGTTCCCGCCCAGGTAAGTCGCGTAAACCAGCGCCCCGGTGGAACTGAACTTGGCGGCAAAAGCGTCACTGCCGCCCTGGTTGGCGGAGGTGAGGCCGTCGCGCACCGGGAAGTTGGTCGAATCGGTCTCGCCAGCCACGTACAGGTCGCCCTGCGAGTCCACGGCGACGCCGTTGCCCGAGTCCGAGCCGCTGCCTCCCAGAAATGTGCTGAAAATAAGCGAGCTTCCGGAAGGGCTCAGCTTGGCGACAAAGGCGTCCCGCCCGCCGGCCAGAGCCACCTGGGCCGGGGCGACCCTGGGAAAGTTGGACGAATAGGTCCAGCCGGTGACGACCGCCGCTCCGTCGCGGTCCACCGCTATGGCGAACGCCCGGTCGTCCGCCGTGCCGCCCAGATAGGTGGAGTAGATCAAGCTGGTCCCCCCTGGACTGAGCTTGGCCACGAACGCGTCGGTGCTGCCGGCCCTGCTGCCCTGCGCCGGGTTCGCCACCGGGAAATCCACGGATTCGGTCCAGCCGGCCACATAGGCGCAGCCCGAGCTGTCCACCGCGATCCCTTGTACGCTGTCGAAGGCGGCGCCCCCCAGGTAGGTGGCGTAGCTCAAGACCGGATCGATCACCAGCGGCAGTCCGGGATCGTAGGCCCCCACCTGGAAGCCCGCCTGATTCCGGCTCAGCAGAACGAATGCGCCGGGGATTTCGCGCCTGGCGCCCTCCCGCTGCTGGTAGACCCTGGGCCGGCTCAGCCACAGGTCTCCCCCCGCCGTGCGCAGTCCCAGCCGACCCCTGCCATCCAGCCGCGCCTCCTGAGCGCCCTCGAAGGCCAGCCGGATCTGGCGTGGATCCGCGCCGGGTGCCACCACGAAATCGAACTCCAGCTCTCGATGCCTGGCATAGTAGACCAGGTCTATGCCTTGGTACACCTGCTGGTACTCGACTCGCCCAAAGGAAGGCGCCGTGATGACACGGCTTCCGGTGATGTAGTGGCTCCAGGCGCCCAGCGGCTCGAGGCCTCGCGCCCGGGCCCGGCGGTTCGCGCCGGCCAGGTCGATCCGGACCTCGCCCCCCGGCAGCCGTACGATCGCGCCTCCGCGGGTGAGGAAGATGGCGGACCCGGGCCCGCGGGAAAGGAAATCGACCTGCGGGGCCGTCTGGCCCGCATTCTGCTCAAACGTCAAGGGCAGGGCGCCGTAGGCCGCCTCGATCCGCGGCCCGCCCGCCGCCTGGCAAACGCCGGCCGCGAGGCCAACCAGGAAGGCGCCAGCCCACCCGGTGGTTCTGGGCATACTACCCCATTATCGGCGGAAACGGGGGTGGGGATTGGGGAGAGCGGAGCGGAGACGGGGGAGGCTTCCACTCGCTCCGACGCGGTCACATCATGCCGCCGAGAAGGAGCACTGCCGACATGGAGAGGACAACACCCCAACTCACTTTGTCAGTCAGCGTAAACACCACCGGGTCCTCATGCATCTCGCCGCGATTGGCAAGGAGCCACACACGGCTGCTCCAGTAGACGATCAGCGGGATAAGCAGCCACAGAGCGTTCGGACGAGAGTACAGCTCTCGGACCTCGGGGCTGTTAATGTAAAGGGCCAACACCAGGCAAGACAAATAGGCGCTCGAGGACCCAAGCCCCTGGAGGAACTCAAGGTCTACGGACCGGTAGCCGCGCCCGGCAATCTCCTCGCCGCCGTCGAGGCGCAAATCTCGCAGCTCGCAGTACCGCTTGACCAGCGCGAGGTTCAGAAAGAAAAACAGAGAAAAGGCCGCAAACCACTCCGATATAGGGACCTCGGCGGCCGCGGCTCCAGCCAAGACTCTCAATGTGTAAAGGGTCGCCAGGACGATAACGTCCAGCAAGACCAGGCGCTTGAGCCAGAACAGGTAAGCGAGCGTGAGCAGCAGATACATGAGGAGCCAGAAAATGAAAGGGCCCCGCAGGGCTGCTACCGGCAGGCCCGCCAGCGCGACCAGCACCGGAACCATCAACAGGCCCAGGCCAAGCGGAAGATCACCGGCGGCGAATGCGCGGTTTCGTTTCGCAGCATGCCGGCGGTCGGCTTGGAGATCCAACAGGTCATTCAGCAAGTACACAGCCGACGCGCAAAGGCTGAACGCGAGGAACGCACACGCAACATGAAGAATGCGTTGAGGATCGGTGAACCTGTGAGCCAGAGCCAACGGGACGAAAAGAAGAATATTCTTTGACCACTGGACAATGCGGACCGCCTTGGCGAAACTCAGCAGTCGAGAGGGACGGTCATCGACGACCTGATCGACCCTCAGGTTCCCGCGCTCTATTGCCCTGCGGACCTTGCTGGAGGGGTTGATGACGACCGCCGAGCCTGCTTGCTGCCAGACGGAAAGATCGGCGGCGCTGTTTCCCACGTACACAAAGCGACCAGATCCGAATTGGGCTAGCAGAACCCCCAACTTCTCGCGACCCTTCAGATTTGTCCGACCGTGCGAAGCGTATACCGCATCGAAACAGGCCACGTGCTCTGCGACTCGTTGCGCCAGTGCCTGGTCGCAGGCACTAACCAGAACCAGTCGCCTGCCGTTGGCGCGCTCCCGTCGCAGCAATTCAAGGAGGGGCTTGTGGTATGGCAGGCTTTCAACGTCCAGCGCCACCCGCTTCGCGATCTGGTGCTTAAACCACGCCTTCCCGCGAACCAGCCAGAGAGGCAGCATGAAGAGGTAGATAGGCTTCTCCCTCAGCAGCGTCAGGATGCTCTCCAGCAGCGTGTCGGTTCGAACGAGCGTTCCGTCCAGATCAACGCACAAGGGTAGCTCGTTAGCCGGTTGCTTCGCCAGGACGAGTTGATCCTCGGCGGTTGCGCCCGGAACCCCCAGCCTGAGGTTATTCGGTAGTTGCGGTCGTGGCCCCGACATGCAGGCTAGTCTATCAAATCACCTCAGGGGTAATCGTCTTGGTGCCCTTCAGGTCTCGCAGCATGTTCCGCGCCAGCGCCCGTGTTGACGGTAAGCTCACGTCTTCCGCGCTCCAGTAGCCGCCGGCGACTCCACCGAGGGATTCGACGTGGCGTAGGCGTCAAAGAGCTGGCCCCACTGGGTATTCCGACGCCATTCCTCAAAAACCTTTCTATCCTTGACTGGCCAGCGATACCAATCGTGATAGATCTCCGAGCCCAGGACAAACAGGTGCACGAGCGGCGAGCGGAACAGTAACTTCTGGATGTGCCTCAGGGGCCCGAACCAGCAGAGATCGCCCACCCGGCTGGCCATGTTGTCGCCAACCGTGAACCCCCAACTCTCGCAGGAGATGTCGTCGCCCACCACTGTGATCTCCTCTGGTTTTCCCACGCCAAGCCCCGCCTCATGGGCCAGCCGGATGTACGGGATGTCCATGGGGTTAAACCCCATCAGCTTGGCCGCCACTGCATCGATGGCTACCTGATCGGCGCTGGCGAGCATAATGTTCTTCACCTTGGGCCGCATCGTCCGTGGTCCGGGGCCGTCCCCGGCGGTGGTTCCGTCCATGATAGCAAACAGTCCCGAATGGATCTCCTTTTGGATGCTCAGCAGATCGACCAGGGTTTCATGGATCCAGGAATGCGTGTAGTGCCGGTGCGTGCTCAGCAGGCCGCCGAAGGCATTCTTCATCGCGCCGGTCGTGGTCGTATAGATGTGACACTTGACGGTAGGCAGGTGAACGATGTTCTTCCCGAAAAAGTAGTCCGGCAAGCGGATGCCGTCGGGGTAAACCCTGTGGAGCGCGAGCATCGGGCGCTTCGGCTTGTACTCGACCCATTTCATGTCCGAATCCCGGAAGTTGTACAGGACGGGAATGGTGTACTTCTGGAAGATCGGCACGTAGTGGTTCAGGTCCTCGCCCTTGAAGGCGCTGGTCACTACCGTCTTGTTCTGGACGCAGACGATGTCGCGGAACCCCAGCTCCCGGAGCGCGAGGACCGTCCCTTCAAGCTGCCAGGGGGTGGTATTGGCACCGGGGAAGGGAAAGTGCCAGGAGATGTTGTCCTTCAGAATTGTCGTGACGCCCGGCTGAAGTGCCTCCCGCATCCGAGCCAGTTCGGCCAGTCGGCCGATGTCTCGCAGAACCCGGCTGCGTGACGTCCGGATTGCCCCAACCCTGCTTTGCGCCATGCCCATTTCTCCTCTCCCGAAGCAACTCTCCAACAAACCCAGGCTAGCCCGGCTCCCTCGCGCAGATACGCGCCCCACCGCGTGCGACCGTACCGCTCGACGGCCGCTCGCGGCACTCGTCATCAGCAGTAGTCATCACCGACGATCACCGGCCACACCTTAGGGCGCTTCCGATACCCATCAAAGCTGCTGTACAACCACGCTGGCCACCGCTCTTCGGCGCTCGCGAGGTCGCACCGAACCGTCCGGTGCCTGATTTTTCTGCCGACAGCGAAAATTTCTGGCCCGTAGGATTCGTTCGGCAACTTCACCGCGCAGAACCGCCGGACAAGCTCCAGGAGCTGCCGTTCCTGCGGAGACAGACGGCTACTATTCGTGGATAACGTCACCAGCTCGAACCCAGCGCATTCAAGCGCCAACTGCACCTCTCTTGGTGTCCACTCCGGGTTATGCCGCTGATAAATGGCCGCTGGCTTAATCGCGTTCTCTGTCGCAGGATTCTCTCCCGCCAAAATCGCGAGCAGCCTAAAAGCGCCTATCGCGTTGGGCGTATTGATCAAGACGTGTCCTCCCAGGCTAAGAACGCGGTTGAACTCCAGCAACGTCCAAATGGGATCCACGATCAAGTGCTCCAGACAGTCGAAGAACAAAACTGTGTGGAAGCTCTCATCATCGTGTTGCAGCAGGTCTTTGTCACACTCGAAATGAGAGCACGGTATCTCATAACCATCGTACACAATCGCCTGGCCCGCCATCTCTGCGATGTAGTAGGGAAGCATCGAAGGCAGGTACTGCCGGATGGCAGGAAACACCAGACCCCAGCCCGAGGCAACGTCGAGCGTGGCCCCCTCAAAGTTCACACCGCATGCGAGCATATTCGAGAGTATGCCGTGGAGCCGCGGAATGCTCGCGTCGATATATACCCGGCGTGCGGCTGAGCCATGGTGGAAGGACTGGCTCGCGCGCAGGCAGGCTGCAAACTCGGACTCACTAACCGGACCCACAGCGGTGCTCATGAAGTCAATGGACCTCGAGATTCCCGACAAAAACCATGCCGGGGCGGTAAGGATCCGGAGGCCCGCTGTGGGGCTGGAAGCGGGTGGCGGGATTCCAGAGTCCGAGGTGGACCGGGTACACACCCGGCCGAATGTCCTTCGGCACAGGCAAAGAATATGTCTCGGCGATGATGTCCCCCGGTTCCCAGTCACTCACCGGGAACGTGCCGTGCGCTCCTGCGTCTCGGTGCCAAAACCACCCGGGAAGAGCTGGGTTAATGTAAAGCTCAATCGTGAGATCGGTTTTCGGGGGCGGGTGAAGGACCCGCCAATAGCGTGTGTAAACGAATTCTTCACCGCGCGCCACGGACCAGGCGGCAGCGTCAAACCCTAGCAGCTCAACCGTCCCCCCGAAGGTCGCGTTCACCCTGGAGGCGATATCAAGCTCCGCCGGCCGCAGTCGTAGCGACCGGAATTCACGCCTGGTCATCACGATATGGCGGAGCGGGGTGCCCGGTCTTTGCGACACCGAGGTCACGACCACTGCGTCCGAATGAGTGCGGCGATAGGCCGTCAGCTCACCGGCATCGACGACCGCGTATCGCTTGAGCACCATTGCCGCGAACTGAATCTGAGACAATCGATCGCACGGTGCGGTGCACGGGTCGAGAATGTCTCTGTCCTTCCCCTGTGGAAGCAGCCGCCAAATCGCATATGCCGAGCTCCCGTCGGGCACGACAAACCAACGCAACAATTCCATTCGGCCGAGAGGAATGTTCCCACCCCAATTGACGCCGTGGCGCCACCTGTCGAGGGGGGCGTAATCAGCGAAGTACTCAACCTTCTCCGCCTGCAAGTAATCCGGAACACGACCGCGGCCGAGGTACTCATGCAAGTATGCGTAGTTGTTCATCAGTCCGTCAAGGTTAATTACGTGGTGTTTTGGCGCGAAGTAATTGACAAAACCGGAGGAAATCGTTGCAATACGCTGGACTCCTGGAAGTCGGGAACTCATCCACTCGCCGGCGCGCTTGAGGGTCAGGAGCATGCTCGGTCGTGTGTCGGCCACGGTCACGCCTAAGCGCCAACGAAGGTTCACGAGGAGGAGACCGCTCGTCAGAATGAGAATGAGCCCGAGCCGAAGCATTGCCGGATCGGCTCGCCCAGGCCTCGGGGTGAGGCTGCCCAGGGCACGAGTTAAGGACACCGCGGCGACACCCACCGCGAGGACGAAAACCATCAACTGCGCCGGAAAATACCAAGTGCCGTACCTGGTGAAATAGGGATTCAGCAGGGCAAGGAGTAGCTGGTGGGTGAAGGCAAATATGAGGAGAGCCAGGCAGAACCGCCGCCATGTCGACGGGCTTAGCTCTCGCGCTATGTTCCTCCCTTTGCGGGAGACGACTCTGATTACGCCGACCGCTAGGCCGGCCACGCAAAGGAGGTTGAGCATCGTCTGAAGGCGCGGCCGTCCCAGAGCGACCCCAAGGCGTTGCCAAACAAAAAGGTCGCCCGAAGCCGTGATCGCAGAGGTTGCGATTTCCCACGGGTAAGCAAACTGAAATCGAAGGTTGCCCCAAAAGCCGCCGAAGGGCCAGCCGCTGGCGCCAAGCCACTGCTGGTTATGAAACTGTTTTGCGGCGGCGCTCACCGGGAGCAAACCACCGAAGTAAAGGATGTTCGTGGCGAGATAGGCCCCGAAGAGAAGCACCGTGGGAAGAGCAATGGTGGCGGCCTTTCGCCAGGAGAGCTTAGGGGGCCTGGGCTGTTCAAAGAACCCGAAGAAGGTACCAACAGTGAGAAAGAAAGGTAGAATCAGCATCTCGACGCGACACAGGCAAACTAGCGCCGCGAGCAGCCCGAGTGCCCAGTAGAAGAGCCGGTTCGGGGACGTGCGCCCGTACAGGGAGCGTACGCCAATCCAGAGAGTGAGCGCGAGGCAAAAGCCCGTTAGGCCGTTCTCCATTCCCTGCAGCGCAAGCCGGTCGGTAAATCCCGTAAACAGCCAAAGCACGGAACTCAGCAGAGCCACGTGCGGCCATCCACTCCGCAAGGCATAGAACAAGACGATGCCAGCAGACAGCCAGAGGAGCCCCCCTGTGAGCACTAGAAGACGCATGGCAGACAGGCGGTCGGGGCAGACTGCCACTATGAGGAGGGCGACGGCGGCCCAAGCGGGCTGCACACCGTTGGTGCGGTGAATCTTATCAAAAGAGTAACCGTAGCCGTCGATGAGGTTTTGAGCTGGGACAAGATAATAGACGGCGTCATCAATGATAGTGCCTGCTAAGAACTGTTGTTCTGGCAGGAAGCTGGTACGAACCACGCCTAGAAGGCTGATAAGGGCCGCGAGTAGGAATAACGCTGCGGGCAAATGTTTGAAGAAAGAGGTAAGAACGCCGAGTGGCGAGACCGGTCTCGCCATCTCGTTCCCGATCCCGTCGCTGGACGTGTTCCTAGGACTGAAGGCAGCCATAGTGCAAGTAGACAACCTCCTCAAGAAGATGGTCGTAGCGCTTCGCTACGAGATGTGAAGTGTACTTTTCGACGACCTTGCGACGACCCGCTTCGGCTTTTTCCTTCCAGTAGTCCACGTGGCCGTACAAATCTACCAGAGCCGCGGCCAGCGCGTCAAGATTCTTGGGGGCCCGATTCGTGCAGTACTCCCAGACGTTTTCAGCACGGAGCTGTAACGGATCTGAGAACGCTGGGGGAACGAGGATCCCGATGTCGCCGTTCTCAATGACCTCTGAAGCTCCTCCGACATCGGTGAGGATCAGCGGCAGTTGGAAGTACATGGCCTCAGTCATGGCCAGGCTCCACCCCTCCGTCAGGGAGCTGAGGAAGAAGCCGTCGGCCAGCCGGTAATAATCAGCGACCCGGTCGCTTTCGCCACAAAGGAGGACGCGGCTTCCAAGTCCGCTCTCCTCGATCGCGCGAGCGACCTCCGTGGCGTAGTTCTGGTCTGCGGTGGCCCCGACGAGCAACAGACGCAGCTTCGGGCACCGAGTGATGGCAGCTTCGACTGCCCTGACCGCATGCACCTGCGCTTTCGTCCCGATCAGCGATGCCACGTTCAGCAGGACGACGTCGTCTGCGGCGAAACCAAGGGTTGCCCGGGTAACGACTGGCGCCTGGACCTCGGCCTTTTCGTACTCCCTGATATTGATACCATTGGGAACCACCACGACCTTGTCCGGGCGGATGCCATATTTGCGGCAAAAATACTCCTTCGTCCTCGTCGAGACCGCCACATACGTGCTGACGTAAAGGTCCCTACTTAGTATCTGCTCGTCCAGGTCGGGATCTGACCAGATGTAGGAGTTGTGGACCACGTTCACCACCGGGATTCCCAGCCGCCAGGCGACCGGGGCACCCAGGTTCGAGAAGTGCGCCACATGGAGGGCAGGGTTCTCCCGTTCCAGGACGGCCTTCAACGCGTCCGGATCGCGGTTGATGAAGTGGACCGGGACGTGGGCCGCGCGGCACTCCTGCCCGATCTGGCCGTCTCGCTCGGTTACCACGATCGAGGTGCGCCAGCCGCGGGCGCGCAGGTCGTACGCCATGTTGGCCACGACCCTTTCCAGCCCTCCTTTGTCCAAAGTGGCTGTCTCGAGGACGCAGCACCGCTCGTCCTTGTGGAACTGAATAGCCGGGGCTCCCGGCTGAGCTGTCCGCCGCGTGCGATGGAAGTGAAGACGGGTGCTAGCAATTCCAATGAGCTGCCTGGCCAAGAACTGGGGCGACTTCGTCTCCAGGTACCTATCGGCCAGGACCAGGTCGGTCCGGGCAGTCAGCGCCTCGTGCGCGGTGGCCGCAAACGCCTCGGGCGAGGCCACGAACGTGTTGGGAGCGTCCTGAAAGCCGGCTCTGGCCACCACCTCAGTTGCGAGGATTGGCTTGCCGGCCATTAAGTAGGTGACCATCACGTCCCACACGTGCGACGCAGCCCGCTCGGAATCCCGGAAAGGCATCAACAGTAACGCGGCTCGCGAGAGGTAAGTGGGCCACTCCTCAACCCTTTTCCAGCCGAGATAGTGGACGGAGTCCAGGTGAGTGAGCCTGTGGCGCGGGTCTGCCGCATGAGCTTCCGAGCTGGCCACGAAAAGGAAGGTCCAGTCCGGATGGCGCGCAATCAGGCAATCCGCCAGCTCCCAATCCACGATTCCGTCATCCAATGGCCCCAGGCACAGGACCAGCGGTTCCCTGAACTCCTGGAGATCCCAAGGGATAAAACGATTGTCCCGAGCCTTCCGGCAAAGCGCTAGTTCCTGCTGGTAGCTGAAGCGCATTGCCGGAATCAGTGTCCAGTTCTGTCGTAGGGCTGGCGGCAGAGCTCGGGCTTGCTCTGCTGAATCACACAGGGCCCAGGTCAGGTACGGATCCGCGCTGGCAGGCGGATTCTCGTGCCTCAGGAACACAAATGTGTCGCTGCCCTGCGGATAGGCAGCCGCTGGGTCCGCCCTGATCACGGCCCTTTTAGTCCCGGCGCTCTCGCGCTCGAATGACCGGAACCAAACTCCCGATTCCCCCGGGCTTCGCGCTACCATCACTCGATGCCCGTCGGCTGACAGCACATCGATCAGGTCGGTGATGGTCCGGGACAAGTCACGGGTGTCCTCTCTCAACTGGACGAGGACCTCGAAGCGCTGGCTGTGGAAGCGGCAGCGTTCCTGATGATGGGCGATCAGCTCCCGGGCGTGGCCAGCGATCCTCTCCGCGTGCCTGCCGCTCAAGCAGTCGGTGTGCACGCGGTAGGAGTAGAGGCACTCGTCGCTGTCCACGTGAGCGATCCTGCCGACTAGAGAGATCCGCAGCCAGTAATCGTAGTCCTCCGTTCCGAGCAGCGAGCTGTCGTAAGCTCCAATGGCCCTGCCGGCGCGAGAACGATACAGGAAGCACGCGCCAACGAAGTTGTCCGGCACGAGCCCGAGCGTCTCGACTGAGCGCGGCAGGCGCAGTTCATTGGTCCTCCCGTCGCGCTGGGCCGGCCGGCGATAGTCGGAATCGAAAAGGGGCTCTCCCTGGTCGCCGATCAGATCCATGTCGCCGTAGGTCATTTCGACATCCGGATTTCGCAACATGAAATCCACGAGCGTCGCCAGCATGTTCGGCTTCATCAAATTGTCTGCGGAAGTCCAGGTGAAAAGCTCCCCAGTCGCGTGCGAGAAGCCTGCGCTTAGCGCTTGCGGTAGCCCCTGGTGCGGACGCCGCACCATGCGCAAGCGCCGGTCATGGGAACAGCTGCGGAAAACCGGTTCCAGGTCCTCGGCGGATCCGTCATCGACCACGATCAGTTCCAGGTTCGGATAGCTCTGATTGAGCACCGACCGGATGGACTCGCCAAGCAGCCGTGCGTGATTCCAGACCGGCAGAACGACGCTGATCCTTGGCGAATACCCGGTCCACAAGGCTGGCTTGCGGCGCGGTAGCGGTGCGAGCATTAGAGCCGAAGGAGCTGCTGGAGCGGCTGGTTCGACCGGTGCGGGAGGAGGGCTTTCCATCGCCAGGGTACTCTTTGGCGTAGCGAACGCGGGCGCCTGCGGTTTCCCCTGGGGGAACAAGAACCGATACACGGGGAGGTACACCGGCCGGACTGCCGCCCGCACTGTTTCGGGGAAGAGCGCCTGCAAGCGATCCAGGGTGCCATGGAGCCTCCTGCGAAATCGGACTCCGAGGCTCCGGTTCCACAAGGCATGCGCCAGCTCGTCGCGCGAACGGATTGTTTCGCTAAGAGCGTGGCCGAGCTCCTCAGCCTGCACCCGTAAAGTACGGTTCTCCCTGTCCTGAACCCCTGTCCAGTTCGCCAGCTCGTTGATCTGCTGAGCCTGCTTGGTCGTCCAGGCCGCCAACTCGTCAACACGGCTCTGCAACTCCTGCTTTTCCGCCTCGAGACATCGGGAAGTTCTCCGCTCAGCCGTGAGTTCACCTTGAGACAACGTCAGCTCCCTCTGAAGCCGCCCCGCTCGGTCGCTCGCCTCCCGCAGTTGCTCTTCAAGCGCCGCATTTCTGGACCGGGTTCGCTCCAGTTCTCCGACCCGTTCTTCGAGCCGCTGTCCGAGAGAACGAACCTTCCCTTCAGCCGCTGCCGCCACGGCCCGGAGATCGACCAAGGACTGCTGAAGGTGGTGTCTCTCGGAGGATGCCTGCTCGAGCAGCCGAGTCAGCGTCTGGGTTTCCAGCGCAAGCCGCCGGATTTGTTCTTCCTGTGCGGCGTTCCTGGGTCCAAGCTCCTGGAGACGGCATTGCAGGTGGAACACCTCGCCGCTCTTCTCTCGTAGTCGCTCCTCCAGCGAGGCGATCCGCTGCTGGCCCGCCGCCTGCGCCACCAGCAGTTCGCCGGCCCGTTGCTCCAGGCGCAACCGCTCGGCACCAGCCTCCTCCAGCCTCCGGCGCAGCTCCCTCACCTCCTCGCCCAGCCGCTGGACCTGCTCCTGCTGCTTGGCGCCGGCCGCCACCAGCTCCTTCTCCCGCACCTGGAGCTGCTGGAGAACCAGCGCCTTCTCCTGGAGATCCCGCTCCAGCGAGGCGATCCGCTGCTGGCCCGCCGCCTGCGCCGCCAGCAGTTCGCCGGCCCGCTGCTCCAGGCGCAACCGCTCGGCACCAGCCTCCTCCAGCCTCCGGTGCAGCTCCCTCACCTCTTCGCCCAGCCGCTGGACCTGCTCCTCCTGCTTGGCGCCGGCCGCCACCAGCTCCTTCTCCCGCGCCTGGAGCTGCTGGAGAACTAGCGCCTTCTGCTGGAGATCCAGCTCCAACGAGGCGACTCGCTGCTGGCCCGCCGCCTGCGCCGCCAGCAGTTCGTTCAACCGCCGCTGCGCCTCACTCCTGTGCGCCGGCGCCTCGTCCAGCAACCGCATCAGCTTCTCGGTCTCGCCAGCCAACTGCTGAATGTGCGCATCCTGCTTGGTGGTCCACGCGGCGAGCTGGCCGGCTCGCTCGTCGGCCGCAGATATCTTCGCCTCCGTCGCCTCCAACTGCGCCCGGAGCTTGATGAGCTCCGCTTCCCGTGCTTTCACCGTGCCCTGAAGAAACTGGGCGGCCACATGCAGATCACGTTGGATCGACTGAAGCGCGTCTAGTGATGTGGCAATTCTTTCCGGGTATTTCTTGGTCACCCGAATCAGGACGCGCTGCCTGGAATGCGACATGAGGTTCTGATCCAGGCTAAGGTTGCCTCCGTGGATACGGTAGTAGGCGTCTTTGGCGTCGATGAAGAAGGCCCGGTGCCCCTCCGCGGCGACGCGGAGCCACAGGTCGTAATCCTCATTCCCCCTCATATCCCGGTCTTCATCAAAGATCCCAACCTGTTCGAAGATTTCTCTCCGCATCAGCACAAGGTGCGGCGGCATGAAACCGCCGGCCAGCAGCGCGGCGAGCAAGTTCTCAGAAAAGGGCCGAAGACCGGATTTGACGGTATAGTCACTCGAGAGGCGTCCTTCGGCATCCACGATGTT
>Ga0194125_10008871_pt1 | contig 14083 bp, 11 predicted proteins | sample TA2KigC250mmetaG_FD_148626 | JGI IMG/M metagenome (GOLD analysis project Ga0194125, IMG submission 148626) | Freshwater microbial communities from Lake Tanganyika, Tanzania - TA2015034 Kigoma Deep Cast 250m | ecosystem: Environmental > Aquatic > Freshwater > Lake | place: Tanzania: Lake... | reverse complement strand
CGGTGAAGCTTCCGCCCGAGAGCGCCCGGGAATACATCCGGACGCGATTCACGGAGGCAAAACGATAGACACCCTTCTTCCATCTTCAGGTTGTTGACACGTCGCGCGGAAATCTGGTAGAAAAGCCCCGTGCAGCCGAAAATCGCGCCGGCGACGTGCTCCCACCACTGGGCGATGGTCAACCAGCGGGGCGGCTTCCTCGTCGTCGAGGGCTGCTTCCACTGCCGCAACCGGATTTCCTTCTTCTCCGAGGAGCCCGTCCCCCCCGTCGACGACTACCGGGAAGGCGATCATTTCTGGAGCCACCTCGGCAGCTTCCAGGCCTCGAAGTTCGACCTCCGCTGCGAGAAATGCGGGGCCGAAGTCGCCATTCCCGACGTCATGGCCCTGTTGCTCTGTCTCAAGTGCAACCCCGACTGCGGCGTTTACAAGGCGGGGAATACCCCCGAAAACCGAAAGGCCTGGGTTTACGTCGCCCTTTGCGCCCACACATCCCATGCCGGAGGAGCTTGCGTCTCTAATACGGGCCTCGAGGCCCTCAACGCATATTTCAACCAGGACCTCCACGACCCGTCCAAGAAGATCCTCATCGTCCCCTGCCGGCTTCGCCCGTTCGTCGACACCTGCGAGGGAGTCGTCCTGGCGGACGTCGGCTTGACGGATCTCTACTGAGAAAACGAGGAATCCCATGAAAGTCCAGGAATTGGCCGCCCAGGCGGGCTTGAAGACCTTCAACTCCCCCGGCGACCGGGAAATCAAGGGCGTCTACATCTCCGACATGGTCAGCGACATCATCGGCATCGGCGAGGGCCTTCTCCTCGTCACCCTCCAGACGCACAAGAATCTCATCGCCGCGGCCAATCTCGTCGACGTCTCCGGGATCGTCTTCGCTCGGGGCAAGGCGCCGGCGGAGGACGTCGTCGCCCTGGCCGACAAGGCCGGGATTTCCCTCCTGGGATTTCCGAGCGACACCTGGACGCTGGCCAAGAAGCTCTACGAGATGGGGATCCGGTAAGTTTTCCCTTTTCCGAGAGCATTTTCCGCGAGGATTCTCGGGGAAGAATTATAAACGAGAAAAGGGACGAACCATGGCGTACGATGAGCCCCGAACGCTGGCGATGGAGATCGACCGACGGAAAGTTTACTTTCCCGAGGGAGCGACCGTCCTCCGGGCCGCCGAGCTGAACGGCGTCTCGATCCCGTCCTTGTGTTCGCATAAGGACCTGACTCCCTTCGGCGGCTGCCGGCTGTGCATGGTCGAGATCGAGGGCGTGCAAGGCTACCCGCTGTCGTGCACGACGACGGCCCAGGAGGGGATGAAGGTCGCCACCGACTCGGAGCGCCTCCGCGAGCTGCGGAGAGACGTCTTGAAGCTCATCCTCAGCGAACACCCGTCGAGCTGCCTGATTTGCGGCGAAAGCGAGGCCTGCCGGACCTACCAGGGGACGATCCGGAAGGCGGGCGTGACGACGGGCTGCCGTTTCTGCCCGAACGACGATGACTGCGAACTCCAGAGCGCCGTCGATAAAATCGGTTTGCCGGAGCTCGACCTGCCGATTCTCTACCACGGCTACGAGCCCGAGCACGACGACCCGTTCTACGACCGCGACTACAACATCTGCATCCTCTGCGGCCGTTGCGTTCGAATGTGCCAGGAGGTCCGGGGGACGAGCGTCCTGGCCTTCACCTACCGCGGACCCAAGGTCAAGATCGGGCCCGCCTTCGGCCGGACCCACCGGGAAGCGGGGTGCGAATTCTGCGGGGCCTGCGTCGACGTCTGCCCGACGGGAGCCCTGGCCGATAAAGTCTCCAAGTGGAACGGCCGGCCCGAGGCGCGGCATGTCTCGACCTGCCCGTTCTGCGCCGTCGGTTGCCAACTCGAGCTAGACGTCGTCCGCGGCCGGCTGTCCAAGGCGAAGGCCCACCCGGACCCGGACGTCAACGACGGCCAGCTCTGCCTCAAAGGGAGGTTCTGTCTGCCGGAGGCGACACACCACTTTGAGCGGGGGAAGAAGCCTGTCCTGAAGAAAGGGGAATATTTCCGGGAAGTCGGCTGGGACGAAGCCTTGGCCGCGGTCGCGGACCGCCTCCGGGGGCTCCGGCCGGGCGAATTCGAGATGCGCGTCTCTCCGGACCTCTCGAACGAAAGCCTCTTCGCCGCCCGAAAATTCGTCCGGGAGGGATTGGGCTTGACGGCCGTCGAGTCGTCGGCCAGGGGGGAGCTCGGCGGCGGTTTCGACCTTTGGCGGTGGCTCTTCTCCCGGCCGATTTCCCTGGGCAAAATCGCCCAAGCCGAGGCGATCGTGGCCGTCGGGCTCGACAGCCGGTTCGACTTCTCGGTCGTGGGGACGAAAGTCCGCAAAGCCCTCGGCCGGGGGGCCGTTCTCCTGACGATCGACCCGCGGGAGAGCAACTTGGCCCGCTACACGGACCATTGGCTTCGTCCGTTGCCGGGGCGGGAGGGCATCCTTTTCGAAGCCCTGGCGAAACGCTTGGCCGGGCTTCCGGCGGACCTTGCGGCCGCGGCCAAGGCCTCGGGAGCCGAGGCCGCGGCGCTCGAGCGGGCGGCCGCCCTTCTTTCCGGAAAAAAGGAAACGACGGTCATCCTCGGCCCCCAGGTCTTTCATTACGACGACACGGCGCCGCTCATAGCCGGATTGACGGCTTTGTCCGAACACGCCGGGGTGAACTTCATCCCCCTCTATTTCGGGGCCAACGCCCGGGGAGTCTTGGAGATGGGCGTTCTTCCGGACGCCGGGGCGGACGAAAACCAGTCCCCGCCCGGGCGCCGCCCCAAGGTCATTTATCTCGTGGGCGAAGTCCCGGACTTGGAGCGCCCGGACTGCGATTTCCTCATTTCCCAGGATGTCTATCCGATGCCCTATCCGGTCGATGCCTTCCTCCCGGCCTCTTCCTTCGCCGAAGCCGGGGGGACGCTCGTCAATCTCGAGGGGCGGGTGCAGGATGTCGTCCAGGCCGAGCATTTCCCCGAGAGCGCCGTCACCGGAAAGATGCGGCCCGATTGGCTCATTTTTGCGGACTTGGCCCGGCTCTTGGGGAAGGACGGGCTGGGCTATCGGACGCCCCAGGACGTCGTCCGAGACATCCGCCGGGAGATTCCGGATTTTCCCTCCGTCCCGAACCGGAAGCCGAGGCGCATGCCCGAGACCCCTCCTCCGGCCTCGTCATCGGCGGCCCGTCCGTTTGCCGGGAAGGGCGATTTTCTCCTCGTCGGCGTCCCGGCCGGCTACCGCCATCGCGGCTTCGACCTTGCCTCCAAAGTCGGAGGCCTGGGCGAGCTCGCCCTGGAGGAGGGCTTCCGGATGCATCCCGAGGACCTGGCCGGGCTCGGGATCGCTCCCGGGGAGGACTGTGCCGTCATTCTCGACGGGCATCCGGCGGCGGTCGTCGGCCCCGCCTATGCCGACAACGCGTGTCTTCCGGGGACGATCGCCTTCACCAAGCCGGCCGTCTTCGGCGGACTGGGTCATCGCCGAGGCATGAGTCCGCTCTATGGGGATGTCCCCAATCCCGTGCGCGTCAGTCTGCGAAAAGCCGGTTCCCGGGACGGGAAAGGCTGAGGGAGGGGCGACATGTATCGCATCATCGAACGCCGGATGATCGTTCCCAACCTCCATGAGTTCATCGTCGAAGCGCCGGCCGTGGCCGAGTCCGTCAAACCCGGCAACTTCGTCATCGTCCGCCCGGATGACGCCGGAGAACGGATCCCTCTTTCGGTCGCCGACTGGGACGCCTCGGCCGGAACGGTCACTTCAATCTTCATGCAGGTCGGGGGGTCGACGGCCAAATTGGCCCGCTTGAAGCCCGGCGCGGCCGTCCCGACCTTCGCCGGCCCCCTCGGGAAGGAGACCGAGATCGGGGCGTTCGGGACCGTCTTATGCGTCGGCGGCTGCTACGGAATCGGCTCGATCTATCCCATCGCCCGGGCCTTGAAGGAGGCCGGAAACACGGTCATCACCCTCCTCGAAGCCCGGAGTTCCTACCTTCTCTACTGGGAGGACAAGCTGGCCGCCGTCTCGGACAAGCTCATTATCGTCACCCGGGACGGGACGAAGGGGGCCAAGGGCCACATCGACCGAATCCCCGAGCTCCTCCAGCGGGCGGGCGCCGTCCCCGACCGGGTCATCGTCAACGGCTGCACCTTCCAGCTCATGCGGACGGCCGAAATCACCAAGCCGCTCGGCTGGAAGACGATCGTCAACATGAACCCGATCATGATCGACGGGACGGGGATGTGCGGCGTCTGCCGTCTCTCCGTCGCCGGGAAGATGAAGTTCGCCTGCGTCGACGGACCCGACTTCGACGGCCACGAAATCGACTGGGACGAGTTCCTGGCCCGCCGGAAAACCTACAACCCCGAAGAAGTCGACCCGTTGCGGCGGTCGAGCTGCCGATCCCATTTTTGAACCGAGAAGCATCACCGAGACGAGGACGCACGTGAGCGAAGAGAAAAAAGAGAAAAAAAGGCTGGACCTCAAGCGCCGGTCCATGCCGAAGCAGGACGAGCACGAGCGGGTCAAGAATTTCGACGAGGTCGCCTTGGGCTATCCCGTCGAGACCGCGATCGAGGAGGCCCGCCGCTGCCTCCAGTGCAAGAAGCCGCTCTGCAACCAGGGCTGCCCGGTCGGGATCGACATTCCCGGCTTCATCAAGTTCATCGTCGAGGGGAACTTCAGCGCGGCCGTGAAGCGGATCAAGGAGACGAACGCCCTGCCGGCGATCTGCGGCCGGGTCTGCCCCCAGGAAGAGCAGTGCGAAAAGATGTGCGTTCTCCACAACAAGAAGGCCCCCATTTGCATCGGACGGCTCGAGCGGTTCGTCGCCGACTGGGAAGCCGCCCAGGGGAAGGCCGAGGCCCCGGCCATGGCCGCCAAGACGGGCAAGAAAGTCGCTGTCGTCGGGGCCGGTCCGGCGGGGATCACCGTGGCCAACGATTTGGCCCTCCTCGGCCACGAGGTCACGATCTATGAAGCCCTCCACGAGTGCGGCGGCGTCCTCCTCTACGGGATCCCCGAGTTCCGCCTGCCCAAGGCCATCGTCCGGCGCGAGGTCGATTACGTCCGGAGCCTTGGAGTCAAGATCGTCACCGACTTCGTCGTCGGGAAGACCCGGACCGTGGACAAGCTCCTGGAGGAGTTCGACGCGATGTTCGTCGGCTCGGGAGCCGGACTCCCTTGGTTCATGGAGATTCCCGGAGAGAACCTCAACGGCGTCTTCTCGGCCAACGAATACCTGACCCGGGTCAACCTCATGAGGGGCTTCCGCTTCCCCGAGTTCGACACCCCGGTCAAGCGGCCGTCCCGGGTGGCCGTCGTCGGGGGAGGGAACGTGGCCATGGATTCGGCCCGGACGGCGGTCCGGCTCGGGGCGGACGAGGTCCACCTCGTCTACCGCCGGAGCAAGGCCGAACTCCCGGCCCGGGCGGAGGAGGTCGAGAACGCCGAGGAAGAGGGCGTCATTTTCGACCTTCTGACCCTGCCGATCGGGCTCATCGGCGACGAGCACGGTTGGCTCCGCGAGCTCGAATGCCTCCGGATGGAGCTCGGCGAGCCCGACGCTTCGGGCCGGCGCAAGCCCATCCCGGTCAAGGGGTCGAACTTCCGGGTTCCGTTCGAGGCCTTGGTCATGGCCATCGGCAACGGCCCGAACCCCCTGATCCCCATGACCACGCCGGGGCTCACCCTCAACAAGAAGGGGGGCATCCAGACCGAAGAAGCGACGGGCCAGACTTCGAGGCCCGACATCTGGGCGGGGGGGGACATCGTCCGCGGCGCGGCCACGGTTATCAGCGCCATGGGCGACGGCCGGGTCGCCGCCGCGGCGATCCATCGTTATCTCCTCGGAAAATGAAGGACGCGGAGAGAGCCGACGCATGACCCTGGCCGAGATCAAGGACCTGCTTCGTTGCGCCGTTCTGGCCGGCGAGGAGAACCTCGGCCACGAGGTCAGCGACGTCGTGGCCTCGGACGGGATGAGCGAAATCCTGGCTTTCGCCCGGTCGAAGGAGCTCATGATCACCGGGCTGACGAACATCCAGTCCATCCGGACGGCCGACATCGCCGGGGTCCGGGCCGTCATCTACTGCCGGGGCAAGGTCCCCGACAAGCGCGTCCTCGACTTCGCCCGGGACAAGGGCATTCCCGTCCTGGCCACGACGATGGGGATGTTCGAGATCTGCGGCATCCTCTACGCCAAGGGACTGCGGGGAGTGTCGTGATGGCCGCCGAGCTCCTTCGCGAAAGCTACGAGATCCAGGGCCGGAATTTCGACAAGGCCGGCGAGATCTCGAGCGAAATCAAGTCGCTCCTCGGCGGCCTCGGCCTGGACGCGGCCGCCGTCCGCCGGACGGTCATCGTCGCCTTCGAGGCCGAGATGAACGTCGTCATGTACGCCCGCCGCGGAACCTTGACCGTGATCCTGACCGATGAGGACATCGACCTCGAGGTCCGGGACGAAGGCCCTGGCATCCCCGACGTCGGCCTGGCGATGCAGGAGGGATATTCGACGGCCTCGGACGAGATGCGGGAGATGGGTTTCGGGTTCGGGATGGGCCTCCCGAACATGAAGAAAAACGCGGACGCGTTCCGGATCGAGACGGAGGTCGGGAAAGGGACTTCGGTCCTGGCGACGATCCGGCTGAACTCCCATGTCTGAGCTCACGCACGGCTTCAAGATCGGCGTCGAGAAATGCGACGGCCGAATGCACTGCATGCGGGCCTGCCCGACCCACGCCATCCGGGTCAAGGGCGGAAAAGCCCGGGTCATCCCCGAGCTCTGCATCGACTGCGGCAACTGCCTGGCCGTCTGTCCGACGGGAGCCATCACGGCCACGACTCTCCCTTTCACGGCCCTCGACAAGTTCAAGTTCAAGGTCGTCGTCGCCTCGCCGGCCCTGTTCGCCCAGTTCGGTCCGAACGTCACCCCGGCCCAGGTCGGCCGGGCCCTTCTCGACCTGGGCTTCGACGCCGTCTGGGAATACGCCGTGGACATCGAGCTCATCGACCGGGCGATCTCGAAAACGATCCGGAACTGGCCGGGTCCGTTCCCGTTGATCTCCAACTCCTGTCCGGTCGTCGTCCGCCTCGTCCAGGTCGCCTATCCGGCCATGGTCGACCAGGTGATTTCGGTCGACGCTCCCCGGGAAATCGCCGCCCGGGAGCTCAAGCGCCGGTTTGCCGAGGAGAAGAACCTCAAACCCGAGGAGATCGCCGCCGTCTACATTACCCCCTGCCAGGCCAAGACGATTTCGATCATCCAGCCGGCCGAGGGCGTCAGCAGCCATCTCGACGGGACCGTGGCCATCAAGGAGATCTACAACGACATCCTCTTCCGGATCCAACGGAACGCCGGGAGGGAAAACGGCGGGGCGAGCTTCCTCGCCATCGGCGAGCTCTTCCACTGGGGAACGCCCGAGGGGGAATTCCCTCATCTCTTGCGGGAGCACTATCTCCCCCTGACCGGTCTCCAGGATGTCATCAAGGTCTTCGACGACATCGAGAAGGGCAAGCTCCGGAACATCGAATTTCTGGAATGCCACGCCTGTCCGGGCGGCTGCATCGGGGGGAACTTGACCGTGGAAAACATCTACGCCGCGCGGAGCAAGCTCCTCCGCCTGAGCGCCGCGCTTCCCCGGCCGTCGGCCGGGTTCGAGGCCGAGGTCGCCCGCCGCTGCGCGACCGAGGATTTATCCCTCCGCGGCCCGTTGAAGCCGAGGCGCCTCGGCGGAGACGCCTTCGACCTCCGCGAGCGCGTCCTCCGCAAGAAGCGGGCCGACGAGCTCATGAAGGGCCTCCCCGGCCTCAACTGCGGCCTCTGCGGGGCGCCGTCGTGCCGGCATCATGCCGAAGACGTTGCCGCGGGCTGGGCCGATGTCTCGGATTGCGTGTTCCTATCCCGCACCCGGATCGACCGTCTCCGGCGGATCTATGTCCGCGGCGAGGCGGCCGACGGCCGGGATGTCCCGACAGGGGGCGGGGAAGGGTCGTCTAAAGGAGATTCGCATGGCGGTTGAAACGTCCGGCCGGGGACCGAATCCTCCCCGCACGAAGAGGTGCGAGCTCATCCCCCTGCTCCAGCAGGCCCAGAAAGAGGAAGGGTTTCTCTCTCCCTCGGCCATCCGGCGCATTTCCCGGAGGCTGGCCGTGACGGAGAACGAGATCTACGGCGTGGCCACGTTCTACACCCAGTTCCGCTTCCGGCCTCCCGGACGATACAACATCAAGGTCTGTCTGGGGACGGCCTGCCACGTCGGCGGCGGCCAGAATTTCATGGACGTCATGAAGACGGACAAGCACATCGACCACGGCGAAACGACGACGGACGGGAAGTTCAGCCTGGAGCGGGTGGCCTGCCTCGGCTGCTGCGCCCTGGCCCCGGTCGTTGTCGTCAACGACGAGGTCCACGGGAGAATGAACCGGGTCACCTTCATGCAGCTTCTCGAGACCTTGGACCCTTCGCCGGAAGCCGCTCTCCCGGCGGAGACGGAGGAATCGCCGGAATGAGACACGACGCCGTCGAAGGAAAAACGAAAGTCCTGGTCTGCGAAGGAACGGGCTGCGTTTCGTCGAAATCGCCCGAGATCCGGCAGGCCATCCAATCCGCCGTCCGGGGGAAAGGCCTGGACGGGCGGGTCGAGGTCGGCCTCACCGGATGCCACGGCTTCTGCGAAAAAGGCCCGATCGTCGTCGTCGAGCCGGAAGGCCTGTTCTACTGCCGGGTGAAGCCCGAGGACGCCAAGGACATCGCCGCCTCTCTCGTCGACGGGGCCGAGCCGGTCAAGCGCCTCTTCTACCGCCATCCCGTCTCCAAGGAGACCGTCCCTTATTACCGGGACATCATGTTTTACAAGAAGCAAAACCGGGTCATTCTCCGGAATTGCGGAATCATCAACCCGGAGGTGATCGAGGACTACGAGGCCCAGGGCGGGTATGAGGCCCTCCGCCGGGTCGTGGGAAAGATGTCTCCGGAGGACATCGTCGCCGAAATCCGTAAGGCCGGACTCCGCGGCCGCGGCGGGGCCGGATTCCCCGCGGCCGTCAAGTGGGACGTCTGCCGGCGGCAGCCGGGAGGCGAAAAATTCGTCATCTGCAACGCCGACGAAGGCGACCCCGGGGCTTTCATGGACCGGAGCATTTTGGAGGCCGACCCCCACTCGGTCATCGAAGGCCTGATCATCCTCGGCTATGCCGTCGGGGCCCGGCGAGGGTTCATCTACTGCCGGGCCGAATATCCCCTGGCCGTCCGCCGGGTCCGGATGGCCCTCGACCAGGCCAGGCGGAAGAACTATCTCGGCGAAGGCATCCTGGGCGCCGGGTTCGATTTCAAGGTCGAGGTCTTCGAGGGGGCCGGGGCGTTCGTCTGCGGCGAGGAGACCGCCCTCATCGCCTCGATCGAAGGCTCGCGGGGAATGCCGCGGAGCCGTCCGCCGTTTCCGGCGGAAAAGGGCCTCTGGGGAAAACCGACGGTCATCAACAACGTCAAGACGCTGGCCTCCGTCCCGCCGATCATCACCCGCGGGGCCGAGTGGTTTTCCTCCATCGGGACCGCCTCGAGCAAAGGGACGGCGGTCTTCGCCCTGACCGGGAAAATCGCCAACTCGGGCCTCGTCGAGGTTCCGATGGGAGCGCCGCTGTCGACGATCATCTACGAGATCGGCGGCGGGATTCCGAACAAAAAGAATTTCAAGGCCGTCCAGACGGGCGGACCGTCGGGAGGCTGCCTCCCGGCGATCCAGCTCGAGTTGCCGATCGACTTCGACTCCCTTCAGGCGGCGGGGTCGATGATGGGCTCGGGGGGCCTCGTCGTCATGGACGAGGACACGTGCATCGTCGACGTCGCCCGGTTCTTCCTGTCCTTCACCCAGAGCGAGTCGTGCGGGAAATGCGTCCCCTGCCGGGTCGGGACGCGCCACATGGTCGCCCTGCTGGAAAAAATCACGACCGGCAAGGGAACCGAGGAGGACCTGGTCAAGCTCGAGAATCTCGCCCTCATGGTCAAGCAAAGCTCGCTTTGCGGGCTGGGACAAACGGCCCCCAATCCCGTCCTGACGGCCCTCCGCTATTTCCGCGGCGAATTCATTGCCCACGTCGTCGACAAAAGATGCCCGGCGGCCGTCTGCCGGGACCTCGTCACCTTCCGGATCATCCCGGACCGGTGCACGGGTTGCCGCCAGTGCGTCAAGGTTTGCCCGACGGGAGCGATCACCGGGCCCCGCTCGCAGCCGCACAGCCTCGACCAGAGCAAATGCATCAAGTGCCGGTCCTGTTATGAAATCTGCCGCTTCGACGCGGTCGCCGGCGAGGCCATCATCATCGTTTCCTGAGCGGCGCGCTGGGCAAGACGCGGGCCCACGTCGGAGACTGCATCTTCCTCTCCCGCGACCGGATCAACGAGTTGCGGGAAATTTATCGCCGAACCTGGCGGCCGTCCGGGTCGCCGACGAAATCCACGTCCTCTGCGCCGTCCGAGTCATCGAAAGGGGGCCGCGGGGAAGCCTCGGCGCCGGGGCTCGACAACCTTTTCCGTCCGTGGCAGTCTATACGGGTGAAGGCCGATCTCTTGGAAAGAGAGAATTCATCTCGGGAGTTCATGGATGAGAAAAAGAAATAGCATCATCGGGGGATTACTTGTTCTTGTTCCGTTCCTCGCCCTGTCCGTCCTGCCGCAGAATCCCGCGGGGCGGCAGGCGGCCAAGCCGTCCGTCGGGGACGCGCTCCTCAGAATCGTCCTGGAGAAGGACGTCGCGGCGGCGGTCGGCGAGTACCGGCGGTTGAGGGCCGAGTCCCCCGACGCCTACGACTTCGCCGAGGGCCGGCTGAACGAGCTCGGCCTGAAACTCATCGACGAGAACCGCGTCAAGGACGCCATCGAGATCTTCAAGCTGAACGTCGAAGCCTTTCCCCAGGCCTGGAATCCCTGGGACAGCCTGGGCTACGGCTACATGTGCGACGGGCAAAAAAATTTGGCCGTCCTCAACTTCCGGAAGTCCGTCGAGATGAATCCCGAGAACGCGGCGGGGCGCCGCTACGCCTATGTCCTCGAGCACTACGCCAAGAAGGAATACCTAGTCCCCATGAGGGACGGCGTGAAGCTCTTCACCCAGGTCTACGCTCCAACGGATACTTCCCAAAAATTTCCGATCCTCTTCCGCCGGACGCCCTACGGCATTCCGCCGTACGGCGAAAACATCTACCGGCCGTCGCTCGGCCCGTCATGGCTGTTCACCGAGGAGGGCTACATCTTCGTCTTCCAGGACTGCCGCGGCCAGTTCAGGTCCGAGGGGGAGTTTGTCGTCATGAGGCCCCATAATCCGGAGAAGAGGAATCCTCGCGACACGGATGAAAGCAGCGACACGTACGACACCATCGACTGGCTGCTCAAGAACATCCCCAACCACAACGGCCGGGTGGGACAGTACGGCGTCTCCTATTCGGGCTGGCACACGGTCATGGGGATGATCGATGCCCATCCGGCGTTGAAAGCTTCCTCGCCCCAGGCTTCCCCCGCCGACATGTGGATCGGAGACGATTTCCACCACAACGGCGCTTTCCGCCTGATGTACACCTTCGACTGGCTGGCCGGAAGCGCCCGGACGAGGACGGGTCCGTCCGGGACGTCGAGCGGCCGCTGGAGCTACGGGACGCCCGACGGCTACAAATTCTTCCTGGAGATGGGGCCGGTCGCCAATGCGGACAACCTCTACTTCGGGAAATCCGTTCCGACCTGGAACGACTACATGGTCCACGGCGATTACGACGAGTACTGGAAACGACAGAACGTCCTCCCTCACATGAAAAACATCCGGCCGGCCGTCCTCCATGTGGCCGGCTGGTTCGACGCCGAGGACTTCTACGGCCCGATGAGCATCTACCGGGCCGTCGAGGCGAACAATCCGGGGAACAAGAGCACCCTGGTCGTCGGCCCCTGGCGGCACGGCGGCTGGACGTCCGAGGACGGCGACGTCCTGGGGCACATCAAGTTCGGGGTCAAGACGGGAGTCGACTATCGGGAAAAAGCGGAGCTGCCGTTCTTCAACTTCTATTTAAAGGACAAGGGAATGCTCGGCCTCCCCGAGGCCTGGGTCTTCGAGACGGGGTCGAACCGCTGGATGTCCTACGACCGCTGGCCGCCGCGAAAGACGGAAGAGAAAAAGCTCTATCTGCGGGCGGACGGGAAACTCTCCTTCGATCCTCCGGCGGAGACGGAATCGGACGGGGCGGCGGACGCCTTCACGAGCGATCCCCGGAAGCCGGTCCCTTGGTCCCAGGAAATCCGGACGACCCAGGGGCACCTCTGGATGGTCGAGGACCAGCGGTTCGCCGCCCGCCGCTCCGACGTCCTCGTCTACCGGTCGGACGTCCTGGCGGAGGACGTCACGATCGCCGGTCCGATCATCGCCGACATTTTCGTCTCCACGACCGGGACGGACGCGGACTGGATCGTCAAGCTGATCGACGTCTATCCGAACGACGCCCCCGACCCGCGGCCCAATCCGGCGGGCGTCCGGATGGGGGATTTCCAGATGCTGCTGGCGGGAGAGGTCTTCCGGAGCAAGTACCGGACGAGCTTCGAGAAGCCCGAGCCGCTTGTGCCGAACGCCGTGACCGAGATCGCCTTCGACCTGCGGGACAGGCATCACTGTTTTCTCAAGGGGCACCGGATCATGGTCCAGGTCCAAAGCACCTGGTTTCCCGTCATCGACCGCAACCCCCAGACGTTCGTCAACATCTACCAGGCTAGGGAGGAGGACTTCCGGAGCGCGGTCCACACCGTCCACCGCTCCCGCCTCCATCCGTCGCACCTCAAACTCAACGTGATCGTGCCGGGGAAATAGCCGTCCCGCCGTTCATTTTTTTTGGGGAGAGAGAGGCTATTTTTTCTCGTCCGGATTCGGCGCGGCTGGGGCGAGGTCCTCGCCCGTCAATTCCTTGTGCATCGCGTAAGCCGCGTTCTTGCCCGCGCCCATGGCCAGGATGACCGTCGCCGCCCCGGTGACGATGTCGCCCCCGGCGTAGACGCGGTCGCGGCTTGTCTTTCCCGTCTTCTCGTCGGCGATGATCCCGCCCCACTTCTGGACGGCCAGGCCGGGGGTCGTCTGGGGGATAAGGGGATTGGGGTTGTTGCCGATGGCCACGACGACGACGTCGACCGGCATCTCGAACTCCGAGCCGGCGATCGGGACGGGCCGGCGCCGGCCCGAGTCGTCGGGCTCGCCGAGCTCCATCCGCTGGACGACCATCGCCCGGACGTAGTCCTGCTCGTTCCCAAGGATCTTGAGGGGCAGGGTCAAAAGATGAAACTCGACCCCCTCCTCCTCGCCGTGCTCGATCTCGTCGACCCTGGCGGGCATCTCGGCCCGGCTCCGGCGGTAGACGATGAAGCTTTTCTCGGCCCCGAGCCGGAGGGCCGTCCGGGCCGAGTCCATGGCCACGTTGCCTCCGCCGATCGTCGCCACGCGCTTGCCCCGGAGGAGGGGCGTGTCGAAGGCCGGGAACTGGTAGGACCGCATGAGGTTGTTGCGGGTCAGGAACTCGTTGGCCGAGTAGACGCCGTTCAGGGCCTCGCCGGGGATGCGCATGAACTGGGGGAGGCCTGCCCCCGAGCCGACGAAAATGGCCTGAAAGCCCATCTCGAGGAGCTCGTCGACGGTGATCGTCTTGCCGATGACCGTGTTGCATTGGACGGAGACGCCGAGGGCCTTGAGATAATCGACCTCGGCCTTGACGATCGATTTGGGAAGCCGGAACTCGGGGATTCCGTAGACGAGGACTCCTCCCGGCTCGTGGAGGGCTTCGAAAATCGTGACGTTGTGGCCGAGCTTGGCCAATTCGACGGCCACGGTCAGTCCGGCCGGACCGGACCCGACGACCGCGACCCGCTTCCCGGTCGGCGGCCGGAGGGCCGGGACCTTGACCTTCCCAGCGACGCGCTCGGCGTCGGCGACGTAGCGCTCGAGGTAGCCGATCGAGACCGGCTTGTCCTTGATCCCCAGGACGCAGAGCTGCTCGCACTGCGTCTCCTGGGGGCAGACCCGGCCGCAGACGGCCGGGAGCGAGTTCTGCTC
>Ga0194125_10008869_pt1 | contig 14089 bp, 13 predicted proteins | sample TA2KigC250mmetaG_FD_148626 | JGI IMG/M metagenome (GOLD analysis project Ga0194125, IMG submission 148626) | Freshwater microbial communities from Lake Tanganyika, Tanzania - TA2015034 Kigoma Deep Cast 250m | ecosystem: Environmental > Aquatic > Freshwater > Lake | place: Tanzania: Lake... | reverse complement strand
GAGAGTCATGCCCGGCTGCGCAACACTGTGGTAGCCCGGTCCCAGGTGTGGCAGCAGGCCCATGTCGGAGGCCCCGCGCGAGTTGGAGTAGTCCACCAGGCAGACGTACTTCACCTGTATGCCTAGCGAATCGCACAACGACACCAGGCGGGCCACCGCCTCGCCGCGGATAGCGTCGCCGAACAACACCACCAGTTCTTGCTCGCCGGCCAGGTCGTGCAGCAGGGACTCGACACCTTCCAGCTCATGGCCCGGGGCCACGCGCACGCTGCGCGCCGCATAGTGGTCCTCGCGCACCGGCCCTGGCGTAACCACGTAGACGCGCGCGCCGTGATGGTGGTAGTTTAAGCGGATGCGGAAGGACAGCAGCGGGTGCTGCTGCGCCAGGTCGCGGCCAACTACCAGCACCGCGCGGCTGGTGTAGAGATCCTCGACCGTCGCCAGCGCGCCGCTGCGGCCGGCCAGCGCCCTCAACAAGCCCGCCACGTCGCCGGTGCGGTGATGATCCAGGTGCGGCGTGCCCAGGCCCTCCCGCGCCAGCTTCTGGAGGCAGTAGTTCTCCTCGTTGGTGGTGTGATTCGAGCCGATGATGCCGATGGGCGCGCCGCGCGCCTGCGCCGCGCGCAGCCCCGCGGCAACGGCGGCGATGGCCTGCGCCCAGGTGGCCGGCTCGAGGCCGCCCCCGGCGCGCAGCAGCGGGCTGGTGAGCCGCGCGGGGTGGTCCACGAAGTCCGCCGCGTAGCGGCCCTTGAGGCACAGGAACTCGCCGTTCAAGCCCGAGCGGTCGCGGTTGTTCCCGCGCATGATCTGGTTGTGGTACACACCCAGAGTGGTGGTGCAGCCGTCGCCGCAGTGGGCGCAGATGGTTCCCACGTGGCGCATTTCCCAGGGCCGCGTCTGGTAGCGGTACATGCGGCTGGTCAGGGCGCCCACCGGGCAGATGTCGATGCACATGCCGCACTCATCGCATTCCAGGCGGTCGCCCCGGTTGGGCGCGATTTCGCTGTGCCCGCCCCGGTCAACGATGCCCAGCGCCCGCACGCCCATGCCCTGATCGCAGATGCGCACGCAGCGGAAGCACAGGATGCAGCGCGGCCGGTCGTAGTAGACCACCTCCGACCAGCGGCGCTCGTCCACGTGGCGCTTCATCTCGGAGAAGCGGCCCAGGCCGGGGCCGTGGGCGAAGGTGGTGTCCTGGAGCTCGCACTCGCCGCCCTTGTCGCACACCGGACAATCCAGCGGATGGTTGGTGAGCAGCAGCTCGAGCACGGCGCGGCGCGCCTGGCGGACCTTCTCCGTGGCAGTCCGCACGACCATGCCTTCGGCCACGGGCAGCGTGCAAGAGGTCTGTAGCCTGGGCGCGCGCTCGACTTCCACCAGGCACAACCGGCAAGCCCCTTGCAGCGCCAGTCCCGGGTAGTAGCAGAAACCGGGAATCTCGATGCCGACGCCCCGGGCAGCTTCGATGACCAGCGTCCCGGCGGGCGCCTCGACCGGCCGGCCGTCGATGGTAAGCTTGACCAGGCTGCTCATCAAGCCTCCACTCCGGCCGGCTGCTTCTCGAAGAGGCACTGTCCGCCATCCAGGTGCGCCTCGAACTCGTCGCGGAACTTCTCCAGGAACGCGATGGTGGGCATGGCGGCGGCGTCGCCCAGGGGGCAGAAGGTGCGTCCCAGCATGTTGCGGGCGATCTCGACGGCCAGATCCAGGTCGCCGCGCCGGCCCCCGCCCTCGTGCAGGCGCAGGAGCAGCTTGGCGAGCCAGGCCGTGCCCTCGCGGCAGGGGATGCACCAGCCGCAGCTTTCGTGCGCGTAGAAGCGGATGACGCGCGCCGCCACGCGCGCCATGCAGGTATCCTCGTCGATCACGATCACGCCAGCCGAGCCCAGCATGCTGCCGGCCTTGGCCAGCGTGTCGAAATCCAGCGAGAGGTCGCACTCGGAAGCCTTCAGCACGGGGCAGGAGGAACCGCCCGGAACCACGGCCTTGAGTTTCCTCCCGCCGCGGATGCCGCCCGCCACCTCGTTCAGCAGGCGCAGCAGATTGAAGCCCACCGGCAGCTCGTACACGCCCGGCCGGTTGACGTGGCCGGAGACGCAGAACAGCCGCGTGCCGCCGTCGCGCGGCGTGCCCAGGGCGGCGAAGGCCGCGCCGCCGTCGCGCAGAATGGCCGGAACCGCGGAGTAACTCTCGACGTTGTTGAGGACGGTGGGGCAGCGGTACAGGCCCGCCACCGCCGGGAAGGGCGGGCGTATGCGCGGCACGCCGCGCTTGCCCTCGAGCGATTCCAGCAGCGCCGATTCCTCGCCGCACTCGTAAGAGCCGGCCCCGCTGTGCGTGTACACCTCGAAGTCGAACCCGCTGCCCAGGATGTCGCGGCCCAGATAGCCGGCGGCGCGGCATTCCTCGATGGCCCGGTCCAGAATCTCGATGATGTAGCGGTATTCGCCGCGCACGTAGATGTAGCCGGCGCGCGCATCCACGGCCCGCGCCGCGATCAGCATGCCTTCCAGGAGCTGGTGCGGGTCGTGCTCCATCAGCAGCCGGTCCTTACAGGTGCCTGGCTCGCCCTCGTCCGCATTCGCCACGATGTAGCGGGGTCTGTCTGAGCCGCGCGGCACGAAGCCCCATTTCAGACCCATGGGGAACCCGGCGCCGCCCCGCCCGCGCAGGTTCGAGATCTTCACCTGCTCGATGATCTCCTCGGGCTTCAGTTGAAGCGCCTTGCGGAAGCCTGCGAACCCGTCCGTCGCCAGGTAGGTCGCCAGCGTAGGCCCTCCGGGCAAGCCGAAGCGCCGGGTCAGCACCTTAACTTCCAGGGGGCTGGGTTCGTTGTAGAGCATCCGCTATTCCGCCTGCCTGAGCACCTCGAGCAACTGGTCGAACTTCTCCGGCGTCACGCCGTGGTGGTAGTCGTAGTTCACCTGGAGCGCCGGGGCCCACGAGCAGGCCCCCAGGCACTCCACTTCCTCGATGGAGAACTTCCCGTCCGCCGTCACCTCCTTGTTGCCGATGCCCAGACACCGGCAGGCGTGCTCGAACAACTCGCCCCCGCCCATGAGCAGGCAACTGATATTCGTGCAGATTTGGATGTGGTGCTTGCCCGCCGCTCGCTGGCGCAGCATCGAGTAGTAGCTGGCGACTTCCTCAACCTGCGCGGGCTGCAACCGGAGACGCCGCGCCACCTCCGCCACCAGCTCCGGCGTGATGCGGCCCACTTCGTCCTGCGCGTACAGCAGCATGGGCACCAGCGCCGAGCGCTCCTGTCCCGCCGGGTAACTGGCCAGCAACTTCGCCAGCCTGGCTTCAAGCTCCGGCGAGAAGGTCATCGGTCGGTATCCCCCAGCACGAAGTCCAGGCTGCCCATTACGGCCACGGTGTCGGCCAGGATGCGGCCCTGGATCATCTTCGGCAGCGCCTGGAGGTTGCCGAAGCTGGGGCCGCGGACGTGCACGCGATAGGGTTTGGCGCCGCCGTCGCTGACCACGTAGTAGCCCAGCTCGCCGCGCGGTGACTCGATCACCTGGTAGACCTCGCCGGCTGGCACGCGGAAGCCCTCGGTGACGATCTTGAAGTGGTAGATGAGGGCCTCCATCTGGGTCTTCATCTTCTCGCGGTCGGGCAGAACCACATGCGGCGCATCGGCCTTCCACGGACCCTCCGGCATGCCCTCCAGCGCCTGCCGGACGATGCGTGTGCTCTGCCGCATCTCCTCCAGCCGCACCTCGTAACGCGCGTACACGTCGCCTTCCGCGCGGGTGGGAATCTCGAAATCGAACTGGTCGTAGCTGGAGTATGGTTCGGCCTTGCGGATGTCCCAGGCCAGCCCGGCGGCCCGGAGCATGGGTCCGGTCACGCCGTAGTCCAGCATGTCCTCAAGGGACATCCAGCCCACACCCTTGGTCCGCCGCAGCCAGATGGGGTTCTGGGTGAGCAGGTCCTCGTACTCATCCATCCGCCCGGGGAGAGCAGCGATGAAAGCCCGGACCGCCTGCTGCCAACCCCGCGGCGGCTCCAGCGCCAGACCCCCGATGCGGAAGTAGCTGGTCATCATGCGCTGGCCGGAGAACATCTCGAAGATGCGCAGCAGGTCTTCGCGCTCCCGGAAGCAGTACAGGAACACGCTCATGGCGCCGACGTCGAGAGCGTGCGTGCCCAGCCACACCAGGTGGCTGTTCAGGCGGGTCAACTCGGTGAGCAGCACGCGCATCCACTGCGCCCGCGGCGGAATCTCCAGCCCCAGCAGCCGCTCCACCGCCAGGCAGTAGCACAGGTTGTTGGACAGCGGCGCCAGGTAGTCCACCCGGTCCGTGCAGGTGACGCCCTGCTGGTAGAGCTTCTGTTCGAACTCCTTCTCGATGCCGGTGTGCAGGTAGCCGATCTCGCAGTCGGCCTGGACGATGACCTCGCCGTCCAATTCCGCGATCAAGCGCAGCACGCCATGGGTGGAGGGGTGCTGGGGGCCCAGATTGAGGACCAAGCGCCGGGGGCCGGCGACTTGCTCGGGAACGCTGGTGGGCTGGTCGGCCACGGCTCAGGTCTCCGGATCCGCGTAGCTGTACCTGTAGCCGTGCACCGGGTAGTCCTTGCGCAAGGGGTGGCCCACCCAGTTATCCGGCATCAGGATGCGGCGCAGATCGGGGTGACCCCGGAAGCGCACGCCGAACAAGTCGTAGACTTCACGCTCGTACCAGTTGGCCGAGCGCCACACCGCGGTGACCGAGTCGATCTCCGGCTGCTCTTCGCCCAGGCGGCACTTCAGGCGCACCCGCAGATTGCGCGCCAGCGAGTGCAGATGGTAGACGAGTTCGAAGCGCGGCTCCGCCGGGTGCCTGTCCACCGCGGTCACCCCGCTCAGGCGCTCGCACTGCTCGGCATTACGGAGCAGGCGGCAGACTTCCACGATCCGCTCCGGGGCGATCTCCAGGGTCAGCTCGCCGCGGTCGAGCTTGCCGCCCAGCACGGCCGCGGGCGCCGCCGCCTCGACGGCGCCGGCCACGGCATGGTCCTTCAGTTGATCAGGGAGCATCCCCGGTTACCGTTCTCGCTCCGCTGCCAGCTTCCCCGGGCGCCTCCCCAGCCAGCCACGGCGGGGGACCGGAGTCCTCCACCTGCTCGACCGACCAATCCAGGGCGCCCTTCTTCCAGATGTAGAAGAAGCCCGATAGAATCAACGCCACAAACAGGAGCATCTCCAGGAAGGCGAACAGCTTCAGCTCCCGGAACACCACCGCCCAGGGGTAGAGGAACACCGTCTCGATGTCGAAGAGGATGAACACCATCGCCACCAGGTAGAACTTGACGCTGACCGGATCGCGCGCGCCGCCGGTGGGCACGAGGCCGCACTCGTAGGGCATGTCCTTCACCCGGCTGCGTACGCGTTTGCCCAGCAGGGCGGAGGCCCCGATCAGCCCGCCCGCCACCGCCATCGCCAGGATGACTTGTAGCAGGATCGGCAGGTAGATTTCCGCGAACGAACTCGACATACGCCAACCGGCGATGTGCAACCCTCGAAGCTGACTATAATAGTGAGCGGCGGCGGGTGTCAAATGGCTCCGGCCCCCGCTCGCGCGGTTTTGCCACATGTCCAGTGTTGAGATTTTCGTCAACGGGGCGCCTCATCCGGTCCCGGAGGGGCAGACGGTGCTGGTACTACTGGAGTCCCTCCAACTGGACCCCGCCCGCGTGGCGGTCGAGCTGGACGGGCAGATTCTCCGGCAAAGCTACTGGAAAGAAAGGACTTTACAGGTCGGCGCCCGTCTGGAGATCGTGCACCTCGTGGGCGGCGGCTAGGCGGTCGCCGGTGGGGCAAAAAAACTTTGCCTCAAGGCATTGACACCACGCCACGGTCAAGTACAATCCTGAAGAGGCGGCTTTTTTTCGAACGCGCGCGGGTTCCCATGTTCAAAACAAAACGGACTCATCCTGCTCCCGTCCCCCCTCCCGGGAGTTTCTCTTCCAGTGACGTGGCCAAGATCGCCCGCATCAGCCTGCGGCAGTTGCAGTGGTGGGATGAACGCAAGGTGGTTTCTCCCGAGCACCGCGGGCACCGCCGGGCCTACTCCCCCGAGGAGGTGGTCGAGATCACGGTGATCGCGGAGCTGCGCCGCAAGGGGTTCTCCCTTCAGAAGATCCGGCGCGTCTTGCGCTACCTGCAACGGGAGATGGGCCGCCGCCTCAGCGACGTGCTGGCGCCCCAGTCCGATTTGCACTTGCTCACCGACGGCAAGTCCATTTACCTGGAAGACAACTACCAGCGCATCATTGACATTCTCAAGAACGCCCGCCAGCCCATGTTCCTGGTCTGCGTGACCGACCAGGCGCGCCGCCTGGGCGGGCCGGCCCGCAAGCCCGCTCGGGCGGAAGCCGCCACGCCGCGCCGGCTGCGGGAGACGGGCTGAATCTCCACCCGGCGCCGGCGGCGCGGCCGGCTTGGGCTATACTGAAAGCAGAGGGAGAGGTTCCCCACTATGGATCGGTCGTCGCAGCGCGGGCGTACGGTGCTCGTGGTTCCCCTGGTCATTGCCCTGTCTGCCGTGCTGGGAGGCTACCTGGGCCCCCCGGTGGAGGGCGCCGCCGACAAGGGCGCCGATGACATCAGCGCCAGCGTCAGCTCCTTCAGCCGGGTCTTCAGCGTGGTCGAACAGAACTTCGCCGATCCGCTCGACCACGACGAGGCCATCTACAAGGGCGCCATCGTGGGGATGCTACGCACGCTGGATCCGCACTCGGCCTTCTTCGATCCCCGGGCCTTCCAGTTGCTGCGGGAGGACCAGAAGGGGCACTATTTCGGCGTGGGCATGTCGATCGGGCCCAGCCGGACGGTGAGCGGCCGCACCATCGTGCTCACCCCGTTCCCCGGCTCGCCGGCCTATCGCGCCGGCATCCGCCCGGGCGACGCCATCCTGGCGGTGAACGGCAAGTCCGCCGACAACCTGCGCCTGGACGAGATCGCGGATCTGCTGAAAGGCCCCAAGGGCACCACGGTGAAGGTCTCCATCGGGCGGGAGGGCAGCGATCATCCCCTGGTTTTCGATCTCACCCGCGACGAGATCCCGCGCAAGAGCGTGCAGGACGCCTTCTGGCTGAAGCCCGGCATCGCCTACGTGGGCATCTCCCAGTTCAACGAGAACACCTCGCGGGAGGTGGAAGAGGCCTTCCGCCGGCTGGGCGAGCACAAAATTGGGGGCCTGATCCTGGACTTGCGCAGCAACCCCGGCGGGCTGCTCAACGAGGGCGTGATCGTGGCCGACCGGTTCCTGCGCAAGGGCCAGGTGATTGTCTCGCACCGCGGGCGGATTTCGGCGGAGAAGCCCTATACGGCCAGGCAGGGCGGCGGGGGCCGTGACTACCCCATCGTGGCCATGGTGGACCGCATCTCCGCCTCGGCTGCGGAGATCGTCGCCGGGGCGCTACAGGATCATGATCGCGGGTGGATCTTCGGCGAGCGCACCTTCGGCAAGGGCCTGGTCCAGACCGTCTACCCGCTGCGGGAGGGGACCGGCCTGGCGCTCACCACCGCCCACTACTACACCCCCAGCGGCCGCCTCATCCAGCGCGATTATTCCCAGACGTCCTTCCTGGCCTATTACTACCCCAATAAGGACACCGACCCCACCAACTCGCTGGACGTCAAGATGACCGACGCCGGGCGCACCGTATACGGCGGTGGCGGCATCACCCCGGACGAGAAGTACACGACTCCCCAGCTGAACCGCTTCCAGAGCCTGCTGCTGCGCCGCTTCGCCTTCTCCGGCTTCACCGCCAAGTACTTCGGCACGCACGAGGTCAAGCTGACCAAGGACTGGGCGCCGGACCACAGCCTGGTCAACGAGTTCCACGGCTACCTGCTGGAGCATAAGTACGAGTTCACCGAGTCGGACTTCGCGCTGAATCACGACTGGATCAGGCAGTCAGTGCGGCGCGAGTTCTTCCTTTCGGGCTTCAGCGTGGATGAGGCCATCCGCCTGTCCATCGAAACCGACCCGGCCGTGGCCAAGGCCATGGAATCGCTGCCCAAGGCCAAGGCGCTGCTGGAAAACGCCAAGAAGGTCATCGCCCAAAGGGTTGCCAAATAAACGCTTGAGCGCCTCCTCGCCCATCCCCCAGATCGCGGTGCTGGACGCGGGAGGGCAGTACTGCCACCTCATCGCGCGCAAGGTACGGGAACTGGGCGTGTACGCGGAAGTGCGCCCCAGCGCCACACCGGCTTCCCAACTGGCCGGCGCACGCGGCCTGATCCTTTCGGGCGGGCCGGCCAGCGTCTATGCGCCCGGCAGTCCCACCGTGGACCCCGCCGTGTTCGGGCTGGGCATCCCGGCGCTGGGCATCTGCTACGGGCACCAGTTGATGGCCTACCTGCTGGGCGGGCGTGTGGAGCAGGGCGAGCGCGGCGAGTTCGGCCTGGCGCGGCTGGAGGTCACGGCGCCCTCTCCTCTGCTGGCTGGGCTGGATCCGGCGCGGCCCCAGGTTTGGATGAGCCACCGCGACCTGGTGGCGGGGCTGCCACTGGGTTTCCAGGCGCAGGCTCGCACGGACACCTGCCCGGTGGCCGCCATGGGCGACGTGGCCCGCCGCCTCTACGGTGTGCAGTTCCACCCCGAGGTGGTCCACACCCTCCAGGGCCGGGAGATTCTCAACAACTTCGTCTTCTCCATCTGCGGCTGCGGCCAGGATTGGGACCCGCGGCAGCGCATCCCCGGCATCCTGGCGGACATCCGCGAGGTGGCCGGCTCGCGCAACGTGTTCTTCTTCGTCAGCGGCGGCGTGGATTCCTCGGTGGCGTACATGCTGTGCCTCCGCGCGCTCAGGCCCCAGCGGGTGCGCGGCATCTACGTCGATACCGGCCTGATGCGCGAGGGTGAGACCGAGTTCGTCCGCGACATGTTTGATGCCGTCGCCCCAGGCGCGGTGCGTGTCGAGGATGCCGCGGCACGGTTCCTCGCGCCGTTGGCGAATGTCTGCGACCCCGAGGAGAAGCGCCGCATCATCGGCGAGATGTTCGTCCAGGTTCAGGAAGAGATCCTCGAGGAGGAGCACTTCCTGGAGGGCGAGTGGATACTGGGCCAGGGCACCATCTACCCGGACACCATCGAGAGCGGCGGCACCGCCCACGCCGCCCTCATCAAGACCCACCACAACCGCGTGCCCGGCATACAGCGACTGATCGAGACCGGGCGCGTCATCGAGCCGTTGAGCTTCTTCTACAAGGACGAGGTGCGCGAGATCGGCCGCCAACTGGGCCTGCCCGAGGAGCTGATCGAGCGGCAGCCATTTCCCGGACCGGGGCTGGCCGTGCGCTGCCTGTGCACGGATGCCGAGGCGGCCCCCGAGCGGCTCGAGGAGGGCTGGCTCATCCCCCTACGCTCGGTGGGCGTGCAGGGCGACTCGCGCAGTTACCAGCCCATCCTCGCGCTGGAGGGTCTTCTGGCCTCCTGGGTGGACCTGCACGAAACCGCCACCCGCCTTATCAACCGCGTGCGGGAGATCAACCGCGTGGTGGCGCTCACCGGCGCCCATGCGCCCCTGGAGCGGCTTCGGGTCCGGCCCGGCTCGCTCAGCCCGGATCGCCTGGCGCGGCTCCGCTCCGCCGACGCCATCGTGCGCCGCCTCTCGCGTGAGAGCGGCTTCGACCGCCTGGTCTGGCAGTTCCCGGTGATCCTCATCCCGCTGGGTGGGCCCGAGCGGCCCGACTCCATCGTCCTGCGCCCCCTGGATTCGGTGGACGGCATGACCGCCCGCTCGGTCGAAATGGACCCCGCGCTGCTCCGGCGGATGGCCGCCGCGCTGCTGGAATTGCCCGGCCTCGCGGCCGTCTTCTACGACCTCTCCCACAAGCCGCCCGCCACTATCGAGTGGGAGTGAGGCTGAGCAGCGCTATTGCGGCCGCTGCTCAGGCGTGATTTCGGCCTCCTGGCTCGCTGATTCGCCAAGGACCCTCCCCGATCCGTCGATAGCCATCGGGATGCCCCGGCTCGGCGCTTGGGGGGAGCCTCGGCGGCAAAGAGGCGGGGCCCGTGCGGCCGCGGTGGCGTGGCGGCGGGCCGAACAGATGGTGTTTTCCCGGTCCGGAGGCGATCCAGTGCCGTACACGAGCACACCTTTCTTTACTCCCCGCCGGGAAGGGGCCTGCCAATCCGTCGATAAGGGAGCCCGATTCCGGATCTAGACTCGCAGCGGCAGCAGCCTCAGCGCCTCCAGCCACTCGGCCAGCCGCGCCGCCGTCATCGCCAAACGCAGCACCAGCCGCCGCGCGTGATGCGCCCGCCGCGCCGGGGTGTTGATGATTAAGAACCGCAACCGCTTCGGCCGCGCCGTCAATAACTCGGCCGGGAGCGCCAACCGCTTCAGCGCCGTCATCACCTTGTGCGCGATCACCGCCAGCCGCAGCCACGCCGCATTCGTTCCGAAGTACTTCGACGGCATCACCCCCGCCGCCAACTCGTTCTTCAAAACGTCATGCACCCCTTCAATCGTTCCCGCCTTCTCCCGGGGCCACCCGATCAGCCGGCTCGCCTTCCATTCCCGGGTGTTGCTCAGCACCGCGAAATGCTTCACCTGGTTGCCGTCGGCCAACAGATTCTCCTGACGCTGCCGTATCCGGATCGCCAGGTAACGCAGCGGTGGCGTGTCCTTGTGCTCAGACTTCTCTCCGGGCACAAAGCTCACTTCCGCGCATTCCCGTATCTCCACCGGATGCGGCTTCCCATCCGGCTCCCAGGTCCCTTCCGGAACCTTCCCAATCGCCTTCTGCAACGCCTCGCTCATCCGCGCGCTGATCGCAAACCCAAGGAGTCCTTTCGGCCCCTCCGCCCGGTCCTCGTCCCGCAGCCAGTTCACCAGATCGCTTTCGTGACAGGCCGAATCGCCCCGGTAGTAGTACGTCGTCACCGTCTCCGGCAGCGCCGCAAACGCCTTCTTCGCCACCGTTAGCGGATCCATCATCGCCGGCACATTCCCGTCCCGGAACTCGTCGGCCAGCACCACGTTCGTCTCCGCCCACACTGCCAACATCGGTGGGTAGCCCCGTTCTCCTTCGTAGGTGCGCAACGCTTCCTGCTTGCGGCTCTCGATGATCGTCGCATCCTGGTCCACCGTCGCGATCCGCTGATCCGGGCACCGACGCCCCAACTCCTGCACCAAGCCCCGGTTCACCTCCCCCAATCCCTCCAGCGGTTGGCTCTCCTCCGGAATGTAGGCGCTCTGATCCCCAGTTCGCCGCCGCTTGGCCTCCTCGATCTTTTCCTCCTCGTGAAACTGATACAGAAACTTCCGCGCTGCCTCCGGGGAAGGAATCCCGTGCCCCATCATCTCCCTCAATCCCGGATCTTCCCGCAGTCGCTGGAAGTCGTCGAAGCACTCCCCGCCCACCGCGTTCAGAATGACGAAGCTCTCCACCATCGTCGCTTCGTCGTAGCCCCGTTCCCGCTCCTTGACTCGCACCTGCTGCCTCACACTGGCGGGCAACCCCAACGAGCGGAACGTTTGCACCACCAGCGGCGCGCCCCCCAGGGCGGTGAGGGTTTCCGGTAGTGGCTCCGGGTCGATCTCGATCAACAGCGGGGACTCGGTGGGAGAGGGTTTGCGGGCCTTCTGCACCTATCCATTCTGCCGGCGCACCCGCTGGGTGCAAAGCCCTTCCTCAAGGGGTTCCCGACTGATTGCCCTCCAAGACCCCATCTGTCGGCCCCCAGCAGCATCGAAACTCTGACCAGCTACTCCCCGGGTGCCCCTATCGACGGATCGGGGGCCACCGCCCTCACTATTTCGCACGCTTGCCGCCCGTCAGTTTTTCGACTCGAACGGCGGCTGGCCCCCAGGTCGATAGAGCGGGCGTGGAGGAAGCCGATAAGGGGCGGGGTGGGGGGCGCTTCAGGCCACGCGCTGATAGCGAAAACGGTTGCGGATGGTCCCATCGAAGCAGGCGCCTTTGGATGAGGCCGCCGTGAAATGGGGAAAGACAGCGGGCGGAATGGCGAAGTAGAGGTAGATAGCGCCAGTGCGGAACTGCAACTCGGGGGTTCCATGTGTGGCATAAGCCGCGGCGGTGAGCTCGGAGCAGTCCAGGGCGGTATAGACACACTGAGCGCGAGTCATTGGGAAATCCTCGTCGTGGGCAGTCCCCGTTGGAGAGCGGCCAGAATGCGGTCCAACTCGGCGCGCACCCGATCGGCGAATCGTGCCAAGGAGAGCGCGAGGATGCCAACCGAGAGAGCGCTGAGACGCCGTTTGGTTCCATGTCGGGGCTGGGAGCGGAGGACTTCACAATGGGCGCGAACCCATGGCGCCAGTTCACCGGAGCCGAGCAGAACCGCCAGGATATAGGCACCGGAGAGGGCCAGCAGCAACCGACCCAAGCGGAGCGCGGGGTCGGCCTGCAGGCGCAGACCGCGCACACCGAGGTGAGTCTTCCAGTCGCGGAAGGTGAGTTCGATGTGCATGCGCTGGCGGTAGAGGGCGACCACGTCGGCGGAGGGGAGTTGCGCTTCCGAGCCAGCGGGGAGCAGCAGGAACCAGGGCTCCTGAAAGGCAGGGTCGTGGAAGACGACAATATCCACGGGCTCCCGCGCAGAATCCTGATAAGTGGCGTTGGGGTAACGCTGCGGGCGCCCGCGGCAATGGCGGAGGCGGCCGAGGCTGAGGCGCTTGCCGTCGAGGCATACCATGGTGTTGCTGCGGCCGCGGATCAGGAAGGGGATGTTCAGCGAGCGGAGGTGTGTGAGGAGGGAAGCCCGGGCATAGCCGCGGTCCATGACGAAGATGGGCTTGCAGCCCGGAGGTAGGCAAGCAGCGATCAATAGCAGCAGAGAGTTTTCGATGGCGTTTTGGCTCTTGCGGATCTGGTCGTATTCGTAACAGGCGAAGGCGACGGGCAGAATGCGCTGGGCCACGCGGATGCCGGCCATGATGACCTGTGTGCCTTGCACGTCAGTCTGATCGACAACCACGGGGACCCAACCCCTGGGGCAGGGGCCGAGAGCGAGGCGGACCAACAGAGGGGTCATCTCGGTGCCATCCAAGGAGGCGTTGCGCAGCAGGCGGTAGAGGCGCTTGGAGCGGGCCTTCTCCTTCTCATCCAGAGGCAGGGTGCGGGACAGGGCGCACAGCGTGAGGCCGCCGTTGCCGCTCCGCGCGCCCCGCCAGAGTTGCAGCATGGCGACGGTCAGCAGAGCCAGACCGAGGGCCAGCCACCGCCCCAGACCAGGGGCGCCAGTGGCCAGCAGAAGCAAGACCCGTTCGATCAGCGGCGCCTGTTCTGGTTCGAAAGCCCTGCCGGCTCGTCGGCTGCGGTCCTCCTGGCGACGGCGTTTGGCCTGCGTCCGCCGTTGCGGGCGCGATTTCCGTTGCTTGCTGCTGCGTTCTCGTACCATCTCTACAAGTGGTAAGAGGAGCAGGTCAGAAAGCATCGGTCGGGGCGCGGCATTCGCAAATTCCTCCTATGAGTCGGGAGTGGCTTCCTTCAGCCGGATCAGTTCGAGGTTGATGCCGGAGATCTCTTCCAGCACGGAGAGAGCCTGGTGATAGTTGCGCACCCACTGCTTCGCCAGCGGTTGCAGGTCTTTGGGAACGTAGATCTGACGGGTTCGGCCCTTGGCGTAGCTCACCGCGAGGTAATAGGCGGGACCGTGCTTTTCCCCGTGCATGCATTTACAGCCCGGCTTTCCGCATTGAGTGAAGCGCTCGATCAAGGAGGCGCGGAGGACGGGGCCGAGAGAGGAAAACTGGCGGAGGAGCCTCTGTCGGCGAAACAGGAGCTGACGCCCTGGGGATCTCGCCATGTCTTAACATTCGCACAAGTGTTACGATAATGCAAGCAAAAAGTTGCCTGAGCGCCGGCTGCTCTTGTGCAGCCCTTGCTGCGACCTGCCCTGCACGTAAGACCGGTCGCCTACGCCGAAGAAAAACTGGGGGGCGGCAAGCCGGTAGTAGGGGTTGCGCACTAGCATCGGCCAGGTGTATACTGACAACTGTACAGGGTTGCTCAGAGGAAATAGCGATGCGGCCGTTGGCGCCACAGAGCGATCTAACGCATGCCTGCCGGCTTGCCGCTTCAGCCCTACCTGGTCGCGCGGCCCAATTCCCCAGCCCG
>Ga0194125_10008867_pt1 | contig 14090 bp, 11 predicted proteins | sample TA2KigC250mmetaG_FD_148626 | JGI IMG/M metagenome (GOLD analysis project Ga0194125, IMG submission 148626) | Freshwater microbial communities from Lake Tanganyika, Tanzania - TA2015034 Kigoma Deep Cast 250m | ecosystem: Environmental > Aquatic > Freshwater > Lake | place: Tanzania: Lake... | reverse complement strand
TCTCGACCCTGGGCTTCCCCGATTACTCCAACCGCGAACTCGCCGACGAACTGGCCCGCCTCGGCATCGGCCTCGTCCAACTCTTCCTGAACCAGCGCGACAGCCGCTACTGGATGTACAACGGCCGGTCCGACCTGGCCGACCTGACGCCCGACCGCTCCAGGGCCGTCGCCGAGGCCTACCGCTCCGCCGGCATCTCCATCCACAGCATCGGCGTGTACACCAACCTGGTCCACCCCGACGAGGCCGAGCGGAAGGCCAACCTCGCCTACTTCGAGGCCATGATGAAGGTCGGCGACGCCATGAACGTCCGCGTCTTCATCACCGAGGCCGGCCACTATCACTCCGGCGCGCCCGAGCCGCCCGTGCCCCACCACTTCCAGGAATCCACCTGGAAAACCATGCTCGCCACGGCCGGCCAACTGGCCCGCCTGGCCGAGCGCCACGGCGCAACGGTGCTCCTGGAACCGTTCTATCGCGGCTTCCTTGCCAGCGCAAAGCGGACGCGGGTCTTCCTGGAAGAGGTCGGCTCGCCCCGCGTCCGGTGTCTGCTCGACCCGGCCAACCTGCTGGAAATCAATGACCTGGATGAGATGTTCGGGCAACTCGCCCCTTACGTGGACTGCATCCACGCCAAGGACCGCAAACTGCACGTGGACCGCGGAGTGCCCGCCGGCCAGGGCGACCTGGACTACCCCGCCTTCGTCCGCCTGGCCGCAAGCCGCACGCCCAAGGCGCCGCTCGTCCTGGAGTACGTCGGGCCGAAGGACTGCCGGCAGGCCCTGGCCCACCTTCGCGCCGCCCTGGGCTCAGGCCCCGCGCCCGCCCCGGCGTCGCCGGAATGATGCCCCGCACCCGCAGTTCTTCTCGACCGCCGGCATGTACTTTCATTCTTGCCACCGCCGCGCATCCCGGTATAGTGGCCCCATCGAGGCGGGCTGCGGCCCCTGCCATTGTTCGGCCGCGCCAGGCGGCCCATCATGCAGAAACCTGGGCATACCACCCAGGTCTTGCAGGAGAACTTGAGCAGCATCCCCACGTTTGAAATGACTGCGTGACCTTGGGGGAGGTGGCACTATGGCCGACATTGCCTTGACGCAGGCCGAAGCGGATGCATTGATCGCCATGCCGAAGTGTCGGGTGAACGACGACCCGTGGGATTACCCGGGCATGGGAGGCGCGATCTGTGTTCCGCTCGTGTCGCAGGACAAGCGGGAAGGTTTTTTCCTGGACATAAGCCGGGGCCGGATTGACCTTCTCAAGGGCAAGTACCAGAACCGCGGCAGACAGGTGGTCATTCTCGTGCGTCTCGACTTCGGCAACCCATGCCACCGGCATCGGAACCCGGACGACACGGAACTGGCCGGCGCCCACATCCATGTTTACCGTGAGGGGTACGCTGACAAATGGGCTGTTCCTGTGCCGCACGACAAGTTCCCCAACTTGGCCGACCTCTGGCAAACGCTCCAGGACTTCATGAAGTACTGCAACGTCACTGAGCGCCCGAACATCAGGAGAGGGCTCTTCCCATGATCGACGAAATCCAAAGCCTCTTGGACCGGTATTCGGCGTGGCTGAGGGACAAGACGACGCTTCGCCAGGTGACCGGCGATTGGGTCGAGATTACAACGCCGTATCTCGACAGGCACAATGACTATCTACAAATGTATGCCAAGAAGGGCGACGGCGGGTTTGTCTTGACGGACGACGGCTACGTGATTGAGGACCTTGTGCAGTCGGGGTGCAAACTGGACAGCCCCAAGCGTCAGGATCTGCTTCGTGTGACGCTGGCCGGTTTCGGCGTCACGAACAACGGCGGCGCCCTTGAGGTGCGAGCCTCGCCCGACAACTTCGCGCTTCGCAAGCACAACCTGATTCAGGCCATGCTCGCCGTCAACGACCTTTTCTACCTGTCGGGGCCCATGGTGGCCAGCCTGTTCTACGAGGATGTTGTTGCCTGGCTGGACGCCAATGAAATCCGGTACACACCCAACGTTAAATTCACCGGCAAGAGCGGCTACGACCACCTCTTCGATTTTGTCATTCCCAAGTCCAGAAGACGCCCGGAGCGGATCTTGCAGACCATCACGCGGCCCAGCCGGGACACCGCGGAGGCCATAGCCTTCAAGTGGATTGACACCAAAGACGTGAGGGCGCCCGATTCACAAGCCTACGCATTCCTCAACGACCAGGAGCAGCATGTGCCGCAGGGCGTTGTGGATGCATTGCATAACTATGATGTGACCCCCGTCGTCTGGAGCGCGCGCGAAACCGTGAAGGAGGAGTTGGCCGCCTAGAGCGCGCCAGCGCGGCCCGCGGAAAACCCGGGTACGCTCGACCAGCGCGCCATTGATCTGTTGCATTGCGGCTGCAAGCGCTTTCGGGTAACCGCGATGCTACGGCCTGGCCTCTTCGGGCGCCGGTGCGGTCTGGGCGCCCGTCGGCGGGGCGGACGGCTTGGGCGGCGGCGGCACATCGGGCAGCGAGGGCGCGTCCTCCCACTCGGCGGCCAGCAGCCACATCTTCTCGTGGGCCGCATCGAGGCACTTGGAGGCGGCGGCCGCGGCCTCCAGCGACGGTTTCGCCTTCTCCTCCAGGCCGTCGAGTTGCAACTTCTCAAGCGGCGGCGGGGCGCGCTTCGCCCGGTCGGCCAGGGCGAGGCCGACCTGGAGGTTCAGCCGCTCGGCCCTCAGAAGGCGGGCCTTGGCGCCGGCGCCGTCGGCGGCGGTCTCGACCTGCCGCAGCCCGTCCTTGGACACGTTGAAGATTCTCAGCCGCCCGTCGGCCAGCCACCGCCACGCGATGATCGGCTCGCCGTAGCCCGACGCCTTGCCCGGCAGATGCGCCAGAACCAGCGGCTCCTTCTGCTCCGGCCGCCAGAGGACCACATCGTTCCACTTGTTGTTCGCGGCGTTGGCCCGCAGGTACACGACGGCCTGGCCGTCGGGCGTCCATTGCGGGCGGCCGGCCTTGGCGTCCTCGAAGAGGAGTTTCGGCGCGCCTTTCTCGGGCGGGAAGAGTTCGAAGAACTGCGTGATGTCCTTGCCCGGCCCCTGGCCCGAGACCGCCGCCACGAGCCGGTCGGTCTTGCTGTCCTTGCCCGTGGCGGCCACGTCGATGGTCGGCGCGGGGTCGCCCTCGCTCGTCCACCTGGCCATGACGATGCCCTTGGGCGGCGGCGGCGCGGCGTCCTTTGCCGCGTCCTCTTTGACGATCTTCAGGTGCTCGGCCACCATGAGGAGGATCACCGCCGACTCGTACTTCTTCGGCCGGCCCTTGTCGGCCTCGGCCGCGCCGAGGACCCGGCGGACGGGCAGCGCCAGCGCCCCGCCGGGGATCGTCACCGCTTCGCCCTGGCCGGCCTCGTAGCCCTCCAGGTCCGGCAGAGGCACCGCGCCGGTCGGACTCAGCACCGCCCAGCGGCTGTCCGCGGCCTCGCCTTCAGGGGAACCGAGGCCGCGCGTGGTCTTGGCGAGGAGGCCGAAGACCTTCTCGCCGTCGCCCGCCTGGATCATCCGTGGGTAGCCGTAGCCGTCAAGGATGCCGGTCAGTGGGGCCGCTTCGCCTTCCTCAAGGTCCATGATACTGACCGCGCCGATGGGCCCCATGTAGGTCAGGAACTTGCCGTCGGGCGAGAGGCAGCACCAGAAGCCGACGCCCTCGGTGAGCGCCCGCAGGCGCCCCGTCTCGGCGTCGAGGGCCAGGATAGGCGACCCGACCTTGTTCTTCTCGCCCGCCACCAGCATGGACGGCACCATCATGGAGAAGTAGAACGTGCGGCCGTCGGGCGAGACGTCGCCGCGGGTGGGCAGGCAGCCGAGGGTTGCCGCCGCCAGCGCAGCACAGGCCGGCAGGCCGGACAGGACGGCGGATCGGATCCCGAGAAGGTGCATGACGTTCCCCCTTCGTGCCGGGTAATCAGGTCGCAGGCAAGGCCTGAGAACCATTGTAGCCCCGGCGTCCGGCCGCACAAGCATCAGCAAGGAAGGCGAGGACTGCGTTACTTTCGGCGGCCGACGCCTCCTGCGGGCGCCATGCCTCCGCCGCGCGCTCTGAGCCCCGCCGGCCGGCGGGGCCGGCTTGTCCGCCCGCGGGAACCTGCGGCGGACCTGCCGCGGCCAGGACGTGGCACGGCCGGCCCGCCAAGATGTGGCACGGCCGGCTTGCCCGGCCGTGGGAACCTGCGCCGAGCCTGCCACGGCCGGACAGGCTGGTCGTGCCACGGCAAACTCGGCCCCAGGCAAGCCGGCCGTGCCACAGCAAACTCGGCCCCGGAAAAAGTTTTCCACAAAGAAGTATCTATAACTGCCAATATGGCAGGTCGTCAAAAACGGTCAAAAAACGCAAAATCGGACCACGTTCCGGTCAAAACCGGTCAAAAACGTTCAAAAAGCGCGCGATTTTGCCTTACCCATCTTAACATTTTGCCCCTCCACCCCCTCTGGCGCTAGCGCCAGGGCCGTTTTGCCCCTCCGGAAGGGGTCAAAACGGGCATTTTCGGGGTGCGCGGGCGCGGCCAAAAAGTTATCCACAGGTAGGGTAACGGCGGGAGTCGGGAGTCGGGAATCGTAGGTCGGGAACCGCGAAACGGCCAAGGGAAGAAGGCACGAGGAACAGGAGACAAACGCCGAGCCGCGATACGTTCGAGCCGACTTTGCGGTTGACACGGGGCCGCTGCCGGATAAACTAGGGTAATTTGCGGCGGCGAAGACGCCGCAGACCGGGCTTGATGAACTGGTTTCCGGGGAGGCGGCCACAGTGCCGGATCCTGAGAAGAAAGACCAGACAGCCGGCGGCGCCGAAGGCAAGCCTGCGGGCGCCCAGGGGGCCGAGGGGGGCCAGCCCGCGCCGGCGGGGGAACTCTCGCCGGAACTCCGCCACATGGCCGACAGTTACTTCGAGCGGGCCGCACAGGCCACAGTCCGCGGCAACTACGACTATGCCCTGCGCCTGTACCTGGACGGCCTGAAGATCGACCCGCGCGAGGTCGAGAAGGGCCACAAGGCCCTCCACGACTGCGCCGTGAAGCGTCGCGGCTCAGGCAAGGGCGGCGGCGTCGGGTCGCTCATCGGCCAGATGAAGGGCATGTTCAGCCAGACGCTCGGGCGGACGAAGGACGCCTACCTGGACCTCCTGGAGACGCTCTCGCGCAACCCGCAGGGCGTGAACCTGCTGATGCAGATGATGCAGACTGCGCGGCGGCTCAACCTGATCGACGTGGCTATTTACTACGGCGAGGTGGCCGCCGAAGAAACGATGCGCGTCCGGAGGCCGCAGAAGCAGATTTTCACCACCCTGGCCGACATGTACGAAAGCAAGCAGGATTTCCAGAAGGCGCTGGACTGCCTTACGCTCGCCATCCGCACCGATCCGGGCGACCGCACCCTGGACCAGCGGTCCAAGAACCTGGCCGCGCAGGTCAGCATCGCGTCGTCGAAACTGGAATCCGTCAAGGGCTTCCACGACATCATCCTGGACAAGGCGCAGGCCGCCAAGTCGGCCACGCAGCAGGTCATCCGGACGCAGGAGCAACTCCAGGCCCAGTTCCAGGAACTCAAGGCCGCGTGGGATGCCGACCAGAGCAACCCGGCCAAGACGCTGGCGCTGGCCGACTGCCACGCCCGCCTGGGCAACATCGACGCGGCCATGCAGTTGCTCCAGGCGGCCTTCGACCGCAACCGCGAGTACCGCTTCAAGGCGCGCATGGACGACATCCGCATGGCCGAGTTCCGCCGCGCCGACCGCGAACTGACCGAACAACTCGCGGCCGACCCAAGCCGCGCCGACCTCAAGGCCAAACGCCAGCAGGGCCGCGCCGAACGCGACGCCTTCGAACTGGAAGTCTTCACCGAACGCCAGAAACAGTACCCCACCGACATGAACGTCCGGTACGAACTCGGCGTCCGCCAGTTCCGCCAGGGCCAGCACGACGACGCCATCGTGTCGTTCCAGCAGGCCACGCGGGACCCGAAGCGGCGCATTCCGGCCCTCAACATGCTCGGCCGCTGCTTCTTCGCCAAGAAACTCTTCCAGGAAGCACAGGGCCAGTTCGAGACCGGCATCCAGCAGTACGAAATGGCGACCGACCCCCTGGGCAAGGAACTTCGGTACAATCTCGCCATGAGTTTCGAGGCCCAGGGCAAGTTCCCGCAGGCCCTCGAATGGTACAGCGTCATCGTCCAGCAGGACTACCAGTACCGGGACGCGGCCAAGCACCTGGAGGCGCTCCGCCGCAAACTCGCCGAAACCGAAAGCAAATCGTAGCCCGGCCGCCAAGAGGAGACCGAGTCACATGCCGCATTCGCTGTCCGCCAAGAAGCGCGTCCGCCAGAACGAAAGACGCCGCGTATATAATCGTACCGTAAAGAGCCGCATCCGCACCGCCCGGCGGGCGTTCGCGAAAGCCCTGGAAGCCAGGGACCCCGAGGCGGCACGACAGCGGCTCCGCGCCTGCGAGCGCCTGCTGCACCGCGCCGCCAACCGGGGCCCGCTCCACCGCAACGCATCCGCCCGCCTCATCAGCCGCATGCAGGGCCGACTGGCCGCCCTCGAAAAGGCCGCCGCGGCCAACTAATCCCGGCGCGCGGACCGAAGTGCGCAAGTAACGGTGCGGCGCTCGGGCGAAACGTTTAGCCGTCGCCGGTACGGCGACGCGAACGGACGCGGGCGAGCCGAACACGACCGCGGCCGTACCGGCCGCGGCTTAACGTCACCGCCCGCCGCCGTTGTTTAGCCGTCGCCGGTACGGCGACGCGAGCGGACGCGGGCGAGCCGAACACAACCGCGGCCGTACCGGCCGCGGCTTAACGTCACCGCCCGCCGCCGTTGTTTAGCCGTCGCCGGTACGGCGACGCGAGCGGACGCGGGCGAGCCGGACACGACCGCGGCCGTACCGGCCGCGGCTGAACGCAGATCCGCGCGCGGTCACCCCAACGTCACCTACGCCATGGCGCGGACCGGCCAAGGGCACCGCACGCATGCACCTGGGCCTCTACGAGGAGCCGGTTCACACCGACGGCCGCACTTTCGACACGTACGGTCCGTACGCGCGGCTGGTGCTGGCGCTGGCCCGGCACTTCGACCGGGTGACCGTCTTCGCCCCGGCGACCCGCGAGGCGACGTACTTCAGCGGCGTGCCGCTCGATGCTCCGAACGTGCGCGTCGCGCCCCTGCCCTTCTTCACAACGCACGTCGGTGCGATGCGTCGCGCGCGGCGGATCATCTGCACGTTCCGCCGCGAGGCGCCGGGGCTGGACGTAATCATCGCGCGGAGCACGGCCCCGCTGGCGCACATTCTATGGCGGCTGACGCGCCGCCGGGGCGCAGCCTTCATCTACCACTTCGCGGCCGACCCGCTGGAGGCCATCGCGCGCAGCCCGAAATACTGGGGCCCGTACCGCTGGTTCGCGCGGACGGCCTACGGCTTGGAGTTCGCCATACAGAAGCGGATCATGCGGAAGGGGTTCTCGTTCGTCAGCGGCCAGGCGCTTTTTGAGCGCCTCAGGAGCATTACGCCGCGGATGCAGGCCTTCCTGGAATCGACGCTCGCCGACGAGGACTACTACCAGCGCCAGGACTCCTGCGCGGGCGCCGAGGTCAGGCTCCTCTACGTCGGCCGCCTCCACGACGGCAAGGGCCTGCCGGAACTCCTGGCCGCCACGGCGCTGCTGCGCCGGCGCGGCCTGACCGTGGTCCTGGACCTCGTGGGCGACGGGGCGCTGCGCGCCCGGCTCCAGGAGGAGGCGGCCGGCCTCGGCATCGGCGACGTTGTCCGCTTCCGCGGTCCCGCCGTCATGGGCCCCGACCTGAACGCTTACTACAACGCGGCCGACGTGTTCGTCCTGCCCAGCGTCAGCGAGGGATCGCCGCGAGTCATTGTCGAGGCCATGGGCCACAGCCTGCCGGTGGTGGCCACGGCCGTGGGGAACATCCCCGGCATGCTTGGCGGCGGCGAGCGCGGCACGCTCGTGCCGCCGGGCGACCCGGCCGCCCTGGCCGACGCCGTCGAGCGGGTCATCGGCGACCGCGCCCTGCGATGCCGATGCATCCGGGAAGGCTACCGCTTCGCACGCGAGCACTCGCTGGAGGCGATGGTCGCCGCCATGGCCGAAAAGGCCAAGGCGCTGCTCGCGGAACGCCGGGGGACCCCCGCCCAGCCATGAACGTCTGGATAGTCAACCCGTTCGACCCACTGCCCGGCGACCCGGAACAGGAGGGCCGCTACGCCGCCCTGGCGCGGCAACTGGCGGCTCGCGGCCACGGCGTTACGTGGTGGACGAGCGCGTTCAGCCATCGGTTCAAGCGTCCGGTGGACCAGGGGGCCATCGTGGCGGCGTGCCGGCCGCTCGGGGTGGAGGTCCGCTTCCTGGCCGGCCCGCCGTATGAGCGGAACGTGAGCCTGGCGCGGCTGATGAACCACCGTCGCCTGGTGCGCGAGTTTGCCGCGCGGACACCGCGGGAGTCCCGGCCGCCCGACGTAGCGGTGGCCAGCGCCCCGCCGCCGGCCCTTGCCCGCGAGGCGGTGCGGCTGGCCCACGCGCGCGGCGGGAAGGCCGTCGTCGACGTACAGGACCTGTGGCCGGAGACGTTCCGGCGAGTCCTGCCCCTGCCGGGGCCGCTTGCGGATGCTGCGCTTCGGCCCTGGCGGCGGGCCGCACGCCAGGCGTACGCCGAGGCCGACGCCCTGGTCGGGGTGGCCGATGCGTACGTCGCGCGGGCAGTCGAACTCGGCGGCGCGAAGCCTGCGGCCGAGACGATTCCGCTGGGCGTCGACGTGGAAGCGTTCGACCGCGCCGCCGCCGCAGGCCGCTGCGACCGCTTCGCCAAGCCGACAGGCGAGTTCTGGCTCGCCTACAGCGGCAGCCTGACGCGCAGTTACGACTGCCTGACCGTGCTTGAAGCGGCGGCGCTGCTTCGGCAGCGCGCCGGCCGGCCGTGGCGGCTGCTGGTGACGGGCCGCGGCGAACTTGAGCCGCTCGCTGCGCGGTTCATCCGCGAGCGCGGCCTAGCCGGCGCGGAGTTGGCCGGGTTCCTTCCGCGCGAGTCTTACGCATACCTTCTGTCGCAGTGCGACGCGGCGATAAACTCCGCTGCGCCGGAAGCGCTTATTTATCTGCCTAACAAGATATTCCACTACATGGCGGCCGGGGCCGCCGTCCTGAACGGCATCGCGGGCCAGGCGAGCCGCATCGTCCGCGAGGCCGGCTGCGGCATCGACTTCGAGGCGGGCCGGCCCGACTCCCTCGCCGCCGCCGCCGCACGCCTGATGGACGACCCCGGCGCCTGCCGGGCCATGGGCCGGGCCGCAAGGCGCCTGGCCGAGACGCAGTTCGACCGCCGCATCCTCTACCGCCGCTTCGTGGAAATCATCGAGCGCCTGGGCGCGGGCCGCTGACGCAGGGAGAGCCGCCGCATGCTTCATGCCATCACCGTGGACGTGGAAGACTGGTACCAATCGACGATTGACGCGCGGGCCGGCCTGTCGGACCGGTTCCGCACCTCGACGCGGCTGGTGCTGGAGGCGATGGCGGCGAGAAACGTCAAGGGCACGTTCTTCGTGCTGGGCCTGGCGGCCGAGAAGGCGCCCGACGCCGTCCGCGACATCGCCGCCGCCGGACACGAGGTGCAGAGCCACGGGTACGGACACCTGGAGGTCTTCAACCTCTCCGAGGAGGAGTTCCGCCAGGACGTCCTGCGCGCGAAGGGCCTGCTGGAGGACTTGCTGGGCGCACCCGTCTGCGGTTTCCGCGCCCCGTCGTTCTCTATCGACGAGCGGACGCCCTGGGCGCTCGACGCGCTGGCCGAGACGGGGCACCGCTACGATTCTTCAATCTTTCCCATCAAGATGGCGCGATACGGCATCGGCGGCTACCCGCCCGAGCCGCGCGTCGTTACGACGGCGCGCGGGCGGCGCATCGTCGAGGCGCCCATCGCGTGCTTCGACTGTCTGGGCGGCCGGCGGCCGGTCGGCGGCGGCGGATACTTCCGCCTGTGGCCGTACGCCGTCATACGCAGGGCCTTCCGCCAGATGGACCGCGACGGGCGGCCGGGAGTCATCTACTTTCACCCATACGAGTACGACGCGGCCGAGATGGCCGTCTACCGCGGCAAGGTCCCGCTCGCCATGCGCCTGCACCAGGGCCTCGGGCGGCGCGGGTTCGCACGCAAGGTGAACCGGCTGATGACCGACTTCCAGGTCGGCCCGCTGCGCGACGTCCTGGCCGACCTGCTGCGCCAGGTGGATCAGCAAACGCCGTAAGAAATCATCCGTGCGGGGCGCCATGCTTTCGCGCCGTTGCGCGTCAGAGCCGCGACCCGCCTGCGGGCCGTAGCCCCTACGGCGGGGCGAAGGCCCGCAAGGGAGCCGTGCCGTCGGCCTGCCTGGCGCAACTACACCGCTCCCTCACGGTCGCGGCTCCGATTCGGCGCCGTTGCGAAAGCACGGCACCCAGAGGAGCACTCCAATCGCACATCACGGCAGCCCGCGGCTGATGCGCGGGCCGAGCCAGTCGGCCACGGCGGGCGGCAGGCGCTTCCACATCCGCACCTTCCACTGGTACTTCGGGCTGTCGGGCGAGGCCACCGACAGTTCCGTCCCCGGCCGGACCCAGTACTGGTAATTCAGTTGCACCTGCTGGGCGCCCCACTGTTTCTTGAACTGGTGGGTGCCGCCGCCGACCGTCGAGCGCCCGAAATCGAACCAGCGTGCGCCGGCCCCGCAGTAGTGCCGGATGGCCTCCCAGTAGAGCAGGTTGTTCGGGCACAGGCTGTTATATTCAATCAGCGTAGATGCGTAGAGCATCTCCGCGAAGCGGCCGAGGAAGGTCGTGATGCCGCCGCCGATGGTCATGCCTTCGCGGCGGACGACGAAGATGCGGCTGCTCTCCGGGAACGTCTCCAGGATGCCCTGCATCAGCCGCCGCGAATAGCACGGCGTGCCCAACTGCCTCATGCGGGCCGTATAAACGCGGTAGAACTCCTCCACCAACTCCGCGCCGCCGCCGGCGGCCGCCAGGCCGGATTTCTCGGCCTTCCGCACCTGGTTGCGGACCTTCGCGTCGAAACCTCTCCACAGCGCCTCGGGGTCGCCCGCCAGCGGAAACCACATGCTGGCCTTGTCGGTGCGGCACACCAGGTCGTAGGGCATGGGCTGGATGTTGCGGAACTCGATGTCCTGGCAGCCCTCGCGGCCGGCCAGTTCGACGGCGCGGGCAAACAGCGCGTCGCGCGCGGCATCCGTCTCGGCCAGCGGGCCGCCGTAATCCACGAACGCCTGCGACACCATGTGGCTGCCAAAGAGAAGCGTCCGCACGTGAATCAGCGGCAGCACGCCCCGCACCGCCCCGCCATCCCTCGCCACGAGGTAGAACGACTCGTGCCCGAACTCGCGCTCGACCATCGCGCTCCAGCCCGGCAGAAAGCACAGCCGGCCATCGGGCCGACCCCTCACGAACTCATCGCACGCTGGGTCAGGCGCGGCCAGTATCTCGACTTGCATGCGCGTTTGTTCGACCTCCGCTAAATCTCGGCAAAACGGGCGCAGGCAGCCAGGAACCGCACGGCCGCCCCGGCGCGCCTGGCCGACACGCTCGGCCCGGTCATAAGATGGACCTCGCGCTGCATGAGCCGCTCGGCCCGCGGACACTGGCCGGGCCGGTAATCGTACCGCGCCGCCGTGCCCGCCGCCACGTGCGCCTGGGGAACATCGAACCAGGTGGCGACAGGCAGCCCCTGGCTCGCGGCTTGCCGCAGAATCTCATCCTTGTTCTCGACCTGTACCGGCACGGCCCACATCGCGTCCCCCGGCCGCATCCCCCCAGGCGCGGCGGCGCCGACCTCGGCCAGCACGCGCAGGTACAGGGCGGTCAGTTGCCGCCGGTGCTCAACGTTGGCCTGCCATCGCGCAAGTTCCGGCATGCCGAGCGCGGCCTGAACGTTCAGGCCGCGAGCAAGGTAATCCTGCGGCATGTTCCGGCCGTATTCATCGGCCGTCGTCGTGCCGCGCACCAGCCTCACGCGCTGCGCCCAGCGGTACGCACCCGCCACGACGGCGTGCGTCCAGGGGCGGACCATCAGCGCGTGCAGAAAGACCTGGAGCGCAAGGCTGCGCGCCCGGCGCCGGTCGCCCTCGCGCGGAAAGGCGTCGCGTATGCTGCGCGCGGCCTCGTACAGCGCCCGGTCGCGGAAAACCGCCACGCCGCCCAGGCCGGTCGAGAAAGGTTTGCTCCACTGCGTGCTGAAGAATGCGGCGGCGCCCGTGCGTCCCGGCCCGCCGGCGCCTGGGGCCGGCGCAACGAGTTGGCAGCAATCCTCGATGAGCATCGCGCCGGACTTCTCCGCCGCGGCCGCGGCCTCGGCCATCGGCAGCGGCACGCCGTACGTATGCTGGCACAGGATAACCCGCGTGCGCGGCGAGACGGCGGCGGCGATCGTCTCCGGCGTCGCGTTGAAGTCGCCCGCCCCGGCCTCGGCGTAGGCGCACCGCGCACCGGCGAACTTGACGGCCATCGGCACGCTCTCGCAGGTGAAGGCGGGCAGAACCACTTCGTCGCCATCGCCCAGGCCCGCTGCGCGAAGGATCGCCCACAGCGCCACCCGGCCGCGCCAGAACGCCAGCGCAGGGAGCGACGCATCGCCCGGCACCGCCGCGGCAAACGCCTTCTCGTACGCCGGCACCAGGTCCGTGCCCGCCGCCCGCGCGGGGCGCAAGAGAAGACCCAGGGCCGCCATGCCTTGCCCCATCAACAACTCCCCGACGGCGGGCGCGGACGCAGGCCGAACTTCAGCGGCGCGGTCAGAAGACCCCACAGCGATCCCGCACCGTACGAAACATGTAACTGGATGAAACTGAGCCAGATGAGCAACGCCGACGCCCCGGCCTTTCTCGCCGCCGCGACCGCCATCGCAAGGCCGGCGGCAAGATAGCCGAGAAGTTCGGCCGCGAGCAACGCCCACGCCGGCCGCCAGAAAACGCCCAGGACGCCCAGCCCGAGAATCGAGAGCACCAGCGCCAGCGGCGCGAGGTGCCGCGGACGCAGGCCCCCGCCCGCGAGCCACAGCGTGTACGGCCCCCAGCGGCCGTTCTCGAACGCCTGCTCCCGCATGCCCGTGAACGTGTGGCGGCAGAAATACGTCGCCTGGATTTCCGGCGATATGATGATGCGCCCGCCGCGATTGCGTATGCGGCAGAAGAACTCCATGTCCTGGTTGCGCGTCAGCCGCTCGTCGAACCAGCCGATGCGGTCGAAGAGGTCCCGCCGCCAGCACCCGAAGGTGGCCTCGTCGGCCTCCTGCTCCCGCCCGCCGCCCACGCGGCTGCGCGTGCCGCCCACGCCGAAGGAACTCGAAAGCGCCGCCGCGATGGCCCGGCCCACGGCGGTGGGCGCACCGGGCTCGGTCTTCAGATACCCGCCCACGCACTCCGCGCCGGTGCGGTCAAGAAGTTCGACATTTTTCCATACATATCCCGGCGCGCACTCGGCGTGGGCGTCCATGCGCAGGACGACCCTGCCGCGGGCATGGCGGATGCCCAGGTTCAGGGCCTTCGGCAGCGTCAGGCCCGGGTTGTCGACGAGTCGAACTCGCGGATCGCGGGCGGCGTACTCGGCGATGACGCCGCGCGTGCCGTCGGTGCTGAGCCCATCGATGCACAGTATCTCCGCATCGTCGCGGCCGACGACGTCGGCCAGCAGCGCATCGAGCGTCTTGCGGATCCACGCTTCCTCGTTGCGCGTGGGAACCAGGATGGAAACTAGCAACGCCGGCTTCGCCTGGTCTGCCCGGCCCTGGACGCTTCTCGGCTCCAATCACGCACCCGTCGGTTTGGTCCCGTGCCGTTCAAAGCGGACCGCGGTGTAGTACCGCCCCAGCACGTTAACGGCCTTGCGGGCGAATCCGCACAGGCCCATGCGCCGCGCGTGGCGCCACAGCATCGTCGGACGGAGGTTGAAGAGCAGTTCGGTCCGGCGCTTGAACGCCTGCTTTTCCGGCCAAGTCATGACCTCGGAGTTGGGCAGGATGAGGCCCTCCCACTGCTTCCAGACCAGGCCGCGGTCAAGGATCTCCTGGTACATCTCGGAACCCGGAAGGCC
>Ga0194125_10008853_pt1 | contig 14101 bp, 12 predicted proteins | sample TA2KigC250mmetaG_FD_148626 | JGI IMG/M metagenome (GOLD analysis project Ga0194125, IMG submission 148626) | Freshwater microbial communities from Lake Tanganyika, Tanzania - TA2015034 Kigoma Deep Cast 250m | ecosystem: Environmental > Aquatic > Freshwater > Lake | place: Tanzania: Lake... | reverse complement strand
CCGCGATCCGCACCCATCGGTTCATCGTCGTCCTCCTGCCTGCAATCCGGCGATGATGGGCGGCGGGGGCGAAGTTTCAAGTTCCAAGTTCCACGTCCGGCGGGTGGCAAACGAATGGGGGCGAGCGGATGAAGCGGGGCACGCCGCCAGGGTGGATGTCTCATCCGCCATTCCCGTTGAGCCCGGGTAGCCGCAGGGCACGACCTGCGGCGCTGCGGCCCCGGCGACCGTCCCGGAGCGCCACGTCGTAGCCGTGGCGCTACCACGCGGTCCCCGTCCGGCGGGTGGCAAACGAATGGGGGCGAGCGGATGAAGCGGGGCACGCCGCCAGGGTGGATGTCTCATCCGCCATTCCCGTTGGGTCCGGTAGCCGCAGGGCACGACCTGCGGCGCTGTGGCCCCGGCGACCGTCCCGGAGCGCCACGTCGTAGCCGTGGCGCTACCACGCGATCCCCGTCCGGCGGATGGCAAACGAATGGGGGCAAGCGAAGGGAACGGGGCAGCCCTCCAGGTCGGGCGTCTCATGCTCCATTCCCGTTGGGCCCGGTAGCCGCAGGGCTACGACCTGCGGCGCTGTGGCCCCGGCGACCGTCCCGGAGCGCCACGTCGTAGCCGTGGCGCTACCACGCGGTCCCCGTCCGGCGGGCTCGATGTCGTCCGAACCTTGGACCCAGCCGGCGACGATCGTGGACATCCTTCACGCAGGCCGGGAGGGCGGGCGCCGTTGACAGGTCGGCGCGGGCGTCACACCATGTCCGACATGAAGACCACCAGTCTCAGCATCCGGTTGGACGAGGATCTGGAGCGAATGCTGGTCAAGGTCAGCAGGGACGCGGGCCTGACGCGCAGCGAGGTCGCCCGGGATGCCTTGCGACGGCAGTCGCGGATCCGGCAGTTCGAGAACCTCCGCCGCCGGGTCATGTCCTTCGCGGGAGCGCGCGGGTTCCCGACCGATGAGGACGTGTTCACGAACGTCTCATGAGGGTCTTCCTCGACACGAACGTCTTGGCGAGCGGACTGGCGACCCGGGGACTGGCTTTGGATAACAACGTCTTGACGCTACAACGTTATGACGCCGCAGCAGAAGCGATTCGAGGCTTCGCATGACGACAACTCCGACCAAGCGAGCGACCGTCCATCTTGAGCCGGACTTGCACAGGGCCCTCCGCCTGAAGTCCGCCGAGACCTTGCGGTCGGTCTCGGACCTGGTTAACGAAGCCATTCGCGCGGATCTGGCCGAGGATGCCGGGGACCTGAACGCCTTCAACACCCGGAAAGACGAACCGACGATCGCGTTCGGGGAGTTCGTGAAGCGGCTCACCGCGCCTGAGCCCGGCCGCGCGCCGGGGCGAGGGCGGGGTCGTCGAGGTCGAGGCGGTAGAGGATCTGGTTGTAGTTGAACCGCGGGGCGACCTGCGGCTTGTCGGCGAACTCCGCGGTGAAGGTGCCCTCGAAGATCAGCGCGGGCGAATCGTCCGGCGTGAACTCGGGGTGGATGCGCGGGTTGTAGAAGGTGTAGTTCTCGTGGCTGAGGACCTTCACGGCCGGACCCCACGGGCCGGCCGGCGCGTCGGCCTCCGCATACCACAGCTCGCCGAAGGCGGAGGGCTTGCCGAACCACTGCATGAAGACGGTGACCCAGCGCTTGCGCCACGGGTTCCACGCGATCGATCCGGTGTGGGGCTTCACCGGCTTGCCGCCGCCGGCGTCCTCGAGGGTCTCCTGGGGCGTGAGCACCTCCCACTGCGCCGGGTCCTGCCATGCCTCGAACGTCGGCGGGCACCGGAGCCGCGGCAGCGGGTTGCCGAAGAGCAGCCACTCGCGGCCGCCGGCGTCCTTCCACGTCGCGCCGTGGCCCTCGGGATGCGTCGGCGGCTTCGGCGCGGCGGGGGACGCGGTCCAGACGGTGCGCAGGGGCTCGAAGTTCGACGTTGCCTCGTTCCACGCGCACAGGCCGACCTCGTAGGAATCCAGCGGCGGCTTGATCTTGGCGTAGACGGCGACCAGCCGCATCGCGCCGGTGCGGTCGGGCAGGCTGACGATCCCGCTCAGCCACGTCGGCCCGCTGCCGGGCATCTTCGCGACGCCGCGCGGGAAGCCCCTGGCATCGAGGAACGGCTCGAATCGCAGCCGCACGGGCGGCTCGAGGCGGTCCAGCGGCCGGGTCGGCGTGAAGGCGGCGGTGCTGTCGAAGATGCCGAGCGGGTAGCGCGCGACGGTCGTGTCGCCCCAGAGCCAGAAGAGGCGGCCGTTGTGGACGGCGTTCTGGACGCTGTCGCAGCCGAAGACGCCGGTCTCGCGCCAGTCCGCGTCGTCGCCGAGCGTCCGGCTCTCGCCGAAGATGCCCGCGCCGGTGATGCGGCCGAGGCGCCGGGCGACGATCGTGCGGACGACCTCGACGCGCTGCGTCGCGCCGGGCTGCGGGGTGAAGCGGAGGCCGCGGTAGCCGAAGCCGTCCTTCGGCCGCTCGTAGCCGTGGCCGGTCACCTCGAACCAGGTTTCGCATCCCATGACCTCCGGCAGGTCGAGGGCGATGAGGCCGGCGTTGTCGCTGAAGAGCCTCACGCCGTGCGTCGTGCGGAACTCGACCATCGGCACCGGCCAGCCGCTGCCCTTCTCAACGACCTCGATCCGGCAGGGCAGGTCCGCCGCGCGCGCGCCCGCCGTCCCCACGGCCGCCGCCAGCAGGAGACCCCGCATCAAGGTCCGCGTTGTCATCGGTTCATCCCCCCGGGTTGCCCCGGCGCATCCTCACCCTGTCCCGTCGCCGATTCCATCCGAAAAGTTCACCGGGGCGGGATCGACACGGTGCGCGCGGTGGTGAATCATGCGGCATGGCCGCCCGGCACATCGGAGCGGGGCGTGCCCCGTGGGAGAGAAGGCCCGTGAGCCGCCCGTGGAGATCCGCCGCCCTTGCGTCCGTGCTGGCGCTGGCCGCCGCGGCCGATGGCGCCGCCGCGGGGGCGGCGGCCCCGTCGCTGGCCCGTATCGACCTCGACGGCCCGCTCACCTCGTTTCCGTTGCGCGTCCACGCGCATCTGCGCGATGCGTCCGGCGCGGAGTACGTGCTGGTCTCGGCGACGCCGGCCGAACTCGCCGCCGCCGGGTATCCGCACCGGGTCCTTGCCGCAGACGCGGCGCCCCGGGACTTCCTGCTCGCCTCGAAGCGGACGCCCGCCGCGCGCGCGATGCCGACGAACGGCTTCGAGGTGGTTCACGACGACGGGCTTCGCTGGATCGTGCGGGCCCCGGGGACGGAGGCCGAGCCGCTGGCCGCACTCGGTTTCGCGCTGCGCCGCCTGCCCGCGGGGCCGGTCGTCCTGGCGGAGCCCGGCGCCGGGCCGGCGGCGAAACGGGACGTGCGGACGCTCGCGAGCACGCCGGATCCCCTGGTGGCGGACATGCTCTCGCGGGTTTCCACGAACCGGCTGTATACGCTGATGCGCCGCCTGACCGGCGTCGAGGCGACCGTGGCGGCCGGCGACCTCGCCGCGATCGCGTCGCGAAAGACGAACTCCGGCGCGCACATCCACCGCGCCACCCAGATGGCCCACGACCACTTCGCGGGCCTCGGCCTGACCACGACGTTCCAATCCTGGTCCGCCGGCGGCTTCTCCGGCCGCAACGTGGTCGCGACGCAGACCGGCACCGTGCGGCCCTCGGAGATCGTGGTCATCGTCGCGCACCTCGACGACCAGCCGAACATCACCAACGCGCCGGGGGCGGACGACAACGCCAGCGGCTCGGCCGCCGTCCTCACCGCGGCGGGGATGTTCCGGCAGTACCGGTTCGAGCGGACGGTCCGCTTCCTTCTCGTGACGGGGGAGGAACAGGGCCTCTACGGAAGCGAGGCCCACGCCGCGGCGGCCGACGCGGCCGGGGACAACCTCGTCGCGGTGCTCAACATGGACATGATCGCGTGGGACTCGAACGCCGACGGCGCACTGGACCTCCACATTCGACCCGTGGGCAACCCCGGGTACGCCGCCGACCTCGCGATCGCCTCCGCGTTCACCAACGCCGTCGCGCGCTACGGCTTCACCGGCCTGCTGCGCCCGCAGATCGACCCCAGCGGCGATCCGGACAGCGACCACGCCTCGTTCTGGGATTGGGGCTTCGCCGCGGTGATGGCGATCGAGGACTACGACGATTTCAACGACGCCAACTACCACACGACCGGCGACACGCTGGCCTCGCTCGCGCCGTCCTGGACCTACTACGTCCGGTTCCTGAAGGCATGCCTCGCCACCGTCGCCGATCTCGCGGTTCCGGTGGATCGCATCGCCTTCGACGCGGTGGAGATCGCCCACGCAACCGCATCGCCGGTCCCCGGCATCGGCGCGGGGCTGATGACCGCGCGCCACGAGGCCGGGGCGACGGAGTCGGGCGCCGACAGCCGCGACACGGCGTGGTCCGTGCTCCCGGCCAACACGAACGCGCGGTCGCTGCGCATCACCACCTCGCCCTACGGCACCGCGCTGGGCCGCGACGCGCGCCCGACGAACAGCGAGACGGTCTTCGGCCTGACGCTCTCCGCCGCGGCGCCGGCGGGAACGACCTTCGCCGCCACGAACCGGCTGCGCTTCGACTTCCCCGCGCCGCCCGAGTCCAACCGCACCTTCCTCGTCCGCGTGCAACTCGACAGCCGCCACGTGGTCGGCGGCACGAACCACGACGCCGTCGCGAACCTCCGCACCGTGGTCGACGGCGGCGGATGGCTCGCCCTGCCGCCGCTTCAGGGCCTGAGCAACGGCGTCGCATTCGGCACATGCGACGTGGCGGAACGCTTCGTCGATCGCGCCGCGTCGAACTGCGCCGTGGCGTCGCTCGTGCCCGGGGCGGCAGAAGTCACGCTGGAAACGCGGGCGCAGGCGGGCACGCGGATCGTCGATGCCGTCGACGTGAGCACGAACCTGCTCCAGGCCGGCGGGTGGATGCCGGCCGGCCTGTTCACCACGGAGGTTCCCGTCGAGGCCTCGACCTTCGATTCCGGCTTCGGCCTCGCACCGCGGTCCGTCGCGGTGCCCGCCCTCTCCAACGCGCCGTCGCGCTACTTCCGTTTCCGCCGCTCGTGGCTCGCACCCTGAACCGCCGCATGAATCCAGACTCCAGGCGCCGTCTGCTGCAGATCGTCCCGGATATCGCCGCGTTCGCCGGCTGGCTGACGCTCGCGTGGTACTTCAAGTGGGAGACGCGGGACCTCGTCTGGAGCCTGTGGCTCTCCAGCCTGGTCGTCGGGTACCTGACGCTCCTCTCCGCGCTGGGCGCCGGGCTGGTCATCGGGGTGCACGCGCTGCGGCAGAAGGAATTCCCGGTGAAGCGGCGCTGGGCGGTCGCACTCGGCGGACTGGCCGTCGGGCTGTTCATGCTGGCGTTCTTCTCGGTGCATTTCTGCGGCTTCCACGCGGGGCACTCGGTCTTCCTTCAGGGCTTCTTCCCGATCGAGGGCCTGCCCTCGGACGGCTTCGGCCGCGCCTTCGCGAATCCTCCGCTCCTGTGGGTGCTCGTGTTCCGGCACCTCGTCGGACCGTACGGCGCGTTCGTCGTGCCGGCGCTGCTCGCCGAGCGGCGGCAGGTGTTCGGGGCGCTGGAGGTGGCGGTGCGAGCCGTTCTCGGGCGGGACACCGCCGCCGCCCCGTCCGCATCGGGCGTGAGGCCGCTCGGAAAGGACGGCGACCGCAATCCCATCGGCGACTTCATGGGGCGCCCCTACCTGAACGTGGTCCGCATGCACGTGCTGATCTTCGTCTTCGCCGGCTGTCACGCGCTGAAGGTCAACACGTTCGTCGTCTACGCGATCGTCTCCGTCGTCTACTTCTTCCCGTGGCGGGCGCTGGCCGGGAGCCTGCGCGGGCGGGTGCCCTGAAGCGCGGAGGGCATCCGGCCGTCCAACCCCCGGACGGCGAGGCCCCGCGGCCGTCCAAGGCCTGGAAGCGAAACCGGCCGGCGGGTGCGCGAACGGCGCCTTCACCCGCGCTTAAGGTTGGGGTGGATATCGTGGCGGCATGAAGACCAACGGGTGTCTGGAAGGGAGCGGACGATGAAAGCGACCCGAATCCTCCTGCGGGGACTGGCCTGTGTGCTGCCGGCGGTTGCGGGGGCGGCGGGGCTGACGTACCCGATCGTCGACACCGGCCAGGAACGCTGCTACGACGCGCGGTCGGAGATCGCGTACCCGGCCGTCGGGGCGGCGCTGCACGGGCAGGACGCGCACTACGAGGGCGCGAAGCCGGCCTGTCGCGACAACGGCAACGGCACGGTCTCGGACCTCGTCACGGGGCTGATGTGGACCCGCGACCCGGGGGCGAAGGTGACGTACGACCAGGCGGTCGCCGGCGCGCGGACCTGCCGCGTCGCCGGGCACGCGGACTGGCGGCTGCCGACGGTCAAGGAGCTCTACTCGCTGATCCGCTTCGACGGCACCGACCCGTCGTCGCCGTCGGATGGCGCGGAGGGCCTCACGCCCTTCCTTGACGCGAAGGCCTTCAAGTTCAGCTACGGCCGCGAGGAGGACGGCGACCGCGTCATCGACTCGCAGTTCGCGACCTGCACCAAGTACGTCGGCCGCACGATGGGCGGCAACGAGACGATGTTCGGCGTCAACTTCGCGGACGGCCGCATCAAGGGCTATCCGTCCGGCGCCGTCGGACCCCGCGGCGCGAAGAAGTACTGCGCGCTCTATGTCCGCGGCAACCCGGCGTACGGCAGGAACCGGTTCCGCGACAACCGCGACGGGACCGTCACCGACGAGGCCACCGGGCTCACCTGGCAGCAAGCCGACAGCGGGAAGGGCATGGACTGGCCGTCCGCGCTGGCCTACGCCGAGGGCCTCGGGCTCGCCGGCCGCGACGACTGGCGGCTGCCGAACGCGAAGGAACTGCAGAGTATCGTCGACTACACGCGCTCGCCCGACGCGACGAAGTCCGCGGCGATCGACCCGGTCTTCCGCTGCACCGCGATCCGCAACGAGGCCGGCGAAGCCGACTTCGCGTGCTACTGGACCGGCACCTCGCACGTCTCCGCCGGCGGGCGGAACCCCGCGGGCGTCTACGTCGCCTTCGGGCGCGCGATGGGCTTCATGCGCGGGCGGTGGATGGATGTCCACGGCGCCGGCTGCCAGCGCAGCGATCCCAAGACCGGCGATCCGGCCGGCTTTCCCGAGGGCCGCGGCCCGCAGGGCGACGCGGTGCGCATCCTGAACTTCGTCCGCTGCGTCCGCGGCGGCGCGGCCGTCGCGCGCACGGAAGGCCCGCCGATCGAGGCGCGGGCCGCGTCGGACGGGCCGGGCGGCGGCCCCGGCGGCTTCGTGCGGCGGCTTGACCGCGACGGCGACGGGAAGGTCTCGGCGAAGGAGTTCGACGGGCCGCCCGAGCACTTCCCGCACCTCGACCGCGACCACGACGGCTTCCTCTCCGACGCCGAGGCCCCGCCGCCCCCGCAGGGCGGCCGACCCCGGCCGGGCCCGCGCTAACCGACGTGGTGCGGCGCCACGGCGTCAGGGCTGTCGCTCGAAGTACGGCAGGCGCTCCAGAGGAACCTCAAGGGACAGCGTGGCCGGACCGGTGATCACGCGGCCGTCGTCGCCCTTCCACGTTCCGGGCGGGATCCGGACCGTGCGCGAGGTGCCCGGGGTCACCATCGGGGCCACCAGGAGGTCGTCCCCCATCAGGAACTGGTCCTTGACGGCCTCGTACCCGCCGTCGGGGTAGCCGTAGGCCAGGGGGCGCAGGATCGGCTCGCCGGAGGCCGCGCCGGCACGCGCCAGGTCGAGGATACGCGGCGTGAACCGCAGGCGCAGGGCCACCGCCTGCTTCACCGCCGCCAGGCGGGCGGCGTCCAGCACGCGCCACGGGGCCACGGAGAACTGCATCATGGGCGCCAGCGCGTGAACCTGGGCCGAGCGCACGATGAGGTCCTGGTCGATCGTGGCCGTGTTCAGGAACGAGGTGAACTCGCCGCCGCCGATCAGGTCCGGGCAGACGAACGTGTAGCCGAGCAGTCCGGCCGCGATCATGTCGGGGATGAGCTTGCCGAGGTCCGCCCAGTCGTGGCTCTTGTCGCGCAGGCGCTGCACGAGCGGCCGGCCGGCCAGTTTCCAGGTGGCGCGGTACTCGTTGAGCGGGAAGGCGAGGCCGATCGCGGCGAAGAGTCCCGCGTGCTCGTTGGGGTCGAGCTTCCGGTGGGCGAGGTAGTCCGCCCGGTAGAAGGACGTGTCGCCGGCATCGAGCTTGAAGCCGTCCACGCCGTAGTCGGTCTGCAGGCGTGCAAGCTCGCCGGTGAACCATGCGTTCGCCTCCGGGTTCGACAGGTCGAGCATGGCGCTCTTGCCGTTCCACCACGGCACCATCGCCGGATCGCCGGGCTTCTCCATGAAGAACGCCTTCTTCTTCCTGAGGGCGCGGTAGACGTCGCAATCCGGGCTGACGAACGGGCAGACCCAGACCATGACCTTGAAGCCGAGGCCGTGCAGTTCGCTCATCATGGCCTTCGGATCCTTGAACCGGCCGGGGTGGAAGGCCCACTTGCCGTAGTCCTCCTGCCAGTTGTCGTCGATCATCAGCACCCCGGGAGGGAAGCCCTGGTCCACGATGGCGTGCGCGTACTTGAGCACGTCCACCTGGTTCTGGTCGTACATCAGCTCGATCCAGGTGTTGTACTGCGGCGCGGCGAAGAGCGCGGGGTCCGGCAGCTTGCCGTCGGTCGGGAAGAAGGTCCGCGACGCGTGGCGGAACGCGTCGCGCAGGCTGGTTCCTGCGCGGCCGTGGAGGATGGGGCTGCCGGTCGACGCGACGCGCAGCGCGCCGTCCTTGAAGGCGAATCGGAATGCCTTCTCGCACCAGACGTAGCGGCCCTTCGAGGACACGAGCAGCGGCGCATACTGGTTCCCGCGGTTGTCGCCGTCCAGGTTGATGTCGACGGGCGCATCCCCGTACGGCATCCGGGTGCCGAGCGTCACCGCTCCGCCCCACCACGCCTCGCCGGCGAGGAGGTCGAGGTTCACCTCCGACGGCGCGGGCTCCCCGGCGCGCGCCGTCGCGGAGACGAGCAGAAGGCAGAAGCCGAGGACGTGTCGGGCGTTCATGGCGCGTTCTCCATTCCGGGTGTCGTGGACGGTCCCGTGACGGTGAGGCTGCCCGAGGACCTGCGGGAAGGCAAGAGTCGCTCTCGGGCTCCGGGGCGTCCGGATGCACCACGGGGCGCCTCGCGGCCGGCGCACGGACCGACCCTCAGTCGTGATTCGCGGGGCGCGGCCGCGGATCGGGGCGCAACGCCCGTTGACGCGCGGGCCCGAAACCGGTATACCGGTTTCAGATCCCGGGATTCCGGTTGAGGGCGCATGGATTCGTCGTTGAGCACCGTCGCGTACCGCCAGATCCGGCGCAGGCTCCTGCGCGCGGCGCTGCCGGCCGGGCGGAAGGTGTCGGAGCACCGGCTGGCGCGGGAGCTCAAAATGAGCCGCACCCCCGTGCGCGAGGCGATCCGGCGGCTGGAGTCGGAGGGCGTGCTGCGGCAGGTGGCTTCGAGCGGGACTTTCGTCGCGGCGCCGGACCGGCAGCAACTGATCGATCTCGCCGAGGTCCGGATGGCGCTCGAGTCGTTCGCGGTCCGCAGGGCGGTGGAGCGGATCTGTCCGGCGCAGGCGGCCGAACTGCGGGCGGCGTGCGACCGCATGCTCGCGGCCGCGCGCGCGTTCCGCGACTCGGGCGCGGCGATCCTCGACGGCGCCCCGCTGCGGGACTACCTGACGGCGGACCTCGCGTTCCACCTGCTCCTGCTGCGCATCGCGGGGAACCGTCACGCCACGAAACTCGTCACCGACTCGCAGGTTCGCGGCGCGATGTTCGGCTACCGCAGCCACCAGCGCGACCTGCGGCACGTCGCCCGGATGTGGCTCCACCACGCCCGCATCGCCCGCGCCGTGCGCCGTCGCGATGCGCGCCGCGCCCGCCTGTGGCTCGAGCGGCACCTGCAGGAGAGCCTCGCCGCCGCGCTGGAGGCGTTCGATGCGCGGCGCGCGGACGGCATCCCCGACGCCCCGCCGCCGCGCGAACTGTCCGAGGCCCTCGAGGCCCTGATCACCGACGGAGAACCGCAGGCGACCCGCCGGACCCCGAGCCGACGGAAGGAGACCGCACGATGAACGCACCCCGCATCCGCATCGCCGCCGTTGCCGCGGCCCTGTTCGCCATCGCCTCGCACGCGGCGGATTCGAACGATGTCGCCCTCGTCGCGCCGCCGTTGAACTTCCAGCCCGGCCCGGCGGTCGCGGACAGCGTCCGCATGTTCCAGGGCATCCCGGGCCTCGAGCAGGCGAAGGACGGCCGGCTCTGGGCGACATGGTACGGCGGCGGCGTCACCGAGGACCTGCACAACTACATCATGCTCGTCACCTCCGGCGACGACGGTGCGACGTGGAGCAGCCTGAAGCTGGTGATCGACCCCGATGGCGACGGCGTCTGCCGCGCGTTCGATCCCTGCCTCTGGCACGATCCGCAGGGCCGGCTGTGGCTCTTCTGGGCGCAACGGGGCGTCCACGGGCCCCACACGACCGCGCATACGTGGGCGATCGTGACGGACGACGCGTCCTTCGAGTCGCCGAAGTGGTCCGCCCCGCGGCTCGTGCACCAGGGCATCATGATGAACAAGCCGACGGTCACCTCCTCCGGCACGTGGCTGCTGCCGATGGCGACGTGGTTCGAGGAGGGGAGCTGCCTCGTCGTCGCGTCGGAGGACCGCGGCGGCTCGTTCCGCACGATCGGACGCGTGACCGTGCCGCGGCGCGAGGACCGCAACTGCGACGAACCGATGATCGTCGAGCGCAAGGACGGATCGCTGGGACTCTTCGTGCGCACGCGTTACGGCATCGGCGGGGCGGCGTCGAAGGACGGCGGCGCGACCTGGACCCCGGCCGCGGAGACCGGCATCCCGCACACCGTCTCGCGGTTCTTCATCCGCCGCCTCGCCTCCGGCCGCCTGCTGCTCGTCCGCCATAACGGCCCCGGTCCGAAGATGGGGCGCTCGCACCTGACCGCGTTCCTCTCCGACGACGACGGCGCAACGTGGAAGGGCGGCCTGCTGCTCGACGAGCGGTCCGGCGTCTCCTATCCCGACGGCGTGCAGGCGGCGGACGGCACGATCCGGATCGTCTACGACTACAACCGCACGACCGACAAACAGATCTTCATGGCGCGCTTCACGGAGGAGGACGTGCTGAAGGGCGGACTTGGATCGCCCGCCGCGAAGCTGCGGATCCAGGTGAACCAGGCGACGGGCGTCAACCCGAAGGCGAAGACGCCGCCGGCCGTGGGGCCGCGCGACGCCAACGCGGACGGCGTTGCCATGGCCGCCGGCCCCGCCGCGGGCCTCGAGGTCCGCGCGGGCGAACTCGATGCGTTCGCTCCCGGCGCGCGGCTCTTCACGGACCGCGAGTACGTCGTCGCCGAGGTTCCACCCGCCCTGCGCGGTGCGAAGTTCGCCCGCGGCGCGATCGTCGGCACGTCGGTCCTCTGCAGCCGGCCGGGCGTGGTGCTCGTCGCAACGCCGACGGCCGCCCGCAACCGCGACAGCCTCGTCGACGACCTTCAGAAGCGCGGATTCCGCAAGGTCGCCCTGCCGGAGTTCGCGGTGTTCCGCGGCGAGGCGAACGTCTGCACGCTGTTTCAGAAGGACCTCGCGAAGGGCGAGAAACTCGAAATCGGCAAGTGGGGTGTCATCCTCCTGCCGGGCAAGGCGGAGTAGCCATGTCCGCGCCGCGCCCGTCCTCCTGCCTCTCCATCGGCACTTCCCTGCGCCCTCCGCTTCCCCGTGTGAGTCCTCGTCCGAACCTCAGAAGAAGGAGTCATCCATGAGCAGGGTCGTCACGTTCGGGGAGATCATGGGCCGGCTGGCGCCGCGGGGCTTCCTGCGCTTCCGCCAGGCGATGCCGGGCGCGCTGGATATCACCTTCGCCGGCGCGGAGGCGTCGGTCGCGGCCTCGGTCGCCTATTTCGGCGGCGAGGCGGCTTTCGTCACCGCGCTGCCGGTCCACGCGATCGGCGATGCCTGCGTCGCGAGCCTCAAGGCGATGGGCATCGAAACGAGCCGCATCGTGCGGACGAAGAAGGGACGGCTCGGCCTGTACTTCCTCGAGACCGGCGCCAACCAGCGGCCCGGAAACGTGATCTACGACCGCGACGCGTCGTCGGTGTCGATGACGCCCGCGTCGGCCTATCCGTGGGCGGAGATCTTCGCAGGCGCGCGCTGGTTCCATGTCTCGGGCATCACGCCGGCGATCTCCGCGACCGCCGCCGAGGCCGCGCTGGCCGCCGCACAGGCCGCCTCCGCCGCGGGGGCGACGGTCTCGTGCGACCTGAACTTCCGTCGCAAGCTCTGGAACTGGGACCCGGCCGTCGCGCCGCAGGATCTCGCGCAGCGCACGATGCGGACGCTGCTGGAGCACGTCGACGTCGTCATCGGCAACGAGGAGGACGCCGGCGAGGTGCTGGGCATCCATGCGCGCGACACGGACGTCCAGTCCGGCCGCGTCGCCGCCGAACGTTACCCCGACGTCGCCCGCCAGGTCGCCGCGCAGTTTCCGCGCGTGTCGCTCGTTGCGATCACGCTGCGCGAGAGCGTCTCCGCCTCGCACAACAACTGGGGCGCGATGCTCTACGACGCGCGCGCCGGCGAGGCGCACTTCGCCCCCAGCCCCGGCGGCCAGTACCGGCCCTACGCCATCACCGACATCGTCGACCGCGTCGGCGCCGGCGATGCCTTCGCCGCGGGCCTGATCTTCGCGCGGATCACGCCGGAACTGGCCGACCCGAGGACGGCGGTCTCGTTCGCCACGGCCGCCTCCTGCCTCGCGCACTCGATCTCCGGCGACTTCAACCTCTCCACCCGCGCCGAGGTCGAGGCCCTGATGAAGGGCTCCGGCTCCGGCCGCGTGGTGAGGTGACGAGGCCGACGGGATGTGTCGGGGAGGGCGCGGTGCCACCCGCGCCGAATGCGTCCTGAATCCTCGATCCGGCCGGCGTGGCAGCCGGCCCTCCCGGCCGCGTGGTGAGGTGACGAGGCCGGCGGGATATGCCGGGGAGGGCGCGGTGCCACCCGCGCCGAATGCATCCTGAATCCCCGATGCGGCCGGCGTGGCAGCCGGCCCTCCCGGCCGCGTGGTGAGGTGACGAGGCCGGCGGGATGTGCCGGGGAGGGCGCGGTGCCACCCGCGCCGAATGCGTCCTGAATCCCCGATCCGGCCGGCGTGGCAGCCGGCCCTCCCGGCCGCGTGGTGAGGTGACGGGACCGGCGGGATGTGTTGGGGAGGGCGCGGTGCCACCCGCGCCGAATGCATCCTGAATCCCCGATCCGGCCGGCGTGGCAGCCGGCCCTCCCGGGCGCGTGGTGAGGTGACGAGGCCGGCGGGATGTGTTGGGGAGAGCGCGGCGCCACCCGCGCCGAATGCATCCCGAATCCCCGATCCGGCCGGCGTGGCAGCCGGCCCTCCCGGGCGCGTGGTGAGGTGACGGGACCGGCGGGATGTGTTGGGGAGGGCGCGGTGCCACCCGCGCCGAATGCGTCCTGAATCCTCGATCCGGCCGGCGTGGCAGCCGGCCCTCCCGGGCACCCGTTCGGACGCCCCGGCGGTTGGGATCATGGCCGTCGAAGCTACACGCCCGTGAAACGTCGGTCCCCGGGTCCCGGGCGGATCCGGTTCAAGATCAGGCCTGCGAGGAAGCCGGCTGCCGAGCGGACGATCAACGGCTCCGCCAACCCCGTCTTGATCCCGGTCACGCGGCCGGCCGCCAGGGTGAGAATGAGCGTCAGGACGCTCAGCAGCACAGCCAGCGGGAGGAGATCCCGCAGCCGTCGCCGGCCAGTCAGCCAGGCCGCCAGCAGGGGCGGGACCGTGAGGACGATCGGCGCCAGGATTGCGTTGTCCCGGGGCACGCGCAACCGCCCGATGACCATCAAGGCCGCCTCGACGGCAAGCGAGAACGCCACGTAGACCAGCGCGAGGGCCCACGGTTTCTCCCGGCGGGACATGGCGGTCAGTCCGGCACGGCGCCGGGTTTCGAGGCGACGTAGGCGCCGAGGCGGTTGCCGCGGCGGGCGGCCTCGACGG
>Ga0194125_10008850_pt1 | contig 14105 bp, 15 predicted proteins | sample TA2KigC250mmetaG_FD_148626 | JGI IMG/M metagenome (GOLD analysis project Ga0194125, IMG submission 148626) | Freshwater microbial communities from Lake Tanganyika, Tanzania - TA2015034 Kigoma Deep Cast 250m | ecosystem: Environmental > Aquatic > Freshwater > Lake | place: Tanzania: Lake... | reverse complement strand
GCAACGGGATCGAGGGTCGTATCAGTGTTATTCGACGCACAGTCCAGTTGACTCGTTGTCCCAATCACGGTCTGGACGGTTTCGAGCGCTGGATTGGTTGGGGGATCATCGTCGCCAACTTGGTAGTGCTTGCCCGAAAACTTCACAACCGTCGTCGCGACTCGAAACGTCAAGCAAATTGAATTTTCCAACAAGAACTACACTAGCGAGGGAAGGGCGCGGCGTGTGCGCGTTCTTCGATTTCCAAATGCCGCCGGAAGCGGCGGCGGGCGCAGGCGCGCTGTGGGTGAACGAAACGAAACTTTTTACGCTCAAGGTGATCCAATGAAACTAGCCGCCGTCATTCTCGCCGCGGGTCAAGGGACGCGGATGAAAACCAGGTTGCCCAAGGTGTTGCATCCCGTCGTCGGCAAGCCGATGGTGTGGTACGCGCTGGAGACCGTCGCCGCGCTCGGTTGCGATCAAACTGTTCTCGTCGTCGGTCACGGCGCGGATCAAGTGCGCGACACAATCTCCAATCTCCAATCTCCAATCTCTAACTTCCAACCTTCAATCTCCACCCTCCAATTTGCCGAACAGCGCGAACAACGCGGTACCGGGCACGCGGTCTTGCAAGCGCGCGACGCGTTGCGCGGCAAGTCGGACGCGGTCTTTATCGTGTACGGCGATATGCCGTTGCTGCGCGCCGAGACGCTGAAAAAGTTGACCGACTTGCACGCGTCGTCACGCGCGACGATCACGCTGCTCACGCTCGTCGCGGACGATTCGATGGCGTTCGGGCGCATCGTGCGCGACGCGAACAAGCGCGTGTTGGGAATCGTCGAAGAGCGCGACGCGACGCCGGAGCAATTGGCGATCCGCGAATTGAACTGCGGCGTCTATTGTTTCGACGCGGCGTGGTTGTGGGATCGCCTCGCGCACCTCCAACCGACCGGCGCGCAGAACGAGTACTATTTGACCGATCTCGTCGCGTTGGCGGTCAGGGAAAATCGCGCGATTGAAACGATGGTCTCGCGCGACGCGGAGGAAATGCTGGGCATCAACACGCGCGTTCAACTGGTGCAGGCGGAGAAAATTATGCGCGCGCGCATCAACGACGCGCTGATGCTCTCGGGTGTGACGCTGATCGATCCGGCGACAACGTACATCGAACCCGATGTGACCATTGGTGAAGACACGATCATCGAGCCAAACACGCATTTGCGCGGCAAGACGCGCATCGGCGCGAACTGCCGCATCGGTCCCAACGCGATCATTCGCGACGCGCAAATCGGCGACGAATGTGCGATCGTCGCATCGGACGTTACCGAATCGATCATCGAAGCGCGCGTGCAGATCGGACCCTTTGCGCGCTTGCGTGCCGGGACGCACCTCGCGCGCGCTGTCCGCATCGGCAATTTCGGCGAAGTGAAAAATTCGCGCGTCGGCGAAAAATCGCACATCGGGCATTTCAGTTACGTCGGCGACGCGGACTTGGGCGCGCGCGTCAACATCGGCGCGGGAACGATCACGTGCAATTACGACGGCAAACGCAAGAATCGTACGCTCATCGGCGACGATGTGTTCATCGGCAGTGACACGCTGCTGATCGCGCCGGTGACGATTGGCGCGCGCGCGCGCACGGGCGCGGGCGCGGTGGTGAACAAGGATGTTCCGGCGGATTCACTCGCGGTGGGAGTTCCCGCGCGCGTGATCCGGAAATTAAATGACAAATAAGCAAAAGACAGATTTGCCTTTTGTCATTTGTTCATTTGTCATTTGGAATTGATTTATGCTTGAGATTCTGATTTGGCTTGTCTTTCTGGCGGTTGCGATTGCCGCGACGGTTGTGCAAACCATCACCACTTGCGTCCACGAAGTCGAGTCGGCGGTGGTGGCGGAGAATTCGGCGCGGTTGCGGCGCGTGCGGTTGTGGAGCGGCATCGCCGCCGCGCTGGCGCGCGCGATCGCGACGGCGGTCGCGGTGTTCGCGTTGTGGAACGCGCAAGCCGACGGCTGGCTGATCGCGCTGGGCGCGGGCATGACGATCGTGCTGGCGTTGGGGTTGCAATTCGTGGCGCGGCATCTGGCGCGCCGCAACCTGGAACGTCTAGCCGCGCCGTTGCTGGGCGATGCCATCGTCTTTTTGCCGTTGGTCGAACCGCGCGCCGAGCCGTTACAGGAAGAAGAGACGCGCGAAGAAGCGGTCGAGCAGATGGTGGACGCGAGCGAAAAAGCCGGGTTGATCGAATCAGACGAACACGCGATGATCACCGGCGTTTTGCAACTCGACCGGACGTTGACGCGCGAAATTATGGTGCCGCGTATTGACGTGATCGCGGTTGAAGTGGAAACGCCGCTCCGCAACGCGCTCGACGTGGTGATCGCGGGCGCGCACGCGCGCGTGCCGGTCTACGAAGAATCAATCGATCACGTGGTCGGCTTGTTGTACGCCAAAGATCTGCTCAAGGTGTGGCGGGACGGCAAGATTGACGTGCCGCTCCGTTCCTTGTTGCGCCCCGCGTATTTCGTGCCGGAATCGAAACGCTTGGACGAATTGTTGCAAGAATTGCAGCGCACCAAAGTTCATATGGCGATCGTCATAGACGAATTTGGCGGGACGGCTGGGATCGTCACGATTGAAGACGTGCTGGAAGAAATCGTCGGCGAGATTCAGGACGAGTACGACACCGGCGAAGAACCGCTCGTCGAGCGCGTGAATGAGTTCGAAGGTGTTTTCAACGCGCGCGTGACGATTGACGATGTGAATGACGCGCTCGCGCTCAATCTGCCGGACGAAGGCGATTCGTTAGGCGGCTTGGTTTATCAACGTCTGGAAAAAATGCCCAAGGTGGGCGATCAGGTGCGCGTGGGCAACGCGGCGATCACGGTTATGAACGTGGTTGGACGGCGGATCAAGCAAGTGCGTGTGAGCAAATTAGTGAACAGTGAACAGTGGGACAGTGAATAGTGAATAGTGAACAGTGGATAGTGGATAGTGGACAGTGAACAGTATCGGTTCACCGTTTGCTGATGACGGGGGCGCGATGCGGAATGATCTAGAAAACCTGGTTACGCGCGCGCGCGCGGCGCGCCAAAACGCGTACGCGCCCTACTCGCGGTACGCGGTCGGCGCGGCAGTGCTGGCGAAATCGGGGAAAATTTATACCGGCTGTAACATCGAGAACGCGGCGTATCCCAGCGGCTTGTGCGCGGAACGCGTCGCGATCTTCAAGGCGGTGTCGGAAGGAGAACGCGAGTTCACCGCGCTTGCCGTCGTTACGGCGAACGCCGGCGCGATGTGCGGCGCGTGCCGCCAGGTGCTATCGGAATTCGCGGCGGACGACGCGGTGATCGTACTCGCGCCGGCGCGCGGCAAGCGGCGCAAGCGCGTGACGATGAAACGGATGTTGCTCGATCGGTTTGGCGCGATGCATTTGAGATCGAAACGGTAGGGGCGATTGACAAATCGCGCCTACTGTTTTTGGAATTTTCAAGCTTGTAAGGTATAATAAATTCTTGGTAAAGGGGCAAAGATGATCGAGCCGATTGGGCTGAATCAAAAGATGCTGGAGGTGCGCGCGCTTGCGGACGGCAAGGGCTTTTCCTCGGATCCGGCGCGCATCTGGGAAATGCTCGCGCTGATTCATACCGAAGTGTCCGAAGCGACCGACGCGTACAAAAAAGGCGAGTCGTTCGATCACGTTGGCGAAGAATTGATCGACGCGATCATTCGCATCTTGCATCTTTGCTCGGCACTTGATCTCGACGCGGAAGCGCTGTTTGAAGCGAAGATGTCGCGGAATTGGGAGCGACCGTACAAGTACAATACGGTACGGGGGGGATGAATGTGTTCAAGGTTTCAAGTTCCAAGTTTCAGGTTGGATTAACCTTGAACTTTGAACCTGAAACCTGAAACCTGTGACGATGCCGCGCGAACGACTTTACCGAGTTGAGGCGATAGTTCTCAAGCGGACGGATCACGGCGAGGCGGATCGCTTGCTCACCTTGCTCACGCCCGATCTGGGGAAACTGCGCGCGATTGCCAAGGGCGCGCGCAAGCCGTCGTCGCGCAAGAGCGGGCACGTCGAGTTGTTCGCGCATACGCATTTGCTCGTCGCCAAGGGCAAGCAACTCGATGTCGTAACGCAAGCCGATACGCTCGACGCGTTTCTTGAATTGCGCGAGAACTTGGAGCGCGTCGGTTACGCGTACTACCTCGCTGAACTCGTCGATCGATTTTCCGAAGAGGGTACCGAGCATCGCGCGACGTTCGCGCTGTTGTTGCGCGCGCTCGCCGCGCTGAATGACGCGACGACCGAGCCCGATTTGCTCGCGCGCTTTTTTGAACTGCGGCTGTTGCAGTACGTCGGCTATCGTCCGCAACTGTTCAACTGTATTCACTGCGGCAAAGCGATCGAGCCGGTGGAAAATTTTTTCAGCGCGGAAGCGGGCGGCGTGATCGATCCGGATTGCGTGCAGACACGGCGCGCGCAGATCGCCGGGCGCGCTCGCGCGGTCTCGCCGACGGCAGTGAGCCGGACTGATGATTTTGTTGAACGAGGCGAGAACGCGCGAAACGACGCGCAGACGATTTCGCTGGACGCGCTCAAGATTCTGCGGTATCTGCAAACGCGCGAATGGGAAACGGTGCGCGGTCTCCGGTTCGCAGAGCGCGGCGAAGCAATGTCCGAAGTCGAGTCGTTGATGCTGCGCTACATCACACATCACTTGGAACGCAATTTGAAGAGCGTAGAATTTTTGCGGGAGTTGAAAGCGGGGTTGTATGCTGCAAAAAAGTAAATCGAGCACCACACCAAAAACGCGCGAGACGCGCGCGGCGTATCGCGCGCGGACGCGCAAAACAATCGCGACAAGACTGCCCGTTGTCCGTTCGCACGCAGCCAAATTGCAGGCGCGGCAGGTGGTTGCCGTACCCTGGGAAGAACGCGTCGCGCCCACGAGCGAACAACTAATGGAATGGCATCTCTGGTTGAATGAGCATGCTGACGACTTGGAGGCAAAGTATTCTGGCAAGTTTCTCGCGATTTGGGATAAACAAATTATCGCGTCAGGGAATACGCGCCGTCAAGTTTATTCGCGCGCGGATCAAGCGCGTTCCCAAGTGATTCCATTGATCACCTATATTCCGATCGCTGACGAGATTGCCTTTGCGCCGAGCAATTTCCCAATCGAGTGGAGTCTTTTTGCGGATGGCGCACCAGATGAATGAACAGCGCATACCCTATCGGCGATTACGCGGGCAACGCGCGCCGTTCATATTTCTACAGCTGTATCACGCCGACCGCCAAACCGAAGATTATGCCTTTGTAGATTCGGGCGCAACGTACTCGATATTCGATTTGGCGGTGGCGGAGCGGCTGGGCATTGATGCGTTTTCGGGACGACACGATTCGGTGATCGGTATGGATGGTCGGCTGGCTTCGATTTATCTTCACACAATTGGCTTGGAGATTGGCACATTCCATCTTACCGCCGAAGTGGGTTTCTCTGAGCAATTGCGGATCGGTTTCAACCTGCTCGGTCGCCATTCGGTTTTCAATCAACTGCAATTCTGTTTCAACGATCGTGACGGCGAGTTGATCGTCAGTCGTTTATAGATTCGCGCAGAGGAATGATTATGCCAGATATGGAAACGATGGTGTCGTTGTGCAAACGACGCGGCTTTGTCTTTCAAGGATCGGAAATTTACGGCGGCATCGGCGGATTTTGGGATTATGGTCCGCTCGGCGTCGAACTGAAAAACAATATCAAACGCGCGTGGTGGAAGGCGATGGTGCAGGATCGCGACGATATCGTCGGGATTGACGCGGCGATCATTATGAACCCAAACGTCTGGGTCGCGAGCGGTCACGTCGCTACGTTCAACGATCCGCTCGTCGAGTGCAAAAACTGTCATCATCGTTTTCGCGCGGATGAACTTCCCGGCGAATCCTGCCCGCACTGCGGCAACAAGGGCACGATGACCGAACCGCGTCAGTTCAACGTGATGTTCAAAACGCACGTCGGTCCCGTGGAAGAGGACGCGGCGGTGGCATACTTGCGCCCCGAAACCGCGCAAGGCATCTTTGTCAATTTCTCGAACGTGCAGCAATCTATGCGGAAGAAAATTCCGTTTGGCGTCGCGCAGATAGGGCGGTCGTTCCGGAACGAGATCATCACGGGCAATTTTATTTTCCGCGACCGCGAGTTCGAGCAGATGGAAATGGAATTTTTCCTCAAGCCAGGGACGGAAGATGAGTGGCACGATCATTGGCGTGACGAACGACTCGCGTGGTGGAAGAAAACGCTGAACATTCGCGATGAAAATATTCGCGTCAAAGTCATTCGCAAAGAACGAACGTACATCATCGGTCCCGATCCCGACGATGTGAAAGAGGAAAAGCCGCCGCATTATTCCAAGGGCAATTACGACATCGAGTATCGTTTTCCGATGGGCTGGAGCGAGATCGAAGGGATTGCGAGCCGCACCGATTGGGATTTGGGCGCGCATCAAAAACTGAGCGGCAAAGACCTGACGTACTTTGACGACGAGACGAAGGAAAAGTACACGCCCTACGTCGTCGAACCGGCAATGGGCGTGGATCGTGCGGTACTCGTCGCGCTGTTCGAGAGTTACAAGGAAGAAGTCGTGCGCGACGAAAAACGGATCGTTCTGCGGTTACCTAAGGCACTTGCGCCGCTCAAAGTCGCGGTACTGCCGCTCGCGCGCAATCGTCCGGAGATCGTCGAGCTGGCGCGCAAGATCACGATGGACTTGAAACCGCAAATGATGGCGATGTACGACGACACCGCGAGTATCGGGCGGTTGTATCGCCGCCAAGACGAAATCGGCACGCCGTTCTGCGTGACGGTGGATCATCAGTCCGCGCTGCCGGACGACGAAAAGTACGACGGCAAGGTGACGATCCGCGATCGCGATTCGATGGAGCAGGTTCGCGTGCCGGTCGCGGAAGTGAAGAGTGTGTTGATGAGTCGGTTGATCGCGTAGTCGGATGGTTGGTACGAGATGGTGAAGAAACGCAAGGGTAACAAGAAAATGCAATTCCAAAGCGTCCAGTCGATTGAACAAGTCGAACTGGATGTGTGGTTGGAAGAAGCCACGCGCAAATACGATGCTGTGTTGCGACGCCTTGCAGATACTGACCCTGAGATGTTGGTGCGTGTACGCGCAAATATGGAACGCTACCGCTCGACATTTGAGCGGTTGGCAGATTCGTAGAGAAGTGAACATGAACGAGGGTGGTTCCATCGGGCAGATCGAAAATTATCTGCCGCAACTGAAAACGGTTTTTGAAGAACACGGCGTCGTCCTCGCGTATCTCTACGGCTCGCAAGCGATTGGCAACGCGGGACCGTTGAGCGACGTGGACATTGCAGTTCTCTTCGTGCGCGGCATTGAACCGAGCGAACGTTTTGATCGCATCTTGAAATTGATGAGCGATCTGGCAAGCGTCTTCAAGCGCGACGATGTGAACGTGTTGGACTTGGACGAGGGGACGCCACTGTTGAATAACAATGTGCGCGTGCATGGTCGCGTGATTTTTTGCGCGGATGAAAAAGCGCGCGCCGATTTTATGCTGCGCGCGCTGCAACAATACATTGACACGGAACCGCTGCGCCGCGAACAGAACCGTTACTTGCGAGAGAAAATTGAGCGCGGCTTGTTTGGGCGTCCGATTCCAATCGCGCGGGCGAGGTGAAAGATGGTCGACGTGTCAATGATCTTGGAACGATTGAAACGGCTGGCTGAATATGTCGAATTCTTGGAGCGGCACAAAAAAGTGATCTACGAAGAATTTGTCGCAGACAAGTCAATCGAATACTCCGTCGAGCGCGCGCTCCAAATCGCGATTCAGATCGTCATAGATATCGCCGCGCACATTTTGAGCACGACGAGCAATTTGACGGCAAACGACTATGCGGATGCGATTGTCAAGTTAGCCAAGATTGATGTGATCCCGGCAGAATTTGCCGAGCGGATCAAAGGGATGCCCAAGTTCCGCAATGTCCTTGTGCACGAGTACGTCAGCATTGATACCTATTTTCCGCTCCCCCTGTTTGAGGGTTCGCACATTCAGGGAGATTGTTCGATGATTTTCCAGATTTGTTTTTGGATGGGACGGAGTTCCGGTTGATGGACTTTTGTGCGCCGCCCTTTGCGCTTGACCAAGACCAGGGCGTAGTCCGAAAACGCACGCAACAACGCCCTGGCGGTGGGATAACGATTGTCGCGCTTTTCGGGCATCAAGCCCTTCAAGAGTTTGCCGGTCTTGGCGATCCAACGGCGGACTTGCTGCTCTAACAGCGCCGCCACCAACACCGCAATCATAATCAGCAAGGTCAAACCCATCAGTCGTTTCGGTTTGTGGAGCCACAGCGGTCGGATTTGAACCGGACTCTTGAGAAAATCAATCGTTTGTTCGACGTTCACTTGCTCTTTGTATTTCATCATGGCTGTCCCGGCCGCTAACTCGGTGGCGGGAACATTCGTGCAGAATAAGGCGATGCCATCGAAGCGGGCTTCCGTCGCGATCAGTTCTTCCCGCTTTTGCCAACTCAGCTGCCAATCTTGCGCCGCTTTAGTCCCGCGCAAGGTCCATTCCCAATACCGCGCCGCGTGGGCTTGGTGCAAAGCGCGTTCGATGCGCGGTGTAATCGTGGCACGGTCGGTGTAGTCGTATTTCCCGAGCAGTCCCTGAATGCGGTGCAAGGCGGCGGCACCCGCTTGCACCGCTTTCGTCCGGGCGTGGGTATCCTGTTCCGCTTTGGCGCTGGAATGGCTGAAAATCCAGCGGAGCGGATAGACGGTTGCGGTCTTGGGGTCTTTCAGTTCGTAGCCGACCTCACAGACCTGAAACTGGGGGCGTTGCTCGACCGGCTTGGTCGCGTTGTTGCGACTGACATACGCAACGGGCGTCCAGGCGAGTTCACCCGCACGCAAGCGGGCTTCCGTCGCCAGCCAGACCTGCTTGGCGGTATCGGTCCACGGATGCGCCGCCAGAAAGTGCTGTTTCTGCTGGCAGAAAGTGCGTTCGTTCTCCGCCGTGCATAACTTGCGATCGCCGATGAGGATGGCATTGCCCGCCCCAGGTAGGATCCGGCGCAAAGCATTCATATCGGCGACGTAGACGCCATCGTCCGTCTGATTCCCGTCCCAGGGACGATACCACAGGGGCACACGCCCAGTGGTGATGAGACTGAGGACGAATTGCACCTTGTGGCGTTGGCCGTCTTTGTTGTAACCCTCCACCAGCAAGGGCTGGGACGAGTCGTCCGCAGCCGGTTGATTGGCATACGCCCCTTCAAAGTAGATGCTGGTGGTATCGCTGTGGAGCCACTCCAGGTCGAGCGGGAAGCGGCGCGCGCCGTTCTGGAGCAGCGCCGTCCAGATGGTCACGGCATGATCACCTACGCCTTCCAAGAGTGCACCCAAGCGGTCATCGTCAAGCCACGCGGGCTGCAACGCAAAGACTTGGTCAATGCCGTGTTGGGTCGCCCAATCCGCCAATTGGTAGAGCGGTGCGGGTTGGAAACTGAGGCGGTTTGCGATAATCGCCTGTGCCAATTGCCCGTAGGTGGCTTCGATGTCAGGCTGAGACTTGAGCGCGTGGTCAATCGCGGCAACCACGCCCAAGCGGTGGAGCAGATTCTTGATCAGATACGCGCCTCCAACGACGACGGTCTCATACTCGACAGCACCAGTTTGAATGGGCATACGCTCCACCTCCGGGGTGGATTGTATCCCAATCTCATTTCAGATCAAACCCCCAATGAGGGGTAGCGGAAAATAGGTTGATACGCGCAAAGTTTATCAGAATTGGCAAGATGGGTTGAACGACTTTATTCTTTTTGCGCGTTACATCAACGACTGGCTTGCCAAAAACAACCTGCTCGATCCAAAAGCATAGTTGCCAGATCGCCAATCGAAAATCGAAAATCACAAATCTCAAATTCCCACGTGGCTTTTCAAGCAACGGCGCTCGGCAATCCACTGGAAATATTATTCTCTCATAGGAGGCACAACCAATGGCAGTCAAGAAAGTCGCTGCAAAGAAAGCGACGACCCGCAATCTGAAATCTGAAATCAAAAATCAGAAATCGAAAAAATGGGTGTACCTGTTCGAGCAGGGCAACAAGGATATGCGCGATCTGCTGGGCGGCAAAGGCGCCGGACTCGCGGAGATGACGCACGCCAATTTGCCGGTGCCGCCCGGTTTCACGATCACAACCGAGGTGTGCAACGCGTACTACACGTCAGGCAAAAAATTTCCCAAGGGAATGTGGACGCAAGTGCTTGCCGCGCTCAAAGTCGTGGAAAAGCAGACCGGCAAGAAATTCGGCGACGCGAAAAATCCACTGCTCGTCTCGGTCCGCTCCGGCTCGAAATTTTCGATGCCGGGTATGATGGACACGGTGCTGAATCTGGGTCTGAATTCCGAAACGTTGAAAGGAATCGCCGCGCTGACCGGCAACCAACGTTTTGCGATGGACGCGTACCGGCGTTTCATTTCGCTGTTCGGTCGCATCGTGATGGGCGTCGAGCAGAAAAAATTCGACGCGATTTTCGACGGCGCGAAAGCCAAATACCACGCGAAGGCGGACACCGATCTCGACGCGAACGCGCTGAGTGAAATCGTCGCGCAGTTCAAGGAGTTGTACAAAAAAGAAAAAGGCGCGGAATTTCCCGAAGACCCGTACAAGCAACTGGAACTGGCGATTGGCGCGGTCTTTGGATCGTGGATGGGCAAGCGCGCCGTGGATTATCGCCGCATCAACAAGATTCCCGACAACCTCGGCACGGCGGTCAACGTCCAGACGATGGTGTTCGGTAATGCGGGCGACGATTCCGGCACCGGCGTCGCGTTCACGCGCAATCCCAGCACCGGCGAAAATGTTTTGTTCGGCGAGTACCTGGCGAACGCGCAAGGCGAAGACGTGGTCGCCGGAATTCGCACGCCGATGAAAATCGCAGAACTGAAAGAAAAGAATCCCAAGGTGTACGCCGAGTTTTCCAAGATCGCGCGCCGAATGGAAAAACATTATCGCGAAATGCAAGACCTGGAATTCACGGTCGAGCGCGGCAAGTTGTATATGTTGCAAACGCGGCGCGGCGCGCGCAACGCGCGCGCGACGGTCCGCGTCGCGGTCGAGATGGTGCGCGAGGGACTGATCACGAAGGAGGAAGCGATTCTGCGCGTCGAGCCGAATCACGTCGTGCAACTCTTGATGCCGCAATTCGACGACGCGGCAAAAGCGGACGCGGCGAAGCAAGGCAACTTGCTCGCGACCGGTTTGAACGCGTCGCCCGGCGCGGCAACCGGTCTCGCGATTTTCAATCCGGACACGGCGGAGAAGTTGGGCAAGGAGGGCAAGAGCATCATCCTGGTTCGCTACGAAACATCGCCGGAAGATGTGCACGGGATGTACGCGTCGAAAGGGATTTTGACGCAACATGGCGGCGCGACGTCGCACGCGGCGGTCGTCGCGCGCGGCGCGGGCTTGCCGTGCGTCGCCGGTTGCGAAGGCATTCACGTTGACGAAGAAAAGAAAATCTTCACCGTCGGCGGCAAGACGATCAAAGAAGGTGATTCGATTTCGATTGACGGCGGTTCAGGTGAAGTGTTCCTGGGCGAAATCAAAATGGTGTTGCCCGATTTCGATCAGGATCAAGAACTCAAGACCTTGCTCGCGTGGGCGGATGAAATTCGTTTGAAGAAATCGCGCAAGGGGATCAAGAATTCGCCCGAGCTCGGTTTGCAGGTGTGGGCGAACGGCGATTACCCGCGTGACGCGCGGATGGCGATCAAGTTCGGCGCGCAAGGGATCGGTTTGTGCCGCACCGAGCATATGTTCTTCGAAACGGATCGTTTGCCGATCGTGCAAAAAATGATCTTGTCCAAGACGGACGCGGAACGCCAAACGTATCTCGATCAACTGTTGCCGATTCAGCGCGAAGATTTCTACGGCATCTTTGAAGCGATGGGCGAACTGCCGGTCGTGATTCGCACGATCGATCCGCCGCTGCACGAATTTCTCCCGTCGCACGAACAACTCTTGGTCGAAGTGACCGAGTTGCGCGTGCGCGGCAACAATCCGGCGTTGCTGAAAGAAAAAGAGGAAATGCTCAAGGCGGTCGAAGGAATGCGCGAGCAGAATCCGATGCTGGGTCTGCGCGGCTGCCGTCTGGGGATCACGATGCCGCAGATCACGTTGATGCAAACGCGCGCGATCATCGAAGCGGCGTGTCAACTGAAAAAGCGCGGCGTCAACGTCCATCCCGAAATTATGATCCCGCTCGTCGGTCACGTGAACGAGTTGAAGCATCAGCGCGAACTGGCGGACGCCGAAGCGAAAAAAGTGATCGCGGAACAAGGCGTCGAGTTGGAATACAAGATCGGCACGATGATCGAAATTCCGCGCGGCGCGCTGACTGCGAACGAGATCGCCGAGTACGCGCAGTTCTTCTCGTTCGGCACGAACGATCTGACGCAGACGACGATGGGAATATCGAGAGATGACGCGGAAGGACGCTTCCTATTGAGATACGTAGAAACCAAGATTCTGCCCGCCAATCCATTTCAAGAGTTGGATCGGCAAGGTGTCGGGGGGTTGATGCGAATCGCAGTGGAAGAAGGCAGGCAGACGAATCCGAAGTTGAAGATTGGGATCTGTGGCGAACACGGTGGAGACCCATCCTCCATCGAGTTCTGCCATCGCATCGGCTTGAACTATGTGAGTTGCTCGCCGTATCGCGTGCCGGTGGCGCGGCTCGCGGCGGCGCAAGCGGCGGTTGTGAAGAGCAAATAGATGTTGTAAAATGTTGGCGCGGAGGTTTTCCTCCGCGCCTCTTTTATCGGCAAGGTTCATACGATTATTTAACGCGCGGACGAATCTTTTTTGCTATGATCCTCTCAAGGAGGAAATCGAAATGCAAAAAATTTACCCGTGTTTTTGGTTCGATGGTCAAGCGGAGGAGGCGGCGAATTTCCATGTCTCCATCTTCAAGAATTCCAAGATCGTGAACATCGCGCGCTATGACGAGGCAAGCGCAAAAGCATCGGGTCAGCCGAAGGGCTCGGTGATAACGGTGACGTTTCAGCTCGATGGGCAAGACTTTATAGTGCGGTTGGCCGAAAGATCGCTTTGGTTTGTCATGGCAGATCGTTCCGACAGTTTTGGACGAGCTGACAAGCGACCCCGACCCGGCGAAACCGCAACGCGTGATGGCGGAGGTGTTGCAAATGAAGAAACTGGATATCGCGGAATTGAAGCACGCGAACAGCGGAGAATGAAGAATATAGGGGCGAAGCATTTTTTTGCAGTTCAGAAAAATGCTTCGCCCTTTTAGTTTTCCAATCTGGTCTTGACCAGCGTTACCTCTCCTTCAGGGATGAATGGTCTCTATTCGATCTTCATTTGTAGTTGCTCTCTGGGAGAAAAGCCATTATCACTTTCTTGTTGGACATCCTCGTCAGTGTCTTCTTCTTCTGGTATTTTGGGCAACTCGGTTGGTGGCGGTTTCGATTCTTTGGATCTGAGTTGCTTCAATATTGATTTGAATTCATCTGGAATATCACCCGCTTCAATCCCATTGCAAATATCTGTGTGCGAAAATCTAGTTTTAGTTCACCATTTATCCAAGACATTAAATCTTTCAAAGCCTGTTTTCCCATCCCGACCGCGAGCAGTTCTGGGAGCGTAGTATATTTGTCATACTCGTCAAAAATTCTCTTCGCCTCACCTTTGCAAGTCACGGGGTTTCGATACTCGGCGATCCCCAGTAGATTCGCTGTCTTGTACACCAAATCTTCAAGTTGGCCAATATAATTGTACTTGGCTAACATGATAGTGTCGCGCAAAATACCGATGACTTTTATTTTGATCTCTGCTGTTACGAGCCGAATTGATTGGTGGTGCAAGTCCGAGATAAATGGTGACAGGATTGGACAAAAAGCGGGCTCTGGCAAGGCGCCGAGAGCCCGCGAGCGGGACGTGTCCGCCATTTATTCGTGATCCAGGTCTGCAATCGCCTTGCGCAGCGTGCTTTCATCCAACAGCTGTTTCTGATCAATCAAGCCCGCCATCAGTGCCGTGGTGCAGAC
>Ga0194125_10008843_pt1 | contig 14116 bp, 9 predicted proteins | sample TA2KigC250mmetaG_FD_148626 | JGI IMG/M metagenome (GOLD analysis project Ga0194125, IMG submission 148626) | Freshwater microbial communities from Lake Tanganyika, Tanzania - TA2015034 Kigoma Deep Cast 250m | ecosystem: Environmental > Aquatic > Freshwater > Lake | place: Tanzania: Lake... | reverse complement strand
TCAGCATCTCCTCGCAAGGCGGCCTCGTCCCTCACCGACGCCTATCTTATTTGCTCCGCCGCGGGATTACAATAGAAATCTGGCCATCTTCTCAGCAATTCCCGGGCCGACTAAATCGACAGGCCGTGAAGGCGGGACTCCCAACGAGTTCACGCTTTGGGCAACATGCCCTTGAGGTCTGCCCCCTCCGCTTGGTGGCGCCCGAGGCGAACCGCGCCCTTCGCGTTAAGCGGCGTTAATCACCCAGAGGCTCTAGGAGGCATCGCGCGGCGAGCATGCGGCGAAAGCGCTCCTCGCCGCAAGTGAAGCAGTTGCCTGGGCTTATGGCTCCGCGCCGCCCGGCCCAGAGGCCCCAATGACCCACTGGCCTAATGTCCCCTCCGGAACGCCAGGAAAGGCCATTTCTGTGCGTTTTTCCGGAGAGCCGCAAGTGCTTGTGGCGTAAAAAGATACGGCCTGAAGGCCGCACTACGAACCGGTCAGCCGGCGTAGGAGTGGAGGCTGGGGAGGAGGAAGTTGACGCCGAAGTAGGTGAAGAGTGTGGCGCCAAAGCCGAGGATGGCGAAGATGCTGTTGAGCATGGGCAGGCGTTCGGCCGCGGCACCCTTGCCGCCTTTGACTAGGCGGTAGTGGAGGTAGATGCCGTAGACGAACCAGGTGATGAGGGACCAGGTTTCCTTGGGGTCCCACCCCCAGTAGCGTCCCCAGGCCTGGCGCGCCCAGATGGCGCCGCTGACGATCCCCACGGTGAGGAGGAGGAAGCCGAAGGCCATGGTCTGGTACGAAAGGGCATCCACGACGCTGCCCGCCTCGCGCTTGCGCCAGATGAGGAGCCACAGGAGTGCGAGGAGGAAGGCGGCGAAGAAGGCGCCGTAGGCGACCATGCACGTCAGGACGTGGAAGACGAGCCACTTGCTCCGCAGGGCGGGCATGAGGGCGCGGGGGGCCATGTCGAACAGCGACGTGGCGGCCAGTATGGCCGCGACGCCCAGGCAGGCGGCTGCCTCGAGGCCGGGGAAGTGGACAAAGCCGCGCGAGACGAAGTAGACGAGGCAGAGGCCCCAGGCCATCCAGGTGAGGGATTCGGGCATGTTGGAAAAGGGCGGATAGCCCGATTCCACCCAGCGCGTGACGATGAAGGCGCTGAGCGCGGCGAAGCCGGCCACGAGCGCGAGGTTCACCAGCCACCGCAGGCCGGAGAGCCAGGTGGGCGAATCCTCGCGGCCCGCCCGGCGGCGAGCGGTGGTGATGATGGCGTGACCCGCCGCCAGCACCAGCCCGCCCAGGAAAATGCCAAAGGCGATTTGCCAGAAGGTCTCATGCATTCTGGGTCCATCCAGAGATTGGCCACAGAGGCACAGAGGACACAGAGCGGAGAGTCATCTGGGTTTCAGACCCCATCGCCTTGGTTCCTCTTCTCTGCGCTCTCTGTGTCTCTGTGGCAGGTTTGCGCTTCCCTCCCCGCCTTGCGGCGGAAGAGCGGCTGGATGTAGAAGACGAAGGCGATACCGAGGGGCATGAGGATGAAGCCGGCAAAGACGAATGGCACGCCGGGGTCGTGGACGACTTCGAGGGTCGAGCTGCGCTCGGTTCGGGGGTCGAAGCCCGACTGGTAGATGGTGTAGCGTCCGACCGTGAGGGGCTCGTTGACGCGGATGGCGGCCTGCCGGGTCTCGTTGCCGTGGGCGTCGAGAATGGTGACGTGGCTGGTATAGCTCTTGACGGGGCCGGGCAGGTGGCCCAGGTAGCGTAGCTGGGGGCCGTCGTTGGCTGCTCCGTGGCCGTGGAAGGCGTCGAGATCGTGCCGGGCGTAGAGCCAGCGGGTCCTCTCGCCCTCGGGGGTCTTCACGCGCACCTGGATGGCTGGGTTGATGGGCTGGTCGGAGGCGGAGATGACCTTCTTCTCTTCGAGGGAGTAGACGAAGTGGGGGACGTAGCGGAGGACCTCGATGGTCGTGCCGCCGGAGCCGATGGGGGTGGGCTGGCCGATGAGCAGGCGCTCCTCGCGCTGGGGCTGGCCTGGCGCCGGCGCGACGAGCAGCACCTCGCGGGCCGCATCGTAGCGCTCGATGTCGAAGTCGTCGAGCCGCAGGGTGAAGCCGAGGGGCGCGGTGCGGACCCGCACCCGTCCGTCCGCCGTCGCCTCCTGTCCCACCTGGAAAGCGTCCGATGCCTCGCCCTCGGCTACCGTGAGGACGCCTTCGCTGCCCGCGAGGCCCTTGGCCAGCGCGCCGGCGACGATGAGGACGATGCTCAGGTGGACGGCGGCGGAGCCAATGCTCCGCACGCTCCAGCGCAGGCGCGGCACCGTGCAGGCCACGGTGCTGGCCACGAAGAGCGACAGGAGGGCCAGGAACCACCAAGTGTGGTAGAGGCGGTTGAGGTCCAAGAGTTCGATGAGTAGGCCGAGCGGGCGGCCGTACCGCCCGATGGACTGGGCAACGGACTGGGCGACGGTCTTGTTGGGGTCGTACGGCTCCTGCTTGACGAGTGTGCCGATGATGCAGGCCACGGCGATGATGGCCATGAGAATGAGGGCGAAGCGGACGGAGCGCAGGGTGCGCCACCAGCGGGCGAGAAGCGCACGAGCCGCGAGCCGCGAGCCGCGAGCTTCGAGCTTCAGTTCAGAAGCCCCGTGGCTCGCTGCTCGTGGCTCGCCGCTTGCTGATACGGTGCTCATTTCGTCTCCCCGAGGCGGACGGCCTCCGCTGCGTCGGACCGGACCTTCTTGAGGATGGCCTTGGCGTAGTCGAGGTTGTGGACGGCTTTGCCGTAGCGGACGAGGTTGAGGTTGTGGCGTGCGTCGGCCAGGCGGGCGAGGGCGGCCTGGCGGCGCCCGTTGCCGGCAACGGGCACCCGCTCGTCGGGGAGGGCCTTGGCGGCGGCCTCGGCCTTCTCGAACTCCTCGCTCGCCTGCCTCAGCGCGGCGTCGGCCTCCTTCTTCCAGTCGGCGAGCATGCCCTCAACGTCCTTGCCGTGGCACTCGATGCAGGCTCTCTCGCCAGCTTCGTAGGTGGACATGGGGCTGTGGCCTGGGATGCCGCCGAGGATTTGGTGGCAGGCGATGCAGTGGACCTTGGCGAGGGACATGGCGCTGGGCTGGTCCTTGACGCCGCGTGCGCCGGTGCCGCGGTAGAGCTGGGCCGAGGAGTCGTGCTTGCCTGTGTGGCAACGGTTGCAGGTGGGGTCCATTGGCTCCGGCTCGGGGTTGCGGCCGTGGCGGATTTCGTTGTGGCAGTGGAAGCACTCGACCTTATGGTCGGTGACGTGGTTCTTGTGCATGAACTCGTGGTCGTCGAACCGCGCCAGGCGGTCGGGCTCGCTGTGGCAGCCGATGCAGACCTGTTTGGGCACGCGGCCGTCGCCCTCGACGGAGTCGAAGTGGCACTTGTAGCAGGGCACCTTCGGGTAGTCGGCGTGCTTGTATTCGTTGCCGCCCGCGAGCTTGAGGGGCTTCGCGGGCACGTCGTGGCACCCGGTGCAGCCGGCCACGGGTTCCTCGACGCGGCCCTTCTTGAGGTCCTTGAAGTGGCAGGTGAAGCAGACGGACTCGGTGACGGTGATGTGGGCGCCCTGGACGATTTGGGAGTGACAGGTCTGGCAGCGGAGCTTCTTGCCGCGGCGCAGATCGCCCAGGTGGTGCTTGTGGTCGAAGTGGACGCCCTTGAAGGTCACTTTGCCCTCGAGGAGGCGTGTGTCGTGGCAGCCGGAGCGCAGGCACGAGGCGTCCTGGACTTCGGCCCGGGCCTGGGTGGAGTAGGTGCCTGTGAGGTAGGAGACGAGCATGGAGCTGGCGCGGAGCTTGGCGGCGATGGCGTTCTGGAAGCCGGGCGGGAAGTGGCATTCGATGCACTCGACGCCCTTCTGGCCGTGGGTGGAGGTCTTCCACGACTCATAGTGGGGCTTCATGATGTGGCAGGACTTGCAGAACCAGGACTTGGTGCTGACCCAGAGAAAGGTCCCGCTGCCTGCGAGCATGAAGAATAGGATGAGGAACAGCCAGCCGCGGCGCCGGAGGCGGAAGCCGAGGCGGCGGGCCTTGTCCCGTTCGACGCCGAAGAATGAGAGGAGCTTGCGGCCCATCGGGCGACCTCACTCGTCGCCGCCGCCCTTGGGGCGGGGGTGGGCGATCTTGGGCCAGAGCTGCTCGTAGTCGAAGCCCACCTTCTTCCCGTCCTTCGTCGTGTAACGGTCGGGCTTCCAGGAGGGGGCCGTGTCGTTGTGGCAGCCGAGACAGGTCTTCTGGTCGCCGGTGATGCGTCCGAGGGCGACAGCCTGCGCCTTGTCCTTCATCACCTCTTTGCTCTTGTAGCCGTCGCCCGGGCCGTGGCACGTCTCGCACTGGACGCCGTCCTCGTGCGAGAAGCCGTCGGCGCGCCACTCGGCGGCCACGTCGAAGGCCACGGCGTGGCACTTGAGGCATTTTTCGCTCTTTTCGGGCGCGTCAATGCCCAGCTTCTTCGCCGTCTCCTTCGCGGCGTCGGTCAGCAGCGTCTTGTAGGCCTCGGCGTGCTTGGTCTTCTCCCATAGGCCGAGCTGATTGCCCTGCTTGGCGGTCTTGTGGCACAGCTTGGCGCACTTGCCCACGCCGATGTACTTGTGCTTCGGCTCCGTCGCGGCCACGGCCAGCAGCGCCGCGCCCCCAACACCTAACGCCAGCGTCACGACACAACTCACTCTCAATCTCACGGTCACGCCTCCTGATCACGATGACAAGCGCAGGGTCCTTCCTCCTCTCTCCCCGCCAGCAAAAGGCGTGCCGCGTTTCTCCCCCTCTCCAGGCCGACTTGTGCCGCGGGCGCAGCGTCCCGGGGGCCGCTCCTCCTCTTGCCGTTCTTACTCTTGCGAATCGGCGCGCGCGACGGCCACCGCGGGCGGGAACCGGCCGCCAAGGGCTTAGCTCGCCGCGTGATTGCCCCGGGGTGTGCGCCGGCACGGGGTTTGCTCCTTGCGCGAGTGGGGGTGTGGGCCGGGCGCCTCGCGCGCCGCTGGGGATTGCCTGGTATGATCGGGTTCACCAAGCTTCTGTGCGGGACAGCCACGGCGGCCGAGGCCGCGCGGCAGCAGGCGTCGGGCCGCGTCGAGCCCGGCCTCCTCCACTTCTCGACCGATGAGCGGCCACTCGTGGTGTGGAACGTCACGCACCGCTGCAACCTGCGATGCGTGCACTGCTACCTGGACGCCGGCCGCCGCGCGTCCGAGGCGGAGCTAAACTCCGAGGAGGCGATCCATCTGATCAACGACCTGGCGGCGCTGGGCGTTCCGGCGCTCCTTCTCTCCGGCGGCGAGCCGCTGTTGCGCAAGGACACCCTGGGCCTCGCGCACTACGCGAGCGAGAAAGGCGTCCGCCCCGTCCTCTCCAGCAACGGCACGCTCATCACCCACGAGCTGGCCGCGCGCATCAGGACGGCCGGCATCCAATACGTCGGCGTCAGCCTCGACGGCCTCGAGGCAACCCACGACCGCTTCCGCGGCAAGCCCGGCGCCTTCCGCGACGCCCTCGCCGGCATCCAGGCCTGCCACGCCGCAGGGGTGCGGACCGGCCTCCGCTTCACCCTCACCGCCCACACCCGCGCCGACCTGCCCGGCCTCCTCGACCTCGCTGAGGAACTCCGCGTGTCGCGTTTCTGCCTCTACCACCTCGTCTACGCGGGGCGCGGCACCCAACTCAAAGACCAGGATGTCACGCCGAGCCAGCGGCGCCAGGCCGTGCAGCTCCTCATTGACCGCGTGCTCGACTGGGACCGCCGCTGCGTGCCCATCGAGGTGCTGACGACCGACCAGCACGCCGACGGCGCCTTCCTCCACGCCTGGCTCGCCGCGCGCGACCCCGACCGGGCCGCCGAGGCGCGCCGCCTCCTCCAGCGCCAGGGCGGCTGCTCCGCGGGCTGCAAGATCGCCAGCATAGACCCCCTGGGCAACGTCCGCCCCTGCCAGTTCTGGGGCCACGCCGCACTCGGCAACGTGCGGGAGCGCCGGTTCAGCGACATCTGGCGCCACCCCGCCAACCCCCTCCTCTCCCAGCTCCGCGACAGGCTCCACCGCGTCAAGGGCAAGTGCGCGAGCTGCGCCCACAAGGACATCTGCGGCGGTTGCCGCATCCGCGCGCAAGCGGTCCACGCCGACCTCTGGGCCGAGGACCCCGCCTGCTACCTCTCCGAGCAGGAACGCCTCGCCTGCGGAACCTCCAGCGCAAGCGCCCAGCCCCAACCGCGCGAGTCGCAGCGGGAACGTCTCTTGAGGTAGCCCCCCGTTGCGTTCCCCGTTCCGCGCCGTGCGAATACGCCGCGCGAAACCTCGCCGGTGGCGCGAAGGGTCCGGACGATACGCGGCCGCGTCACCCCCGGCTAGAATCCCCCCCACTCGCCCCAACTGCCCGCCGGGGCCTATCGCCAGAGGCGCGACGCAGGCCCGAATGGCGGTTGGCACGGTTTGTGCATCTGGACAACCTCAGGTTGGTGTTCCGCAAGCGCGTTCTCTGGGGGCCGTGGACCCGTGAGGAACCGACTCGCTACGTTTCCCGCCGAGGCCCTCCAACACCTCGGCCTCCTCATCGCGTTCATCCTTCTGCTGGCCGGGAGCGGCTTTGCGACGGCCCAGCCCGCGCTCGCCGCCGGCCTGGTCTTCGTCTTCTCGTGCTTCTACCTCGTTGCGGCCACCACCACGGCCCGCGCGCACTTCCTCTACCCCACCATGCTCCTGGGCGCCGCCTCGTACTTCCTCGTGTGCCACGCCCTGGGCGCGCCGGGCACCCTCTTCCCCCTCCTCTCCGTGCCCCTTGTGGTGGCGCTGTGGTTCGCGGGGCGGCGCCTGTCGACCACGCGGCCGGCCTTCGCCGGCGCCGTCTTTCGGGCGATGCACATCACCGTGGCGGTCTTCACGGCCTGGGCGCTCGTGCAGGCCCCCCGCCTGATGTCGGGCAATGGCGTGGGGCAGTTCGTGGCCGGCGCCACGTTCCTCGGCTACGCCGCTCTCTACCTCGCTCACTGCTTGGCCCTGGGCCGGGCCCGGTACATCTACACATGTTCCGCCTTCTTGCTGTTCGGCAGCATGATGGCGGTGGCCGCGGCCACGTCGTCCGTGTTCGCTTGGCTGCCCGCCGTGGCTTCGGCGGGGGCCATGCTCTTCGCGGGGGCGCAGGGACGCCGCGCCCCCCTCTCCCTCGCAGGGAGAGGGAAGGGAGAGGGTGGGGGTGCCACGCAAGCCCAACCCTCCCCCTGCCCCCTCCCTGGAAGGGCGGGGGGGAGGCCGCGGGGCTTCTACGTTTGCGGCGCGGCGGCGCTCTTCGTGTCGCTGCTGTTCGCCGTGTCGCGCTGGGGCTTCTTCCTCCTCGGCCTGGCGCTCGGCGCGCTCGCGCTGTGGCCGGGCTACCGCTGGCTGGCCGACGCGGTGGGCGACGTGCGGCGGGCCACGCTGGCCGACCGCGCGCTGGCGAAGTGGCTCTTCCTGGGCTCGATGGCGCTGAGCCTGCCGCTCGTGCCCGTGCTCTTCGCCGCCCCGGGGTCGGGGGATGTGCCGCTGGCCGCGCTGGCCTTCGGAGTGTTCTTCGCCTGGATCGCCTTCGAGCGCCGGCGCGAGGCGGCGCCCCGGAACGTCTACGTCCTGCCTGCCGTGTTCTTTCTGTCGGCGGGCGCGCTGGGCCTTGCCCGCTTGATGCCTGGGCCCGTGGCGGTCGGGTGGCTTTGGGCCGCGCCGGTGGCCGTCTTCGGGGGCATATCGCTGTTCGCGGCATGGCTCGCCCAGGCGCAGGCGGGGGCGCAGAACATTGCGGAGTTGAACAACTCTGCAATGTTGCTTCCGCCCGCTGCGGAGGCGCAAAGGGCCAGGGCGCTGCGGGCGCTGGCCGAGGGCTTTGCGTTCCCAGCGCTCTTCGCCTGGCTCGTGGCGCTGCTGGCAGGCGCTCGTGAGGCCGCGCTGGCAGGGGCCGTGGCGGGCGTGGCCTTCGCTGCCGCCAACGGCTCGCGGAGCGCGGCGCGAGAGTTCCTCTACGCTGTGGGTCCTGGCCTGGGGGGTGCGGTGGCAGCCGGGGCGGCGCTGATGCCCGCCGGCGGCGTGTCGCCGTGGCTGGTGTGTTGGGTCGGCGCTGCGCTGGCCGCGGGGCTGATGGCGGCCCTCGAGCGTGGAGTGCGGAGTGCGGAGTGTGGTCTGCAATCAGCAATCGGCAATCGGCAATCGGCAATCGGGCGCGGTGCGGCGTGCCTGGCGTGGGCCGTGCTGTCGGTCGCGGCAGTGGCCTTCGCCGGGGGGTCGGGGCCACGGGCCGTGTTGTGTGCGCTCACGGGCGCGGGTGCCGTAACGGCGCTCCTGTCCGGCTTCGTTTGTAGTTCGGCCTTCAGGCGGTCCTCTTCTGAGCCAGGGGCCGGGCGCGATGTCTTCCGCTCCCTGGTGTCGCTGGGGGCCTGGGTGGGCGTGGTGGCCACGGTGGTGTGGGGGCCGTTCAGCGGCTTGCGTTCCCCGGGTGCTGGGGCCTCAGTGCTCGTGCTGGCCGCGGCGTGTGCGTTGGCGTGGAGCTATGGACGGCTGAAGCGCCACGCTCGGACGGCCGCGGTGCTCTTCTCGCTCGGCTCGCTGCTGGTGATCTTCGGCCTTGTGCCCCAGGCGCACTGGCAGCTCGTCGCCTGCGCGGGCGTGGCGACCGTGCTATTCGCGCTCTCCCTGGCCGCGCGCAACCGGCTGCCCGTCGAGTCGCGTGCGTGGGGGGTCGTGGGGCACCTGACGAGCATCGCAGCGGGCATCGCGGCCCTGGCGCTGGCGTGGCGGGGCAACGGGCCGGCTCTGGCCCTGAGCTGCCTGGCCTTCGTCGTCCTCTACGCCCTCAAGGTGCAGTTCACCGGCGGCACCGGGGTTCGCGTGGGCCTGGTCTGCTGGGCAACGCTGGCGACGCTGTTGGGCGTTGCCGCGTGGGCGGGCACGCCGTATCGCCAGCACGCCTATGTCGTCGCGGGGCTGGCGCTGGTGTGGCTCGCGCTCGGCTATGGGCTGCACAGCCTGAAGCGGCCCGCCTGGCCGCCGGCGCTCTACGTGTGTGCCGCGCTCCTGGCCTCCTTCTGCGGGGTCGTGAGCGTGTTCTCGCCCGTCGCGCAAGGCTCATGGCACATCTTCCTCGTCTGCGGCATCGTGTTCGCCGCGTTGTTTCTCATCCTGCGGCAGGACGTGTTCGCCTTCCTCCTCACCCTGTCGTTCGCCCTCCTTACTTATGACTGGGTGAAGGCGAGCACGAGCCGGTTCACGCAGGACGTGTTGTTCTACCTGGTGATCGGCGTTTGCGTGCTGGGGGCGTTCTTCCTGCTGCCCTATGCGAAGCGGCTGGTGGACCGGTTGGGCACGCTGCCGATGATCTCGGTCTTCACGTGGCGCGGGGCGGCGCTGGTGGCCGTGCCAGTGTTCGGGTTGGGCACGCTCACGCTGGGCGCGTACTCGGTGAAGCTGACCGAGCACCCGAAGTTCTGCACCTCGTGCCACTACATGGGCGAGTATTACGAGAGCTGGCAGCACTCCTCGCACCGCGACGTGGCGTGCGTTCAGTGCCACTACGAGCCGGGCGTGGGTGCGGAGCTGGAGGGGAAGGTCGCCGGCCTCATTCAGCTCGTCAAGTACATCTCGCACGCCTACGACAACAAGCCGCACGCGATGATCAGCAACGCCTCGTGCATGCGCAGCGGCTGCCACGCGGGGATGGACCACAACAAGGAGGCGCTGCTCTTCCACGGCAAGGTGAAGTTCAGCCACGAGAAGCACCTCAGCGGCCACCCGCGGGGCAAGGAGCTGAACTGCGTGAGCTGCCACGGCCAGATGGTGGAGGGCCAGCACATCAGCGTGGCCGAGACGACGTGTCTGACGTGCCACTTCTACGGCCGCGGGGCCAAGCCCGTCGCTGCCGGCGAGTGCCAGACCTGTCACGTCGTGCCCGAGAAGCCCGTCAAGTTCATGGGCCAGGCCTTCAACCACAAGGACTTCCTGAAGGGCAAGGCGGACGCCCGCTGCGAGCACTGCCACAGCCAGATCACCCAGGGCGATGGCGCCGTGTCGGCCACCCGCTGCCAGAGCTGCCACCTGCGCCGCACCCCGGAAGTCAAGGACCAGGAGAAGTTCCACCTCACGCACGTCTCAGTTGGGCATTTCGACTGCCTTCAGTGCCACGACGAGATTCGGCACGGCGAGGGGATGAAGCCGCATCAGATGATGGCCTCGGCGAAGTGCGGCACGTGCCACAACGGCAGCCGCCATTCGGTGCAGGAGCAGGTCTATGCGGGCAAAGCGGTGGCCGACCTGCCAGCCGAGCCCGACGCCATGTACAAGGCCGGCGTGGCCTGCGACGGCTGCCACATCGAGGCCAAGCAGGTGGCGGTCGGAACCGCGAGTTACACCACCCGCACATCGAGCGCCCGCCAGTGCGCCGGCTGCCACGGCGACAAGGACTACGGCGACATGCTGGCTGACTGGCAGAAGGAGACGCGCGAGCGCGTGGCCAAGCTCGACCCGCGACTGGCCGCGCTCGACGAGGCCCTCCAGAAGGCCGGCGCGCCGCAGGGCGGGGCCGACGAGGCGCGCAAGCTCCTCGCCGCCGCCAAGGGACGCGTCGCGTGCGTCGTCACCGACGGCAGCTACGGCGCCCACAACTACAGCTACATCTCCACCCTTCTGAGCCGCGCCGAGGCCGAGGCCAAGAAAGCCTCCGCACTCCTCGCCCGCGTCGAGGCGACAAAGGGAGGCCAGTGATGCTCTGCGTGCCCGATGGTACGAGCTTCCGGCGCTTCCACCGGCCCAGCCCGCTCCGGCGGGCGGCAGGAGGTAGCCACGGGCGTAAGCCCGTGGGACACGGCGCCCCCCCTGCTCAGCCCCCGCAGGGGGCGGCAGAAGGCCCACCTGCGCGCGTCCTGCGGCTTCTGCCGCCCCCTGCGGGGGCTGGGGTCGGGGTGATCGCTCCCTCCCACGGGCTTACGCCCGTGGCTACCCCCTGCCGCCCTTCGGGCTGGGCCATGCCGCCGGCTCCGAGTCTTTCCCCTGTGCTACTATTGGACAGAATCTTCTCGGCGCGCGCACATTTCCTAACGTCCAACATCGAACGTCCAACGTCCAACGTCGAACGGAAAGCCTCTTCTCGTTCAACGTTCGATGTTCGAAGTTCAGCGTTCGACGTTCGTTTGGTTGCGGCCGAAGGCCGCGCTGGGCCCCTTGGCGCGCCGCCCCACGGCAGACGAGACAATGAAATCCGCGCGTGTGCTCTGCCCAGTCCCGAAGGGACAGCAGTGGTTTGCCGGCGGCTTCAGCCGCCGGATCGGGGGCGCACCCCTGGCCCAGTCCCGAAGGGACGGCAGAAGCCCTTGGGTGGTCCTGGCGCACGAGTCTCTGCCCAGTCCCGAAGGGACAGCAGTGGTTTGCCGGCGGCTTCAGCCGCCGGATCGGGGGCGCACCCCTGGCCCAGTCCCGAAGGGACGGCAGTGGGTTGCCGGCGGCTTCAGCCGCCGGATTGGGCCGCACCCACGGGCCAGTCCCGAAGGGACGGCAGTGGTTTGCCGGCGGCTTCAGCCGCCGGATCGGGGGCGCACCCCTGGCCCAGTCCCGAAGGGACGGCAGAAGCCCCGTGGCCAAGCGGTCCGGAACCCGTCTCTGCCGTCCCTTCGGGACTTGGGTGGTCCTGGCGCACGAGTCCGGCGGCTGAAGCCGCCGGCAACCTACTACGCTCCCTCCGGGAGCAAGACACCGCGGTGCCAACGATCTTGTCCCCTCATTTCCGGGACACCCCACCTGGGTCCCTCTCGTCCCCTTACGCATGACGCGCGACCCGTGACGCGTGACAAGAGGAAGAAGAAGCCGTGAAGTGGGATCTGACAGACAAAGCTCTCGACTCCTCCTTCCGCCACGCCGTCGAGGCGGCGAGCGGCCAGGGCCTCAGCGATTGCTACCAGTGTGGCAAATGCTCCGGCGGCTGCCCCGTGCTGCCCGACCTCGAGCTCTCGCCAAACCGAGTCCTGCGCCTCGTCCAGCTCGGCCTCGAAGACGAGGCCCTCCACAACGAAACCGTCTGGTGCTGCCTCGCCTGCGGCACCTGCAACACCCGCTGCCCGATGAACGTGGACATCGTTCGGGTGATGGACACCCTGCGCGCGATGGCCCAGCGGCGTGGCATCGAGCCGCCGTCCTCGGCGGCGCGCGTGTGGGCCTTCTGCCGCTCGTTCCTCGACTGCATTGAGGAGTTCGGCCGCCTGGGCGAGATCGCCCTCATGGGCAGCTACAACCTCAACTCTGGCCGCCTCTTCACCAACATGGCCAAGGCCCCCTGGTTCTTCCTCAAGGGCAAGGTCGCCCTGTCGCCGCACAAGATCAAGAACATCGGAAGGCTACAGCGTGTTTTCAAGCGAGTCCATCAAATGGAGGAATCCGTAATGCGTAATCCGTAATCCGTAACCAGACAAGAGAAGACTCGGCCTTCCGTTCTTCTCTGGTTACGGATTACGGATTACGGATTACGCATTGGCCGAAGGCAGAAGACCAGATGAGTCTACGGTATGGCTACTTCCCAGGTTGCTCCCTCTTGTCGAGCGCCGTCGAGTACGATCGCTCGGCGCGGGCGCTGCTCGGCGCACTGGGCGTCGAGCTGGAGGAGGTCGAGGACTGGGTGTGCTGCGGGGCCACCCCCGCCCACGCCACGAGCCACCTGCTGTCGCTCGCGCTACCCGGCATCTCGCTGGCCGCGGCCGAACGCCAGGGCCTCGACGTGCTCACCTGCTGCTCCGCCTGCTACAGCCGCCTGAAGCAGGCCAACCACGAACTGGTCCACGAGCCGAAGCTCCTCGCCCAAGTGAACGAGATTATCGAAGAACAGTACGAGGGCAAGAGCCGCGTGCTCCACATCGCCGAGCTTCTGGCGAGCGAGATAGGCCCCGAGGCCATTCGCGCCCGCGTCACGCGGCCCCTGGCCGGCCTCAAGGTGGCCGCCTATTACGGCTGCCTTCTCACGCGCCTCCCCGAGGAACTGCGGATTGACAAACTCGAATACCCCACTCTCCTCGACGACCTGATGGCCGCCACGGGCGCCGAGCCCGTGGATTGGCCGCTCAAGACCGAGTGCTGCGGCGCCGCGCTCACCCTGGCGCGGCAGGACACCGTGATTCGCCTCAGCGGCCAGCTCCTCCAGGTGGCCAAGGAGTGCGGGGCCGACGTCGTGGCCGTCGCCTGTCCCTTGTGCCAGGCGAACATGGACATGTATCAGTCGGACGCCGAGGGCCAGCTCGGCCAGCAGCTCGGCCTCCCGGTGCTCTACTTCACCCAGCTCATGGCGCTGGCGATGGGACTGGCGCCCGAAGTCCTGTGCCTCGACAAGCAGATCGTGGATCCCACGCCTCTTCTGGTCGAGAAGGGGCTGGTTGAAACAGGAGTCTACCTGTGATCTGGGCAGGGGATGAATGGATGTATGGATGTATGGATGAAAGACGCCGAGCTCTGACAATCATCCATTCATCCAACCATCCATTCATCCCCTCCCGTTAGGAATCTCGCCTATGGCCCGAGTTGGCGTGTTCATCTGCTGGTGCGGTGCGAACATCGCGGAGACGGTGGACTCCGGGGCCGTGGCCCGCTACGCCGGCACGCTGCCCGGCGTGGTGGTGGCCCGCGACTACAAGTACATGTGCTCCGACCCGGGGCAGCGGCTGATCACGGATGCGATCAAGGAGCACCGCCTGTCGGGCGTGGTCGTGGCCTCGTGCTCGCCGCGGATGCACGAGACCACGTTCCGCCGCACCGTGGCGGGGGTGGGCCTCAATCCCTACATGCTCGAGATGGCCAACATCCGCGAGCACTGCTCGTGGGTCCACCACGACCGCCGCGAGGCCACGGAGAAGGCCAAAGACCTCGTCCGCCTGATGGTCATGAAGGTGCGGCGCAACGTGCCCCTCGCCGAGATCGAGGTGCCCGTCACCCAGCGGGTGATGGTCATCGGCGCCGGCATCGCCGGCATCCAGGCCGCCCTCGACGTCGCACAGGCCGGCTACGAGGTGGTCCTGGTCGAGCGCAAGCCCAGCATCGGCGGCCACATGTCCATGCTCGACGAAACCTTCCCCACCCTCGACTGCTCCCAGTGCATCCTCACCCCCCGCATGGTCGAGATCATGCA
>Ga0194125_10008842_pt1 | contig 14116 bp, 14 predicted proteins | sample TA2KigC250mmetaG_FD_148626 | JGI IMG/M metagenome (GOLD analysis project Ga0194125, IMG submission 148626) | Freshwater microbial communities from Lake Tanganyika, Tanzania - TA2015034 Kigoma Deep Cast 250m | ecosystem: Environmental > Aquatic > Freshwater > Lake | place: Tanzania: Lake... | reverse complement strand
CACTTCGTTTAGGATGACGACGTCTTACGTTTGACATAGCAGCAGCGCTGTGTCAAAGCTATGAACTTGTCATTCGAGGTAATTGCAAAAATGTTGGATTAACTGATGGCAAGGCGGACGCCCTCGTCCGCCTTGCCATGGTCTGAGTTTTCTGGATTAATCATCACTTTTGCAATTAGCTCATTCTTTAGCCGGGTGAATAAGACATCCTTTGCATTTAGACGAGAAGTTTCCCCCTGCCTGGCTGGGTCGGTATGATATACTAAGGACATAGTTGAAACAGCAACAGCGAAGGATCTCGTCTCCAACAATATTAAACGGGTTCAACACAATCCGTCACTTGTGTAATTAACCTAAACATATAAATCAGTAAGGGAATTAAATGGATTTTAAATCAATCATAATCCTGGGATCGACAATTATATTTGCGGCGTTTTCGAGGCTGCTCTATGCGCAGGATTTACAAGCCGAATTGGAGACAAAATTAGCGGCGCTCGACTCGCTGAACGCGCAGATGCAAGCCGCATCTGAAAAGGGCGATATGGAGTGCTATAACACGCTGATGAAAGAGTGGGAACAGATGAAAACCATTGTTGGCGCAATCAAATCCAAGATGCAAGCCGACAAGGAGACCCAAGCCAAAGCCTTGGCGGCGTTCAACGAAGGCAATGGACATCTCAAAGCCGGCCGCTATAACGACGCGGCAGCCAGTTTCAACAAATCCATCAAGTTAGACCCGCTCAATGCGCAGGTCTATTACAATTTGGGCTATGCTTATCTCAAGCTGCGCAAGGATGACGATGCACGCAGTGCATTCTTGAGTGCAGTGAAGTTCAACGCTAATTATACGGCGGCTTATGTGGCGCTGGGCAATCTTGCCGAACGAATGAAAAAGAACGAAGATGCGTTATCCAACTACCGTAAGGCGATTGAGTTGAACGAAAAGGAAATCAAGGCTTTCTACGGCATCGGTAACATTTTTTTGCGCGGCAATAAATACAAGGAAGCCGAGAGTTATTACCAGCAAGCCGTTTTAGTCGATTCAGGTTACAGCGACGCCTGGGTCGGACTTGGCCGCGCGCAGAAGGAGCAGGGGAAATCGGACGTCGCCCTGGAGTCTTTTCAGAAGGCGATTTCGCTCGACCCCAAGGATGCGAAAACCTTCTTCTTCATCGCTGAGATTAATAATAAAAATAGTAAGCACCAACCGGCTTTGGAAGCGGCTGAAAAAAGTCTGACGCTGGATAAGACTAACGCCGCGGCCTGGTATGAGAAGGGTGTGGCATTGATGGGCTTGAATCGCAAGTCCGACGCCGTCGCGGCATTCGAACAAGCCAAGAACGACCGCAACTGGCGCGACATCGCCGAGCATCAAATTAAGGTCTGCAAAGGGCAGATTCCTAAATGATGATGATGATGATGATGATGATTTAGTGTTTTAATTTATATATTCTGCTTCCACAACAAATAAAAAACCTCATTATCAATTTCATCGATTGCGGAGAGGGCGGGATTCGAACCCGCGGTAGAGTGTAAGCCCTACACACGCTTTCCAAGCGTGCTCCTTCGGCCGCTCGGACACCTCTCCGATGAAGGGAGAAAGGTAGAAAGTAAGAAAGGCTTCAGACTTTTTCACTTTCTACCTTTCTCTCTTACTTTTAAAACCTCACTATCGTCGTCAACTCATAACGCGACTGTTTCTTCTGCCGGAAGCCGGCCAGCACGTTGTCGAATAAAATAATCCTCGGCTGGATCTCCAGTCCCCAAACCATTCTGTTGAAATAGAAATGCCAGGCGGCGCGCTTGATTTCATAACCGTCGTAGATGCCGAATTTATGCATCTGTTTGCCGAACTGGTAACGCACGGCGGGTTTGAAACCATAGAGCGAACCTATGAGCAGCGCATCGGTGAATCGATTAGTATAAACGCTATCGCGCCAGTTGTAGGCATAACTGATTGTTAAGTGGACTGGACCGCAGGATTTTTTCAGCGTCGCGCCCCACAGTTTCTCGTCGGCATAATTAGAGTCGATATCGACCATATCTGCAGCACGGTAAGGAATGCCATAATCGAACGAAAAATGTGAATTTTTTAAAATCGCACCGCCGGCGCCTTCTGTCAGTAATTGCGAGCCGTCCACATCCAGACCAAGCAGGAATACATAGCGGTCGGGATTGCGAATTTCAGCGCGGCTGGCCGCGGCGTCTTTATTTTGCCAGTTGTAGCCGCCGGTATAATCGGTGTGATACACGCCGCGCAGATTGAGCGCTTTGACAGGCACACTAAGGCGCGCGCCATTGAGAGAAGCCATACGGTCATCGAAGATACCGTCGCGTGGGTCGTCGGCGCGAAAGTCGGTCTGCAAGGTTGCTGCGTAAAGGTCCCAGAGCGCCGTGCCGGCTTGGGGTATTTTACCCAATTCAATCTTTGCATAAGGCGTTCGCCAGTCTATGTATGCTTCCTGCATAGCTGGCAGCAGACCTTCCCGGCTGGTGATTTCCTGCAGCATAACTTGCGCTGCGCCGTATAAACCTGAACGCAGCGTCAGCCCGATTGTCAGATTATCCCGCGGATGAAAACGCAAACCAAATTGATAGCCGGCGCGCGTCGTCGAATTATCGATGACATAATTCAGTCTGCCCGGACCGCCGCGAAACCAGAGGTCGGTGTATTCCTTGGTAGTTTCATTCCGCACGCGAAATGCCGCTATACCCCACCAATCGATGGTCATCTTGGCGAACGATGGAGTAGTCAATAGAAGAGTGAATAGCAGTGTTGTGATTCTTTTCATTTGACTCTATTTTATGGTTGAATGAAGCAAATTATAATTTAAGTTCAGCGCCTTCCGATTTAGCGATGAACATCGCCACTGTGATGTCGCCCGTTACATTCAGGACGGTGCGGGACATATCCAGGATGCGGTCCACGCCGAAGATGACGCCGATGGCTTCGCCGGGCACGCCGACCGATTGCAGCACTAAAACTATCACCGGCAGCGAGCCGCCCGGCACGCCGGCTGTGCCGATGCCGGCTAATATCGATGCTAAAACGACCGTAATTTGTTGAGTAATGCCCAGTTCGACGCCGAAAAACTGCGCCAGAAAAAGCACCACCACGCCTTCGTATAGCGCTGTGCCATTCTGATTGGCGGTCGAACCCAAAGTTAAGACGAAGTTAGTGATGTTGCGCGGCACTTTGAGATTATGTTCGGTCACGCGCAGCGAAACCGGCAATGTTACATTGCTCGAACTGGTCGAAAAGGCCGTAATAATGACTTCTTGGATGTTCTTTAAAAACTTCCACGGACTTACGCCGACGGCATATTTCAACACTATAGAATAGACAATCAGCATCTGAATTAATAGTCCCACCAGCACGACTAACACAAATTTCCCGAGCAGCACGATGATGTTCAAACCTAAGCGCGCCGCGACGACCATCACCAGTGCAGCCACGCCATAAGGCGCCATCTTCATCGCAATGCCGATAATTTTCATCACCACATCGTATAGCCCTTGCAGACATTGTTCGAATACTATCGTGCGTTGGCTGCGCACCATCGCCAGTGCAATTCCTACAAACAGCGAAAAGAACATCAAAGCCAAAATTCCGCCGCCGGTGTAGTTATCATCGAAGGCATGCGTAGCATCCGAGAGTGGGTTTTTAGGAATAAGGTCCAAAATAGTCTGAACGACCGATTTGGCTTGTGCGGCTTTCTCGATGGTGGCTTTAGCCGAGACCGTAATTGTGCTCATCAAGGCGTCGCGGTCGGGACCTTCGAGCCCGACGCCCGGCTTGACGATATTAACCAAGGTCAAGCCTATAATTACGGAAATGGTCGTCAGCACGATAGTGAACAACAGCGTGCGCATGCCTACGCGCCCCAACTGCCGCACATCGCCTAACTCCGCCACGCCTAAGACTAACGCCGAGAAGATGAGCGGGATGACCGCCATAAAGATGAGCCGCATAAATATCTGTCCGAATGGCGCGATGACATTACGCAGCAACTTGTCGAACCAGGCTGCATCGGCAAACAGCGCATTACAAAGCAGACCTAAAACGATGCCGACCGCCAAACCAATGAATATCTTGGTATGTTGGGGGAGGGACTTTTTAAGGGTGTCGGCGGGTTGGGAGTTGGACATTGAGGATATTTGTTATATATGAGAAAATTAACTATAAAAAAGTAGTTTTTAAGTTCTTATTTTTTCTTAGATAAATACGATTCGACTACTTGAGCATAGACTTTAAGTTGACCGACAATTTCACCAATTTGGCGTTCGATAGATTTGAGAGATGATTCTTGGGAATTCAATCTCTGATTATTATCATTCATAGTTGTTTCAAGAGAGCCAATTTTCGTCTTTATTTCTGTAATATTTATCTGTGTATTTACATAGAAAGTGAAAGCCGAACCTATAATTAACAATCCTATGCCGACTATCCAATGGTTGCGAGTTTTTGCCAAAACATTGATATTTTCGTCGCGATAGTTCTTGGGCGAGGTTTGGCAGAACGTAGTATTGGTGTCTCTACTTTATCAGTAAGACGGTCGGTGTCGAGTAGCGGAAATAGTTCTTCCTGTGTGGGTTCATAAGATGAACCTCGCAGACTCTTTATGTATTGTTCTTTTTGCCATCCAGACTTACCGGCATGGGACTGTCGTTGTGAGCTCATGCCGCCATTCCAACAAGCTGTTTAAGATTTTTATTCAAGAAGTTTGAACTGTGATTTTCAGCTTCAGATAAAAAGTTCTCAAAATTGAATTTATCATAGATCTTTATAAGCGCCGGCTCAAAAATCCTCTGAAAATCGATAGCGACGTAAAGTTCGTCAATACCAGCACGTTTAATAAAATTATATATAACATTTTCTTTATCGTTAATCTCCTTTAATGCCATGCTTAGACTATAAGGTCGTGTTTTTGTGAACTTTAAATCAATGTCATCTATATCATTTAACCTGAATCCGTTAAAACTATTTAGAAATGTCGCAGCAAGACTTGGATCGCGAATGACAAAACGACGCACATATCCAATTCGTATAATTTCAGTGACTTCGTGTTCCTTTAGGATGCTATTAATTATTTGTTTTTTAAATGCATTTATTGCATTAGCCAATGGTTCTAACTGCCCTGGCTCTTCATTAAACACTTCGAGTATAGTCTCGTGAGTCCCAAGCCTTAGGTTATTTCTTGTCTGACGATTCCATAGCAGACGATTTAAGGGATCAGGAACAGTTTCTGGAAAGTAATTAGTATCAAAAAATGAATTTGGCGAATAAAGTAATTTGTCTGCTATCGCACCTAATTTATCACCGAATCCAAAGTTCGGTCTGTATTTGACACCTATAGTACGACCGAGACTAGATGAGCGTTACCGCTGATGGTACTCATTTTTCTTCCCTTTATTTAAAAGTTTATGTTGTTAATTTATTTATGTATACAACTTTTTAAAACTTTTAAAATCATTGAATATCAGCGCATCATGTTCAGTATTGATATGTCCTTCGTCATCGAATCGGCTGAGGACGCGCGAAATAGTTTCGCGTGAAGTGCCGGCAATCGAAGCCAGATCACGTTGCAAAGGCAACTCCTCAATCGTCATCTTACCGTCTCTAATTTTTCCAATATCTTCAGCCAATCGAATCAGCGTCGTCGCCACTCGGCCTTTGGCGTCGAGCAGCGACAGGCTGCGGATATGGCTGTCCGACTTGCGAATCCGTCCGGCTAATTCCTTCAGCAGCGAGATGGCTATTTTAGGAATGCGTTCCAACAGGTCGAGAAAATCCACCCGCCGCAGCATCAATAGTTCGACATCGTCGATGGATATGACCGACGCCGAGCGTCCCAATCCGTCGATGACCGATAATTCGCCGAAGAAATCGCCGAGACCGAGGATTGCCAGGATGGCTTCAGAGCCGTCTTGCGCCGTGCGGGATATTTTAACGCGCCCGCTCTTGATGACGAACAGCGAGTTGCCGACATCATCTTCGAAGATGATTAGATTGTTTTTACGGAATTTGCGTAAAACCATCGCTTTGCTTACGAATTCGAGTTCAGCCGCATTGAGGTCGCTGAACAAGGGGAAAGTGCGAAGCAAATCCGGTTCCATTGGATTTCCTTTAATCCGATGAGGGTGAACTTGGACATAAGTCCATTTTGGCGATGAGGTTTGCGATATATTATGCTGAACGCAGTGAAGCATGTCGTCCCGAATTATCCAGACGAGATACTTCATATCGTTCAGTATGACGCATCCACCATCGACTTAAATCATACCTTGTAATTATCGATTTCTGCCCGGACGGCGGGTTTCAAATATATCCGCTCTGAATGATGCCGGGCGATTTCGCGGGCCAGCGCCGCTATCCGCTCAACCATTGGCTGGCGAGTATTTATAATTAAAACATTTTTTGCTCGGATGCGACAGACTGCCGTCTGGAAAAATCCTTCATCGCGGCGGATTTCACTGAATATACGGGCGGCAACTGCTTCTAATTCATCGAGCAAGGTTTCGGGTTTCAAATTATGCTTCATAAGTAATGCTCTTTGCCTTCCCGTTTCAGTTTTTCGACCACTTGTTTTACATCCTGCGCGCGGTCGAGCGGGCATATCAGCGTGGCAGTCGGCGTGTTGATGACCATAACATTATCCAGTCCAACCATAGCGGTAATTTTGCCGGGCGAATAGATGAAATTGTCTTTGGCGTCTATGAGGGCTGTTTCGCCGAGCGTTACGTTATGATTAGCGTTGCCTTTGTGCAGGCGGTAGAGTTCATCCCAACTACCGACATCCGACCAGCCGAAATCACCTTCGACCATATAGATAGGGCTGCTGGCGACTTCCATCACTCCATAGTCGATGGAAATCGGTCGGATGCGTCCCCAGCGGTTGACGAGAGTGCGGGCATAGCCCGGCTGTCCCCAGGCGCGGCTTATCATATCCAATTGATGATACTGCTCTGGCAGATGTTCTTCCATCTCCTTTAATATACGCTCGACGCGCCAGATAAAGATACCGCTGTTCCAGTAGAATTCGCCGGAGGCTACAAATCTCTCGGCAGTTTCGCGATTAGGCTTTTCAGCAAAGGCTTTCACGCGATGGACGCTCTTCGGCAAGTCGCCGTCGGTAGGTTCGAATTGAATATAGCCATAACCGGTTTCGATGCGTGTCGGAGGTATGCCGAAGGTAACAAGACCGTCGGTCTGACGAGCAACTTCGACGGCTGTCCTGATAGCCTGTATAAATGCTGACTCGTCGCGCACAAGATGGTCCGACGGCAGCACAATCATTACCGCTTGCGGGTCGATGCGGCGGATAGCAAAGGCTGCCAGCCCGATGCAGGGCGCGGTGTTGCGCGGCGAAGGCTCAAGGATATAATTGCTGTCGCTCAAATCGGGTAATTGCTGGGCGATGAGCCGTTTCTGGCGTAAGTTCGTCACAACAAAGGTTCGCTCTGACGGCGCTAGCCCCATTATGCGCTGGACGGTGTCTTGCAACAGGCTGTTTGGACCGAGGATAGCCAACACTTGCTTGGGCGTCCGCCGGCGTGACAACGGCCAGAACCGCGTGCCGGACCCGCCAGCCATTATGACGGCATAAAGGGAAGTCAAGGGTTAAATTCTATTTTCGGTTACTTTTAGAATAAGGTCCAATTTTTCATTAATCTCTGTATCTATTTTATCTTCTGGAATATATCGCGTTAAATCTGCGTAATTCCCTTTTCTCAATAATAAAGGTAGATTCAATTTACTGAAGTAAATTCTGAATAAAGGTTCAAGAAAATCATCCGAGGCTTTGATATCCGGGGACCATATATCCATCCCTTTTAATGTTTGCAAGGCCGTCGCTACTTCACTCAGCGATTGTCGCATAATTTCGAGCCGTTCTTTTTTTTGTTGTAGTCCGAACAGATCATCCTGCAAATCAGACTCAGCATAACCGGTCAAGACTTCCGGAACGCATATATAGTTTTCTATCTCGCGTTTTCGCCACATTGTCTCCACTAATGGCGAGTGGGTATGTAATTCTTTATCAAGTCTGTCGAAAATGGCTATACCACGCAGATCCGGTTTGGCTTCGCGGAGTCCGAAAAAATGGTCGCGCGCCTTCTGGGGCAGATTAGTAGATACATATTTCACAAAAGCATTATCTAATGCGCTAAAAACCGGATGATGTAAAATGCGCGCCAAATTGAGGATAATTTCATAGTCAGTTGAATCTTCTAAATATAAAATCCAACCTGTTTGCTCGGCTAAATAATAATCTTCCCACCCAATTTCCGATAGCGATTTAATAACCTGGCTTGTGCGGTTAATTATTAAATGTGGTTGACCGAGGAAAGCCACTACTGAATCTCGACCAGCAGCCTCGTTCAGAATAACTTCCGAATGACTGGCGATTATTATTTGCGATTTCTCTCTCTCGGCAATTGAGCTAAGAAGCGAATAAATCTTTCTTTGGCGGAGGATTTCTAAATGCGCATCCGGCTCATCAAATAAGAGGACAGATTCAGGATTTAAGTATAAATTGCTTAATACTAATAAGGTTTGCTGAAATCCCCGGCCAGAACTCGATAAAGGCAATCGAAGTCCTTTCTCGGTGTATGTCATATCAATTGAACCGCGGTCTATTGAATAGACAGGTTTATTAAGTCTGATGCCAAATAAATCGTTGATATCTTTACAAAGTAGATCCCATTTAGTGTCTCCAGTTTCTTTATTAGATAACAGGTAACATAAATTTCTTAATACTTGCGCTGTTTGTCCCTCCCCCATTAAGACATTAATTCGCCCTATTTCAATCTTAGGTTCTTCACTCATCAATCCTGACATTGGTTGTAGATAAACAATTTGTTTGGATTTTATTTCATCGGGAATGATTGATTCTGTATTCTCTTCAGACAAATTAATCGGACGACAGAAAAATATATCGGGATTCAAATAATCAAATTCCATACCAAAGCGCCATATCTGACCACTGTCTATACCTTCTACGATTATTGAAATTAATATATTTTTAGTATGACTTCTTACTTTGAGATTTTTCCAAAGGTCACGTGTCGATTCTTGTGGCAATGGTATTAGATCTTTGCGGTTGATTGTAACACCAGGTCGTTTTTTGGGGAGAATTTTACCACCGCGTTTGGCTATCCACTTCTTAGCTCCTAAATCCCATAAAGTCAAAGCCTGCAGAGCAGAAGTCTTTCCCATCTGGTTTGGACCAATAAAAACAACTGTTCGCCCGAGGTCGATGCTGATATCGTCGAAACGCTTAAAATTCTGTATTTGTATTTTCGTCAGCATTTTCTTATCAACTTGACTAAAACCGGTATCCCTGCCGCCATCCCTATTCCTCCCGCCAGCCCCGGCAGCATCGCAGCGCTGATATATGCCCCGAAGCCCAGCCCGTCTGTCGCGCTGGTTAAAATGATAGCGCTTAAAAAGACCAGCCGACCGGCGACCAGCGCTGTCCCAATCGCCGCAAACCTGTTCCAGCCGCGTTCGATGAGCCAGCCAGTCAGAGCGCCATAGACTGCCAGTTCGGTTGTCATCGGCAATAACTTCAATAGCAGCGGATAGCCGGTTAGGGCATAGTTCGACAGCGGACCTAACAGCCCGGTGATGAGACCACCGCGCCAGCCATAGAGCGCGCCAGCCAGGACAATTGGCCAGTGCATCGGCAGAAGCCAGCGCACGGGCAGACCGGTTATATGACATACCGCCGGCAGGATTACGGCTGCGGCTATGAACAGCGCTACTACCAGCCAGGCGCGAACATCTGCCAACGGTATCACACCTGCTGAAATTGTCGGACTATTTTGGCGTGTTTTCATATTGGTTCTATTTAAAATCTATCATCACACCGCCGGATTCCCAACGCGGTCGCACTGTAATTGTATCCGACGAAACTACAAACGGTTCAGCAAAGCCAAAAGGCATATAACGACCGGCGTCGTAGCGGTTGTTATAGTCGATATCTTTCCAACTCCATAAAATATAACTACCGGAGGCGAGATTTGATATCACAAAATCACCCCCGGGCGCGACTCTGGAAAAGATATCCGAGTCTTTCCCTATTCCAACCGCCAGCCGCGCTGCTATATACATATTGTCGCCTACACTCCAACCTGCAACTCGACCGGAAATACTTCCTAATTCGGTCGGGTCTAGGGTAGTAAAAACTATACTCCACAGGGCGTCGCCTTTGTTCCCGCATCTATCGGACAAAATAGCCATATCGACCGTCATTTGGTATTTAGCGGCTGCCTTTAGAGCCTTAAGCGTGTTCCAGCGGATAAGGTTGGGAGCGTCCAAAGTCAGCAGGATGTCAGTCAAACTCGAATCCGGGGCGATTAATTTAAATGCCTCAATCGGCATAGAATCCATCAACGCGTCATCGAATGCAATCCAGCCGCTGATTTCCGCCGCAATGTTCGCCATTCCGTTCGCGGGATATGATTTGATTATCCGTAATTTAGTCGTATCGCTTAAATGTGTGCCTTTGAAGTCGAAGCCATCTTCGCGCGCGCTCCATTTCAGTATATATTGCGTGTCTGGCTCTTGCGGTTCGGTCAGCAGTATCTCGCGGGTCGAATCCAGCACATCTATCCAACGCATTAGAATCGGCAGCGAACCATAGGCATAAGATATCGAGAGACTATCGAAAGAAAAAAACGATTGCGCGTCCAAGCGCTTATTATAGCGCATTTGGATGTGAGTCCGGTCGAGCGCGGTTATTAGAAGCGGTTTCAGCGTCGATGTGTCGCGCTTCTGCGGCTGAAAAGCCATCCAGCCGAGGCTGTCGTTGGTTAAATCGATATCTTGCCAGGGTATGCCCAATCTATCGATAGACGGGGAGTATCTGCGGTTTTTATCCTTATCGTCCCAGCAGAAGATACGGTATTTACCGGTTGGCAAATAGTTCAAGTCATAACCGCCGTCGGCGCCGGTCATCGTCGCGAAAGGCGGCGCGGCTAACGAATCGGCACCCTCGTTAGTCTCTATCCGCCAGGCGCCAACTAACATACCAGCCGCTGCGTCGGCGGGAAACAGCCGGCCTTTGATGCGCCTGTTCGCCAAGGCTGCGCTGGAACTGAAGGCGAAAGAATAACTCTGACGCATTGCGACTTGACGAATGTCCTTAGCCCCGCTGCCAATGGTGATGACTGTCGTTTGTTCTTTGACAGCGAACTTGAGCGGGCGTATCGACATAATTCGACCGTCGACTTTGACTTTAGGCTTGGCAAGGGGCGTTGGCGATATGAAGAGCGCTTCCTGCAGCGTCGCAGCGTTCATCGGTTCGCTGAATACGATGCGGATTTCCGTATCCGTCGCAACATTAATCTCGCCGGAAGCGGGTTCGGTCGAAACTACGAACGGCGCAATATCGTCCACCGGACCTCCGCCAGGCGGTCCTACCGCCGCACAACCCATCAAACAGAGCGCCGCTAAAAAGACATATTTTGTTGACTTTATTTTTATCATAAAAATTTAATTTATATTAATTCTTTTGTCAACTGAGTAAATTGCAAAAGTGATGATTAATATAGAAAATTCAGACCATAGCAAGGCGGACGCCCTCGTCCGCCTTGCCATCAGTTAATAAATCCAACACTTTTTCAATTAGCCCAACTGTTAAGATAATCATTTTCAGATGGATGTCATTATTATTATCTGGAGAAGACCGGCGCAGTGTCATTCTTAACGAAATGGAGAATCTCATCTTTATTAGCGCAACTGAATCTTCTCTATGTTTAGAGTGAACTAGTGCCTTGTTGCAAAAGAAACTGGCATTATAGTATAGACAGGAGGACAGGCGTCCCTGCCTGTCCACTTTGCAGCCAGATCTCACGGGACAGGCAGGGACGCCTGTCCTCCTGTCCGACATACTGGAAGCCATTAATGCAAGTTAACACTAATGCAATTCTTAGTCGGTTAGGAATAATACATCGATGCAGTCTTAGGCTTGATAAATAGATTTCAATAGTATATATTTAATGCAGTTTAACCTAATTTAAGACAGAAATTACCCGACCAGTAAAAAAACAACCGCTTGAACGCATAAATCCCGCTATCACAGTTGCGGCCTTATTGGCTGTTGTATTAGGCGTCTGTATTCTTTGGCTGACTTGGGTTTTGAACACGTCGGCGCCGGACTTTGGCGGCGGCGATATCGTAATGACCATCGAGAAGGGGATGAGCCTTGAGCAGGTTACTAAAATGTTGGATGAGCGCGGGCTTCTGCGCAGCCGGACAGCCTTTAAATGGGCGGCGCGGTTGATGGATGTCGACCGACGCATTCAAAGCGGCGTTTTCCTCGTGCCGCGCGGCGCGACCAATGTCGAAATCCTGCGCTATCTGATGCGTCCGATGTCGAGCGCTGTCGATGTTACAATTCCTGAAGGTTTGTCTATCCGGCAGATAGCAGGGATTTTCCAAAGGCAGTTGAACATCGATTCAACCGCTTTCGCAGCCGCTTGTGCCGATTCCTTCCTGCTCAGAGAACTGGGCATTCCAGCCGACAATTTCGAAGGCTACCTCTTTCCCGACACCTATAACCTTTATCCCGAGATGCTGCCGGAAGCGGTTATCTATCGGATGGCTGCAAATTTCAAGCGTTATATAACCGATTCACTGATTACCAAATTTGCGCGCCGCGGCTTGATGTTGCACCAAGCCGTTACTTTAGCATCGATTGTCGAAGGCGAGGTGATGAAGGCGGAGGAAGCGCCTATCGTAGCAGCGGTCTATTACAACCGCCTGCGCAAGAACATCGCGCTCGAAGCGGATCCAACCATTCAATATATTCTGCCTGATGGTCCGCGCCGGATCCTGCTTAGCGATTTAGCCATCGACAGCCCTTACAATACATATAAACACACCGGTCTGCCGCCGGGGCCGATAAACAATCCCGGCTTCCGTTCGTTGAAGGCGGTCGCCGAACCGGCGGAGGTTGACTATATCTATTTCGTAGCCCAAGGCGACGGCAGCCACACTTTTACCAAAACCTACGACGAGTTTCTCGCCGCCAAACAGAAATTGCAAAAAATCAGGCGCGAAGTAGCCGAGCAGAAAAAACGGGATAAAGGATAATGCGTCTGGCTCGCTACCTGGCTCTGTGCGGCGTCGCAGCGCGGCGCAAATGCGAAGACTTCATCGCCACCGGACGCGTCAGCGTCGATGGTCGAACGATTTCGGATCCGGCTTTCAATGTCGATGAGCGGCAAACTGCAGCCCTCGACGGCAATGTATTGCACTTACCGCGCCCTGAAGAACGTTTCTATGCGATGCTGCACAAGCCGGTCGGAGTGGTCTCGACGCTGGCGGTTGGGCGTGAAAAAGGACCTTGTTTGTCTGATATCATCGATATTCCGGCGCGCGTATTTCCGGTTGGGCGGTTGGATCGGGCGAGCAGCGGGTTGTTGCTGCTCACCGACGACGGCGACCTAACTTACAAAATTATCCATCCCAAGCATCATATTTTAAAAGAATATCTGGTCAAACTGAACCGCCGTTTGCTGCCGAAGGACATCGAGCGCTTCGTCAAGGGAATAGTCGTTGATAACCGGCCGGTCGAAGTCGATGAACTGCGTCCCGAAGCCGGCGGGCGCTGGCGCATCACAATTCACGAAGGACGCAAGCACATCGTCCGCCGGCTGTTCCGCGCCCTGAAAATCACGGTCGTTGAGTTAAAGCGCACCAAGGTAGGCCCGATTGCGTTAGGCAGGCTGCCGGTGGGCAAATGGCGGAAGTTGACTGAAAAAGAAATCCAACAACTAATAAAGGAGCGCCAATGAAGCGCGCAATCACTTTATTAACAGATACATAATATTGTTTGTGTGACTTGGCTGCTTCTCCCCCTGTTTGCGGGGTGGAGATGACGCTATATCTTGACCCTAATAATAATTCTGGGACTGAACACTCATTCAATGCATACAGCTAAACGGCGGTTAGAATGTCGAAAATTAAACTATGCGCTTTATGCCTCGCGCTGGCGGCAGCGGCGCTTAGGGCGGAGATTACATTTGAGGTTCTCGAATTCAAGCAGGATCCGCTGAACCTTAAGCCTATAACATTTCCGCAGAAAGATATGAACGCCGACCTGTGCGC
>Ga0194125_10008841_pt1 | contig 14117 bp, 9 predicted proteins | sample TA2KigC250mmetaG_FD_148626 | JGI IMG/M metagenome (GOLD analysis project Ga0194125, IMG submission 148626) | Freshwater microbial communities from Lake Tanganyika, Tanzania - TA2015034 Kigoma Deep Cast 250m | ecosystem: Environmental > Aquatic > Freshwater > Lake | place: Tanzania: Lake... | reverse complement strand
TCATCGACATCGCCGGTAAAATCCTCGAGAAGGTGTGAGCGCGGGCCGCCGCGGCGCTGCGGCTCAGCAGCGGGCGTCCGCGGGCAGCAGTGTGAAGGCGCCGCCGCTGCGGGGGCGAACCGCTCGGAAGTCGCGCTCGTCCAGGGTGAGAATCCGGCGAATCCCGAATCGCTCCGCGGCCGCAATCACCGAGGCATCCGCCAGACCCAGGTCCAGATCGCGGTACTGTGCGATCAGCTCGCGGCAACGGACCAGATCGGGCTCCTGTAGGGGCGCCAGCGTGTAGCAACCCTGGAGGATTCCCTCCAGGAACTGGAGCTCGGCATCCACTCCCAGGTGTTCGCGCAGCAGGTAGTCAATCTCGGCCAGGGTCGCCACCGGCACCACGATCGGCCCCGGATCCTCCTGGATCACGGCGGCCACCGCAGCGTGGTGACGGTCATCCGCGTCGTACACCGCGTAGATGGCGCCCGAGTCGGCGATCAGCGCCATCGCTTCTCCCGGGCCGCCTTTCGCAGCACCGCCTCGGCTTTCTCGGAGACGTCGCCCCGGCCGCTGCGAAACTCTCCCATGCCCGGCGGCTTCGGCAGCGCGGCCCGCTGGGTGTACCGCCGGATGGCCGCGCGGATGACCTCCGCCTGGGAGCGTTTCTCAGTGGCCGCAATGCGCCGCAGCGTGAGCGCGGTTTCCGCCTCAAGGTAGATGGTGGTCTTGACCACGGTTCCATTGTACCGCAGCCGTTGCCATATATGGCGCCATATGCGCCGGTCTTCGGCCCTCCTCCCGGACCCCCAGCGGCGCGGCTACAGCATCTTGACCGGGCTCGGGGCGGAGCCGGCGGGTACTACCACCACGGTCACGCCCTTCGCGGTGGGAAACGCGAGCGTTTCTCCCCTCAGCGATTCGGCCTTGCGGCCGTTCCGGTAAAGGTCCACGGGCCGCCGCCACGGGTTGGCCAGGCGGCACGTGCCTCCCTGTGGCGACACGATCTCGACCAACGGTATCGCGCCGCCCTTCTGCGCCGAGCTGACGATGAATCCCCCGCGGGCCAGCAGGCGGAAGGCCGCGTCCCAGTCCTTGGGCCAGCGGTCGAAGATGGTTATCGGCTCGGCGCTCGAGGGCAACTCGGGCCGGCTGTTAAGTAGCGTGGTGTGAATGCCGGAACTCAACCCGGCGATGTGCTCGGCATCGATGGCGCCCGGGCCTTCGCGCAGCCGCAGACGGTTACGGAAGATCTTCGCGCCGCCGATTCCTTCCTCATCGATGAAGCTCCCCAGCCGCGTGAAGCCCAGGAAGCGGGCTTTCAACTCCGGCTCGGGCCCGACCGGAGGGATGGCGCCTGGACCTTTGTAGACGAAGGCGCCGTAAGGCCGGTTGTCGGCGATTTCGCTGCCCGTCCCGCAACGGCCGCCGCCGGCCGGCAAGGGCACGAGGTTCTGTTTGACCTCCTGCCACAGGGGCCGCAACCCGGCGTCCACTCCGAGAACCTGCGCGGCGCTGACCGCCAGGGGAAAGATCATGTGCATGCAGGAAACCTCGTAGGGCGCGTCCCGTGAATTCCAGGCGGATTCGCCGCTGTTGGTGTGGTTGATGTGGTAGAGCCCGTCCTCGGCCTTCTTGAGATTGGGGAAAGTGCGGTAGAACTCCGCCGCACCCTTGAGGACCGGATAGGCCTGTTCGCGCAGCCACGCCTGATCGCCGGTAAACTGGTACCTCTGCCAGGCCAGGTTGCCGACCCGGGACGCCACGCCCAGGATATGCGAGGTGTGGCCGAAGATGCCGGTGCCCTTCGGCTTGAAGATGTAGTAACCGTGGTCCCAATCGCCGTCGGCCCGGAAGTTCCAGCGGCTGTTATGCCGGTTCTTGTTGTTGGCGTACCAGTCGAAGCGCGCCGAGCGCTGCTCGAACGGCTTGCGCACCAGCATCAGGTCCTGCAACTCGGCCGCGATGTCGTCGGGCAGCCGCTCCGGTCCGTTGAAGAACGTCGTCTCCGGAATCCAGATGCCTTCCGCGCCCCATTGCTGGCGCGCCGCCAGCGCGGCCGCCTCATACATGTTCCCGTACAGCTTGAACATCGGGTCTATCAGCTCCAGGCGGTTGGCGGGCATCAGGTTACTGTAGTAGGCCGACGTGTTGGCCCACCAATACTGCGAGCCCCAGCGGCTCAGGTCGCCGTCGGTGAACCATAGCAGGCCCCCGAAGCGGGGCGGGTAAGCCCCGCGCGAACTGGCGCCCATCAGGTACAGGTTGTAGGTGTAGTTCGCCTCGACGAAATCGGCCTGCCCGGAGTCGCTGTGCAGGTGGACCATGGCTCGCGACCAGAAGCTGCGCCACCATTCCGCCGCCGCTTGGCGCAGGCCTTCGAAGCCACGCTGTTCGGCGGCGGCCAGGTGAGCCAGCGCCTGCTCCGCGGCGTTATGCGCGGGATCCTGGGCGGCCGCGCTGGCGATCAGGATCAGCAGCCGTCCCTTTCCTGGCGCGGCCGAAAGCTGCACCGTCGATTGGTTCAGGATCCGCGCCCGCGCGGGACGGCCCGTCACCCCGATGGCCACCGCTGATGCCCCGTGGAAGCTGCCTTCGCGGAACTCCTGCGTCAGCGTTATCCGCCCGCCAAATATCCCCAGCCGCGACGTAGCCGTGTGCGCCGCCGTGCGGAACATGACGGTGTTGTCCTGCGCCAGTTTGTACGTCAGGCGCGGGTGGTACTGCTGCTGGTACCGCAGCATGCGCAAGTCGATGTTGACGGCCGCCGGCTGGGCGCGCTGGTCTTCGATCTCGAAGGCCATTACGTCACGGTCCGGCCAGGCCAGGGCGCGCGCGGTCACACCTCTTCCCTGGACGCTCATCAGCGCGTCGTAGAGCGACAGCCGTTGCCGGAAGGCGGTCGGCGTGAAGACGTCCTCGCCGGCGTCCGCCAGGTTGATGTCCACAAAGCCGCATCCGCTGCTGTAGTCGGAATCGGCACGCGGGAAGCTGGTCGTGGTGCTGTCCATGGCGTGGACGTCCACGCGGTTGATCTGGAGCTTCAGCGCCGAGGGCGTGGTCCAGACCAGGCTGCCCATGCGGCCGTTCCCCAGCGGCATCCCTTCCTCGGGGCGGGAAGCGGGGCTGTCGTAAACCAGGTCCGCGCGCGCGACCAGCCGCGGGCGGTCCACCTGGATGAGACTGTCCGCTGCCCCGGCCGCCACGGCGGCCAGTGCCGGCAGCACACTTGCGATTAACAGACGATCCATGAATTCCTCCCTGTGATGCGAGCGGCGGCCCATCAAAACCCAAACCGCAGGCCGAACCGGAAAACCCGCTCATCGAGCCCCTCCCGCCCGGTATTGCGGATGCCGGTGATCGTCGAGTAGCCCCCCAGGTTCCGGATGCTGCCATCGGCGTTCAACTGGAGGTTGGACACATTGGCTGCGGGGTTGGAGAAATGGGGGGTGTTGGTGAAGTTGAACACCTCCGCCCGGAACTGCATGCTCCAGCGCTCCGAGAAACGGAACTGGCGGAACAGGCCGAAGTCGAAGTTGCGGACCCCGGGGCCGCGCATCCGATTCAGCCCGGAGGTGCCAAAGCGCGCCTGCGTCACGGGAGCAAAGGCCAGCGGGTCGAAATACGACTGCCCCGGACCTGTGTGCCCGAGGATCTCGACCGTGGGCTTGATCTGGTCGGCCTTCTGGGTGCTCCCCGGCAGATTGAGAGAGGTGCCGGCGGCGGAGACGGTGAAAGGCGAGCCGGAATACACCGCGAGCAGCCCGCTTACCTGCCAGCCTCCCGCCAGCGCTGGCCCAACCCGGCCCGCGCTGAGGTGGCGCTTACCCCTGCCGAAGGGCAGTTCCACCACGAACGAGGTATTGAAGTTGTGGGTGCGGTCGAAGCCCATAATGGCGCGGTTCAGGCTGAAGTACGGCAGCGCCTGGATCGCCGGCGGGTTGTCCGCCAGGGCGTCGCAGCAGATCCCGATGACCTTCGACCAGGTGTAGGAGACACTCGCTTGCACCCCCTGCGCGAAGCGGCGCTGCAACATGGTTTGGAGCGAGTCGTACTTGTTCGTACCAGGGTTGGTGAGCAACTCGGTGTTGGCGGTCCGGCGGAACTTCACGAAGAAGGGCTGGCCCGCCTGGCCCAGACCGGGGATCTGACCCGCATTCAGGTTCAGGATCTGGTTGATGCGGATCTGGCGGGAGGCGACATAGCCGGCCTGGCCCGTGAGTCCCCACCACAGTTGTTTCTGGAGGGTGAAGTTCCAGGAGTGGACATAGCCTCGCCTGGGCTTCTGCTCCAGCGCGCGCGCCGATAGCGTGGCGGGAATGGACAGGACCCCGGCGCTGATGTCGGGGATCTGGATGGCGGGGATCCCCTCGCGCAGCCGCCGCGCAAACTGAAGCGGGTTCGGCGACGGGATCGACAGGTTCAGACCGGAGGGATAGTTGCCAATCAGATCGCGCACGAAGGCCAGCGGATAGGGGTCGAAATTCAAGCCGTAGCCGGTGCGGATCACCAGCGTGTCGGTGGCCCGGTAGGCCAGTCCGATGCGCGGCGAGAAGTTCTTCCAGCCAATCTCGTAGCCGCAATCGGTGGGAACGTTGCCCGCGCCGCAGATCAGCATCCGGTTGTTGTCGAAGTCGTAGCGCTCCAGGCCGCGGCTCTTGCGGGCGCCCATGGGAAAGCGATCCCACCGCACACCGAGGGAAGCCGTCAGGCGGGGCGTAACCTGCCACTGATCCTTGAAGAAGAGACTGTACTGCCAGTTGCGAGTGGAGGCCCGGTTGTTGTCGAACGGGACCAGGCTCTTCGACACGTCGGTCGGCAGCCCCAGCAGGAATGTGGCAAAGGAGTTGAACTGATTCCCGGAGGGGCCCCCGGCGATCTGTGTGGGGCCGCCGCCGAAGGAGAACGCGCCGGCGCTGGCGCCGGTCTCGAAGCGGTTGAGGGCCTGCCGGACGATGTCGCCGCCGAAGCGCAGGCCGTGGGAGCGTTTGGTCCAGGAGGCGTTGGCCGTGTACTGGGCCTGCCAGTTTTCGTCTACGTACGGACCGGCGGCGCCCCCGCTGCCCGGGTTCCCGATCGAGGAGTAGTTGCTCACGCTGAACTGCGGCCAGCCGCCATAGACGCGGTCGGTCCCGTTGGTGCCGGGGATCTTCAGGAAATCCAATCCCAGGTTTTCGTCCACCCGCGGCGGGTTGCTGTAGGCGTATATCAGCGTGATGCCGGTGTAGGTGTCCACGACGAAGGTGGGAGCCAGCACATAGGCGGCGCTGCCGGTGAAGGTGTATGTGTCGCCCGAGCCCTTGCCCATCTTGCCGGCCGCGCTGTTCACACCGTCGCCGCCCAGTTGGCCGAACGCGGGCGGATTATTGAAGTCCCAATGCAGCCAGCCCAGCCGTCCCGAGAAGGTCAGCTTCTCGGTGGGGTTGAAGTTCACTTTGGCGTCCGTCTTGTGCCGGCTGACGTTGTAGGGCCCGCTGGCGTAGAAGTTGGTGGTGAGAAGCTCGGGGAAGGTCGGTTGAGGCAGGTCCGCGATCAGCTTGGTCACGATCGGGTCGATGCGCGAGCCGGGAACGATGCTGCCCGGCAGGGGTGTGCGGCCGGAGCCGTTCTCGGCGCCGGTGAAGGGATCGTAAATCGGGTTCGGCGATGCCGACATATTGCCGCTGCGGATGGCGGCGGTGGGCACCGTGAGCAGCCGCCCGCCGGTCTGGCGGTCGAACTCCCCCTCGTAGCTGGCGAAGTAGAACAGCTTGTCCCGGATGATGCGCCCGCCCAGAGTGCCGCCCAACTGGTTGTTGATCGCCTTCGGCTTTCTCTGGCCGGCGGGCAAGAAGTACGGTCTGGCTTTCAGGGCGTTGTCGAAGTGGTGCTCGAACAACGAGCCGTGGAGCGTGTTGCCTCCGCTCTTCAACTGCACATTGGCGGACATGCCCCCCGACAGGCCCTGGTCGGCGTCCAGACTGCCGGTGACCACGCTCACCGCCTCAATCGCCTCCAGCCCGGGAATGTAGGCGGCCACGTGGGGCAGCCATAGATTATTGGTGATGGCGCCCTCAATGCGGATGCTGTTGGCGTTGCGCGTGGCGCCGTTGGAGTGGAATCCCAGGCCGCGGGCCGGATTGGCAGCCACCGAGTGGTTGTTCTCCGGAGGCGTGATGCCCGGCACCAGAATGAACAGGTTCTGGTAGTTCCGTCCGATCGGCACGGGCAGATTCTGGAGCTGCGCGGCCACCACCTCGGTCCGCACCTCGGCGCGATCGGTTTGCAGAGCGGCCGCCTCGCCGGTCACCTGTATCGACTCGGTGACGGCGCCCACCCGCAGCACGGCGTCCACCCGGACCACCTGATCCACGGCCACCACAACGGTGCCGACGGTGTGGGTCTGGAAGCCGTCTTTGCTGATGACCACCTCGTAAGCGCCTCCCGGGAGCGTCGAGAAGATGAAGTTGCCGTTCTCGTTGGTCGCTCCGGAACGAACCTGGTTGGTCTCCTTGTGGGTGACCCGCACCGCCGCGGCCGGTATCGCCGCGTTGCTCGGGTCGCTGACATGCCCCACGATCGAGCCGTAAAGCACCTGCCCCGCTGCCGGCCCGGCCGTGGCTGCCAATATCGCAATCACCGTGAACACTGCCACAACTGCACACCGCTTGCGCGCCATAGTCGCCTCCGCACCGATTGTATCGCGATCCACGCTAAACCTTCCACCTGTACCGCTAACGTTGGGGTCCTTCTCGTGCCGCCACGAATCCGCCCCGTTGGCCCTTGGCCCTTTGCCTCTGGCCTTTTGCCTGGCGGCCCGGCCGCGCTGCGCTCCACCCTGCCGCTATAATCTGAGAAGGTTCCACCCTTATGAAACGGCGGCTGTTGTATGGGGCGGGTATCGTCCTGCTGGTCCTCTCCGCCACTCTGGTCATCTGGCAAGGCTCCTTCAGCTTCGGCGAGTTTGGACCCGTCAGCCCTGAGCAGACCTTCCTGTACTGGGCCGTTTCCACCCTGGTCTTCCTGCTGACGCTGACCCTGGGGTTCATCCTCTTCCGCACCGGCTTGAGGCTGTACGTGGAACGGCGCAGCGGCGCCGAAGGCTCCCGCATCCGCACCAAGCTGGTCATCGGCGCCCTGGCGTTGAGCTTCCTGCCCGTGTTCTTCCTGGTGCTGTGGAGCGTCTCGGTGCTCAACCGCAACCTGGACAAGTGGTTCAGCCGCCCCGCCGAAGGCGTCCGCCTCAACCTGGTCGAGATCGCCGACCTGCTGGACCGGGAAGCCCAGACCGCCTCCGCCGAGGCCCAGCGCCTGGATCTGAAGCGGCGGGAGGCCGAAATCCAGCAGTACATCCGCGAGTACGAGCAACTGGCGGCCAGCCGTAAGAGCGTACGCACCTTCTACCTCCTGCTCCTGCTGGCGATCACCCTGTTCATCCTGTTCCTGGCCACCTGGCTGGCCCTGTTTCTGGCCAAGCAGATCTCCAACCCCATCTCCGCCCTGCTCACTGCCGCCCGCGAGGTGCGCCAGGGCAACCTGGGACACCGCGTCCAGGTGCGCGCTGCCGACGAGCTGGCCAGCCTGGTGCACGCCTTCAACGAAATGACCCGCGACCTGGAGACCAGCAACCAGGAATTGGAGCGCCGCCGCCGCTTCACCGAGGCCATTCTGGAAAGCATTCCCACCGGCGTCATTTCGCTGACCGCCGACGGCCGCATTCAGCGTGTCAACCATGCCCTCAGCCGCATCCTCCCCGCCCATAAGGTGGACGGCGCCGCCCGCCTGGAGGACCTCTTCTGCCGCGACGACACCGCCGTCATCAAGCAGATGATGAAGCGCGCCCGGCGCACCAGGGCCGCCATGCGGCAGCTCGATCTCACCGCCGAGCACGGCAAGCTCCACCTGGCGGCCACGGTTTCCGCCCTCGAGGACCGGCACACCTCCGGGTTCGTGCTGGTGCTGGAGGACACCAGCGAGTTGCTGCGCGCTCAGAAGGCCGCCGCCTGGCACGAGGTGGCCCGCCGCCTGGCGCACGAGATCAAGAACCCACTCACCCCCATTGCCCTGTGCGGGGAGCGCATCGGCCGCCAGCTTGAGCGCCTGGCTCTGCCGCCCGAAACCGACCGTATTCTGCGGGAGTGCACTGGCACCATCGCCAGCGAGGTCGAATCCGTCCGCGTGCTGGTCAACGAGTTCTCCCAACTAGCCGGCTTCCCCACCGCGCAGCCCGTGCCGTCGGACCTCAACGAGATCGTCGAGACGGCCCTGGCCTCTTTCGCCGGGCGCTGGGACGGCATCCGGCTGGACAAGTACCTGGCCTCGGATCTGCCCCAGGTCAGCGTGGACCGCGAGCAGTTCAAGCGCGTCGTCGTCAACCTGGTGGACAACGCCACCGAAGCCATGCAGGCGGCCCCCTGGAAACGCCTGCTGGTGGCTACCCAGCTCGGGCCGGCGGAAACCGTCGAGCTGATCGTGGCCGACTCCGGCTGCGGCATCTCCCCCGAGGACCGTGACCGGCTTTTTCTGCCCCACTTCTCCACCAAGGGACGCGGCACCGGGCTGGGGCTGGCCATCGTCCACCACATCCTCTCGGAGCACAACGCCTCCATCCGGGTCGAGGACAACGAGCCTTGCGGGGCGCGCTTCGTCGTCGAGGTCCCCACCCTGGTGGCGGCGGAGGCGGAGCGGGCGTGAAGCGTACCCGCATCCTGGTGGTGGACGACGAGCCGGGCATCCGGCAGTCGCTGGCCGGCGTGCTCGAGGATGAGGGCTACCAGGTGGTCGCGGTCGACAGTGGCGAGCGCTGCCTCGAGGAGCTGGCCCGCCAGAACCACGCCCTGGTGCTGCTGGACGTGTGGCTGCCCGGCATCGACGGCATGGATACCCTGGCGCGCATCCAGGAGACTCCCCTGCCCGACCGGCCCGTGGTGGTGATGATCTCGGGGCACGGCACCATCGAGACCGCCGTTAAGGCCACCAAGCTGGGCGCCTTCGATTTCCTGGAAAAACCGCTCACCATCCAGAAGGTCGCCGTCGTGGTCAAGAACGCCCTGCGCCACCGCCGCCTCGAACTCGAGAACCTCCAGCTCAAGCAGGGCCCCGGCAAGTACCGCATCATCGGCGAGAGCGTGCCCATGAAGGCCCTGCGCCAGCAGCTCGCGCTGATGGCCGGCAGCAACGGCCGCGTGCTGATCTACGGTGAGAGCGGCGCCGGCAAGGAGCTGGTGGCGCGCGCTATCCACGTCATGAGCCCGCGCGTCGCCGAGCCCTTCGTCGAGGTCAACTGCGCCGCCATCCCCGAGGAGCTGATCGAGAGCGAGCTGTTCGGCCACCGCAAGGGCAGCTTCACCGGCGCCAGCGAAGACAAGACCGGCAAGTTCCAGAAGGCCGACGGCGGCACGCTGTTCCTCGACGAGGTCGGCGACATGAGCCTCAAGACCCAGTCCAAGGTGCTGCGCGTGCTCGAGGAGCAGCGCTTCGAGCCGGTGGGCGCCACTCAGTTCGTCCAGGTGGATGTGCGCGTCATCGCCGCCACCAACAAGCACCTCGAGGAGGAGATCGAGCACGGCAACTTCCGCGAGGACCTCTTCTACCGCCTCAACGTCATCCCCTTCCACGTGCCGCCGTTGCGCGAGCGGCGCGAGGACATTCCCCTGCTGGCCGACTACTTCCTGCGCGAGTTCACCGCCTTATACGGCCGCAGGCCCAAGGAGCTGACCCCCGAAGCCTATCGCCTGCTTCAGGACCACACCTGGCCCGGCAACGTACGCGAGCTGCGCAACGTGATGGAACGCCTGGTGGTCATGAACCCCCAGGCGCGCATCGACGCCCGGCACATCCCGCTCGCCTCCACGCGCCGTCCGGCCCCCGCCGCGCCGCCCGCCGCCCTGGCCAGCCTCCAGGAAGTCCGCCAGGCCGCCGAGCGCGACTACATCCTCAAGAAACTGGAGGACACCGGCGGCAACGTCAGCCGCGCCGCCGAGCTGCTGGGACTGGAGCGCAGCCACCTCTACCGCAAAATGAAGGCCCTGGGCATCGCCCCCAAGGACACCTGACGGGGACAGACGGAACGTTCCCCGCACAGGGAACGTTCCGTCTGTCCCCGCGGCCCGGCCGGCCCGGCCTTGCCATCCCGAATCCGCCCCAGCCGCACCGCACGCTCGTTCTGCCCCAGCGCATCCCAGCGGATGACGCCGCTGGAACCCTCCCAGCCGGACAGCTCCCGCACCGCGTCGCGGATGCGCGCGCGGTTCAGACCAGCCTGGCGGATGGCCGCCACCACCAGCCGCGCGGCGTCGTAGGCTTGCGCGGCAGCGTAATCAGGGTGCGCGCCGGCCTCGGCCAGGAGGGGAAACAGGACGCCCTCAGCGGCGCCGCCGGCCTCCTCGATGAACGCGCGGCGTCCCGCCGAAGGGCCGCAGAGCACCGGCGCCGCGCACCCCAGACCGCGCAGCGCCTTCACCACCCGGCCGCTGTCCCGCGCCCCGGCGATGATCACCACCGCTTGCGGCGAGCTTTCCGCCACGCGCCGGGCCAGCGCGTTCACCTCCGTCGTCCCCGGCGCGAATTCGATGTGAGATGAAGGCCGGGACCGCTCGCTTACGCTCGCGGCTCGGTTAGACGCTGCCATGCCGGCTTCCGAGCCGCGACCGTGAGGGAGCGGTGGCTTGACGTGAACCGCCGGCGTCGCCTTCAACTCCGCCACGAACGCGCGCGAGTCGTGGTCCGTGGCCGAAACCAGCAGGAAGGGACGCCCCGCCAGCGCCCTCACCAGCACCGGCGCTTGCAGGTGGTCTCCCGGCGCGCAGGAAAACATCCAGGGCACGTTGGCCCCGTGGATGGTGCGGTCGGTGGCTGCCGGGTTCACCAGCGCCAGCCGCGCTTTGAGAGCCACCTGTTCGGCCAGGTGCGTCGCCGCGCCGTCCACGGAGCCGATCAGCGCCCACACACCTTCCTGGTAGATCAGGCGCACCAGGACGCCGGCCCCCGCGCTCCAGGGGTTTTCAGACCAGGCGGCAACCAGTCTGAATGGCAGCCCCTTGTACCCCCCTTCGCGGTTGGCTTCCTCGATGGCCAGGGCGGCGCCCTGCCATAGCGTCCCGCCCTTGGGGTGTCGCGGATCGGCGGGCCCGAAGTAGCCGATGCGCACTTCGCGCAAGCCGCTCGGTTCCGGCTCCTCGCGCCCCGGCCCCGTATACTCGGGGCGTTGCTGGCGGGCGTCACGGTAGGGCGGTTGCTGGCAGGCCGACGGTCCGCCCCACTCCAGCGCCAGCAGCAGGAGCAGGAGCCGTTTCATTGGGGCTTCGCTGGTTCCAGGCCCCGGCTGACGCGGTCTCGCGGAGGGATGTAGCCGCGCGGGATTCCCAGGTCCTCCCGCGAGTGGTACTTCCAGGCGCCGCTCTCACGCCTCGCCAGGAACACTTCGCCCACGTCGTCCAGGGCGGCGCTAAGAGAGATGTCGCCGGTCACACCCCTCCAGGGCTTGCCGCGGTAGGCCAGCACGTCGCGGATCTTGGCTCGATTCAGCCCCGCCGCCTGGATCGCCCACAACAGCATGCTCATGCCGTCGTAACCGTGCGCGGCGTAGGTTTCAGGTTCGGCGTTGAACCGCGCGCGAAATGCCTGGCGAAACTTCTCCAGCCGGGGGTCCTTGCGCGTGGGGTCCCACGGGTAGCCGGCCACCACGCCCTCGGCGTTCGGCCCGGCCAGACTGACGAACTCCTCCGACACGCTGCGGTCGCTGGTGAAAAAAGGCTGCTTCATCCCCAGGGCGCGCATCTGGTTGAGGATCAGCGCGCTATCCCGCGCGTCGCCCCAGTGCACCATCGCGTCCAGTTGCGCCTCCCGCAGCCGCTCCAACTGAAGGCTGAAATCGTCCGCGCCCAAGCGGTAGGCCATTTCCAGAATGATGGGCTGGCCCAGCCTCCGCGCGCTGTCACGCACCTCGCGCACGCCGAAGCGTCCGTAGCGGTTGCTGCCCCGTATGATCCCTATGCGCCGGTAGCCCAGCTTGCGGATCATGTAGTCCACCAGCAGGTAGCTCTGCTGGCGGTCGTCCCCGATGACCCGCATCACCCAGGGGATGTTGGTCTCGATGAAAGTGGGATCCGTGTCGCCCGTGTTCAGCATCACCAGCTCGGCCTTCAGCGCCACGCGGATCGCGATGTGGCTGTTGGCTCCGTCGATGGTGCCCAGGATGGCCCACACCCGGTCGATGTAGGCCATCTTGATGATCTCGTTGCCGGAGGAACCCCACAGGCCGTTGTCGTTACTGATCACCAGCTCGAAGGGGATCTTGCGCTTCAGGTGCCCGCCCCGCGCGTTGGCTTCCTCGACGGCCAGTCGCGCGCCCTGAAGCATCTTGATGCCCAGGGCTTCCTCGTGGCTCTTGCCCCCGGTGGCCACCGATACCGTGGACATGATGGGGCCGATGAAGCCGATCTTGACGCTCTTCAAGTCCATCGGCGGCTCGGGAATGGCTCTGCCCGAACCGGCGTACTCCATCTGAAGCAGGAAGTGCTCCTTGTAGGGCTTGACGCCGCCGAATGGTTCCACGTCCACCGGTGTATTGGCGTAGTTGTCGTCCTTTCTCAGCTTGAGGTCGGGGACTTCGTACGGCCCTACCGCGTTGATGCGGCGCAACACCTCGGCGGTATCCGGGTCGATGAGCACCTCCTGGGCCGGCTTCTGCGCCGTCAAACCACCCACCACCAACCACCAACCCACGATCCACGCCCGCTTCACCGCTTCCCTCCCTTCCGCGGAGCCGCCGCCAGCCGCGCACGCTCGCGCAGCCCCGGGTAGTAGCCCTCGCCCATGCCCCACCCCAAGCCCTTCGACGTGCCCACCCAGACGTCGTTGCCGTCGATATCCGCGCTGATGATGAAGCTGTGCGGCACCCCCACCGGCAGCTCCACCGTCTCCACCACCTGCTTGTCCCGGCTCACCACCGCCTGCCCGCCCTTCCCCTTGGGGTTCCGGGTGTACGCCACCCACGTGTTGCTGGGCACATCCATCACCGCGCCCAGGCCCTTGTCGCTACAGAACCAGGCTTCGTTGGCGCTGCGCGCCCGCAGGTTGTTGTTGAAGTCGCTGGGGAGGCCGGAGTCGTGGGCAAAAAACCCCCGCCAGTTACGCCCGTCATAGCGGCTGACCCCGAAGTAGGTTGACACCCACAGGGTCTTCTCCACGTAGTTCGCTCCGGTAGTGATCACGTGTACGATGCCGTCGTCCCGGTACAGGTCGATCTCCATCTCCCCGTCCGGATCCAGGTAGTCCTTCCAGCGCCCCGCGGCCACGTCGTACTCCAGCACCCCGCTGCCCCACACCGCCAGGTGCACCTTCCCGTCCGCATAGTGCACCCCGTAGTTCCAGATCTCCTCCATGGGCGCGTTCTTCTCGGTGAAGATGGTCCATTCGCCGGTAAGGATGTTGAAGCGGCACGCCCCGGCGGTGGTGGCCGCCCAGATGTTGTCGTTCTCGATGGCCACGCCGTAGACTACGTCGTTGACCAGGCCGCTGTTCAACTGGTGCCAGTGGTCGAAGCGTCCGCCGCTGAAGCGCGCCAGGCCGCCGCCGAACAGCGCCAGCCACACGTCGCCGGTCTTGGGGTGAACCTCGATGCCCGTCACCACGCGCCAGGGCAGCCCGTCCTTCTCCTTCCAGTAACGGATCTTGCCGGTGCGCTTGTCGATCACCGCCAGGCCGTCTTCGGTGCCCACCCAAACCCGCGGGCCGTCCGCCTTCACCGCGAAGATGTGATCGTTGGGCAGCCCGTCGGCCACCGTGAACTGCTTCCACCGCGTGTACACATAGGGCAGCTTCAGCGGTTCTTGCCCGGTGGCCACAAGGCTCGCCGCCAGGACCGCCGCCGCCAGCGCCACGCTTCTCATCCGGCCCCTCCTAAGGCTGTTGAAAAAGCCCATGGGCAAGCTGAAGCTCGCCCCACGTGGGGGCGTCAGTCATCGATCCGCCCTGTAGCATAAGCTTTAGCTTGTGTCCCGCGAACCGTGTAGAGCACTTCTTTCAGCAGCCTCCTACAGCGTCTTCAAGTACTCGATCAGGTCGTTGAGCTGATCCTTGGTCAGATCGTTGGTCACCCCGTGCCGGTCATCCGGATTGTACACCGTCCAGATCTCCTCCAGCGTCGGCGCCAT
>Ga0194125_10008839_pt1 | contig 14121 bp, 13 predicted proteins | sample TA2KigC250mmetaG_FD_148626 | JGI IMG/M metagenome (GOLD analysis project Ga0194125, IMG submission 148626) | Freshwater microbial communities from Lake Tanganyika, Tanzania - TA2015034 Kigoma Deep Cast 250m | ecosystem: Environmental > Aquatic > Freshwater > Lake | place: Tanzania: Lake... | reverse complement strand
GGACCAGGACGCACCCCAAGACCCCCAGCGCCACCCCCAGGAACCGAGTCAAGATCATAATTTCTCCCCCGTATTTAAGGGAAAAACTACCTTGTTTGGCCATTTTTGTCAAGGCGGAGCAGGCAAGCTCTTTGAGAAGATGGCGTTGACAATCTTCATCTAGGAGCTTGTTTTTTCCTTGACAGATGTTTATGTTTATGTAAACTGGCTTTCATGCCGAAAAGGGAGGTATTATACAAGGGCGAATTTTACACGGTCGACCTCGCTATTACCGCCAACGACAAGTGCCCGGCAAAAAAATTCCTGGACGGTCTATCCAAAATCGATAGAGAAATAATTTTACGAATAGTAAAGCGCTTGGCCGATAAAGGTAGGGTTGCGAACCCAAAACAGTTCAAGAAAATAGAAGGCACAGACTTCTTTGAATTCAAAAATTTCCAGATCAGAATGCCTCCTTTCGGATGGGCGAATCATTATTACGCATGGTTTTATCAAAAAGGGTTATTCGATCAAACCAGAAGAAATAAACCGGATGAAAAGGATCCGCGATGAAAATGAAAAGAGAGCCTGAAATGACTTTGTACGATAAGTATATGGAAGACCCGCAATTTGCCAAATTGATGGCTCAAGGCGATTTGATCATGGAAGTCACTGAAACTCTTTGCGAGCTTCTGGAGAAAGAGAAGATTTCCCGGAAAGAACTGGCCGACCGCTTGGGCAAATCTAAAGGATTTGTCTCTCAACTGCTCAACGGTGGTCGGAATCTTACCTTGCGTACCGTGGCTGATATCCTGCACGTCTTAGGATATAAGATTATTTTACAGCCGGTTAAACTGGATTCTCAGACCGGACATATGGAAGGGGATAAAAGTCTTCCGCAAAAAGTTGCCTTCTAACCGGTCTTTTCCTGGTTAAAGTTTGCCTTCTATGTCTGACAACCAATTTTTTAACGATCCCGGCTTCCCACCGGTTTACGCCAACCACCCCCTGGCCCCCCTCACCACCTGGAAGATCGGCGGGGCGGCCCACTATCTGGCCATGCCCCAGGACCTGGAGGAGGTCTATGCCCTGATGCGACTGGCTTACGATCGGGGCTGGCCCCTATTTTTTCTGGGACGGGGTTCCAACGTGCTCATTGCCGACGAGGGCCTGCCGGGCTTGACCCTGTGCCTGGCCCGGAGCCTGTTGAAGCTGGAGCGCCAGGGCGAATGTCTCCGGGCCGGGGCCGGCGTGCCTCTCCCCAAACTGGCCCGTTATGCCGCGGAGTTGGGCTTTTCCGGGTTTGAATTCCTGGCGGGCATTCCCGGCGCCGTGGGCGCTGCGGTCAGGCTCAACGCCGGGGCCTTCGGCCATAATCTGGGGGGCGTGCTCCGGCGGGTGTGGGTCGTGACCCCCCAACTCCATCTGGTGGAGCTGGACGCCGCGGCCCTGGGTTTAGGCTACCGTTCCTCTCTGCTCCTTAACTTTCCCCACTGGCTGGTGGCGGAGGCGGAGTTCGCCCTCGGGGAGCCGACCCCCACTGGCGAGATCATGGCCCGCATGCAGGATTTCCTGGCCGTGCGCAAGTCCCGTCACCCCGCCAATCCTCGGAGCTGCGGCAGCGTCTTCAAGAACCCCCCGCATGGGCCTTCGGCGGGCTGGTTAATCGATGATCTGGGACTTAAAGGCCGCCGCCGGGGAGACGCCCAGGTGTCCCGCAAACATGCCAACTTCATACTCAACCAGGGTCGGGCCACCGCGGCCCAGGTCAAGGCCCTGATGGCCGAAATTCAGGACCGGGTATGGCAGGCCCACCAGGTCGCCCTGGAACGGGAGGTGGTCTTCCTGCCGGATGACCTGATTTAAGAGTGGCCAGTTCCAAGTTGACAGTTGTTAGTTGTCGCGGAAAGTCTTTTGTTGGTAGTTGGAGAAAAACGCAGAGGGGCGGCGCGGTTACCACGTTATTTTAAAATCTAGCCGGCGGCTTTAGCTTGCGAGGGTGCGTACTTCACACCGCTTTTTTCTTTTACCGAAAACCGGAAACCCCTTTAATGCATCAGACCCGCAGGCGGCCATACCAGGGCCAACACCATGCACAGCAAAGCCAGGAGCAGGAACGAACTGGCGTCCAGATAATGCCTCTTTACCAGAGCCCCTTCCCCGCTCAAGCAAAACAATGTCCCCACAAAGGAGAGTAGCACCGCAGTGCCCTGTAATAAAGTGACGATGTTTAACATGACTGCCTCCTTTGCCTGATTAGACTTCACCGGACTCATCTGCGTTAATCGGTATAATCCATGGATTTCTTTAACCGCAAATGGACGCAGTCCCGCATGAGCCTTCGGCTCACCCGTAAAGCATGGAAAGGTATTTTTTGGGGGGGAGGGCCAGGGAGCAACGGACCCTGCCCTCCCCCAACAACAACTTTTCGGAGCAGATTTATGCAGATTTTCCACTTTTTGATAAAATAGCCCAATTCTACCGACCTATTGAAACCTAAGGGGGAAAGAGATGATCCGGCGAGAAGTCTGGTACTTTTCCAAACCCGGTCCGGAGAACACCCCGGCCTGTCTGGAGCTTTTGGAAAAAGCAGCCCTGGAAGGCTACCGGCACCTGGTGGTGGCCTCCACCACCGGCGAATCCGCGGTCCTGGCGGCCCGGCGCCTGGCCGCGGTCCCCGGGCTCAACCTGGTGGTGGTGGGCCACTCCGTGGGCTTCCGGGGTCCCAATATCGATGAATTCCTAGGCGAGCATTATCAGGAAATCACCCGCCTGGGCGGCAAGATCCTCAAGGCCACCATCCTCACCCACTCCCTGGACACCGCCATCGCCGAGCAGTTTAAAGGGAGCGCCCCCACCCTGCTCATCGCCAACACCTTGCGCCGCCTGGGCCAGGGGTTGAAGGTGTGCTGCGAGATCGTCATGGAAGCCGCGGACGCCGGGCTCATCCCCGAAGGGGAGGAAGTAGTGGCCGCGGCCGGCACCGCCCGGGGCTGGGACACCGTGGCTATCCTCAAGAGCGCCCCGTCCAAGCGCTTCCTCCAGCTATCCGTCCTGGAATTCTGGGCCAAGCCGCGGGTGTAAGAAGGAATAATTGATGCGGGGGGAGGGGGCAGGGGCCGACGCCCTCTGGCCCCCTCCTTTAAATCACCTTGAAAACAAATTCTTGAGCTTCATCAACAGGCTCACGTTCCCTTTCACCTTATATTTCCCCGTCATAAAGGCCCGGGCCCCGTCCAATTCGCCCCGGGAGACCGCCAGCCATACATCCGCCGGCGTCCGAATGACCACATCGGGCCTGTCCGCCGGGCCTTCCTGAAACACGGCCCGTTGCTTATCAATCCGGATATGGGCCACAAAATTCTCCGAGCCGCTCACCTCCATCTGGTAGGTGGCGGTGAGTCCTTTTGCGGCTTCCGTATTGAGGGCCTGGGGCATGGCCTCCAGCAGCTCCCTCAGGGTGGCGAATTGCCGAGGTTGAGGCGGCGGGGTCGGGGCCGCCTCCACTTGGCTTGAGCTCTCCCGCTGCCGCTCCATGAGGCCCTTGATCCAGGCTTCCCGCATGGCCGGGTCCCGGGTGGGGCGGTCCCAGGTCTGGCCGATGTATGCCTCAAAGCTGTCCAGGAGGCCCAACTTCTGCCAGTGCTCGTAATCGGCCTTCATGAAATCCCGGTTATCCTTGATAAGCCCGCCCATGAAGTGCCAGTAGTCAAGGTCCTTATCCGTGGCGGGATAGCGGCGTTTCTCCTTCACCGCCCGGGCTAGGTCTCTGGCCAGGTCCACCGCCCGGGCCATGACCAATTCCTTACCCATGAACTGCCCCGCCCCCACCGCAATGGCGGTGAAATGGCCCACGGCAAAGGCCCCGAAGATGCGCAGGGTCAGGTCCAGGTATTGGGCCACTTCCGTCTCTCCCCAACCCGCGGACACGCACACCGCCAAACCTGGCTTCCAGGCGCCCCGGGGCCGGTGGCCCAATCCCAGGGAGCGGTCCAGGAAGGTCTTGAACTGGCCGGTTACCTGACGCACATAGACCGGTGAGGCCAGGATCACCGCGTCGGCTTCCAGGAGTTTCTTCGACAGGCCCTTGTAATCATCCCGGATCCAGCAGGCGCCCTTCTCCAGGCACATGCCGCACCCCGCACAATATTCAATGTGCAGGCGGCTCAGGAAAATCTCTTCCAACTCCAGGCCTGCCGCGTCCAGGGGTTCCCGCAGCATGGCCAGCATCTGGGAAGTGTTGCCGAAACCTTCGTGGGGAGAGCCGTTGATGGCCACAACTTTATAAGTGTTAGTCATTTCCGCATGGTCCTTTCTTATTATTTCTGGGGTCGATTCAAGTTCTGATTTTCCGATTTTATCCCACGACCTTGAACTTTGAACTTTGAACTTTATTGGATCATGGCTCTTCTTGATCTTTCAGCCCCTTAATTGACATCACCCGGTGCTGGAAGACCCGGTCAATGACATAGGCCCTCAAGGCCCGGGCCGCCCGGGTAAGTTCCAGAGTCAGGGCTGCGTCCCGCTCAAAAGGCAAAACCGCGGTTAACCGCCGTCGCAAGGCCATTTCCTCATCAACTATCTCCTCGGCCAGGCGGGGGTAAAAACCGCAGTCCGCCGGCGCGAGCCCTTGATCCATACCGGATTTGAGAATCCGGCCCACCGCCACATCTTCCTGGTCGAAACGGTCCGGCTCCAGGGGCAAGAGAAGCCGCGCCGCCATCAGGGAGTGCACCTGTGGTCGGCTCAGGCCGGTGGCCTGGCAGAATGCCTCCTCACCCAGAAATTCCCGGTTCTCCAGCCCCCCGAAAATGGCAGCGTTGAGTTCCATCAAAGCCGTGACTTCCCGGCCGTTTTGCGCCCCGGCCAGGAGATCCCTGATGGCCGCCAGGTTAAGGCGGTGTTTCCGCTGCATCAGCTTAATGAAGTGGAGGCGCTCGATGCACGCCGGATCATAGTAAGCCATGTTGCGCCCGGTTTTAACCGGCCGGGGCAGGAGGCCGGCTTGCAGGTAGTGCAGGATTGTGGATTTGGGCACCCCGGTGGCCTGCACCAGTTTCTGCATCTTGAGCCCCGGAGGGTCCGGTTTCCTGGCCACAGCCCGGGCAATGGTGCGATTATTTGCCATATCGCCGGTTCTCCTTGCCGTCATTAATCCGGATAACTCCAGTCCCGCCTGCCCAAACCGGAACTCAGGCGGTTCCCACAAAGGAATAATAGCTGTCGAAGGGGTAAAGCTTGGCGGCCTTAACCGAAGCAAAGCCCCCCTGCTCCAGGTGTTCCACCATTTCCCCGGGGGTGGGCAGCACCCCGCACCCTTCCGTGGCCGCGCCCCAGAGGTTCAGCATTTCCATAAAGATACTGCCCCCCCGGCACCCGGTGGTGAGCAGCAATTTGCCCCCGGGCTTCAGGAAGCCCCGCACCAAGGTCAGCAGCCCCGGCCGGCTCTGGAAGGGAAAGTAATAGATGTTGTTATGGAGCGTGGCCAGGTCGAACTCGGGCGCCGGGGTCCGGCTGCGGATATCCCCGGCTACGATCTCCGCCCGGCCTTCCAGACCCCACTGACTCAAGTTCTTCCGGGCCGCCGCGGCCACCTGGGGGTCTAGCTCCACCCCCAGGGCTGTAAGCTGGGGATTGCGCTGGGCGGCATAGCGGATATAAGTCCCGGAACCGCAGCCGATTTCCAGGAGGCGCAGCTCCCCCGCCGGGGGAACCACCTCGTCAATGGCGGCAAAGACCAGAGGTTCCATGATCCGGGAGGAGCGGGCGATTAACTCCCCGTCCACATCTGCCAGGGTGAATAACTGCCGATTTTTTAACATCCCGGGCAGGCGCCGGATGAGGCCATAGTGGAGGGTCATGACCTCCTCGAGGAAGGCCGCGGCCCCGTCATTTTCCGGGGCGGCCAACACCCGGGACAGCTTGCTCCGGAGAGCATAACCGTCTTTGGTCACGCTTAATTCCTTAAGTCTCACCCCCACCTGCAGCCAGGCTTCCAGGGCGTTCCGGTAGGGAGCCTCCAACCTCAGCTCTGCGGCCAGGCGATCCAACGACGCGGGGCCGGCCGCCAGGAGGCGCAACACCCCGGAGGAGGCCGAGGTGGAAAGAAAATCGGCCCGGTACACCGATTCCAGCAGCCGGCTCAACCGCAAAATGTGGAAAAACTGGCCGCCGCGGATTAAGGATAAAAACGCCTTGAATTTCAAGGGAAAACCTCCTTTGGGGAAAGCGGGATTATCCCCTGTCTCATTGTTCAGTGACCATTATAATACTAACAAGATATAAAGTGTCAAGTGTTAATATACACTTTATACTATTATCGGCGCCCAGGGCGTTTCCCCGCGTTGTCCTATCCCCTTGGGAGTCAGCCTCAGGGGGAGGAAAGGATCAAAAACTCAACCGGACATTTCATGTGCCATGAAAACCGGACATCTGTATGCGCTATTGACAGGAGCCTTTCAATCTCTTGATTTTTCCGCTTCTCTAGGCTAAATTTTATAAGTTAAAGCTGGAAAGGCCACAGCCTATGACTCGAGACGAATTGACAGACAAAATCCGGGCCGCGATACCGGAGGGGAAGATCCCTTGCGCCGCGGCCTTCAAGCTGGCCCAGGATTTGGGCATTTCCCGCAAGGAAATGGGGGACTTGCTCAACGAGATGCGCATCAAGATCACCCAGTGCCAGCTGGGGTGTTTCTAAGGCGGAATTTTTTTGGGGTGCGGTTTTTAATGGTGCGTAAAACGCACCCTACGTTGAAGATCACTTTGCACCGGATTTAACCTGGTGCGCCGCACGCACCGTAAACCGAAAACTGAAAACTGAAAACTGAAAACTGCATTTATATGGCTTACCTCTTCGGCCCCGTACCCTCCCGACGCCTGGGACGCTCCCTGGGGGTGGACCTCATCCCCCGGAAGACCTGTCCCTTTGACTGCGTTTACTGCGAAGTGGGGCCAACCACCTGCAAGACCCTGAAGCGGGAAGATTATTACCCGGAGGCTATCATCCGGGAACTAGAGGCTTATCTGGCCGCCGGCCCGGACTTGGACGTCATCACCCTGGCCGGGTCCGGGGAACCTACCTTAAATAAAGCTTTGGGAAATATCATCCAGGCCGTTAAACGCCTGACCGACACCCCGGTGGCGGTCCTCACCAACGGGGCCCTATTGTACGACCCGGAGGTGCGCCGGGACCTGGCCGCCGCGGACCTGGTCCTGCCTTCCCTGGACGCGGCCCGGGAGGAGACTTTTCAACGCATCAACCGGCCGCCCCTGGGGTATGCTTTAACCCGGCTCCTCGCGGGTCTGGAGGCATTTCGCCGGGAGTATCCGGGGCAGCTCTGGCTGGAGGTCATGATCCTCCAAGGGGTGAATGACCAGGAGGCGGAGTTGGAGGCCCTGCGCCGGGCCATCGCGGGGGTGGCCCCGGATAAAGTCCAGCTCAACACTGCGGTGCGCCCGGTGGTGGAGGATTGGGCCGCGCCGGTGTCTCTTGACGAACTGGAAGCCCTGGCCGCCTACCTGTGGGACGGCGCCGAAGTGATTGCCTCGTTTAACGGCCCGGCGGTCCTGGAGCAACAGGTGGAGGACTCCCGATTTCTAGAAATGCTGGCCCGACGGCCCATGACCGCGGCGGATTTGGCCCAGGTTTTGGGCCTTCCCCAAGCCCTGGTGCGCCGCCGGCTGCACCGCTTACAGGAATCCGGTTTGATTGCCTGTGATCTTTACCAGGAACAGGGGTTTTACCGCAGCATTCGTCACCCTGGCCATGGCCTTAAGGCTGTCGCCAAGGGATAAAAATAAGCGCCGGCTGAAGCCTGCGGCTACATACTGAAAACTGAAAACTGAAAACTGAAAACTCGTAGTGACCCATATTCGGGAGATGACAATGGAATCTGGCGTTTTTCACTTGGGATTGGATATCGGGTCAGTAAGCGTCAACCTGGTGGTCATGAACCCCCAGGGAGAAGTGTTAAAAGAAGAATATGTCCGCCACCTGGGGGACCCTTACGGCACGGCCTTGAAGCTGATAGAGGCCCTGCCGCCTCAGTTTCCCCTGGAGAAATGCCGGTTGGCGGCCTGCACCGGGTTGGGGGGGAAGGCCCTGGCCGAAGTCCTGGGCGGCGTGTTCATCAATGAGGTCATCGCCCAGGCCCAGGGGGCCTTTCATTTCGCGCCCCAGGCCCGCACCGTCATCGATATGGGCGGGGAAGACGCCAAACTCCTCCTGGTGGGGGAAGAAGGCGGCCACCTGGTGATCCAGGACTTCGCCATGAACACCCTGTGCGCCGCGGGCACCGGGTCCTTCCTGGACCAGCAGGCCCACCGCATGGGCTACACCATCGAAGAGTTCAGCGAACAGGCCCTGCGCGCCACCACCCCGCCCCGTATCGCCGGGCGCTGCAGCGTCTTCGCCAAGACCGACATGATCCACCTGCAGCAGGGCGCCACCCCGGACTTTGAGATCATCGCCGGCCTCTGCCAGGCCATGGCCCGTAACCTCAAAAGCAACATCGGCAAGGGGAAAACCATCACCCCGCCCGTGGCCTTCGTGGGCGGCGTGGCCCACAACCTGGGAGTGCGCCAGGCCTTCCGCCAGGTTTTTGAACTGGACGACGATGGATTGATCATTCCGCCCCACTTCTGCGCCTCGGGGGCAATCGGCGCGGTGATGGCGGCCCGGGAAAATCCTCCGGCAGACTTTGCCTTACATCTGCAACCTTTAAAGAAATACCTGCAACGGGAAGTGGAAGCCGACCGGCCCCTGGCCCGCCTCACCCTTCCTGCCCCGCCGGGTCCGGACCATTACCAGGTGGTGGACCTCCCCGACGACGGCTCCGTAGTGGAAGGCTACCTGGGGGTGGACGTGGGTTCCATCAGCACCAACGTGGTGGTCATCGACCCGCAGATGCGGGTCCTGGTCCGGGAATACCTCATGACTGCCGGCCGGCCCCTGGAGGCCATCACCCAGGGTTTGCGCCAGGCGGGCCAAAAGCTCCAGGGCCGGGTGAAGATCATGGGCGCGGCCACCACCGGTTCAGGCCGCTACCTCACCGGCGATTTCATCGGCGCCGACGTGGTCAGGAACGAAATCACCGCCCAGGCCACCGCGGCCGCGGCCATTGACCCCACGGTGGACACCATCTTCGAGATCGGTGGCCAGGATTCCAAGTTCATCAGTCTCCGCCATGGCGCCATCGTGGACTTCATGATGAACAAGGTCTGCGCCGCGGGCACCGGCTCCTACCTGGAAGAACAGGCCGAGAAGCTGGGCATCTCCATCCGTGAAGAGTTCGGCAAGCTGGCATTGGAGAGCCTGACCCCGGTGCGTCTGGGAGAGCGCTGCACCGTGTTCATGGAATCGGACATCGTCCATCACCAGCAACGGGGCGCGGCCAAGGATGACCTGGTGGCGGGCCTGTCATACTCCATCGTTTACAACTACGTCAACAAAGTGGTGGAAGAGCGGCCCATCGGGAAAAACATCTTCTACCAGGGGGCCACTGCGGCCAACCAGGGGATCGTGGCGGCCTTTGAACGGGTCACCGGCAAAAAGATCACCGTGCCCCCCCACCACGACGTCACCGGAGCCATCGGCGCGGCCCTCCTGGCCATGCGGGAGCGCGACTGGAAGGAATCCCGCTTCAAAGGCTTCGACCTGGCGGACCGCCAATACACCATTTCCTCCTTCGAATGCAAAAGCTGCCCCAACAACTGCGAAATCCGCCAGGTGCAGATTGAAGGGGAAAAGCCCCTGTTTTACGGCAGCCGCTGCGAAAAATATGAGGTGGACACCCAGAAAAAAGTGGTGGACCTCCCCGACCTCATCAAAGAGCGGGAAGACCTGCTCTACGGCTCGGAGCCGCCGCCGGAAGGCAAGCGCGGCCCCATCGGCATCCCCCGGACCATGTTCTTCCAGGAGCTCATGCCCTTTTTCCGCACCTTCTTCGAAGAGCTGGGCTTCACCGTGGTTTATTCCCAGAAAACCAACAAGAGCGTCATCCGCCAGGGAGTGGAATCTCTGGCCGCGGAGCCGTGCTACCCGGTGAAGGTGGCCCACGGGCACATCCTGGACCTGCTCAAGCAAGGGGTGAAGCGCATCTTTCTCCCCAGCGTCATCAACATGGCCAACAGCAACCCGGAGGTCAAGGCCGGGGTGGTCTGCCCCATGGTCCAGTCTCTGCCTTATACGGTGGAGACCGCCATCGACTTCAAAGAGTACGGCGCCGAACTGGTGGACGCGGTGCTCTATTTCGGCTCCGGAGAGCGCCAGCTTCGCCGGGGTCTCAAAGCCCTGGCCCGGAAACTGGGGGCCTCGCGCTTTAAGTTTGACCGGGCCTTTATGCGGGCCATGGGAGCGCAAACCGCCTACTATAAGAAACTTCAGGTCCAGGGCCGGGAAATCCTGGACGCCCTGCGCCCCGACGAACGCCTCATGGTCCTCATCGGCCGGCCTTACAACGCCTTTGACCCGGCCACCAACCTCAACCTCCACCGCAAGCTGCGCCAGTTGGGGGTCCAGGCCCTGCCCATGGACTTCCTGCCCCTGGACCAGGTGGAGGACCTCTCGGAAATCAAGCCCATGTACTGGCGCTTCGGCCAGAAAATCCTGGGCGCCGCGGAGCTGGTGCGCAAGGACCACCGCCTCTACGGTATCTACATCACCAACTTCGGCTGCGGCCCCGACTCCTTTATCGAGCACTTTTTCAAGGACCGCATGCGGGGCAAGCCCTTCCTGGAAATCGAAATCGACGAGCATTCCTCCGACGTGGGGGCCATCACCCGCCTGGAGGCCTTCCTGGACAGTCTGAAAAACGCCAGGCCCCAACCCATGGTGGCCGCGGTGTCGCCATACCGCTTCCGGGTGACCGGGGCTTTGAAGCGCCACATCTATCTGCCGCCCATGACCGACCAGGCCCTGGCCCTGGTGGCCGCGTTCCAGGCTTGCGGCGCCGAGGCCGAGGCTCTTCCCGACTCCGACGAAGAGACTCTGGAGCTGGGCCGCCGCCTAACTTCGGGGAAAGAATGCTATCCCTTGATTCTCACCACCGGCGACCTGGCCAAGCTGTTGAAGCGGCCGAACTTCGACCCGGAAAAAAGCGCGTTCTTCATGCCCGCGGCCAACGGGCCCTGCCGTTTCGGCCAGTATCACCGCTTCCACCGATTGGTCCTGGACGAACTGGGCTACCACCAGATGCCCGTTTATTCTCCCGACCAAACGGAGACCATGTACCAGGAAGTCGGCATGGTGGGGGACGACTTCGACCGCATCGCCTGGCGGGGCGTGGTGGCCATTGACCTGCTGGAAAAGAAGCTCTGGGAGACCCGGCCCTATGAGCGCCGCACCGGCGACACCGACCAGGTTTATCAGCATTATCTGCAAAAAGTCTATGAAGCCCTGCGGGATAGGCGAGATGAGGTCCCGGTGCTTAAGGAAGCCCGCCGGGCCTTCGAGGACGTGGCCTTAAACGGCAGCCGGGACAAGCCCATCGTGGGCATTGTGGGGGAAATCTACACCCGGGCCAACAAGTTTTCCAACGAAAACGCCATCCGGGAGATCGAGGCCCTGGGAGGCGAGGTCTGGATGCCCCCCATCGGCGAGTGGCTGCTCTATGTCAACTTCACCGCCCGGAATAACGCCATCGCCAACCGGCGCTGGCTGCTGCTCCTCCAGGTGCTCCTCAAGGGCCGGGTCCAGCATAAGCTGGAACACCGGCTGACAGAGGTCTTTGAAGGCTGTATCCACAATCTCCACGAACCCAAGATCTCCGAAACTTTGGAACTGGCCCAGGGCTACCTCCACCCCTCCTTCGAGGGCGAGGCCATCCTGAGCATCGGCAAGTCCCGGGACTTTGTGCGCAAGGGGGCCGCGGGGCTGGTGAACATCATGCCCTTCACCTGCATGCCCGGCACCGTGGTCAACTCCCTGTTCAAGCGCTTACGGGAGGAGCACGACAACATCCCCTTCCTCAATCTGGCCTACGACGGCCAGGAACAGACCCACACCCGCACCCGCCTGGAAGCCTTCATGTACCAGGTGCGGCAGTTCCAGGGAAGGCGGAAATGAAGAACATTGGTGGAGGGGAATGCGATTATGACGCTATGAATAGTTCAAATCACTCCCTGGATTTCGGCTGGCCTTTTTGGGTGTTGTCGATGGTCTCCTTCCCTACCACCTTGCCTTTATCAATGGTGAGGAACAGCTCCCGTTCGTAGACTGACTCGTAGCCCATGTGGACATAGTGGAGCTGTTTGCCCTGGGGCACCCGGAGGGTTCCGGAGAACCAGGTGGCCGCCACCCGTCCCTTAGCGTCGGGAAACAGGTACTCCATTCCCACATACTTGTCATCGATGCGGGCCTTCAGGTTTTTCAGGTAGAGCATGTCCCCGTCTATCTCCCAGGTGGCTTTGTAGCCCCGGTAGTTGGCGGTATGCCACATCTGGAAGCGCGGCCGGGAACGGTCTTTGGTCCAGTAGGATTCAAGGGGGTTGGAAAACAGGAAATGCTCCTCCCCCTGGTAAATGAGGGCGTCGGGAATCTGGGCGGTGGCCAGGGCGGTGGTGTTGTCCAAGAGCAGCCAGCCCAGGATAAGCAAGAAGAATTTCATTATTATTCGGGTCATTTCATTATTCCATCGCATATGATTTTAGAATGAAAGGGGAAAGAGGTAATCAATGAGAAAATTCATTCCCTTCTGATATGGTCTGGATAATTTGTTTGAGCTCCATTGGGATTTTGTTGGGATTAGTAGAAAGTTCCTTAATAATACTATTCTGGAGTATAGGGGGTTTTCCTAATCCCTCTGCTTTTGCGTATTCTTCTATTAAACGTCTTCCTGGGAAAAGATACTTCCATTTGTTTTCTTCTCCGATAACAGCCAGTCTAACATCTTTTTCACACTGTGAAATAAGTGTGCTCAAATTTTCAGGTTTTGTTGAATTTAACAATTCATCATTAATACCTTTGACATTAGTAAAAAGATGGCTCTTAAATTGGTTAAGCTTAGAAATAACAAGATTTCCCTCGCTATCTATAATACTCTCACCTTCCATGTATTTTCCTAAGGAAAAGTCTTGAGGTCTGTAAATGAGGTTGAGTCGATAACTTATCATATCTCTCAGTACTTCGATAGCAATCTTTTTTGCAATCATTTTTAATTTTTGGGTAACGCTTTTAGGGTCAGTATGTTTGTTAAAAATTTCTCTTTGAACTTTAGAAATAATTTCTTCATCTAATAAATAGTTCTCGATATGATAACGATTAAGAACGTATAATCTTCCAGCGAACTGCAAAATGTAATCCTGAATTATCTCTGGCGTGAGATAATCACGATCTCTAATAAGATAGAACTTAATCCACCCAAGTTTGCTTTCCAAAATTGAGAGAACCGCTGTATTTAGACGCGCTAAGTTACCAGATGATTTGGATGGTACGAATTTGACCTTCCTTCCATATTCTGGGAATAAACTTGAGAACATCTTTCGATCTGAGCTAGAATCGACCCCTTCAAGAAAGACTATGTTCTTTGAAATACCTATATAACCTGCATATCCGAATAGGTTCTTGAGTTGCCTTACAGCTTCCTCTTCATCAGTCCCAGACTTTACAATTGACATTTTAGTTTGAGGGTCGCGCGCAATATAATAAACACGGTCCCTTCCTGCTTCATCTATGATCTCGGTATTATGTGTCGCTAGCCAAATCTGGTTACCTTGCTTTATACTTTGCATAGTCCGTATTAGGAGACGTGCCAATTCTGGATGGAGATGCAATTCCGGCTCGTCAATGACAATTACTGCATTAGAAACATTATGCCGCAAGAAAAAAGATAAAATGAAAAAAACCTCCTTTTCACCTGAAGATAGATCGGTGAAAGGTATTGCTTCACCAGTAGGTATTTGGACGTAAAGGTTAGTTGGTGTTTCTTCATCGGTGTCTACGAAACGGTAGCCTGGAAAAAGTTTTTGAAGGAGATCGTCATAACCTTTTAATGGGTCTTCTGGAGCGAAGCTAGCAGGATGTTGAAAAACTCTTTTTTAAGAACCCCAAAAAATCGCTGCCCATAAGGCTGAAAAGGTGTTATGGTTAACGATAACAATATGTTATCCGGAGGCGGCGATTATGCGCGGTGACGATGTGCA
>Ga0194125_10008838_pt1 | contig 14121 bp, 13 predicted proteins | sample TA2KigC250mmetaG_FD_148626 | JGI IMG/M metagenome (GOLD analysis project Ga0194125, IMG submission 148626) | Freshwater microbial communities from Lake Tanganyika, Tanzania - TA2015034 Kigoma Deep Cast 250m | ecosystem: Environmental > Aquatic > Freshwater > Lake | place: Tanzania: Lake... | reverse complement strand
GCCCAGCGGCGCCTTGTACAGGCCACGATCCCGCAACGCGACCAGCACGCTGTTCTCCTCGGGGCGTGCAATCCAGACCGGGTCGCCGTCACTCGGGCGCTGCTGCGCGGCACGCGGGCCCGGTCGTACGGGCCGCCCGGTGGATGCCATCTCCAGCTCGAGGCCATCGACAAGGTCCTCGACCGAATAGCGCAGGTCAGGCGACCAGGCTGCCATGCGGCACTGGAACGGCGGCATGTGCTTGCCGTTCACCGCGACCGGCAGACGGGCCAGCCGCGCCCTCGGGCCGTTGGCACCGGGGTCGCAGAGGCCGGCGGCAACGATGGCATTCATCAGGCGATCGGCAACTCTGCCGTCAGCCAGCGGTTCACGGAGCAGATACCCGGCTTGATGATTGCCGGGCGAGGTCTCCAGCAGCCACGACGGCGACAAGGTCAGCCGCTCCAGGGCCACCTTGGTGCCAATGTCGTCTAGCATCACCGCGTGCAGAGCCTGAAAGCGCGCCTTCAGCCGCCGAAATTGGCCTGCCTCGTCGGACCTGAAGACCGCAAGACTGAAATAATTGTTGGCGCCGGCGGGCAGACCGGTGGCCTCCTCGAGCACGCCCCGCCAAGCCCTTCCGGACCAGACCTTGCCCGGAGCAGTAGCCGGGTTGCCCTGGAAGCTGATCACCACCGGACGCGCATCCGAAAGCTCGTCGCCGAACACGGCGCGCAGGAATTCACCGTTACCGACTAGATCGGTTTTGCCGGTTATGTCGGTTTCTGCGGGGGCGAGCGGCAAAAGTGTCGCGCCGGAGGTCATTTCCCCGCCCCTACGCGGCAGCTTTGCGCGCCGCTTCCAAGTTCACGACAAGAGCGCGGATCTCTTCGTCAGATTTACCGGCGACCCGGGCCGCGTTAAGGGCCTCGACCTCATGCGCAGGCCAGCCCACGCAGCGCGAACCCAGGCTCACCTGCTTGGTCCACAAACCTTGGGAAATGCGAAGGTAGATCGTCGAGCGGGAGTAGCCCGATTCAGTTTTGACGGCAGGAAGCCGGTAAATGGTCTGCGGCATGTTTGCACCCCTTTAGGTGTTGTTGAACATGCCGCGATTTCGAACCAGCTAGGGGGCTAGCCTGCAAGCTAGCTCGATAAGTGCCCGTCAACGCTTGGGTTTTGCCCGCTTCGAGCCAGCCCCCTTTTGCCTCCCTATGACCAATCCTGTCCACATACCCGCGGGAGAAGTTTCTTCCGACGTGAGCTGCTTCAGGCGGGAGACGGAAATGCCCTCCTCCTCAGCCACCCGTTGCAGAAATGCCTTGGTTCCCCTGGCCCTCTCCTCGCGAATGTGCGCGCGTAGCCTTTCGCGGCGCTGTTCGGGTGGTTCGGTTGCGGCCTTATCCGCCGGCTTGTCCACCAGACGAAGCAAAGCGCCCTTGTCCAAGGTGATGACATTCTTCTTGATGGCCAGCACTTCAGTGAGCGGGCGCGTATGACCGGCAAGCGAAAGGGCGAGGCGATCCCCGGCCAGAAGCGTGACGCGGCTCCGGTGCTTTCGCCCCCTGAGTACGCCGATATGCCACTGGTTGCCCTCTGCCACGGTGGGCTCTTGATCACCCAACCCCAGTAACTGCGCCAGCAGGCCGGCAATCAGGTCGCATGTCGTTTGCCACTGCTCCAGCCGGCCGACCGGGACAGACACCCGATTGATGTCACTACGCTTGTCGCAAACGATGAACGACGCCGTGCCGCAATTGGCGGTAGGCGGCGTGTGCACCGGCATCACGCACTCGCGTTCGCAGCCGGGGCAGATCGCGCTCGCGGCCGAGCGCGCTTTCGCAATCAGCTTCTGCGACTTCATCGCGGCCACCGCAACCGCTGGCCACTGGCTCAGTTCCTCCTCATTGATGAGAACCGCAGCGCCCTGCACAGCGCCGACGCGCGCGAGAAGCTCGATCAGGGCAGCTTGCGGCGTCATGCCTCGGGGGCGACGGCGTCTGGCGCCAGTTCCCTGGGTTCGATCCCCGAGGCGTTCAGCATGGCGCGCAGCTTGAGGTCGAGCTCATCGTACTTGAGGGAGCAGGAATTCGGGTGCGTGATGCGGATCGTCACGGCCTTGGGCGGCGCCTTGGCGCCCACCAGGACCGTCGCAGCAAGCTCCACCTGGGTAACGTTGTACAGGTGCAGCGGTATCGACTTGCCAATCTTGTCCAGCAAATCGTAGACCGAATCGGGACCGGTGGAGGCATCAGCTTCCAGCGTGATGCGGTCGCCTTTCTTCACTTTGGATGACAGGCGCAGTTTCTTGACCACCACGTCCTGGATACCGCTACCCACCGCAGGGACGAATTGAAAGCCTTTCCGGCGCAGCGGATTCAGGTCGTAGATACGCCCGTCCTTCGGGTCGGGTGGCAAATCGGGCAGCTTCAGGATCGCGGTGGCGAACATCCTCTGTAATGGCTCGATGGCCTTGTACGAGCCGCGAAAATTCAGATCGAGCGAGCCGTCCTTGCGCGAGTAGACGTAGATCACCTCGAAAGCCGGATTGTGCGGGCGGCGGTCGAACTTGCCGTCGACCCATTCGATTGCCTGCTGCGAGTAGTCCTCTGGATAGGCGAAGAAGTAATCGAGTTCCCCGCGCCGGAACGGCTCCACGACGCAATTGTTGCCCCGGCCATCGGTCTGGTGGAAGTAGGTCCGGATCATGCCCTCCAGCTGCAGCAGGCTCGCAGCATCCACCGCTGCCGGCACATGCGGCAGGTTCTTGCGCTTGCGCCAGTAGGGCAGCATGTCCGCGTGATAGAAAAGGCTCGCGCCTTTCCAGAAGGTGTTGAGGTCGAGGAAGGTCAGCATCGCCCGCTCGAAATGATTGGATAGCGCCGCGAGCCTTTCGACGAATGCAGTGTACGCAGCCGGATCTTTCTGCTGGTCGATATAGTGCCACCGCGCCTCATCGCGAATCGCCGCAAAGCCTTTTTCGCAACTCAGCTCGAAGATGACCCGAAACTCGGTATCCATCTCGTTGCGCTTGCTGTCCGGAACCTGGAGCCAGGCCGTGAACAGTTCGTCTGGCTGGGTTTCCTTCATCGCGGCGAAATCCAGTGCGCCGAACAAGCCCCGGGCCTGAAAATAGCGGGCAAGCAGGGCATTCGGCATCTGCCGGAAGAAATCCCTGGTTGAGTAGTGCCGGGCCATGCGTTGCCTCCTTGGCGGGGCGCGCCACCTCCGCCATTGGATGTTGCCGGATGTTGCTGTGCAGTGCAGTATATTCGCACTACATCCGCCGCACGAGGGGGTTCTATGCCCGCCGGCAAGACCAGCACGTTGACCTTCCGCATCGCACCAGCTTTGAAGGAGGCACTTCGCACCGCCGCCGAGCGCGAGCATCGCTCGATCGCGAACATGGTGGAAGTAATGATCCGGGATTACTGTAGGCACAATGAAATCGCGATCCCGAAGGAGATAGGGTCCCTTCCGGCCCAAATTGGCGAACCTAAGCGTCAGAGTGGCAAGAATCTATGATGGCGCCAGGCAACGCCCTGCCCTATTTCGCGCTCCCGCCGAATTCACCGGGAACGGGCGGCTGCCTCGGCGTGAGGATCGGCGGTAACTCGGCTTTTTCAAAGTCTGCAGGGATCACGCGATGAGCACGGTTGGCTCACTGAGTCCCGGACAGATACTGATCGGGCCACTCTTCAACGAACCCATGCGTGTCGAGACCGTTCAGCCGAACGGCCCCGAGAGCTGCGCGGACATCGGGCCGTGTCCGCCCAACCCTCCGTTCAACCCGGCGCAGGCCGAGCACCTTCTGCCGCCCAGGGAACGAGCCGTTGTGAAGTTCGGCATCAAGCCCGGCATGAAGGTGCGTTTCCGGTTCGATGGCGAGGTACACACCGGCATCGTCAACCGCATCAGTAAACGAGCGACGGTGCTGGTGGAAAATGAGCGGGGCCAGCGTTACACGAATGGAAAGCACTACGCAAAGTTCTATGTGCCGGTGCAAAGCTTAGAAGCGGTCGAGTAACTCCCCCGCGCTGAACTTCCCGCCGGCATTGCCGGTCTTCGAGGCACGGAAGCGTGGCACCCTGGCGGCGCTGAAATTACTTAGCCGCCGACTTGATCGGCATTCCTTTGCCACTGACCTTCGGCAATTCGCAGAATTTTTCCCAGTCGAGCATCAGCTTGCGGCGCTTCTCGAATAGATCGCCCCGACGGTACGCAGCCTCCACCTTGTCGCTGATCGCGTGGGCGAGCGCCATTTCGCAGACCTCGCGAGGATAGCTGGTCCGTTCCGAGGCCCAATCCCGGAACGTGCTACGAAAGCCGTGCACCGTCAGGCCGTCGTGACCCATGCGGCGAAGCACTTCGAGCAGCGCCATGTTCGACAGGCCCTGCTCTTCCTTGCCACCGGCAAAGAGGAACGCACCCGCAGGCTGCGCCCTGGCAATCCCTAGCGCACGCGGTGATAGCGGCACGCGATGCTCGCGCCCCGCCTTCATGCGCGCCGCGGGAATCGTCCACAGAGCCTTCTCCAGGTCGATTTCACTGGACCGGGCACCGATCACCTCCCCCGTTCGCGCGGCCGTGAGGATGGCAAATTCCAGGGCACGCGCGCCGATCCCCTCCCTCGCCCGCAGCTGGGCCATAAAGCTGCCGATCTCGTCGTAGGGCAGTGCCGCAAGGTGCGTCCGGTTCTTGCGATTAAGGGCCGCCGGAAGGAGTTTGTCCAGGTGGCCTCGCCAGCGCGCCGGGTTTTCCCCGGCCCGATAGCCCATCACCCTTGCCCAATCCAGAATCCGCTCGATACGGCCGCGCAGGCGGGTTGCCGTCTCAGCCTTCGTTGTCCAGATGGGCTCCAGCACGCGAAGGACCAGGGCGGTATCCACGTCCTTGACCGCGAGCTCGCCGATGAGCGGGCCAGCGTAGGTTTGGAGGGTGTTCTCCCACTGGCCAATGTGCTTGGGATTGCGCCAGCCCGCCCGGTGCGCGGCGATGTACTTCTCGGCGCACTTGGCGAAGGTAAGCGTACTGGCTTTCTGGAGCCGCTCGCGCGTCCTGTGGCCTTCGCGCGCGGCGATGGGATCGACCCCTTCAGCGAGGAGCCGGCGCGCATCTGCCGCCTTGCCGCGGGCTTCCCCAAGCGAAAACACGCGCTCCGATCCAAGCCCCATCTCGTGGGACCTGCCCTGGCGCTTGTAGCGAAAGATCCAGCTTTTCGTGAGAGCGGGGCTTACTTGCAGGTACAGGTTGCCGCCGTCCGCGTAGTAGCCCGGACGCTTCGCCTTTTCCACTGCCTTGGCAGACAACCTGTGTACTTCGCGCCCCATGCGGAGTCGAACTCCCTACCCTCGTTCCTACCCACACTCTTGATTCGGATGCTGCCGGACGAGGCGGGACGTGTCAAGACACCCCGTTCTGTTTCATAGGGGAAATTCAGGAATTTGTGGACCTCGCTGGACTTCTTGGGATGGGTGTTGGCGGAGAGAGTGGGATTCGAACCCACGGTACGGGTTTAGCGTACACACGCTTTCCAAGCGTGCGCCTTAAGCCGCTCGGCCATCTCTCCGGATCCGGGCGAGGGCGGATTCTAGCAGCCGGAGGGCTCAGGAGGTGCCGGCCGAGGCATCCAGCACCATCTTGATCTTGGTCGCCGTGAGGACCACCCACAGCACCAGCAGCAGGAAGAAGGCCACCAGGCCGATGTGCGCGTCGATGACGATGCGCGGCGTGATCAGGCGCGTGAAGCGCCTCACCGGTGAGGTCAGGATGCTGAACATCCGGTAGACGATATTCTCCTCGCGCTTGGAGCCCGCGATCACCCACAGAACGCCCTGGCCGAGGTAGGCCACGCCCGCGATCTCGGCCAGCGCCTTGAGAATTACGATAATCTCGTACATCGGATCCCCTGATGGAACATTGGCAATACTACCTTCGCGGACGTGTGCTCGAGGCCGTCGGGAAGCGGGTCGCGGCCGTCGCCGCCTACCGGGACGCACTGCGGCGCGCCCCCGGGTTCGCCCGCGCCGCCAACCGGGCAGCCTACGTGTTGGCCGGCCTCGAACGCCTGGAGGAAGCCGAAGACCTGTTTCGCCGCGCCCTCAGGTCCGATCCGGACAACGCCGTCACGCATTTCAACCTCGCCTACACGCTGGACAAGCGCGGCCGCCATGAGCAGGCGATCGAATCGTTCCGCGAGGCGACGCGGCTGCGGCCCGGCATCGACCGCGCCTGGTACGGCATGGGCCTTGCGCAGGCCGCGCTCGGCCGCCATGCGCAGGCCGCTGCGGCCCTGGAACAGGCCACGCAGCTGCAACCCATGAATCCGCATGCGTGGTACGCGCTTGGCATGGCCTACCACGCCACCGGTAACACGGCGAAGCTGCACCAGGTGGTGCACCACCTGCTGCGCTTCGACCCGCGCATGACCCGGCGCCTGATCCGGGACTCCGGCGCGGACGAACTCGCCCACCTCGTCAAAGACCTGGTGGTGTAGGGCGGGAAAGGAAGAAGGCCCGCCGCGGCGGGCCTTCTTCAAGCGGCGCGCGACCTAGCGCGCCTCGCTCACCACGCTGTCGCCCTTCAGGTGCGGGTAGCGCACGTGCTCCACCAGATCCTGCACTGCCTTGGGCGGGGGCGAGGTCAGCAGGCTGACCAGCCAGATCGTCACCACCCCCACCGGCAGGCCGAACATCCCCGCCGACACCGGGTTCAGGCCGAACCAGAGCTCCATCTTCGGCACGCCCATGTTGGTGAAGAAGGGATAGGTGCGCATCATGTAGTAGATGCAGATGCCCAGGCCCGCGACCATGCCGATGATCGCCCCCCATTTGTTGGCGCGCTTCCAGAACACGCCCATGACCAGCGGCGGGAAGAACGCCGATGCCGCAAGCGAGAAAGCCGCTCCCACCAAGAACAGGATGTCGCCTGGCTTGTGCGAGGTTACCCACGCCGCCGTGATCGCCACCACGACCAGCAGGACCTTGGAGATGGTCACCCGCTTGGTCGTCGAGGCGGTCGGGTCGATCATCTTGTAGTACAGGTCGTGCGAGAGCGCGTTGGCGATGGTGAGCAGCAGTCCGTCCGCGGTCGAAAGCGCCGCGGCAAGGCCGCCCGCGGCAACCAGTCCCGAAACCACGTACGGCAGCCCCGCGATCTCCGGGGTCGAGAGCACGATCAGGTCGCCGCCGATGACCACTTCGGCCCACTGCACGATGCCGTCGCCATTGATGTCGCGGATGCTGAGCAGCGTCGGGTCCACCTTGGCCCAGTTAGTCGCCCAGGCCGGCAGTGCCGCGAACGAACTGCCGACGAGGTTCGAATACATCTCGAACTTCGAGAGCACCGCGAGCGTCGGCGCCGTGAAGTACAGCAGGAAGATGAAGAACAGCGACCAGAACACCGACACCCGCGCCTGCTGCACGCTAGGCGTGGTGTAGTAGCGCATCAGGATGTGCGGCAGCGCGGCGGTACCGAACATCATGCAGAACACGATGCCGATGAAGTTCAGCCGCGCCCTATCTTGCGCCGCTTGGTCTTTGCCCGGAAACGGCTGGGCGTGCGGTGTCACCGCCGCCGAGCGCACGGCCTGCGCGCGATCGGCCGTCCACATCTTCTTCGCGGCATCGACGTCCTTCGGGTAGGCGGCGAGCGCCTTCTCGGAGGCCGCAAGCTTGGCGGCGTCGTTGGCCGCTCTGGCATCGGCCACGGACTTTTCCAGGGCCCCCTTCCCGGCTGCGAACGCCTTGTCAGGCTCCTTCAGTCCGGCAGCGGCCGCCGCTCCGCGCTCGGTGCGCAGCTTGCGCACCTCGAGCTCCTTCGGGTCGGCGTTGATCTTCTTCTCCAGTTCGCCCACCTTCTGCAGCGTGTAGCCGTAGGCGAACTGGGGCACCGGTACACCGGTGTGCTTCATGCCCAGCCAGACCACCGGGGTCAGGTAAGCGATGATGAGGATGATGTACTGCGCGACCTGCGTCCAGGTCACCGCCTTCATGCCGCCCAGCATCGAGCAGACGAGGATACCGGCGAGCCCCACGAACACGCCGATACCGAACTCCAGGCCCGTGAACCGGCTGGTGATCAGGCCGACGCCGTAGATCTGCGCCACCACGTACACGAACGAGCAGGTGATCGCGGAGAGGATGCCGATGGTGCGCACGATGTTGCCGCCGTAGCGCTCGGCGAGAAAGTCCGGAATCGTGAACTGGCCGAACTTGCGCAGGTAGGGCGCCAGAAAGAGCGCCACCAGGCAGTAGCCGCCGGTCCAGCCCATCACCCAGGCAAGGCCGTCGAAGCCGCCGAGGAACAGGCCGCCCGCCATGGCGATGAAGGAGGCCGCGCTCATCCAGTCGGCGCCGGTGGCCATGCCGTTGAAGAAGGCCGGCACGCGGCGCCCGGCGACGTAGTACTCGGCGACCTCCGCGGTGCGGCTCATGATGCCGATGCCGGCGTACAGGCCGATGGTTGCGAACAGGAACCAGTAGCCGATCCACTGCCGCGACAGGCCCATCTGCTCGGCGATGGCGAGCAGCACGACAAAGCCGATGAAGCCTCCGGTGTAGAGCCCGTAGTACTTCTTGAGCTGCCGGTTGAAGGCCGAATGCGTGAAGGCTTGCGAGCTCATTCGAGGTCTCCTTCGTCAACGCCGAATTCCTTGTCCAGGCCGGTCATGTACCAGGCATAGACGCCGATGATGATGACGTAGATGGCGAGGGAACCCTGCGCCGACATGTAGAACCCGAGAGGGAAGCCTAAGAAGGTGATCGCGTTCAGCTCGCGCGCGAACCAAGCCTCGAGGAACGTGACCACGAACCAGACCGCGAGCAGAACGGCCGTGATCAGCAGATTCTTGCGCCAGTATTCTTGGTGTTTTGCCGTGAGTTCCATAGCCTCCCCTTTATAGACAGCCATAGACAGCCATAGACAGCCATTCCATCCTACGCCTAAGAACTCACAACGAGCTAATTGTTTGGTTGTGCAGAGCAATATGCTGCGCCGCAACGCCACCCTGCCTCAGCCGTTGGCCATAGGGGGTCGCGCGCGCCGAGCCCCGGGACTCCACCGCCAGCGCCATCAAGCGCTCCAAGGCCTCGTCGCCCACGGCGGCTTCAGCTCACGGGCTGCTTCAGCTGCTCCAGGATCGCCGGGTTCTCCAGCGTGGAGACGTCCTGCTTGATCTCCTCGCCTCTGGCGATGGCGCGCAGCAGCCGGCGCATGATCTTGCCCGAGCGGGTCTTGGGCAGGTTGTCGCCGAAGCGGATGTCCTTGGGCTTGGCGATGGCGCCGATTTCCTTGCCCACCCAGTCGCGCAGCTCGCGCGCGATCTTCTTCGCCTCCTCGCCGGTCGGCCGCTGCCCCTTGAGCACGACAAACGCGCACACCGCCTCGCCTGTCAGTTCGTCGGGCCTGCCGACCACGGCGGCCTCGGCCACCAGCTTCGAGTTGGCCACCAGCGCCGATTCGATCTCCATGGTGCCCAGGCGGTGCCCGGAGACGTTGAGCACGTCGTCGATGCGCCCGACGATGCGAAAGTACCCCTGCTCATCGGTGCTGGCGCCATCGCCGGCGAGGTACAGCTTGTTCTGGAAGTCATCCGGCCAGTAGGTCTTCTTGTAGCGCTCCGGATCGCCCCAGATGGTGCGCAGCATCGAGGGCCAAGGCCGGCGGATCACCAGGATCCCGCCCTTGCCCCGGCCGACCGATTTCCCGGTCTCGTCCACGATGTCGGCGAAGATGCCCGGCAGGGGCAGCGTTGCCGAACCCGGCTTGGTCGGCGTCGCCCCCGGCAGCGGCGTGATGAGATGCCCCCCGGTCTCGGTCTGCCACCAGGTGTCCACGATCGGGCAGCGGCCGCCGCCCACCACCTCGTGGTACCACATCCAGGCCTCCGGATTGATCGGCTCGCCCACGGTGCCCAGGATCCTGAGGCTCGACAGGTCGTAGTTCTTCGGCAGCTCGCCACCGGCCTTGATCAGCGAGCGGATCGCGGTCGGCGCGGTGTAGAACACGCTGCACCTGTGCGCCTGGATCATCTTCCAGAAGCGCCCGGCATCCGGGTAGGTGGGCACGCCCTCGAAGATGATCTCAGTGGCGCCCACCGCGAGCGGCCCGTAGCAGACGTAGGAGTGGCCGGTGACCCAGCCCACGTCGGCGGTGCACCAGAACACGTCCGAGGGCTTGTAGTCGAAGGTCCACTTCATCGTCAGGATGGTCCACAGCAGGTAGCCGCCCGTGGAATGCTGGATGCCCTTGGGCTTGCCGGTGGACCCGGAGGTGTAGAGGATGAACAGCGGGTGCTCGGCGTTGACCCACACCGGCTGGCAGCTGTCGGGCTGCCCCTTGACCGCGTCCTCCCACCACAGGTCGCGGCCGGCGCTCATCGGCGTCGGGCTGCCCGAGCGCCTGTAGACGATGACAGTCCGGATCGCCTCGCAGCCGCCCATTGCCAGGCCCTCGTCCACCACGGGCTTGAGCGGGATCTCCTTGCCGCCCCGGAACTGCCCGTCGGCGGTGATGACCGCCACCGCGCCGGCATCGACGATGCGCTCCTGCACGCTCTTGGCAGAGAAGCCGCCGAACACCACCGAATGCGTGGCGCCGATCCGCGCGCAGGCCTGCATCGCCACTACCGCCTGGATGGACATCGGCATGTAGATGAGCACCCGGTCGCCCGGCCGGATGCCGCGGGCCTTGAGGGCATTGGCGAACCGGCAGACTTCCTTGTGCAGAGCGGCGTAGGTGATCCTGGTCACCTTGCCGTCGTCGGCCTCGAAGATGATCGCGGTCTTCTCCGGCTGCGTCTTCAGGTGCCGGTCCAGGCAGTTGTAGGAAGCGTTCAGCTCGCCGTCGTGGTACCAGCGAAAGAACGGCGCCTGTGCTTCGTCCAGCACCTGGGTGAACGGCTTGTGCCAGAGCAGTTCCTCGCGCGCGAGGCGCCCCCAGTAGCCCTCGAAGTCCCTTTCCGCCTCCGCGGCCAGCCTGCGGTAGGCGTCCATGCCTGAGAGGTTGGCCTGGCGGACGAAGTCCGCCGGGGGCGGGAAGAGGCGCGTCTCGGTGAGTACGGATTCGATGCCTGCAGACATGCCGGTTTCCTCCTTCGGGATGCGATTTTGCAGGGGGCGTGCTTACACCTGGCTTACGCGAATACAATCACTAATTCCGCACCGTGTAAAGGCGACGCCGCCCCATGAGACAGCCCTCCGAAGCCCGCGCCCTGCGCCCGCTTCCCTCGCTCATCTTCGCCAGCCGCTGGCTGCAGCTGCCGCTGTACCTTGGCCTCATCGTCGCCCAGGGCATCTACGTCTGGCTGTTCTGGCAGGAGCTCTACCACCTGCTGCTGGCCGCGTTCGGCAACGCGAGCGCGCTGGAGCACGTCCTCGACGCGGTCACGGTGGCGGGCGTGGAGCGCCCGGGCAAGCTCACCGAGACGGTCATCATGCTGGTGGTGCTGGGCCTGATCGACGTGGTCATGATCTCGAACCTGCTCATCATGGTCATCGTCGGCGGCTACGAGACCTTCGTCTCGCGCATGCACCTGGAGGAGCACCCCGACCAGCCGGAGTGGCTCTCGCACGTCAACGCCTCGGTGTTGAAGGTCAAGCTGGCCACCGCGATCATCGGCATCTCCTCGATCCATCTGCTCAAGACCTTCATCAACGCGGCGGCCTACGACGAGAAGACGCTGGTGGCGCAGACCGCGATCCACATCACGTTCCTGCTCTCGGCCATGGCCATCGCCTACAGCGACCGCCTGATGGCGCATGCCGCGCCGCAGCGCCCGGGCAACCACTGATGCCCGCCATCCAGCGCGAACACCTGGTGCAGAGCGTCGCCGACGCGCTGCAGTTCATCTCCTACTACCACCCGGTGGACTACATCCGCGCCCTGGGCCGCGCCTACGAGCGCGAGCAGTCGCCCGCGGCGAAGGACGCCATCGCCCAGATCCTGACCAATTCGCGCCTGTGCGCGCAAGGCCACCGGCCGATCTGCCAGGACACCGGCATCGTCAACGTGTTCGTCAGGGTCGGCATGGACGCGCGTTTCGAGGGGTTTGCCGAGGGCCTCGAGCCGGCGATCAACGAAGGCGTGCGCCGCGGCTACCTCAATCCGGACAACCCGCTGCGCGCCTCGGTGCTGGAGGATCCCCAGTTCGCGCGCCGCAGCACGAAGGACAACACCCCGGCGGTGATCCACGTGCAGATGGTGCCGGGCGCGAAGGTCTCGGTGCAGGTGGCCGCCAAGGGCGGCGGCTCGGAAGCAAAGTCCAGCTTCGCGATGCTCAACCCTTCGGATTCGCTGGTGGACTGGGTGCTGAAGACGGTGCCCACCATGGGCGCGGGCTGGTGCCCGCCCGGCATGCTGGGCATCGGCATCGGCGGCACCGCCGAGAAGGCGATGGTGATGGCCAAGGAAGCGCTGATGGGCGAAATCGACATGGCCGAGCTGAAGGCGCGCGGCCCCAGGGACAAGTACGAGGAACTGCGCATCGAGCTCTACGACAAGGTGAACGCCCTGGGCATCGGCGCCCAGGGCCTGGGCGGCCTGTCCACGGTGCTCGACGTCAAGATCCTGCACTACCCCACCCACGCCGCGACCAAGCCGGTGGCGATGATCCCGAACTGTGCCGCGACCCGGCACGCGCACTTCACGCTCGATGGCTCGGGCCCGGCCACATTCGCGGTGCCGAGGCTCTCGGACTGGCCGGCGGTGACCTGGAGGCCGGATGCGGCCTCCACGCGCGTCAACCTGGACACGCTCACGCGCGCCGAGGTCGCCGCCTGGAAGCCCGGCCAGCGCCTGCTGCTGTCGGGCAAGCTCCTCACCGGCCGCGACGCCGCGCACAAGCGCATCCAGGACAGGGTGGAAAAGGGCGAGCCGCTGCCGGTGGACTTCACCAACCGCGTCATCTACTACGTCGGCCCGGTGGAGGCGGTGCGCGACGAGGTGATCGGCCCCGCCGGCCCGACCACGGCCACGCGCATGGACAAGTTCACAGAGCTGATGCTGGAGAAGACCGGCCTCATCGGCATGGTGGGCAAGGCCGAGCGCGGGCCGGTGGCGCTGGAGGCGATCCGCAAGCACAAGGCCGCCTACCTGATGGCCGTGGGCGGCGCGGCGTACCTGGTGGCCATGGCCATCCGCGAGGCGAAGGTGCTCGCCTTCGCCGACCTGGGCATGGAGGCGATCCACGAGTTCGTGGTCGAGGACATGCCGGTGACGGTCGCCGTCGATTCGAGCGGCACTTCGCTGCACAACACCGGACCGGCGGAGTGGTCGAGGAAGATCGTCGAACTCAAGATCCCGGTAACCGCCGCCTGAACGCGGTTCAGGGGCGCGAAGCCCCCGCCAGCACCAACTGGCCCGCCGTCTGGGCGATGTTCGCCGGCGGCATCGCCTGCGGCGCCTTCGTTGGCAAGGTGCCGCCCGCGCTGCCGCAGATGCGCGCCGAGCTGGGCCTCACCCTGGTCGAATCCGGCTTCATCGCCACCATGATCAACGCGCTCGGCGCCGTGGTGGGCATGCTGATGGGCTTGCTCGGCGACCGCTTCGGGCACAAGCGCCTGGGGCTGGCGGGCCTCGCCACCCTGAGCATGGGCGGGCTGCTGGGCGCCGCGGTGCAGGGCTATCCTGCCCTGCTGCTGTCGCGCTTCCTGGAGGGCGCCGGCTTCATCGGCTTCGCGGTCACCGGCGCCGCGCTCATCAATGCTTCGGTCTCCACCCCGGCGGACCGCAATCGCGCCATGGGCATCTGGACCGCGTACCTGCCCTTCGGCGCGGCGGTCGCGATGCTCGCCGCGCCCTTCGCCATGGCGCAGTTCGGCTGGCGCGGGTACTGGGTCGCGCTGTCGCTGGCGGCGTTTGCCTGCGCGGCTCTGGTGTGGCGCCTGGTGCCGGCAACCCGCTCCGGCGGCGTCGGCGGCCTGCGCCTCGCGGCGGAATCGCTGCGGCAATCGGGCAGCCTCGCGCTCACTGCGCTGTTCTGCTTCTATGTCGCGCAGTGGACCTCGGTCATGGTCTGGCTGCCCACCTTCGTGGTGGACGAGCGCGGCGGCACCGCCGCGGCGGCTGCATTCCTGGGCGCGCTGATGGTGCTGGCGAACGTGCCGGGCAACCTGGCCGGGGGCTGGCTGCTCGCGCACGGCG
>Ga0194125_10008837_pt1 | contig 14125 bp, 14 predicted proteins | sample TA2KigC250mmetaG_FD_148626 | JGI IMG/M metagenome (GOLD analysis project Ga0194125, IMG submission 148626) | Freshwater microbial communities from Lake Tanganyika, Tanzania - TA2015034 Kigoma Deep Cast 250m | ecosystem: Environmental > Aquatic > Freshwater > Lake | place: Tanzania: Lake... | reverse complement strand
TTATGAAGGCAACTGCGATATCGGCTTGACGAGCCCTATTCAAGGTAGCTGATAAGATATCATGCAGATTGTTGGGGCCACTGTTGTCTATTATCAGAAGATTCGAAAGTTTCGTTATACTCATATTTTTTCACCTAAAGCGCAATTTCATCTTCGTTATTAATGCACGTGGTTCGTCTATTACCACGATTTGGGTGGTATAGACGAACTAATTTCGTTTATCCCGATTCTGGCTGAGATGCCAGAAATCACCCTTTCCTTTGACAATTTTTGTCACTCATCACCTCACTTACACTTAATACTGCAAAGACAGTCCTGATTCAAATCCCCCCTTGCCCCCCTTTTCTAAAGGGGGGATTATAAATGGTTGTTTTGCTAAAGGGGGGATTATTTTTATAGATTTTGTAGATTCCCACGGGCAAGCCCGTGGCACTTACTGCTACAGGCTTCGCCTGATTGTCCTTTTTGGCATTCACCCACGGGTAAACCCGTGGAACTCTGCTAAGGGATTAGATTGCTTCGGTCGAAACGACCTCGCAATGACAGAAAGGGAATGCCATTTGCGGCCATCAATGGTTTTGACTTTTGCGACAAGCTGGGGATCGTAGGAGAAGGAAATTGTTATCCTGCCCGAGACATCCTTACCGACTGTTATTACCCCATAGTATTTTCACCCTCCCCTTAGCCCTCCTCAACGAGTCGTAGACCGTCAAGGTAGGGGTATGAATTAGATAAGGGTTTTACGTGGGCTTAATTATTGGTTAAAGCCCATATATTGTCAAGGCATATATTTATCTGTATATTTGTTACTGATAAACCATAGAAGCCACCTTTGCAGTCAGATCCCCCAGCATATTGGTATAGCTTCCCAGTTCATTGTCATACCATCCATAGATGACAGCCTGGGTAATGGGAATTTCAATGTTTGATGGAAGATGTTTCAGCGACTCGGCTGGGATTGTGGAAAACTTGGAGATGTCAAGTGTTATAAAGGCTGTTCTTGTATGTGTCTCATGTCCTTCAATAATGGCAGCAGGACCGAAGTATCCGATGATATCTGAAGATACATTCTGCTCGTCAGTATATTTGATATAACCTCTTTTTCCTTTCTGCTCGGCATCACGATAAATGTTGTTGAGAAGGGTCCTGTTAATTGTTGGGCCTCCCATTTCATCGGAAAAGGTGACTACCAGGATAATCAAAGAGCCGGTAGAGATCGGAATACGCACAGATTCTGCACTAAACCCTATCTGCTTCATTTCCGGGATAACGAGTTCCAGTGTTTTAGCTGCGCCGGTAGTCGTCAGAATGATATTATTCATGATGCTTCTGTTTTTTCTTAAGTCAGTTGCACCAGCAGACGGCAGCCTGTCCAGTACCTCCTGGGTTCCTGTGGCAGCATGAACTGTGGACATAGAGGCATTGAGTATCTTTTGGGGACCAAAATAATTTAGAAGTGGCTTAATCATGTAAGCAAGGCATGTAGTGGTACAGGAAGCAGCAGAGATAATATGGTGTTTCGTATGGTCATATGTATCATCATTTATCCCTATGACAATCGTTGCTGCATCCTCTGGCATGGCAAGACCCTTTTCCTTAATCTTAAAAGGAGCAGAAACAACAACCTTCTCTGCCCCTGCCTCAATATGGCCGCGCGAAGAGCCTCCTTTCGCATCAGGGAGGGCAGCAGGGTCTTTGAACGTGCCTGTTGCTTCAACAACTACTCTTACCCCATATTCTCTCCAGGGGATATTCCTTGGGTTACGAGTTTCACGCAATATGGTTACAGGGATACCGTCAATGAGCATAGTGCCCTTTGCTTCATCAAGATTTTCAATGATCCTTTTTGCCCTATAACCATGTAAATACTGATGTAATGACCCATAGGTTGAATCCTTTTCAATATAAAGGGCGATATCCTCCATGTTTGTTCCTGCTTTTCGTCCTATATTGACCACAATCTCAGAAAAATATTTTCTCCCGATGTGATTCCAGAGCGTCAGTTTCCCTATTCTGCCCAAACCGTTTATCCCGAGTATGGGCTTATTCTTAGAGATCATTTTTACGCCTTCTGTCCCTGCCATTGTCTTTCCTCCTCTTATTAGTGAAGCTTCCGGACTTAAAGTCAGAGCTTTCAGTCAGCATTCATATAACACTGTTTACGGTTTACTATATACTGTTTACTATTTTTACGATAGGAGACTAATGATTTGCACATCATGCATACCTGAGTAAACCTGCCCATTTCGTCCATCAATACTCAAAAAATCACCAACCTTTATCGTCTGCTTGTTGAGAACGCACTTCTTTTCAAATTCCCATACAAACAATTTATTACAACCTACCACGCAGGTCTTCCCTAATCTATTGGCTACAATAGCAGCATGAGAAGTCGATCCCCCAAGAGCAGTAAGTATCCCGTCAGCGGCTGAAATATGTCTGATATCGTCAGGGACAGTATCTGCTCTTATAAGAATAAGATGTGTTGCTGGCTCCTTCTTTCTGAAATCCTGTATATCATCTAAATCAAAGACAACCCTGCCACTCAGCGCACCGCCTCCTACTCCAATACCTCTGGAAAGGTAGCTAAAAGATAGATCAGGAGAAGGAACAAAGGCGATAAAACTCTCCTTTCTTGTCACAGTCATATCACGAGCCTGCAGGATAAAAAGATTCTTCTTATCCTTACCCTCGAACGTAAACTCAATCTCCTGTGCACCCCATTTCTCATTATAAATTAAGTCCTTCGCTATTTTGAGCATGGAGTCATATATTTCAGAAGACTTATCTTCTAATGAGAATTCATATGTCCTTTCCTCAATAGCACTCTGTTCATTGGATACAGGTAAGGTCTTTACCAGCCCTGAAACAACATCTTCCCCCTGTGCACTGAGAGCAAAATCACCCCATAACATAACCCTATCTCCTGATTCCCGCGGGTTACGGGTAAAAAGAACCCCTGTCCCTGAATGGGTATCCAGATTACCATACACCATTGCCTGTATGATAACCGCTGTCCCCCAGTTTTCAGATAAACCTAAAATTTCACGATAGGTCTGTGCCCTCTTCGAAAACCAGGATTGGAAAACCGCATCTATTGTTATTTCGAGCTGGCTCCCGGGATCATCAGTTATGACAATTCCGTTTTCCTTAACAGTCTCCTTGTATGCCAGGGCTACCTCTTTCATCTGATCAGGTGTGAATTGAATCTTTTTTTTAACCTTGTATCTTCCCTTATAGGATCTCATAATAAAATCAAATTTATCCCTTTCTATCCCAAATGACATTCCCCAGCACTGTAAAAAACGGCGATAACAATCCCATGCAAACCAGGTTTTTGCTGTCTGTTTGATTAATCCAGCAACAATTGCTTCATTAATTCCCACATTTAAAAATGAATTCATCATACCAGGCATAGAGATTGCCCCTCCACTTCTCACGGATACGAGTAAGGGATTCTCGGGATCTCCAAACCTTTTCCCTGTCATCTTTTCAAGGTTATTCATTTGTTGTTTAATCTCTTCTTCGAGATGCTCCCGCGCATATCGAAATCTACGGATCGTCTGAAGGCAACGGAATACCTCTGTTGTAATAATAAAACCTTGTGGCACAGGGATACCTAATGTTGCCAGTTTTACCAGGTTATATCCTTTAGTGCCCAGATGGATCCTGTCATAAATAAGCTGATTCGGGGTATAGATAGCGGATATTGCTTTTTTCGGATCGTAGCTCATCAGTAAATCCAGATTCTGCACATCCAATCCCTCTGCCTGTTCATATAATTTTTTTAATATCTTACTGATAAAGGTATCTAATTGTTGGAGTCCAAAGGATGTAGCTAAAACCTCCCTGAGAAATTGCTCTGAAACCATGTTGATGAACTCAAACTCGCTCTGCTTCTTATGGGATTCAAGATACTTCGGAAGGATATTGTCAATCCCAAGTTGAAGAATAATATTTTTGAGGTTATTCTTATGGATACCACTATAATAGGTATTGACAATGTCCTGTACTGCCTCGGAGAATCCTCTGAATATGTCTATGTACTGGGAGAAGGAAAATCTCCTTACCTCTAAAGCCACAGATAAGAGTTCAAGCGTATGCTCCAGCCTGTTCGAAAATACCCCGTCTATTTGCAAGGCTTGAAAAAATAAACTCATATATTTCTTAATTTGATACAGGGTAGCCCTTGTAATGAATTTCAGATTAAAGGAGCCTATCAACTCCTCAAACAGAACATTTGCCAGGTTTTCGAGGCGGAATGACAGAGAGAGTGCATCAAATTTTCTCTCATGATATGTCCCATACAGTGAAGGGATCCCAACAGCAATATGTCTTTTACGAAATACATTCTCAATGGGTTCATACCGTTCAGGTGACAAGATAATATCTTTCAGGAGCTGTAAATAATTGAGAATGCCTTCAAGCCGCTGGAAGAGATTCCCTTCTTCTAATATACGGATGAGAGAATCCGTATTGGGAAGTCCTAAACTTGGAGCATATTTTAATTGATCTACAATATCATGGTAATCCAGACGATATTTCTTATTCAGTAATTGATAAAACCTGATAGCCATGAATGCCCGTCTCTTCTCTTTCTCGGAGACATCAGGTACATTCTCAGTCAATACAGCGATCTCCTCTTCAGATAGGTATAGGAAATCCGTTACATCATTGATTCCTTTGTCCTGAAAAAGAGAACGAAAAATAGTGTTGAGGTCGTCAACATAAGGACCGGATGTATAAATGCGATTGTAAATTTCTTCTGCTAAAAATCTCTCTAACGGTTTCTTATCTTTTGTTACCCAGAATTTTATGCTCTGCTCGATGAAATCAACCACACGTGCGCTGCTTTCAACATGGCTTTGTTTTCGCAAAAAATGCACCAGAGGATCGTCCCTCCCTGTCATCTCGTCTATTTCAGTTGAAACCTCACGCAATCTCCCTTCAGCATTAATCTCACTGAAATAAACAGGGAATAATTTGCATAGCTGTTTCACCAAATGATAAACCGGCTTGATATCGCTGTTTAAGAGCCTGGTAACGTCCTTCTGAAAAAGATCTGTGTCATTTATGTGAACTCCGGCAAGTCTCAAATGAATAATTAAGGCAGATATGAGGGATTTAGACCACTTGGGATCATTCTCAATCAGTTCCAGCCAGACACGGATATTTTTTAAATGTGCCTTATTCGATTTTATCTGCCATTCAACGGTAACGCCTTCTATTTGGGGATACTGGAACCCAAGTGAGATAATTTTCTGGATAAACCATTCAACAGGCTTGCTGTCACCGAGTTTAAATATCTCATTCCCGATATTCTGGATACAAGAGAGAACAGTTTCAGGATACTCTCCGAGACCTTTCTTCATTGCCTCGCAAGCTTCAGAGAGCACTACCTTGATTTGCTCATGCCGCTCTGTCCTTATAAGAGTAGATAGGGTTCTGTTAATCTCTCTGAGCGTATTTTCATGGATGCTGGAAAGTCCCTTGATTTCCAAAATCTTAAAAAGATATACCATAAGTAAATGTAGGCTCTTACGCACATGATCATCCTGCGAGAAGGTACGAACAAGATCTTCATAAAATTTCACCACTTGCATATACCCGGGGAACTTTAAGAGCTCTACTAATTGCTGGTACTCATCAGGAGATTTTTCCATGCCCTGCAAGTGTTGAATAAACCCCTTCAAATTTGCATGTGATACGGGATAGAACAATTCTGTAAGCTTTTTGAGTTCCTCGTCACTGAGTTGAAACCATGTTACAGGATCTTCTTCCTGTAACCAGTATTCATATGTTGTCTGAAGATAGCGAAAAAGCAGGATATTGAAGGATTCGATACGAAAATCTGCTGGCCTTCTTTCAAAGAGTATCTGGCCAAGCTTTTTTAACTGATGGGGATTACTTATAAGGAATAAAAATTGTTTTTCCTCCAGATGAGAAAACCTGTCAAAACACTCCTGAAAAATAGATGCATATTTTTGAATATTCTGATCACCATCCATCAGGATCTTCTCTAAGTAGACTATAAGTCCGTCGATAGCTGCCTGCTGGACAGAGATATCAGGAGAGGTGAGAGCTTCTAAAAAAACACTTACAATAACAGCAATTACCTCTGATCCCTTTTCGTGGTGATGATGCAGATAGAAATGTTTGAGGGCATAGGAACGCAGATCCTTCACAATAAAACCCCAATTTTTAGGATCATTATGTAACTCACGTAAAAGTGGTTCAGTGGCGCTCAGGATGCCTGGATAGTCTTTTACTACTTCTCTTAAGATTTCATATTTTGAGGAAGTTTCTATCGTGGTATCTGGAGTCATTTTCCCAATCCTTTTAACCTTATTATATAACCAAATTCTACGGTAGACAAGACTTTTCGGGCGTTGTATTTTGGTCCTTCAGGGAATTGTGTGGATAAAGCCCCCCTTTGGAAAAGGGGGGTGAGGGGGGATTAAAAAGTGTTCCAGATCACTCAGAGTAAACATGACTGAAGCTGAGAGATTATTGTGGGAGAAGATAAGAGGAGAACAATTGAAGGGATACCAGTTTTACAGGCAGAAGACAATAAGTAACTATATGGGGATATTTGTGATTCTTAAAATCTCCCCTATCCCCTCTTTTCCAAAGAGGGGAATAGAAGATAGGCATTTTCCAGAGAGGGGTCTAAGAATATCCACAGGAAAGTCTGAAGAACCTGTATTTTAGTCAGATGTGATATGATAAGAACAAATTATCCTGCAGTGGATTTGCGAAGTATCAAGTTTGTCATTCCGCACTTGTCGGAGCGACTCTTAGCGAAGACTCGCATCGAGATGCGGAATCCAGATTCTTTGTCTTTTCTGGCTTCCTGCTGGAGTTTAACCCTGGATTCCCGCTCCCGTTTCCACTGGGGCAATTTTAACCCTGCGAAAGCAGGGGCGAGGATGACAAAAAGGAAGGTATTTTCATGAAGGTCTGTGAGATTTTTACAAGCATCCAGGGTGAGTCGAGTTATGCAGGTATGCTATGCACATTTATAAGGATGACGGGCTGTAATCTCAGGTGCTTTTACTGTGATACACAATATGCATACGATGAGGGGAGGGAACTCTCGGAAGACCAAATCATGCAAGAAGTCAAACGTTCCGGGATAAGCCTTGTCGAGATTACCGGTGGCGAACCGCTTCTCCAGAGTGAAGTTTTTCTGCTCATCAAAAGACTGCTTGATGAGGGCTATACGGTATTGGGTCTATCAGTATAAAAGAGATTGATAAAAGGGCAGTTATAATTCTTGATATAAAGACACCGGGCAGTGGAATGAGTAACAAGATGGATTTAGCGAATTTTAATCATATAAAACATACTGATGAGATAAAGTTTGTCATAACTGACAGGATGGATTATGAATGGTCAAAGGAGATAATTCGTAAATACAACCTCATAAATAAGTGTCACCTTCTCTTATCACCTGTTCATGGAATCATCGCTCCCGGGAAAATTGCACAATGGATGCTTGAAGATAAATTAGAGGCGAGACTGAACTTACAGATTCACAAGTATATCCAAGGGTCTGACACGTCCTTCCTGAAGTGAAGCTCCCCGACTCAAAGTCGGGGCTTTAAAGCTCTTCTTGAATTGCTTTTTAAATGAGTGATAGACTAAATCAGTTTTACTAAAATTTTATAAAAGCCATGGTAAGAATTTTCAGCATAACATTATTATTCTTATTCCTGATGATCAGTTTGTTGAACTGTGGTGGAGGTGGAGATAGTGGCAATGGTAATATTAATAGCATTGGTGGTGGCTGGGTAACTATTGACGCACCCACAACAGATCTTACGTATACCAGTAGTTGTAATTCGATTCATCTTGGTGGAGAAGCCTTTATCAGCCCAACATGGTCGAGGTGTTGTTCAGGATCAGCAGATGATACCGGGGTGACAATTACATGGGACAACGTAACTACAGGCGTCTCAGGGAATGCCTTTCAGAGCATAGATATTTGCTATTTCTATTTTTATTATCCCTATCTCTGCCACCACAGATGGAGCGCTACAGTCCCCCTTATATTAGGAGATAACATGATAACCATTACTGCCTCTGACCCGTCTGGCATAAAGGGATGGGAATCAATTACGGTAACAAAGCCTGCTCATAGCTTCTATGTTTCTGGCAAGGTTACAAACACAGGGGGTGTAGGTCTTTGGGGATACGGTCTTTCGGGAATCAGATTGACATTGGCAGGGACAGCTTCAACTGACTCTGTTTCCACAGATAAAAACGGATATTATTCTTTTTCCTGTATTCAGAACGGTTCTTATACTATTACACCCTCTTCAACAATAAACTATTTCCTTACACCATCCAGTAGAGCAGTGACTGTCAATAATGCTGATGTTATCGGGCAGGATTTTGTAACGGATGCTTATTTTATTTCAGGTACAGTTACTTACTCAAGTGGCTCGGGGTTTTCCGGAGTTGAAATGAGACTTACAGACACAGATTCATCAGCAACATATTACACAGATGCAAATGGGAATTACACCTTCACAGTACCTAATGGATCATACACCATTACTCCTTATAATGTTCTTGGCTATGCCTTCTCACCTGTTAACATAACATTAACTGTCAATAATGCAGACCTTGCTGGACAGAATTTTCAGGCACAGTAAACCCCGTTAGAAATGATAGGGTATTAACCTCGCCCTTTCTACAACGGAATGCAAATATTTGTTCATAGCATATCTGCCATAAATGGCGGAGATTTCTAACGGGGTAAATTTGACTGATCGCATAACTTATTATCACTAAATTCATTCATATATGGTATTATATTGTCATACCATAAGTTCTACGACCCATAGGGAGGTGTGATATGCCGTCAAGAAAGAGGATCGCTATGACAATATCTCTTCCACCTGATATTGCACAGGAATATGAAACAATAGCGAGGACAAAAGGCGAAACAAAAAGTCAATTGTTCAGGGAGATGTTTAACCTCTATAGACAGGAAAAGCTTGAAGATGAGTTTTACAGGCTGCAGAAATATGGAGGGAAAAAGGCAAGAGAGATGAAATTAACAGAGAATGATATCGAACGACTTATATTTGAGGGTCGTTAGTGTTCAAAGTTGTTTTTGATACGAATATATATGTTTCAGCCTTTACCTCTCCTAACAGCAAAGCGGAAGATGCTTATCTGCTGGCAGTGAGAGGTACATGTGAACTCTATACATCCGTATCAATTCTTACAGAGCTTGCAAAAAAACTACGAGAGAAATTTTACTGGGGTGACAACGAGATAACATCTGTACTGAAACATATAAGTAGAGTTGCAACCGTAATCAAGCCCATTGTTAAAATATCGTTACTTCAGGATGAGACTGACAATAGAATACTCGAGTGTGCAAAGGCATCAAATGCCAATCTTATCGTAACAGGGGATAAACACCTCCTTTCATTGAAAGAATTTGATGGAATTGGAATCACAAGGGTTGCAGGGTTTTTGTATATCTTTGAAGTCAAGGACAAATTTACACCATGAAAAAACTTGCTATCACAATGGGAGACCCTGGTGGGATTGGGCCAGAGATAATTTTAAAAGCCCTGAATTCTACTGAAGTCAGAAGGAATTGTATCCCGATAGTTATTGGTGATGCAGGTGTAATGGAAGAGATATTAACACTTCTTAAGCTGCCTGTAAAATTAAGGATCATCAAATCACCTGAAGAATCGAAGTTCGCAAAAGGTACTATTGAACTTATCGATATAAGAGCAACTACAAAAACATCATGCTTAGCAACACATAGAGGAATGAAAGTAATCCCCCCTAACCCCCCTTTAGTAAAGGGGGGGTGGGGGGATTTTCAGGTGAATTATTTTGAAAAATGCAAACCAACTGCAAAGGGTGGTAAAGCCTGTCTTAGCTATATAAAAAGGGCTGTTGAACTTGCACTCAATAAGCAGGTTGACGGTATTGTAACAGCACCCATATCAAAAGAGGCTCTGAAAATGGCTAATTTCAAATGGCCAGGCCATACAGAGATGTTCGCTGATTTAACTAATACAAAAGATTATGCAATGATGCTTACTGGTGGGCCATTGAGTGTTATCCTTGTTACCATCCATACTGCATTGAAGAATGTGCCTCATTTAATTACAAAGAAAAAAATATTAAAGACCATTCGGCTTGCTCAAAAGGCATGTGACATGCTTGAGATTAAAAAACCGAGGATTGCCCTTGCAGGGCTTAATCCACATGCAGGTGAATCAGGTATATTTGGTGATGAAGAGATAAGAAAGATTATCCCTGCAATGAAAGAGGCTGTAAAGGAAGGGATTCCTGTTTCAGGCCCCTACCCTCCTGATATAATCTTTCATAAGGCATACAAGGGAAAATTTGATATTATTGTCTGTATGTATCATGACCAGGGATTGATTCCACTCAAGATGATCGCATTTGATGAAGGCGTAAATGTCACCATCGGCCTGCCATTTATCCGCACTTCACCCGACCATGGAACTGCCTATGACATCGCATGGAAAGGCATAGCAAACCCATCAAGTATGATTGAGGCGATAAAACTCGCTGCGAGATTGAGGATATAATTAACCGAGTCCTCAAATAATGAGCCTGAATAAAAAACACATCATAAGCTGGACACTCTTTGACTTTGCAAACTCCAGTTACTCAGCAGTTATAGCTGCTGTTGTCTTCCCTGTGTATTATGCCAATTTTATTGTCGGGAATGAGGCAGGGTTGGGTGATCTTTGGTGGGGGAGAGCTATATCAGTTAGCATGGCGATTGTAGCCTTAAGTTCCCCATTCCTTGGAGGTATAGCAGATTATGGAGGGCTCAGGAAAAGATTTCTTTTTGTCTACACTGCATTGAGTATAACTGGCATTGCAGGTTTTTCAGCCCTCGATAAGGGAATGATCCTCGAAGGATTCACGTTGGCAATCATCGCGAATCTCGGCATGGAGGGAGGACTTGTCTTTTACAACTCCTTTCTCCCAAGGATAGCTCCCCGGGAATATCAGGGAAGGGTTTCTGCATGGGGATTCATGGTTGGTTATGCAGGTTCGATAATCTCCCTTTTATTTGCCCTTCCATTGGTAAGGTCTGGACTGTTTGAGGCAACATGGCTTATGGTTGCAGCCTTCTTTGCATTGTTTTCAATACCTGCCTTCCTTTTCCTGCCCGGGGATACAAAAATAGAAATTCCATTGGTTCATGCAGGCATGAAAGGTCTCAGATATACCCTGAAGACCCTGAAAGAGATATGGGAGAAAAGGGAGCCACGTAAGTTTCTCATCTCATATCTCATATATGAGGATGGTGTGAATACCGTCATAATCTTTTCGAGCATATTTGCTGCTACCACCCTCGGATTTAAACCACAGGAGCTGATTGCCCTTTATCTTATCGTCCAGACTACAGCCCTCCTCGGCGCACTTGTCATGGCAAAGCCGATTGATCAATGGGGACCAAAAAAGGTAGTTATCATATCACTCCTTATGTGGACATCTGTCTCAACTATTGCCTTTTTTGTCCAGACAAAATTCCAGTTCTGGATGCTGGCTTCCTTTGCAGGGCTTGGCCTCGGGACTGTCCAGGCAGCTACGCGTGCCTTTTACACCCAGTTTATCCCTGACGGAAGAGAGGCTGAATATTTTGGTGTCTACTCATTGGTAGGAAAATCATCTGCGATCCTTGGCCCCCTCGTCTTTGGCCAGGTATCTACGACATTCGGCAGCCAGAGGCCTGCAATCCTTTCTGTGGCGGCATTTTTCCTTATAGGGTTGATTATCCTTCGATTCGTTAAAGGAGGTGGACCAAATATTGATACCAAATAATACAATGAACCACAGAGGACACAGAGAATTTTATTTATTCTGAAATAATTTTCTTAATTACTATCTCTTTCTCATTGATTCCAGCGTGTCCCTCGCATGTAAAGCGAACTTGAAGACCTCATTCAAATGGCTACAGGGGAACGTGTCACATGTTGCACAACTCTCCAAGCTTTTCCCGATGGCGCATTTCCTAATCTCGCACATCTGCTCGCAATAGTAGGTCTTAATGCCCTCTGATCGGCAACCCGTGCAGTTGATGTGTTCTGGCATTATGGGGGCATTATACAGTTTCGCCCACTCCTCAGAGACCTTCGCTCTGAGATGATTATCATTGTTCTTGGTGGCGATGAATGCCTCGCATTTCTCGCAATCAAGTCCACAGTAAGCTATCATTGTTTCTCCTTTCCTTGTTGCCTAAAGGTAGTGATTTGTTAGCCCCTATAAAATTATTGTTTCTTATGCCCGAACTGTCCGAGACTGCCTGGTCTTTGGAAGCTTCCTCAGCTGTATAACCAGTCGCAATGCCTCATTCACTGCTTCACCGTTTGGAAATACGCTGGCTACATCAGGCTCCAAGAGAACTATATTGGTACCCTCTCGGAAACGACGGGCATACTTTCCCCGAATTCCAGATTTCAATAACGACTTTAGGTCATATTCTGGACGCAGATCATCTTCGAGCTCTTGTTTATTTTTCTTCTTCATAAGCCTCTCTTTCTGTTTTAGTCAATTCTCTTGCGCTGATTATTCTAATCCGATTGCCTCTATCAGTATGGGCAACCATCAGGATGCGACCTTGCTGTGAATGCCCAATAGTAATATATCGCTCCTCATCCTTTGAGTGATCAGGGTCATAAATAGTTATGCCGAGTGTATCAGCAAAAACTGTGGCAGCCTCAGTAAATGCTACCTTATGTTTTTTAAAGTTTATCTCGGCTTTTCTAGTATCCCACTCAAATTTCATATTTGGTATTCATAACTATTTTATCAAAAGATGCAAAGATTTGATATTGCCTTGCTGATAATTAGGGCTAACGCCTGAACTCACAGGTGCGGCAGCAGTATCGCCGCATCCTGTGGAGCGACTGGTTATGTGTTATTTTGTTATTGTTTCTACTATGGATATGTCTTTTTTTATCCATTCATTTACTATTGTCGCAACATCGACGCCTTTTTTCTTTGAGAATTTTCTTAGTACTTCCATCATGTCAGGCTCGATGTAAATAGGTAGGTACAATTCTGCATCTGGACGATAAAACTTACCTCTCTCACCTTTGGAAAAATCGTATTCTTTTTTCATTTATTTTCCTCCTGATACTGTTTTGACTCTCTTCTGGTTGCCTTGCGGGCAGAAACAATTCTAATTCTACAACAGTCGGCATCCAACTGCTGAAAAGTATGTACTACAACCAACAAAATGCCATTCTTGTCAATTCCAATTGTAGCCCATCGGTCTTCATGTTCGCTATGCTCAGTGTCGAAGACGCTTATCATTCTTGGGTCAAGAAAAATAGTGGATGCCTGCTCAAAACCAATGCCATGTTTTTTTCGATTTGCTTTTGCCTTATTGGGATCCCAATCAAAATAGTATCGCACCCTAACTCCCGTTTATATTATACACCCAACGATAGACCGAGTGGTGCAAAAACCACCAGTTTATTTTGCAGCCCTCCACAGCATTCGCTGGATTTGTATGTTATGTTTTTAACGCAAGTTCTTACGCACTATTTAGATATGATTTTATCGCTTTTCCCAAAATTGCAAGCATCGCAGTTCGTAATTAAGTTATCTGGTTCAGTCTTTCCGCCTTCGCTTACAGGCTTGATATGATGTATATGCAACGTTACATTCGGGTCTTTTCTCGGACTTGCTCCACAGTCTTTGCATGTATAGTTATCTCGGTTAAGTATTTGTGCCCTTAGATGTGGACTTATTGCTTCACGTTCATTCCTTTTTTTCTTTGCATTGACTAACTGGGTAAAATCTATTTGGCCTATCTTATACTGTGAGAACAATTTTACAAAAGTTTCAAAACCTCCCCATCGGCTTCTATAAACATGTCGTATTGGATATTCAGGGAAAGATAGAGAAAGACTGATAAAAAGGCAACTATAAACGTAATTGTCAATTGTCAAGGGCAGACCCCAATTTTAAGCGCTTTCTTCCTTCCTTTCTTTTTGGAGCGAACGACTGAGCTGTGCGGTGGCTATTCGCCATCTGCACAAGTGAAATGTTATGCTGTCACCAATTCTAATTTTTCCTTTGTGACATGAGGCAACCG
>Ga0194125_10008836_pt1 | contig 14126 bp, 16 predicted proteins | sample TA2KigC250mmetaG_FD_148626 | JGI IMG/M metagenome (GOLD analysis project Ga0194125, IMG submission 148626) | Freshwater microbial communities from Lake Tanganyika, Tanzania - TA2015034 Kigoma Deep Cast 250m | ecosystem: Environmental > Aquatic > Freshwater > Lake | place: Tanzania: Lake... | reverse complement strand
TCTACACGGGTACACCCAGTGGCGTTGGTGGGGCACGTAAACCGCCTCGCTTTCTGGCGGCTGGCGACGTCATCACCTCGACAATCGAAGGGGTCGGCTCAATCACCAACCGCTGCGTCAGCGCCTAATCAGTATTCCTGGCGCATCGCGCACCAAACTGGCGCACTGAGAACGGTCAGGCGACGGATGCCTTCAACTCGGCGGTGAGCGCCGCGAATTCTGCGCGTTCGTCGGCAGTTAACGCCCGTTCGTATACGGCGGCCATCAACTTCGACGTCGTTTCCTCGGCGCGCACTCGTGCCGCCTTCAAGTGCGACACATCGGGATACGGCTCCTGGTAGCCGTGCAGCTTGGCGAAGAAGTCACCGTTCTCCGAAGCCAACACGGCCTCTTTACCGCTGAGCCCCTCGGCCACCACCGCATTGATGTGCAGACAGCCGCGCAACTCGCGCAACCATGTGACGAGTCGATACGTGCGCGCAGCGGCGTCAGCGGGCAGCGGCTCGGCTCGCAACCCGGCAAAGAGCGACAATCCGACGGGATCAACGGAGGCCACCACCTTCTCGGCGAGAGCGTTGAAACGCGCAGCACTACGAAAGTTGGCGAGATGCGCCTTGCCCCACGCGTCGGCGGCACCGGCGTAACGGCTCGCCGCCTTGCGCGCACCTTCCACCTGCACACCGCGCTCCCACATCTTGCGCACGATGGTTTGATCAAAGAAGACGAAACCTGCGTGCACGACGTCAGCATCCACATCGCCCAACACACCGCCACGACCAGCGAAGTAGAACGAGAAGCCGTCCGGGTAGCCGGCAGCCTTACCGATTTCTCCGGTCGCCGGGTCGAGCATGTACTTGCTGCCCAGATCCCCGAAATACGGGCTGACGGCATCGGATAGAGCGGTGGCGGACATTGTGGCAGCGGTCATGCCATGAGCCTAGAACGAAGATCGGCGCCGACCATCAGCCGACTGCGCGGGGGGAACTTCTGGCTGCGGTTCGCAAAGTCCACGCCTGACAGTCGACAACAACTACGCTGACAAGTGCCTTAATCATCTCGGGAGAGTGGCCCGCACTGCCAGTGCGACGCCACACCGAAGGAGCAACCACCCCGGAACCTCTCAGGTACCCGAACCGAGACGACAGGCAACGCTGGAAAGCGGGGAGTTTGACCACTCCTCCACCGACGGGGAAACACGGCACGCCGTGGAAGCTCTCAGGTGCAAGAGACAGCGGGGGCGATGAGGCGGTTCGTCTCGTCACCACCACGGTCGCACCACGAGGCAACATGTCGTTCGAATCCCGCCACATCGGTCCATCCGCCGCCGAGCAACTACAGATCGCTCGTGCCCTGGGCTATGCCACCAACGAGGAAGTTGTGCGCGCCGTCGTGCCGCCGAGCATTCTCGTCGAGAAGCCACTCGACCTGCCGCCTGCCGTCGCCGAACATCTCGTGCTCGCGGAGTTGCGCAAGATTGCGGATAAGAACATCGTGCGACGCTGCGTCATCGGCACCGGCTACTACCCCACCATTACCCCACCGGTCGTGTTACGCAATGTGCTCGAAAACCCCGCTTGGTACACGGCTTACACGCCGTACCAACCCGAGATCAGTCAAGGTCGGCTTGAGGCCCTCCTCAATTTTCAAACTCTCGTCACCGAGTTGACTGGGCTCGACATCGCCAATGCTTCGCTCTTGGATGAGTCCACGGCGGTCGCCGAAGCCGTCACGATGGCGCGCCGCACGGCTACGAGCGATAGTCGCGTCGTTGCCGTGCACGATGACACTCACCCGCAGCACATCAGCGTGCTGCGTGCCCGCTGCAAACCAGTCGGCATCAACGTGCGCGTACTACCGCTCGCGCAGTTGACGACCATCGATGCGTTCTGTGTCGTCATTTCGCGACCGTCGTCGAGTGGCCTCATTGCCGGTGACGACATCGTTCGCGGAGCAGTATACGCAGCACACGAACGTGGGGCCGTCGCTGTCTGTGTGACCGACCCGTTGGCGAGCACGATTCTCACCACGCCGGCATCATTGGGTTTCGACATTGCCGTCGGTAGTGCGCAACGATTCGGTGTGCCGATGGGAGGCGGTGGGCCCCATGCCGGCTATCTCGCAGCGACCGAGCAGTTTGCGCGCTCGTTGCCCGGGCGACTCGTCGGCGTGAGCACCGACACGGCCGGTCGACCGGCACTCCGCCTGGCACTACAGACTCGGGAGCAACACATCCGTCGCGAGAAGGCCACCTCCAACATCTGCACCGCCCAGGCGCTGCTGGCCAACATCGCCGGGTTCTATGCCGCTTGGCACGGACGTGACGGCTTGCAGGCAATCGCCAAACGCGTCAGCGCCTACACCAATGCCGCCGCAGCGATACTGCGGCAGCATCACGTTGGCACGATCGACGCTGGATCGCGCTTTGACACCGTCACCGTTCGCGATGTCGATGCGCTCTCCGTGGCCCGCGCTGCACTCGAGCGAAACATTGCGATGCGTCACGTCGACTCACAGACCGTTGCTTTCAGTTTCGACGAAACAACCGACGCCACGCTGGTCGTCGACATCCTCAGTGCATTCGGCGTGGTCGCAACCGCCGTCGACGTTCAAGAACGCACCATGACGCTGGCCACCCACGACGAGCACCTGCGCAGCGACGACTTCCTGTCGCAGGCAGTCTTCCGTCGCTATCGCACGGAGACCGAAATGCTGCGCTATCTGCGTCGCCTCGCTGACAAAGACCTGGCGCTCGACCGCACGATGATCCCACTTGGCTCGTGCACGATGAAACTCAACGCCACCACCGAGATGATTCCGGTGACCTGGCCCGAGTTCGCCAACATCCACCCGCACCAACCAGATGGCGACACGCGTGGTTATCAACAACTCGTCCATGAAGTCGAGCGAATGATGTGCGCAGTCACCGGGTATGACGCCGTCAGTCTGCAACCCAATGCCGGCAGCCAGGGTGAGTTCGCTGGACTGCTCGCGATTCGGGCGTACCACGACAGTCGTGGCGACCAGCAACGCACCATCTGCCTCATACCGTCGAGCGCCCACGGCACCAATGCGGCCAGCGCCGTGATGGCCGGCATGGATGTGGTCGTCGTCGCCTGCGACAACGCGGGCAACGTCGATCTCGCCGATTTGCGGGCGAAGTGCGAGCGGGCGGGCGAGAAACTCGCCGCGCTCATGATCACCTATCCATCCACGCACGGAGTGTTCGAAGTCGCGGTGAAAGACATCTGCGACGAGGTGCACCGACACGGCGGCCAGGTGTACGTCGACGGCGCGAACCTGAACGCGCTCGTCGGCGTGGCGAAGCCGGGCCTGTTCGGTGCCGATGTGAGCCACCTCAACCTGCACAAGACGTTCTGCATCCCGCATGGTGGTGGCGGCCCAGGTGTCGGTCCAGTGGCGGTGCGACACCATCTCGCCGAGTTCTTGCCGGGTGATCCTCTCGGCACTGGCGAGTCGCCGGTTGGACCAGTGTCCGCTGCGCGCTTCGGCTCTGCCGGCATCCTGCCGATCTCGTGGGTGTACGTGCGGATGATGGGCCCTGACGGCCTGCGGCGGGCAACCGAGCAGGCGATTGCGAGTGCGAACTATATCTCGCACCGACTACGCGATCACTTCCCCACCTTGTACAGCGGCACGAACGGCCTCATCGCCCATGAGTGCGTCCTTGACCTCCGCGACATCACCAAACGCACCGCGGTGTCGGTGGATGACGTGGCCAAGCGACTGATGGATTACGGCTTCCATGCGCCGACGATGAGTTTCCCGGTCGGTGGCACTCTCATGGTCGAACCAACCGAGAGTGAGTCACTCGCCGAACTTGATCGCTTTTGTGCCGCGATGATTGCGATTCGTGGTGAAATCGCCCGTGTCGAGACCGGGGAGTGGAAGATCGACGAATCACCGCTGCGATACGCGCCGCACACCGTTGAAGATGTCGCCGGAGAGTGGAACCGTCCGTACGATCGGGCTCTCGCTCTCTTCCCCGTTGCGTCGTTGCGTACTCGCGGATACTTTCCGCCCGTGTCGCGTATCGATGCAGCACACGGTGATCGCAACCTCGTGTGTTCATGCGAGCCACTCGAGGCCTTGGCCAGCCCGCACTACGGTTGAGCCGTGCCCGACACGTCGCCACCGCTCGACATAACAAAGATGGTCAACGACGTTCTGGCGCTGCTGCGCAACATCGACCCCGTCACCGAAGGTGTGAAACTGGCGGATCAAGGTCGTCGTACGGTCGAGGCCCTCATCGTCGCACTGGAGAACTTCGGCACCACGATGGACAATCTCAACCAAGCTGCGGCCCGTGTGAATCGCTTGTTGGATGACGTCGAGGACCCGATTCGCCGCATCGCCGGCATGGCCGATCAGGCGGGTTCGCTGATCAACTTCCTGCCCACCCTGGCGGGCAAGGCGGTGTCCAACCTGGTGCCCAAACCCGCTTCGACAACTTCGCCTCCGCCGGCGTCCGCAACGCCTGGTTCGACCCCGACGCCTGGTTCGACCCCGACTGCTTCCTAACGGGCGACGAACGGGCGCTTCACCACACGCGCCGGCATCTCGGCGTCACGGACCCGTACCACCACCTCGGTGTCCACCATCGCAGACGCTGGCTCCACCAGCGCCAGTGCGATGCCCACCCCGAGCACGGGTGAAAAGTTGCCGCTGGTCACCACCCCGACATCCCGACCGTGCCAGAGCACTCGGGCGCCGTCGCGGGGCGGTCGGCGCGATTCGGTACGCAGACCGCACAACACCCTCTGCACGCCGATCTCCCGCTGCTCAGCAAGGGCGCTGCGACCCGCAAACTCGGCCTTTTCCCAACCAATGACCCACCCGAGGTCTGCTTCCAGCGTGGTGATGTCAGACGACAACTCGTGGCCGTGCAGTGGCAGAGCAGCCTCTAGGCGCAACGTATCGCGGGCACCGAGACCAGCCGGCTGCACTCCTGCGTCGAGCAACGCTCGGGCCACACGCTCTGCGTGTTCCACTGGGACGGCGATCTCGACACCATCCTCCCCGGTGTAGCCGGTTCCGGCCACCACGCACTCGGCCCCGAGCACGTTAATTGCTTGTACTCGAAATCGTTTGACGTTCGCTGCCTCCGTCGACACGCGTGCCACACGTTCGCGCGCACGTGGTCCTTGTACGGCGAGCACCGCGCGACAGGCGGTTGTATCAACGCCCCCAATCGCGCGGACAACGCTCTCGGTATTCGACGCATTCGGCATTACATCAAACACCTGGTCGGCCACCCACCAAACAATGATGTCGTCCACCACTCCACCCCGATCGTTGCAGGAGTGCGTGTATTGCGCTCGACCGACACCAATCTTTCGCAAGTCGTTGGTAAGGGCATGTTGTAGTCGATCAAATGCTCCCGCGCCATCTAGCCGTACCGTGCCGAGGTGCGACACATCGAAGAGTGCGGCTTCGTTGCGACACGCAAGATGCTCGGCGATCGTGCCGGCAGGATACGACAACGGCATCTCCCAACCGCCGAACGGCACCAACTTCGCACCAAGTTCGCGATGCAACGCGTCGAGGGGCGAGCGACGGTTGCCCGTCATGGCCTACCGCGCGCTGACGTTCGACGTACGCTGCGCAGCAGTTTGCACACCTGCAGGTGCCTGACGTTCGCGGCGCTTCAACTCGATGATCTTGGCATCGAGTTCGTTCTTCACGGTGGCGAGTGGCAAAACGTTCAAGACGCCTTGCCCGTTGCGAACCGCGTCGATGAGATGATCGCCGTCACAGAGCACCACGCTCTTGCCGCTGATCACGATGTGCGCCGATGCCACGTCGGTGGTGACGTGACGACGCAGGTAGTTGAACACTTCGCGCACCGACTCCAACTTGATTCCGGCGTCAAGCAGATTCTTGATGACCTTCAGTTCCAGCAGGTCGCGGTAGACGTATTCCCTTCGCGAACCACTACCGGCGGCGTCGGTCGCCGATGGTCGCACGAGGTCGGTTCGTGCCCAGTAATCGAGTTGCCGGTACGAGATGCCGACGATGTCGGCGGCCTGCGTGCCGCTATACGTGCGCGCCGATTCAAGGTTGTTGGTACGCACTCCGCCCATCGGAACTCTCACGCTAGGGGTGGCCTCGCCCCTGCGCCAACCGTGCTACTTCTCTTGGAAGTCTTCGGGGTTAATGCTGTCAATGAAGTCACGGAATTCCTCGAGTACCTCGGCGTCAGCCTCCTCCTCGGATTCATCGATGACTTGGCCGACCTCGTCCAAGAGGTCGCGGCTGGCAGTGATCGGCACCTCGGCCCGCATCGCAATCGCCACGGCGTCGGACGGACGACAGGAAATCACATGGCGCTGGCCGTTGTGCACGACTTGTAGTTCGGCGAAGTAGGTGTGGTTTCGCATCTCGGTGATCACCACGCGGTTGACATGCGCGCCGAGATCCTCAAAGACGTTGACCATCAAGTCGTGGGTCAACGGTCGTGGTGGTGTGTGCCCGTCAAGCATGATGCGTATCGCACTCGCCTCCGCTGCGCCGATGTAGATACTCAACACACGACGTTCGCCGGCCTGCTCACGCAGGTGCATGACAGGAACATTGGCTGGTGTATCTACGAGAACCCCAACCAGATCGAGTTGCACGGAGTCAATCGAGTCGCCGGCACTCATGGCGTCAGCGTAGCAACGGCCTAAGAACCCGAGCGCAAGCCCTTGGTGACGTTGCGTAGCAGCGCAGTTCGCAATTCTTCGCCAAGACCGACAAGGTCGTCGAGCAACTTCATCGCATCGTCGCGACGGTCGCCACCGCCCGAATTCTGTGCCGCTTTCACGATCGGTTCGAAGACATCGGCTTCACGTTCGGCCGCCAACCGCCAGGCCATCAACAGTCGTGGCTCTACTCCGAGTGCCGCCAGGCGTCCGGCGAGATGAACGATGTCGCGATCCGTCTCGTCGTAGAACGGTTCGGTTCCCATCAGTTGCGGACGAACGAACTTCATTCTTTCCAGCGCTGTCAGCATCGACGAATCCACACCGGTCGATTCCAGGATGTCCAACTTGCTGAGGCGTTCGGGGCGCTTCTTCTTCGCCGAATTGGGCGCCGGTACCACCGACGCCCGCTCGGCCGTGGCGCGATTCGTCGGATGCCCAACCGAGGGCGCACGAATTCCGCGCGGCATGCTTGGGTCGGTGATGTCGTCCGGGCGGAGCAAACCGTCACTCGTCTCGCCTTCCAACCGATCGCGAATCACACGCAACGGCAAAAAGTTGTCCTTTTGTTCGCGGAGGATGAAACGCAGACGCTCAACTTCGGGTTTGGTGAACTTGCGGTAGCCGGCGGTGGTGCGTTCCGGAGTAATCAATCCTTGACTTTCGAGGAACCGAATCTTGCTGATGGTGATATCCGGAAACTCCTCGAGCAGCAGCGCGAGCACTTCGCCGATGGTGTAGTACTGCTCTGGCATCGCTCAGGACCCGAAGAATGCGACAAGTCGGAAGCGACCCACTTGTATTTCGTCGCCGTGTTGCACGACCGACTCCTCGACGCGACGGCTGTTTACGTAGGTGCCGTTCAAGGAGCCGAGGTCGCGCACCAGCCACGCGTCGCCCTGCCGCACGAACACGGCGTGTTGGCGCGACACCGTGAAGTCGTCGAGCTGGATGTCGTTGTCGGGTACGCGGCCGACCGAGACCTGGTCACCCTCCAAGGTGTAGCGCGTGCCGATCTCGGGCCCTTGACGCACCACGAGCAGTACCTCGCCGGGTGCCACCTCACCGCTGTGCACGACTGCATTGTCCTCACCACCGAGACCGTCAAGCAGCGGGTCGGTCTTCGGCAGCACGTTCGTGCGCAGACTCGGCTTGTCGAGCACCGCACCACATGACGAGCAGAACGTCGACGAAGGTGGGTTGCGGTGACCGCATTGGTTGCAAAAGACGTACTGCATGGGGCTCGCTATTCACGCCCCGACGAGAGCCCGATACGCAGCCGCATCGAGCAGTGCCGGTGTGCTGCCGTCGATCCTGATCTCACATATCCAGCCGGCACCATACGGGTCTTTGTTCAGTAACTCGGGCTGCGTGGCGAGGTCGGTGTTCACCAGTGACACCGTGCCATTGACCGGCGCGTAGATGTCGGACACGCTCTTGGTGCTCTCAACTTCGGTGAACGACTGATCGGCCGTGACCTGTGTTCCCACTGCCGGTACCCCGACGAACACCACGTCACCGAGTGCGTCCTGCGCATAATCGGTGATGCCGATTCGCGCGACCCCGTTCGTGATTCGCACCCACTCATGCTGGGGGGTGTAGGAGAGATCGTCGGGAACCTGCATGGCCTCAACCGTAGCCTCAGGTTGAGACGCCGTTCGCCCGCGCGCCACGAACACCCTGCACGACCTGTGGCACGTAGACGACCGCGGTGGCGTACGACAACACCACACCTGGAATGCCGATTGCCCAGCCGGCGTTGCGCGCCCCGAGGGCCCATCCCGCGTCGCTTGCGCCGATCAGCAGCAACGGGAAGGCAAACATCAGAGCGAACGTATAGTTCTTGCCCCATTGATTCACGGCGAAGCGCGGCATGCCGAGTGCAGTGCCACCAAGCATGAGTAACCCGATGAACACTTCGCGTGCGATCACCACCCATCCGAACCATGGCGGCACCGAGCCGTCTATGACGATTGCAAAAACGCCAACGATGAACAACAGTCGGTCGACGGCGGGGTCGAAGACGGCTCCGAATTCACTGCGCTGGTTCAGGCGACGCGCCAGCCAGCCGTCAACCCAGTCGGTGGCACCAAGCGCACCCAGCAACCATGCCGCCAATTCGCGATCGTCGCGCACGAACAACAGCCACAAGAACAACGGCAAACACAACAGTCGTGCCAGGGTGACGAGATTCGGCCACGTACGTATGCGTGCAGGCTAGTTCTCGCCTCTCCACTACTGTTCTCATCGCGATGACGTCGCTCTTCACACGAATCATTGACGGTGAATTGCCCGGTCACTTTGCCCTGAAGGACGACCACTGTGTGGTGTTCATGACCATTGCGCCCATCACCGACGGTCACGCCCTCGTGGTGCCACGTCAGCCTGTCGATCATTGGATGGACATGTCCGCCGAACTGAATGCGCACGTCTTCGGTGTTGCGCGCCACGTGGCGAACGCTCAGCGCAGGGCCTTCAATCGGGCGCGCGTGGGACTGGTAATCGCCGGCTTCGAAGTCAACCACTGCCATCTTCACTGCGTGCCCGCCGACGAGATGGCCAACTTGAACTTTGCCCACCAACAGAAGGATGTCGCGCCAGAACGTCTCGCCGCCGCGGCAGCAAAACTGGCCGCGCAGTTGCGCAGCGATGGCGTCCCCGGCGCGCTCTAGAACAACGTTGTCGTCGTTGGTTCGATGAGATCGGCACCCTTGTTGCGCACGTTGTTGACGGCGGTGCTCACCGTCGACGCCACGAGACGTTCGTTGGCGGCACTACGCAATAGTTGAAGCGGCGCGACGTCGGCCGTCAACCATTCATCGATTTCATCGCCATCCAAGATGCACGGCATACGGTCATGAATCGCCGCCAAGCGTTCGTTCGGTGATGTCGTGATCAGCGTGCAACTCGGCACCACCTCACCATTGCGTGCCGGGTCGCGCCATGTGGTCCACAAACCTGCCAGGGCGAGTGGCGTCGCGTCTACTGAACGAATGAAGTACGGCTGTTTGGGTTGCTTCACCTTCGGGTCGACACCGACCGTGCGCCACTCGTAGTAACCGTCAACGGGCACCACACAACGATGAGCCTTCACCAGCCCGCGGAAACTCGGCTTCTCGGTCAGTGTTTCACTTCGCGCGTTGATCATGCTTGCAGCCCTGCTGCGATCCTTCGACCAGGCTGGCAACAGTCCCCAATGCGCGCGCTGCAGGCTGCGGCGGGTCGAACCGTTTTCACTGTCAATGTCACCCGTGAGATACAGCACCTGCGTGGTGGGTGCCACGTTGTAGTTGGGGGTGAAGCGATCGACGAAGTCATCGATGAGCACGGCATCAAACAGCAAAGCGAGTTGCTGCGGCGCGGTGGTTGCCACGAAGCGGCCACACATCGTCGGGCTGGGGAGATTTGAACTCCCGACCTCTTGTCCCCCAGACAAGCGCGCTAACCAAGCTGCGCCACAGCCCGTAGCTACGGCGCCGTCAGTCTACAAATACGGCAACGATCCGCCAGCCGAGATACGCGATCAACAACGCCATCAGCAACTTGAAGTGCCACGGTGCCTTGTCGCCGCTCATCTTGGAGAGTTCACGCAAGGTAGGCGCATCGCTTGACGTCGCAAGTCTTCCGCGGTCGATGTCGTCGCCGCACACGGGGCATTGACCGCCAGGAGTCAGCGCAGAGGGTGCGAAGTAGCGGGAGCATGGTTCACACCACGGCATCGTGACGCCTCACTGTTCGGAGCGGGTTCGCACACGCAGTTTGATCGGTGTCGAGCCGAATTCAAACGCTTCTCGGATCGATCGTTCGAGATACCGCAGATACGACTGCGGCAACTCCCGATTCACGAAGAGTGTGAACGTCGGTGGGTCGACGGCTCCTTGCAGTGCATACAGCACACGCGCCCCCTGCCCTGGCGGTTGCTGTTGCTGAGCGGCCGCCAGCACCCGGTTTACATCGCGTGTCGGTACGCGACGGTGATAGTTGCTGATGGCGTCGGTCAAGAGCGGCTGGAGACGATGCACGTTCTTGCCGGTCAGCGCAGACAGTCGGACGATTGGTGAGTCACCCATGAAATACAGACGACGATTGAGCTCGATCTCCACTTGCTCGCGGCGCTCAGAGTCAAGCAGCTCCCATTTGTTGAGTACCACGACGATCGGGCAACCGCTGGCATCGATGCGTTCCGCCAGACGCTGATCCTGGCTGGTGACGCCCTCGGTCGCATCAATCACCAGCAGTGCAATGTCGCTTTCATCGACGGCTCGCAGTGCGCGAATAATCGAGTAATACTCGGTACCGGCTTCCACCTTGCTGCGACGTCGCATGCCGGCCGTATCGACGAACACGATCGGCCCGTCGCTCGTTTCCACACGTGTGTCGATGGCATCACGCGTGGTACCCGCCATGTCGTGCACGATCGACCTCTCTTCGCCGACGAGCCGGTTGAACAACGTGCTCTTTCCCACGTTCGGTCGCCCGACGATCGCCACGCGCGGCTCTTTCGTTTCTGGATTGCGCACGAAGACACCGGGATCAACAACTGGATCGGCGTCGAGTTGCAACTGGTCCACGATGACATCCAGCAGGTCGCCGGACTTGCGACCGTGGATCGCCGAAACCGGCACGGCATCGCCGAAACCGAGCGACAAGAACTGCCAGAGATCGGTCTCTGCATTCGGACCATCCACCTTGTTCGCCACGAGCAGGATCGGGCGCCCCGTCGTGCGCAACCAGGCGGCAATCGCTTCGTCGTCATCGCTCAACCCTGCGGTTGCATCGACGAGAAACATGACGAGGTCAGCCCCGCGCGCTGCAGCCTCCACTTGGCGACTCACCTTCGACTCCAACGCTGTGCCGCCGGGCATCCAACCGCCGGTGTCAATCACATTGAAGTAGTGGCCGCACCATTCGACTTCCCGCGTGTGGCGATCGCGGGTGACCCCCGGTTTGTCTTCAACGATCGCCGCCTGTTCGCCAACGAAGCGATTGAAGAGCGTGCTCTTGCCGACGTTGGGTCGTCCGACGATGACGACGTTTCTACGTTCGTCGCTCTTCGTCACTTGGTTCAGGCTACTGAGCACGTTGAGCGGTACCGTTGAAACACGATGGCCGTCGACAAAGTGCTGCTCGCATCACCGCGAGGATTTTGCGCGGGCGTTGAAATGGCAATCAAGGCACTCGCCTGGATGGTGCGAACATTCGACACGCCGGTGTACTGCTTTCACGAAATCGTGCACAACAAGATCGTCGTTGACCGGTTCAAGCAGCGCGGAGTGATCTTCGTTGATGATGTCGGTGAGGTGCCGGTCGGCCGGCCAATCATGTTGTCGGCACACGGGTCGGCGCCGGCAGTTGTCGATGCGGCAAAGGAACGTGGCAGCTACATGGTGGATTCGGTCTGCCCGCTCGTCACGAAGGTGCACCACGAGGTGCGCACCCGTGCCGGAAAGGGATACCGCATCGTCTACGTCGGACACGAAGGCCACGAAGAAGCGGTCGGCACAATGGCGGTTGCTCCCGACGCCATCTCACGCGTAGAGACACTCGACGAGGTTGCCGCACTACCCACCTTCATGGAGCCCGTGGCACTGCTCGCCCAAACCACACTGTCGCACCGCGAATGGGAAGGTGTTGCGAGTGCCGTGAAGGAGAAGTTCCCAGCCGTGTGGACACCCGGGCGCAGTGATCTCTGCTTTGCCACCACCAACCGCCAAGCATCCCTCACGAAGATTGCGGCGGAAGTCGATGTGATGGTGGTGATCGGGTCCGCGAACTCCAGTAATACGCTCGCCCTTGCCCACCTCGCCAACGAGATCGGCTGCCCGCGAGTACTGCGCATCAATCAGGCGAGTGATTTGCCGGCGGACTTGAGCGGCGTCATCGGCGTGACCGCCGGTGCCTCGGCACCCGAAGAACTAGTGGTCGAAGTCATCGAACACCTCGCACCGCGGCTCGGCTGCCACGAGGTGCGCGCAACCGACGAAGACGAGTACTTCCCGCCGCCTCGCCACATTCGCGAACTACAGTCGGCAATGGAGACCGCAATCATCGCGCTCAGCGGAGCCACTGTGGCGGATCGGCGAATCTACGACGACCGTTCCATCAGCGCGAGCGCCGTGCTGGCGGCCCTCACCAACTAGTTACGCGGTACTTCGCTCCACGGACGATCGCGATCCACGCGCACGTCACCTGGCAATCCGAGCACTCGCTCGCCGAGAATGTTGCGCATCACCTCGCTCGTGCCTCCTTCGATGCTGTTGGCGCGACTGCGCAGGAACGCCTTCTGCAAGGCATCGACGGGGCCCATCGCGGTGCGTGGGCGGGTGAGCGCATAGTCGCCGTACAACATGCCGTTGGCGCCCATCAGGTGCATACAGAACGCATACGTGTCCTTGTTGAGGTCGGCGCTCGCCATCTTGCCGATCGAACCCTCCGGCCCGGGCACACCGGCCTTGCGCATCTGACCGGCGCGAATGTTGGTGAGTCGCAGCACTTCGGCGCGAATGTACAACTGCATCAGTTCTTCGCGTGTCGCAGATGAGCGCTCTTGCGCAGGCAATTTTGACCACAGTCGCAACGCTTCGGCGATCGGCCCCGACGCCTTCGGCGGAATCATCCCACCGATGGCGACACGTTCGTTCATCAGTGTGGTGAGCGATACACGCCAACCATCCCCTGGTTTGCCGAGCGTCTCAGCAAACGGCACGCGCGCATCAGTGAAGAACACCTCGTTGAACTCGGCCTCGCCGGTCATCTGTCGCAACGGCCGCACCTCGACGCCCGGGGCATGCATGTCGACCACCATCGCGGTCAAGCCCGCGTGCTTCACCGCCTCGGGGTCCGTTCGCACGACGAGCAAGCCGAACTTCGAGACGTGGGCAAGCGTGGTCCACACCTTCTGTGAGTTGACCAACCACTCGTCGCCGTCGCGGACCGCCTTGCCGCTCAATCCAGCGAAGTCAGAGCCCGACCCGGGCTCGGAGAACAACTGACACCACACTTCCTCTCCGGTGAAGAGTGGGCGGAGGTAGCGGCGTTTCTGTTCTTCGCTGCCCCACTCGACGACCGTCGGACCACACATTCCATACCCGATGGGATTTCGAAAGTAGGCATTCGGGCCCCCGGCAGCGAACACGCGCTCGTTGATGATCTTCTGGTACTTCGGAGACAGCCCGAGGCCGCCGTGCCCGACCGGGAAGTGCACCCAGGCGAGACCACGGTCGTATTGCGCGCCGAGGAATGCGACAGGGTCGGTCGATGCTGGGGGCAGGTCGCTCAACAGTTCGTCGACCAGATCAATCACGTGCTTTTCGTCGGATGTCGCAGGTACAGCAGTGGAAGGGAAAGTCTCGGTGGGCATGAGCCGAGGGTAGCCGCTGCGCTACGGTTTGAGTTCACTATGTTCCCCGGAAAAGTTGCAGAAAC
>Ga0194125_10008832_pt1 | contig 14128 bp, 9 predicted proteins | sample TA2KigC250mmetaG_FD_148626 | JGI IMG/M metagenome (GOLD analysis project Ga0194125, IMG submission 148626) | Freshwater microbial communities from Lake Tanganyika, Tanzania - TA2015034 Kigoma Deep Cast 250m | ecosystem: Environmental > Aquatic > Freshwater > Lake | place: Tanzania: Lake... | reverse complement strand
CTGCGGACAGGCGGGCGCGAAGTTCGTGCAGGCGCGCACGCCCTCCCACGGCTTCGGCGGTTGCGGCGGACGCCACCGCAGGTCGCCGACCGGCGGCGCGGCGAACGGAATGCCCGTGAACGAGGACACGCCTTCGGTCTCGCGGCCGGAGATGCGGCCGGAGTCGGTGGCAATCACCGGCGCGGCGAAGACGAGTCCGGTCGCGAGGAGCGGCGCGAGGAACAGGACGGGGCTTGCGATCCGTTTCACAGGAGGTTCTCCTCGGCCGCAGGGCGACAGCGGGTATCCTGACTCTGACCGTGGTCCCGCGGGGTGGATTCCGGCTCCCCCGCCGCATCGGCCGGCGGCGACGCGGCGGCGCCGGCCGGCGCGATCAGGCCGAGCGACAGGACGGGAGCGCGGGCGGTCTTCATGTCGTGCGAACAACGGACCGGAGGGATGGGATATTGTGGCCGGCCGCGGCCAGGCCGGCAACCATGTCCACCCGTTCCATGGAGACGCGAACGGGTCGCATCGGAGGGCACCGTGCGAAGCCTCGTTCGTTCCGGGTCGCCCACGCGGAGGATCCGTCGCGCCGGCGCGCCCGCGAGCTTGCGTTCGGCCCCCGGCCCGCCGGGGCGCTCCACGAAGTGCGCCACGATCCCGGGCCGAGGGCGTCGGCCTGGCCCGCGGCCGCGGACCGGGTGGCCGGTGGGACATCGCACGGAATGCGTCATCGACCGGCCCCGTTCTTCGCGCCGTTTGCGGGTCCCACGCGCCGGCGGTTTGCGCTAGACTCCCGCCCGTGCGGAACGGGCGCGGCGGCCCGAAAGGAGACGCGGATGAAACCGGCATTCGGAGGCACGATGTCGCGGCGGCGGTTCGCGCAGGCCCTGGTGGCTTCGGCGGCCGGCGCGGGCGGGGCCCTCGCCGGGGCCCGTCGTGGCGCGGCGGCCGATGCGCCCGCCGTCCCGTCGAAGCCGGCGGCCTACGGGCTGGATTCGCGCGCCGAGCGGTCGTCGGTGGAGACCATGCCCCGCCGTCGCGACCCGATCCGCATCACGAAACTCGAGACCTTCCTCGTCAAGCCGCGCTGGCTGTTCCTCAAGGTCCATACCGACGCCGGGCTCGCGGGGTGGGGTGAGCCGGTCGTCGAGGGCCGCGCCCGCACCTGCGCCGAGGCGGTGCGGGAACTGGAGTCGTACCTCCTCGGGAAGGACCCGCGCGATGTGGTCCACCACTGGCAGGCGATCTACCGTCACGCCTTCTACCGCGGCGGGCCGGTGCTCACCAGCGTGCTGAGCGGCGTCGACCAGGCCCTCTGGGACATCAAGGGCAAGGCGCTCGGCGTGCCGGTCTACGAGCTGCTCGGCGGTCCGACCCGCAGCCGGGTGCGCGTCTACGCGCACGTCGGAAACAACCCGGAGGCGCTGAAGAAGCGCAAGGCCGAGGGGTTCCGCGCCTTCAAGACCGGCGTCCTCAACGCGACGCGATCGGGCATCGTCGCCCCGCCGGGGTTCATCCGGGAGGCGGCGGACGCCTTCGCCGCGCTGCGCGAGGCCGGCGGGGACGGCGTCGACATCGGCATCGACTTCCACGGCGCGATCAGCCCGCAGAACGCGAAGCTCCTGATCAAGGCGCTCGAGCCGCACCAGCCGATGTTTGTCGAGGAGCCCGTCGCCTGCCAGAACGTCGACGTGATGGCCGAGATCGCGCGCGGCACGCACCTGCCCGTCGCGACCGGCGAGCGCATCTTCACCAAGTGGGGTTTCCGCGAGATCCTCGAGAAGGGCGCGGCGAGCATCCTGCAGCCCGACCTCTGCCACGCCGGCGGCATCACCGAGACGCGGTTGATCGCCGGCATGGCGGAGGCGTACTACGCGGCGATCGCGCCGCACAATCCGCTCGGGCCGATCTCGCTGGCCGCCGGCCTGCACCTGGCGGCGTCGATCCCGAACTTCCTGTGCCAGGAGCAGGTCAACCTCGGCGAGGGCTATCTCAAGACGCCGTTCACGGTCGAGGACGGCAGCGTCGCCGTGCCGGCCGGCCCCGGGCTCGGGATCGAGATCGACGAGGACGCCCTGAAGGACAAGATCGGCCATGACTGGGAGAACCCGCAGACCTACGATCCGCGCGACGGATCGGTCGTGGACTGGTAGGAGACAACGATGAACCGGCGAACGTTCCTGGAGCGGACCGCGGCAGCCGGGGCACTGCTCGCCCCGTGCGTCGCCCGCGCCGCCGCTGCGACACGGCGGCTGATGACGATCGACCTCTGCTGCGGCCGCATCGGCGTGAAGGCGTCGCAGCGCGAGGCCATCGAATACGCGCACCGCTACGGATTCGAATCGGTGGAGCCGTCGGGCGGAGAGCTGGCGAACATGCCCGCCGACGCGCGGGACGGCGTTCTTGCCGATCTCAAGGGCAAGGGCCTTGTCTGGGGCGCCGCGGCGCTGCCCGTCGACTTCCGGGGCGACGATGCGGCCTTCCGGACGGGGGTGGAGCGATTGAACGGGATCGCGTCCGCGCTGCAGCGCGCCGGGGTGACCCGCATCGGCACGTGGCTGAGCCCCGCGCACGACGAACTCCCCTTCGAGGCCAACCTCGAGCGGCACGCGGTCCGCCTTCGCGAGACGGCCCGGATCCTCGGCGCCCACGGTCTCCGGCTCGGGCTGGAGTACGTCGGGCCGAAGACCTCGTGGGCCGCCCGGAAGCATCCCTTCGTGCATACCCTGGCCGGAGTCCGGAAGCTCATCGCCGCCATCGGGGAGAAGAACGTGGGCGTCGTCCTCGACAGCTGGCACTGGTACACCGCCCACGAGACCGCGGCCGACCTCGCGACGCTGACCGATGCGGACATCGTCGCCGTCGACCTCAACGACGCCCCGGCGGGAATCCCGGTCGACGAGCTGGTGGACGGCCGGCGCGAGCTGCCGGCCGCGACGGGCGTCATCAGCGTCGGGGCCTTCCTCACCGCGCTCCATCGACTCGGCTGCACCGCGCCGGTCCGCGCGGAGCCGTTCAATGCGGCGCTCCGCGAGATGCCGCCCGCGTCCGCCCTCGCCGCCACCGCCGCGGCCATGAAGAAGGCCTTTGCCCTGATGGAGGGAGGCGCCGGATGAACAGGCGTGGATTCCTCGGCCGGACCGCAGCGGCGGGTGCGTGGCTCTCCGCCCCGTGGATCCGCACCGCCGGCGCGGCGGGCGGACCGAACGGGCAACCCAACTTCCTCGCGATCGGCGTGCGCAGCCGCGGCGCGGCGATCGCGGTGGGAAGCTGCGCCTTCGGGCGCATCGTCGCGTGCTGCGACGTCGACCGGGCCTGCATCGACAAGTTCTTCGGCCACCTCGGCAAGAAGCAGAAGGACCTGCCGCAGGTCTACACCGACTACCGCGAGGCGCTGGCGCGGAAGGACGTCGACGCCGTGACCATCGGCACGCCCGACCACTGGCACGCGGCGATGATCATCGACGCGGTGCGCGCGGGGAAGGATGTCTACGTCGAGAAGCCGATGACCCTGACCGTGGGCGAGGGGCGGGAGGTCTGCCGGGTCGTCCGCGCGAGCGACCGGGTCGTCCAGGTCGGCACGCAGCAGCGCAGCGAGTACGAGGGCGGCTTCCTCAAGGCCGTTGCGCTGGCGCGGCTCGGCCACATCGGGCCGCGCATCACGGCGACGGTCGTGCTCCCGCCGCGCTACGGCAAGGGCGGGCAGGTCTTCCCGTTCGTCCCGGTGCCCGGGGGGCTCGACTGGGACCGCTGGCTCGGCCCCGCGCCGAAGTCCGACTACTGTCCGCAGCGCTGCCACGGGAGCTGGCGCATGTGGGTCGAGACCGGCTGCGGGCCGCTGACGGACTGGGGCGTGCACCACGTCGACATCGCCGCGTGGGCGCTGAACCCCGATCCCGATGCGCCGGTCGAGGTCGCCGGCGCCGGCACGTTCCCGCACGGGCGCGCGGCGACGCTCGATGCGATCCTCGGGCGCAAGCCGTACGCCTCGCTGCCGAACGGCTTCAGCACCGTGACCGACTACGAGGCCGTGATCCGGTTCGCGGGCGGACACGAGATCCGTATCGACGGCCACGGCGGCGCGCCGAAGCCCGGCCGCGGGGACAACGGCCTCGAGCTGGCGGGCGAGCGCGGAACGCTGTGGGTCACGCGGTCCGGCAGGGAGACCGAGATCCGCGGGACCGCGCTCGACGCGGCCGCGAAGGAGCCGGGGAAGGTGATGGACGAGATGATCCGGCTCTACAAGGGGCGGACGCCGCGCTGGGCCGCTCCGAAGGAGCAGATCGGCGACATCGTGCCCACGGCGCACATGGACGACTTCGTGGCCTGCATGCGCAGCCGCGCCGAGCCCGTCTCCGACGTCGCGTCCCACCATCGCGTCAACACGCTCTGCCAACTGACCCACATCGCCATGCTCGTCGGCCGCCCGGTCCGCTGGGATCCGAAAGCCGAGACGATCGTCGACGACGCCGAGGCCGCCGCCCTCCTGTCGCGCCGGCCGCGCGCCGGCTGGGAACTGCCGGCGTAGAGGCGGGGCAACGGCCAACAACCGGATCTCACCTTCCGGGGGCGCAGCTCCGATTCATGGACCTGATCGTGCGGGCGTCTCGGAATCGGCATGGCTCCCGGGATCCAGCGAACGGCCGGGCCAGCGGCCCGGCCCTACCACGGATTCTCCGGGAACGATGAGTGGGGCCGGGCCGCTGGCCCGGCCGAACGGGAAGCCCGTGCGAGCGTCGTCATCATTGCACCGACCGGAGACGCGCCCCATCCGGCGGGATGAGGATTGACCCGGGCCGCCCCGGCGACTAGCGTCGCAGCTTCACGAGCCGTCGCTCCGGGACGGACGCCGCCGCGGGGCCTCCTCCCGCGGAGCCGCGACCGCCGGGCGTCGGATCGTGACTCAGCCGCGGAGGACATGGCCATGACCGGATCCCCTCGTGCCCGGGAGACCTCGCCGTCGACGCGCCTGACGAGGCGCCGGTTCCTCGGCCGCGCGGCGCGCGCCGGCGCCCTGCTGGCCTCGCCGATGATCCTGCCCGCCTCCGTCCTCGGCCGCGGCGGCGCCGTCGCGCCGAGTGAGCGGATCACGCTGGGCGCGATCGGCATCGGCAGCCGCGGGTCGTACGTGCTGGGCTGCTTCCTCGAGGAGGAGGATGTCCGGTTCGTCGCCATCTGCGACGTCAAGGCCGCGCGGCGCGACGCGGTCAAGAAGCTGGCCGACACGCGCTACGGCAACCAGGACTGCGCCACCTATCGTGATCTTCGCGAGCTTCTCGCCCGCCCGGACCTCGACGCCGTGCTCATCGCCACCGGCCCCAACTGGCACGCCCTGGCGTCCATCCTCGCCGCCAAGGCCGGCAAGGATGTCTACTGCGAGAAGCCCTGCTCGAAGACCATCGCCGACAGCCTCGCCCTGGCCGACACCTTCCGCCGCACCGGGCGCGTCTTCCAGGGCGGCATGCAGCGGCGCAGCCTGCCCAACTTCGGGTTTGCCGTCGACCTCGCGCGCCGCGGCGGCCTCGGGAAGCTGCAGACGCTGCACGCCCATCCCGGCGGACTGAAGACGGGCAGCAGCGGCTGGCCCCAGCCGGAGCCGATGCCGGATCGCGAGGAGGGCGACTGGGACCTGTATCTCGGTCCCGCTGCCTGGCGTCCGTTCAACCGCGGCCTCTTCGCCAGCGCATTCGGCTTCGAGAAGGGCGGGGGCATGGTCGGCGGCGGCTGCCTCGAATGGGGTTCCCACTGCATCGATCTCTGCCAGTGGGCCAACAATGCCGACGGCACCGCGCCGGTGTCCTACTGGCCCGAGGGCGGACGGCTTCACGCCCGCTACGCCAACGGCGTGACCCTCGTCGTGCGGAACGACGGCTGGCTCCCGCTCGGCTCCTGCCCGGTCCGGTTCGAGGGCGAAACCGGCTGGATCGAGACCGGCGACAACGGCGACCTCGCCTCCAGCTCCCCGGACCTCGTCCGCGGCAAGCGGCCGAAGATCGCCGGCTATCCCGCCAACCTCCACGTCCGGAACTTCCTCGACTGCGTGAAGACGCGCGGCCAGCCCCGGGCCAACGCCGAAGTCGCCTGCCAGACCCATATCGCCTGCCACGCCGGCAACATCGCGCTCTTCCTCGACCGGAAGCTCGACTACGACCCGGTGAAGAACGAGTTCATCGGCGACGCCGAGGCCAACCGCCTCCGTTCCGAAGCGCTGCGCGAACCCTGGCGAACCTGAGCCGCCCAACCCCACCGGATGAACCCCATGGATCCTGCACTTCGGCTCTCCGCCCTCCTGGCCCTCGCCGCCGGCCTGTCGCCTCACGTCCCGGCCCGCGCGGCCGACGCGGACCGCCAGCAGCCGTTCATCGCCGCGCTGACCTCCGGCGTCCCGTCCGCCGAGAAGGCCATCGCCTGCAAGCGGCTGGCCCTGCTCGGCGACAAGGCCGCCGTGCCGGCCCTCGCGCCGCTTCTCGCCGATCCCGAGCTGGCCTCGTGGGCGCGCATCGCACTCGAGGCGATTCCGGACGCCGAAGCCGCGGCCGCCCTCCGCGCCGCGCTGGGCACGCTGAAGGGAACCCTGCGCGTGGGCGCCATCCATTCGCTGGGCGCGCGCCGCGATGCGGCGTCGGTCGGCGCGCTGACGGCCCTGCTCGCGGATGCCGATCCGGACGCCGCCTCGGCGGCCGCCGTCGCGCTGGGCCGTATCGGCGGTCCCGCCGCCGTCGCGGCCCTGTCGAAGTCCCTCTCCGGTGCCCCTGCGGCCGTGAAGCCGGCCGTCGCCGAAGGCTGTCTCGTCTGCGCGGCCCGGTTCCTGGATGCCGGCGCCTTCGCCGATGCCCTCCGGCTCTACGAGGCCGTGCGCGGCGCCGGCGTTTCCGTTCCGCTGACCCTTGAGGCCACCCGCGGCGTCATCCTCGCGCGGCGCGACGACGGCATCCCGCTGCTCGTCGAGCAGCTGCGCTCGGCCGACAAGGCCTCCTTCCGGATCGGACTGCGCACCGCCCGTGAAGTCGTCGGCGATCGCGTCGCCCGGATGTTGCTGGACGAGCTGTCCCGCGCCGCGCCGGAGCGGAAGCCGCACCTGCTGTATGTCCTGGCCGACCGCGGCGATGCCGCCGCCCAGCCGGTTGCGTTGCAGGCGGCGGGCGCGGGCGACGCGCCGGTTCGCATCGCCGCCATGGCCGTCCTCGAGCGCCTGGGCGACCGCGCCAGTCTGTCCGTGCTGCTGGCGGCCGCCGCGGACGCCGACCCCGACGTGGCGGGTGCGGCGCGCACGGCGCTCGCGCGGTGGCCGGGGGCGGACGTGGACGCCGCCCTGCTGGCCGCGCTGCAGGCGCCGGAGCCGGCCGTCCGCCGCACCGCCATCGAGCTGATCGGCCAGCGCCAGGTGGTCGGCGCGATCCCCGCCCTTCTGCGCGTGGCCGGGGAGGCCGACGAGGCCCTCCGCATCGCGGCGATCAAGATCCTCGGCGAGATTGCCGGCCCTCCGGACATTCCGGCGCTCGTCGCGCTTCTGGGGACGACCGGCGACTCCGCGTTGGTCGAAGGCGCCGTGCGTGCGATCGGGGCGCGCTACTCCCGCGTCGCGTCGGGTCAGGTGGTCATCCGCAAGGCGATGTACGGCGCCCTGCCCGGCGGACCGTCCGCCGACGTCACGGCCAAGGTCGCCAAGATGGTGAAGTCCGGGGCGATGACCGTGGATGCGTCCAACGGGAACTTCGGTGATCCCGCCGGCGGCGTCGTGAAGAAGCTGTCCGTCGAGTACACCGTGAACGGCGTGCCCTGCACTCAGACGGTCGTCGAGAACGGGAGCCTCGCGTTCGCCTCGAGCGTGGCGCCGCCCGAGGTGATCGACCCGATCCATGCCGCGTTGGCGGGATCCCCGGCCCCGAAGCGGCTGGCGCTGCTCCGTATCCTGCGCGCGCTCGGCGGCGTCCGGGCGCTGGAGGCGGTGCGGGCGGCGGCGGCCGATGCGGACGCGGGCATCCGGGACGCCAGCCTTCGCATGCTCTGCGACTGGCCGACGGCCGACGCGTTGGACGATCTGGTTCGGCTGGCCCGCGACTCCGGCGACGCCGCGATCCGGACCCTGGCGCTCCGCGGGTCGGTGCGTCTTGCGCAACTCGACGACGTGCCCGCCGCGGGCCGCATTGCCGCGCTCCGTCAGGCCATGTCGCTGGCCGCGGGCGACGAGGATCGCAAGCTCGCGCTCTCCGCCCTCGGCGCCTCCGCCTCCGTCGAGGCGCTCGCGCAGGTCGTCCCTCATCTCGCCAGTGCCGGTCTCAAGGAGGAGGCCGCCCTGGCCGCCGTGTCGATCGCGGAGAAGCTGTCCGCCCCGCGTCCCCCCGACGTCGCCGCCGCCATGGCCCGCGTGATCGCCGCAACCTCCGACAAGGACCTCGCCAAGCGCGCCCGGGCGTTGTCGGGTCAGTAGATTCCCTATCAATGCCTGCCGCAAGGGCGACGACCTGTGGGTGCTCCTCTACAACCACCGGCCGGAGCGCGAGACCGACGCGAAGGAGACCGTCCGCTGGCGGTGAGCGACGCCCGGATGAAGGCGGACGCGCGCGGGAGCGTGTCGGAGTGGCTGGTGGACCGGGACCACGGCGTGTGGGCGTACGAATTCGAGGCCGACGCCAAGGCGGCGGGCGTCGCGCGGCTGTCCTCGGCCGGAATCCACGAAGGCGCGGTGCTCAGGCTCTACGGCGAGCCGGGCGTGGCGGTCTGGCGGAAGAACGCCGCGAAGTACGAGAAGATGTCGCAGGCGGGCCGCCCGCGGGATCGCGAGCCCCTCGCGGTCGCCGGGGGCCGGGTGCGGATGGACATCGAGATGGCGGGGCACAGCGTGCGGCTGATCCGGCTCTCGCCGCCGTAACAACATCGGAAACCACGGCGTCCGCCGGCGCTTCCGGCGGCTCATGCGGCGCGAAGCAGGCCACTCGATGCTCCGCATGAGTGACGGTTACCTTACCAGGCGGAGCCCCCAAAGTGTCACCCTTACGCTATCCATCGTGACGGTTGGTGTTCAACGGCTTTCTCATCCGTTTACGGCTCAACCATGACGCCAGCCCCGCACCTGCCAGCGCCAGCGCGCCCGACCCCGGCTCGGGGATTGAGGCGACCCGAAGACCGACGTCGATGCCCTCCAGCGCCGGGGCGACGCTGTTACGATAGTCGGCGCGCAAGCCGGCCTCGAGGCCGGCGAACGCGCCACCCCGAGCGCCGCGAGAACTACCGATCAGAGTTTCATTCCATTCCAAGATGTTTCCACCTTGGTCGAACGTGCCGTAGGGGCTGTCGGAGCCGGTGTAGGCGCCGGCCCCGTTGCGGTAGTAGGGACTTCCAATCGCATACTTGTTCCCGGAGTAGTAGTTCGCGGAATTCTCGCCGCCGGACGGCGCCTCGGAGGTCGGCGCCGTGTCGCTGCCCGTCGGGAAGTCCCAGTAGCCCGCGTTCGTCCCGCCGCCTTTGTAATACGCCGCCTTGTACCACTCGTCCTCCGTCGGGATGAAAAAGGCCCGGCCTTGGGCGTTGCGGTAGCTGCGATCAATGGCCCACGTGGAGGTATTGTACACCCCGCTTTCGGTATTCCCCGTCGTCAGCCAGTTGCAGTAGCGCGCGGCGTCGTACCACGACACGTAGTTGACCGGGCGGTTCTCCCAGTCCGACGCGTTCCCGCTCGGCCGCCCGCTGAAGTCGTAGGTGTAATTGCCGCCGGAACCGCCGCGGGTGATCTGGCAACCGTATTGATTGCTGTCCATGAGGGTGCTATAGAGGTCGTTCGGGTCCGACTTCGCTGCGGCGTTGAGGAAGGCTGCGTACTCGCCGGCCGTAACCTCGTACTTGCTGATCTGGTAAGTGCTGCTTACCGCACCGTAACCGGCTCCGTGAGTATCCGCCGCATTCCCCGGATCCCCGATCGTCACCATATGCTCGTAGGACTTGATGACCTGCGCCTGCGCACCGGTGGCCGAAATCAGCAGCACTGCCATCACTGCCCCTCGCAACACTCTGGTGTTCATACGTTTCCTCCTGAAACGCGTGTGACGACAGTCAAATGCCAATGCAGATCTTGGCCCGCATTCAGTTCCTTCTTCGTCATGTCGTCAATTTCATTCTGTACGCCAAAGCCAGCCGCAAACAGCAAGACCCAACATCATCCGTGCACCCTACTGAACGAGCGCGGCCGCGCTGAGCGCAGTCGAAGCGCCTCCGCGTCTCGGCGGTCAACCGCGCCCGCTCACCCCGGGCCGACATCAAAACAGTGTCGCGCGAACTGCTCCGCGGGGCCGGCGAGGTGCTCGTTTGAAGTGGTTGGAAGAACGCAAATCGGTCGATTCACTGTCATCTCCTCTCTGATCGAACGTAGATTCTACGACCAGTCGCTTTTCCGGGGTCGGCCCCTCTCTGGCCTGATTTCTCGATTCTCCCTCCGTTCACCCTGAAGACGATGCTGCGCCTGCCGGCGGAGCGGTTCAAGCGGTTTCTTGATTGAAGTTCCGCGCTCTGCGCCAGGGGGTTGGCGGGCTGGGCGCAGGCGCCGGCGCGGTGGAGATCGCGGTTGGGGTTGAGATCGGCCTGAGTCTGATCGTGACGCAAAACCTCACCATCACGTGGAAAGGCGACGCGTCGCATTTCCCGGAGTTGCGCTTGCGCGGCAGGGGTGCTCGGGGCCGGTTCCGAGCCCGTTGTGGCTCATCCAGTGGCGCAAAAGCCGGTATTACTAGGATATGAGACGCGTCGCGTATCCCAGTATCGGCGTCCCCGCCGAGTGCAACTTCGGCATCGGCCGAGTGCAACGACTCCCGCGGCTCTGAAGATCGCACGTCGTACCGAGACCTCGACGCCCGCGACTTCTCCACTTCGCGGGCCGTCCGTCACGGGCATAGAGGCGTACTGCGCGAAGTGGATCCCGACTGCCGGAAGTTCTACTCACAGGACGGGCCGGAGCGGAGGAGGCGCGAGCCGCGTCGTCCACAGGCCCCGCCGCACCGCCCGCCGCGGGGCGGACGATCGTCGATGGACCGTGCCTTTCCCAGTGATCGGGAAACGGCACCCTGGATCTCTCGGCGGTCGGGAGATCGGGGTCGGCCTCCCCTTTTCCTTCAACTTCGCCCGGACACAGGCGGCGAGATCGGGGCGTGCAACGTGTCCATGTGGCGGTCCGGGCGGGATTCTCCGCCTCGGAAGCGACGTGGCGCAAGGGAAAGAAAAGGGAAAACATAGCCCCGGAATGCCCCGAAATGCCGGTCGTAGAACGGGAAGCGAGGCCGGGTCTGGCGAAAGAGAAAACCCCCGATTTTCTTGAGAAAATCGAGGGTTCTCCGCCTTCAAGTTGGTAGCGGGGCCTGGATTTGAACCAGGGACCTTCAGGTTATGAGCCTGACGAGCTACCGGGCTGCTCCACCCCGCAGTCAATAACCGGTGCAGGATACCGGAGCGGTGGGCCGGCCGCAAGGACAAAAGGCCCGGCGGTTCGGATTCGCGCGGTCAGGCGCCCTCGGTGAACACGCCCATGGCGCGGAACTTCGCGTAGCGGGCGTCGAGCAACTCGGCCTTCGGGATCTTCCCGAGGGTGTCGAGCGTGCGGACAATGGCGCCGGCGAGGGCCGCCGCCGCCGCCGCGGGGTCGGCGTGGGCGCCGCCGTCGGGCTCGGGGATGATCTCGTCGACGAGACCGAGCTTCAGCAGGTCCTTCGCCGTCAGCTTGAGCGCCGCCGCGGCGCGGTCGGCGTAGGCGCGGTCCTTCCACAGGATCGCCGCGCATCCCTCGGGGGAGATCACGGAGTAGTAGGAGTGCTGGAGGATCAGCACGCGGTCGCCGACGCCGATCCCCAGCGCGCCGCCGCTGCCGCCCTCGCCGATGACGCAGACCACCATCGGCACTGGGAACGTGAACATCTCGCGCAGGTTCACCGCGATCGCCTCGGCGATGTGGCGCTCCTCGGACTGGATGCCGGGATAGGCGCCGGGGGTGTCGATCAGCGTGACGACCGGCACGTTGAACTTCGCGGCGAGCTTCATCAGCCGGAGCGCCTTGCGGTAGCCCTCCGGGTAGGCGCAGCCGAAGTTGCACTGCAGGTTGCTCTTCGTGTCCCGGCCCTTCTGCGTGCCGATCACCATGACGCGATGCGCGCCGATCGTTGCGAACCCGCCCACGACCGCCTGGTCGTCGGCGTGGACGCGGTCCCCGTGCAGCTCGACGAAGTCCCTCATCACCGTCGCGATGTAGTCGCGCGTGTAGGGGCGCTGCGGGTGCCGGGCGATCTGCACCTGCTGCCAGGGCGTCAGGTCCTCGTAGATCTTCCGGCGCGTCGCGCGGATCTTCTCCTCGATCTTGTGGATCTCGGCCGATACGTCGATGTCGTGGCCCTCGCTGAACTTGCGCAGTTCGCGCAGCTTCTCCTCGAGTTCGACCACCGGCTTCTCAAACGGCAGCGTGAAAGGGGGCACGGGGGTTCCTCCTGCGTCTCACTCCTGGATGACGACCGGCGTTCCCACCGGGAGCAGCGTGAACAGCTCCTCGATGTCCGCGTTGACGAGCCGGATGCAGCCGGCGCTTTCCTGCTTGCCGACGGTGTCGGGCTCCCACGTTCCATGAATGCCGTACCCGGGAAGATCGAGGGACAGCCAGTGGGTGCCGAGCACGTTCTCCTTGTCGCCGAACGGGACGGCCTTTCCGTCCGGGCGCCACCACGTCGGCTGGGCGATGCGGTCGGTGATCTTGAACTGTCCGGCGGGGGTCTTCTCGAACTTCCCGGTGCCGACGCGGTAGCGCTTGAAGAACCGGTCGTTCAGGCTCAGGACCAGTTCGTTGTCCGACTTGTCGATCAGGGCGGAGAACTGCCCGGTCAGGATTCGGAGCCGGTCGGCCGGGCGGATGACGGCGCTCTTGATGCCGTTTCCGCGGGCCAGGAGCTCCATGGTCGTCTTGTGCTGCTTGGCGATGCCGGCCAGCGTGTCCCCGGGCTGGATCGTGTAGTCGACCTTCTCGACCATGGGGGAGGGGGTGAAGATCAACGTGGTGTGAATCCGGCCCAGCAGGTCCTCGACCTGGCGCCGGACGGCGGCATCCTTGGCGGCGGCGAGGGCGCCGAGCGCCTTCTCGCGTGCGGCCGGCATCTGGCCGGACTCCACGAGGGTCTGTGCCTCGTTGAACGCAGGGAGGGCGGGGTCGGGGCCGAGGAGGGCCGGCGGCGGGGGGACGGGAGCGGGCTGGACGGGCACCGCGGCTGAGGCGGTCGTCGCGGGTGCTGCGGGGGCCGTCGCGGGTGCGGCGGGGGCGTCGGCGGCCGTGTCCGCTCCCGTGTCGGCCGCGGGCTCGCGGTTGCGGAGCCACTTCAAGCCCAGGACGACGCCCAGCGCGAGGATCGCGCCGACGAGGAGGAGGACCATGCCCGGGCCGATTCCCCGCGACGAACTCTGCGGCCTGGGCCCGCGACGGATATAGATGTCGTTATTCATCGATCGCATGCCTCCCGGACCAGCCCGGCGGCGGGTTCAGTGTTGCGGAATCCCCCCCGCATGGCAAGCACCGAGACGGTGCCGGCGGCGGCGAGGGCGCATCTCCGGTCCTGCGCAGGGTGACGGCCGGGGCGGGCGCCAACGTAGTCCTCACGCTCCGCGTGAGGACATCTCCGCAATCCGGATGGTCATCACGCGGAGCGTGATGACTACTATGGGCGGCCACCGCCGATCTTGCATAGGGTGACGGCCGGGGGAGGGCGCCAACGTAGTCCTCACGCTCCGCGTGAGGACATCTCCGCAATCCGGATCGTCATCACGCGGAGCGTGATGACTACCCTGCGGGGCCACCGCCGATCATGCATAGGGTGACGGCCGGGGGAGGGCGCCAACGTAGTCCTCACGCTCCGCGTGAGGACATCTCCGCAATCCGGATCGTCATCACGCGGAGCGTGATGACTACCCTGCGGGGCCACCGCCGATCCTGCGCGGGGTGATGGGCGGAGGGGCGCATCTCCGGTCCTGTGCAGCGAGGACGAAGGCGCCCGCATGATCGGGTCGGTGAATCGGAGATGCGCCCAGGCGGCGAAGCGGCTCAGCCGCGACGGCGATGCGGGAGGAAGGCGCCCCTCCGATGCCCGACCCGCTCCCACCCGTCGTTGTCTCATCGCGGAAACACCGC